>JAANMY010003861.1_pt1 | contig 11946 bp, 14 predicted proteins | sample 7279691 | NCBI WGS metagenome assembly JAANMY01 (sample SAMN14094543, study PRJNA606508) | bioreactor metagenome | isolation source: A lab-scale SPAN reactor treating ammonium-rich wastewater day 388 | place: Ireland: Galway | collected 2018-02-07
TGTTCGTCTTTGGCACTCCGTATTGAGTGCGGTTAATATTTAATCGTTTTAAATAATCGGAGGCAAAGATAGGGAAAATCGCTGAAAATCTCAGACTTTAAACCAGATTAGTGCAGTGTGCCTAAATCCCTGTATGTAACAAACAAAATACATTTCCGACGAATCCGAAAACTTTAAACATGAAAATTTTATTAAAGCTGGAGTATGTTTCTTTATTTCTAATCGGCGTTTTAGCCTTTATGCAAACCGGTATTTCCTGGTGGTGGTTCGCTGCGATGTTCTTTTTGCCGGATCTTTCGATGCTTGGTTATCTTACGGGAAGCAAAGCGGGCGCATTTCTGTATAATCTATTCCATCATTTCGCGGTAGGAATTCTTTGTTTTGTTGTCGGTAAATATTTACGCATCGATCATCTTACGGTTGCAGGAATTATCCTTTTTTCTCACTCCGCCTTCGACAGAATTCTTGGATATGGATTGAAATATCCCGACAGTTTTCATAATACTCATCTGGGAACCATCGGTCATAAACAGTGATTCTAATTTTTTTAAAATTATATTTTTTTTCTGAAGGGTTGGTTCCCGTGGCATAATATTGGAATTTAATCAGGAAATCATTAAAAAAAATATTATTATGGGAATTTTATGGACGCTTATTATTGGCGCAATCGCAGGCTGGCTAGGCTCACAGATTTTTAAAGGTGGAAGCCTTGGCCTTATCGGAAACATTATTGTAGGAATCGTGGGCGGGGTAATTGGATATTATCTTTTAGGGACAACCTTTGGTACCGCGGTTATTGGTCAGATTTTAACCGGAGCAGTAGGTTCTATTATCCTTCTGGCGGTAATTAATCTGCTTACAGGTAGAAGAGTGTAGAAAGTTCTTCACTTTATCACATAAAAAAAGCAACTCGATTGAGTTGCTTTAATTTTTCCCGGAAAATGATTATTTTCTTAAACCAAGTTCTGCGATAATCGCTCTGTATCGGTTGATATCTTTTTTCTTAAGATAATCCAAAAGCGCTTTTCTTTTACCTACCAAAGCTACCAGTGAACGCTCCGTGTTGAAGTCGTGACGGTTTGCTTTAAGGTGTTGAGATAAGTGGTTGATTCTGTAAGTGAAAAGGGCAACTTGTCCCTCAGCGCTTCCTGTGTCTGCATCAGACTTTCCGTGTTTTGCGAAGATTTCTTTCTTCTTTTCTGTTGTTAAGTACATTCCAATATTATTTAATGATTATTATGTAACGGGTGCAAAAGTACGACAATTTTATTTTCTATGAAAACATTATTGAATTAATGACTGATGTGTTGACTGAAAAATGTTAAAAAAATCTTAATTTATTTATTGCAATTCCGGTAAATGGCAGTATTTTTGTAAACACAAAACCATGATGAATCATCTTTACCTGTTTGCGTTAGGCACTTTTTTTCTATTTACTGGCTGCCAGTCACTTCCGGCTCAAAATATTACCGCTCAAAAGGATTTGAAGAGCCAGAATATCATCTATTTCAATCCTGAAGTTTTTCCCGATATTGAAGAAATCAAAGAACCGACAAATACCGCTTTTTATGCTGCGGTATCAGAGCGCGTTCCGTTTTTTAAAAATTACAATGTTCTGAGGGTTGATGCCTATATTCCCTTTGACGAGGTGGATGTGGATGTAGTAAAAGAATATTGTGAAAACAACAATGCTCAACTCGCTGTAATTCCGAAAGTAAAATATTTCAAAGTGGGAGTGGGGAAATATGTCTTCTCAAATCAGGTGATCATCAGTATGAAATTATATGATGCGCTGGGTAATTTCCTTGCAGAAACAGATTACGATACCTACAAGAAAAATGCAAGAATTTTGGGTTCCGCTGAAAACTCCATTAAAATCGGTGCGCAGGGAGCCATGACAAATTTAGGAAAGAACCTCAGAAAATCTAAAACGTATTCTATTTCTGGTGAGAACTAAATTTCTAAGCCTTTAATCACGCTTCATTTCGTATTTGTAAGTTTTTGAACTATTTTTGCAGTTCAACACCTATTTTTTTTTGGAAACTCAGGAACTTATTTTTAATCCCGCAGATATTGCAGAAACGCTCAGCGAACTTCCCGTTAAAGAGCGCGTTTTGGCATTTCTGAAAGTTCCGAAACAGTACAAAGCAGATGTATTCTCGCATCTGGATCCCGATTTTCAGGAAGAAACAATCAGAAATATTGGCAGTGAAGAGGTATCAGAAATCTTAAATGCCATGACGCCGGATGACCGTACGGCTTTGTTTGAGGATTTTCCGGATGAACTCATCAAATATTCCATCAATCACCTTAATCCGCAGGAACGGAGAATTGCCCTGAAACTTTTGGGTTACGATTCCGATTCCATCGCGAGGCTGATGACGCCTTATTACATCCAGATCCGAAAAGAATGGACCGTGAAAAGATGCCTGCAGCAGATTAAAAAAGTGGGCAAAAAGATGGAAACAATGAACCATCTGTATGTGGTGGATGAAAGAAACCAACTTATTGATGACATTGCGATTGGTTCGTTACTTTTGGCGGAAGAAGATACTTTGATTTCCGAAATTACAGACAATCATTTTGTAGCCATTACCACCACCACGAGTAAAGAGGATGCGGTGCAGTATTTCGAAAAGTACGACAGAACCGCGCTTCCGATTGTAACCGAAGCCGGAGTTTTGGTTGGAATTGTTACAATTGATGACATCTTAGACCAAATCGAGCAGCAAAATACCGAAGACATCCAGAAATTCGGGGGTATGGAAGCGCTTGACGAACCTTACCGCCAAACGCACTGGTTTGAAATGATTAAAAAAAGAGGTTTCTGGCTTATTCTTTTATTTTTCTTTCAGCTTTTAACGGCATCTGCGATGGGTTATTTTGAAGATGAAATTCAGAAAGCCGTTGTGCTCACTTTATTTGTGCCGCTGATTATTTCAAGTGGCGGAAATACCGGTTCTCAGGCAGCTACGCTGATTATCCGTGCGATGGCACTTCAGGAAATTACCGTAAAAGATTGGTGGCTCGTTATTAAAAAAGAACTGGTTACGGGAATGGTGCTCGGCGGGATTCTGGGAATTTTCGGTTTCTTCAGAATTATGCTTTGGCAATATGCAGGCTGGTTCGATTATGGCCAGTATTGGGCATTTATTGCGCTAAGCGTCGGTGTTTCGCTCTCTATGATTGTGATGTGGGGAACGCTTTCAGGTTCTATGGTTCCTTTTGTTCTGAAGCGTTTTAATCTGGATCCGGCTACTTCTTCGGCGCCTTTTGTCGCAACTTTGGTAGATGTTACCGGGCTTGTCATTTATTTTTCTGTGGCAGGACTGCTTTTGAGCGGAAAACTTCTTTAAATGAAATTCAATGAAAATAATTTCACTGGTTCCGAGTATTACCGAAGCCCTTTTTGATTTGGGGTTAAGAGAAAGTGAAATTATCGGACGAACAAAATTCTGTATTCATCCGGAAAATCGCGTTAAAAATGTAGCCGTAATTGGCGGCACGAAAAATTTGAATATCGAAAAAATCAAGGCTTTGAAACCAGATTTAATCCTCGCCAATAAAGAAGAGAATACGAAAGAGGAGGTGGAGGAACTTCAGAAATATTTTAAAGTTCTGGTGACCAATATTTCTACTTTGGAAGATAATTATTACCTGCTGAAGAACTTAGGAAATCTTTTGGACCGCAAGGAAATAGCCCAGAAATACAATATTAAAATTTATGAAGTTTTTCAGAATTTCTCAGATTTTCCAAAAAAGAAATGCGCCTATCTCATCTGGCAAAATCCTTATATGACAGTGGGTTCGGATACTTTTATTCATGATATTTTAGATAAAGTGGGTTTCGAAAATATATTTAAACATCACAAAAGATATCCTGAAATTACTCTTAAAGAATTAAAAGCAGCTGAATTTATTTTTCTTTCGACAGAACCATTTCTCTTTAAGCAAAAACATGTTGAGGAACTTCAGAAGCAGCTCCCAGATTCAAAAGTCCTTTTAGTTGACGGTGAAGCTTTTTCCTGGTACGGAACTCGTCTTGCTAAATGTGAAAACTATTTTAAAGGTTTGGTTGAAAAATGCCAATAAAAAAGGACTTCTTTTTGAAGTCCTTTTTTATTTTAGAAAATAAGATTAAAGTTTAGCCATTTCAGCTTTAATTTCATCTTGTAATCCAGCGCTTGCGGCAACCAGCGGAAGTCTTAAATAATTTTTAATAATTCCTTTTTCTGCAAGAACAGTTTTAATTCCTGCCGGATTTCCTTCTGCAAAAATCAACCGTGTAATTTCTACCAGTTTGTTGTGGATTTCGTAAGCTTCTTTCACTTTTCCTTCAAAAGCCAGCTGAACCATTGTTGAGAATTCTTTCGGATAACCTTGTCCAATCACCGAAATTACGCCGTTTCCGCCCGCCAGTGTTACAGGAAGCGTGTATTCGTCATCACCGGAAACCAAATTGAAATTTGCAGGTTTAAGTCTTAAAATATCGAAATACTGCAGAATATTCGGTGCAGCTTCTTTAATCATGATTAAATTCGGGAATTCTTCAGCCAAACGAAGGGTTGTAGAAGCTTCGATATTCTGTCCTGTTCTGGATGGAACGTTATAAATGATGATCTTTTTTCCGGTTCCTGCTAAAACTTTATAATGCTGGTAAAGTCCTTCCTGATTAGGTTTGTTGTAATAAGGAGAAACAGAAAGAACCGCATCGAATTCCGAAAGATCGGTTGCTTCGATTTGCTTTTTTACTTCCATTGTGTTGTTTCCACCAATTCCAAGAACAAGCGGAACGCGTTTATTATTAACCTTTATGATGTGGTTGATAACCTGGTTTTTTTCTTCTGACGAAAGCGTTGCCGCCTCTGCGGTAGTTCCCAAAACCACAAGATAGTTGGTTCCGTTTTCGATGTTGTAATCTACCAGTTTGGTAAGTGAATCGAAATCTACGGATAAATCTTCATTAAAAGGTGTAACCAAAGCAACACCAACTCCTTTTAAATTGCTCATTGTTGTATAATTATCAGTCAAAATTACAAAATTTAAAACAAGAATTTATGAAAAACAATCATAAGTTTATATTCATATCTTTATATTTGCAACACTAGATTTTATTTTCATGAAAATTAAATTCCTGCTTTTAGCATCTGCTTTTTTGTTGGTTACGGCTTGCAAAACGCCGCTGAATATTGCCAAAGTAAGCCCCGAGAAAAATATTTCACTTTCCAAGGATTTACCGGAAGACCAGCATTTCAAAAATGTTATTGAGCCCTACAAGGTAGAAGTCGAGGGTAAAATGAATACTAAAATTTCGCACACAGCAGTGGATCTTAATAAACAGGGCGACAACAGCAATCTGGGGAATCTTCTGGTAGATTATACGTTCGAAGGTGCGGATGACTGGGCGATAAAAAACGGGATTCCTGGCGGAGTTGACGGTGCGGTGATTAATGTTGGCGGAATCCGCTCTACGATTGGGGCCGGAGATATTCTTACCAAACATGTTTACGAAGTAATGCCTTTCGAAAATGAAGTGGTTATCGTGAAAATGAAAGGTTCGGATTTGCAGGGACTTTTTGATTATTATCTGAAGACTCAAAAAAACAATCCGGTTTCTCATCTCTACATTGAAACCGAAAACGATCAGGTAATCAAAGGACTTGTCAAAGGAAAAGAAGTTGTTCCTAACCAGGATTATTATATTGCAACGTCGGATTATTTGGCTTTAGGCGGAGATAATATGGCTTTTTTCGGGAAAGGAGAATTAATTTCTACAGGATTAAGGCTTCGTGATTTGTTTTTAGAGAAATTTATTTCAAATCCTGAAATCGTTGCGCCGAAAGACATCCGTTTAAATTTTAAAAACAAGAAAAACAAAACCAATGAATAGAAAGAAATTTCTGAGCACTATTGGCGGCGGAACATTGGCATTAACGCTTGCTCCGAATTTACTTCTGGCGGAAAATCTGAAATTCCTTGACCAGAACTCCGATTATAAACTTACCATTTTACATACCAACGACCAGCACAGCAGAATTGAGCCTTTTGACTCCAGTTACAGCCGTAATCCCAATCAGGGCGGTTTTGCAAGGCGGGCAGCTCTAATCCAAAAAATCCGTGAGGAAGAGAAAAATGTACTCTTGCTGGATTCGGGAGATATATTTCAGGGAACTCCGTATTTCAATTTTTTTGGAGGTGAACTGGAGTTTAAGTTAATGTCGATGATGGGTTATGATGCGTCTACAATGGGAAATCACGACTTCGACAATGGTTTGGAAGGTTTCAAAAAAGTGCAGCCGAATGCAAAATTTCCTTTCATCTGTTCCAATTACGATTTCAAAAATACGATTCTTGACGGACAGACATTGCCTTACAAAGTGCTTAACAAAAACGGAATAAAAGTCGGAATCTTTGGCGTTGGGATTGAACTTGCAGGCTTGGTAGGCAAAAAAAGCTATGGCGAAACCGTTTATCTGAATCCGGTAGAAATCGCGCAGCATTACGCCACATATTTACGGAATGAGAAGAAATGCGATATGGTAATATGCCTTTCGCACATTGGCTATGATTACAAAGATGATCCCAAGAAGATTTCAGACAAAATTCTTGCATCACAAACCGATGGGATTGATTTGATTTTGGGCGGACACACGCATACATTTTTACCTGAGCCGCAGACTTTTGTTAATAAATCAGGCCAAAATGTAATGGTGAATCAGGTTGGGTGGGCCGGACTACTTCTGGGAAAGATTAATTTTTATTTTGACAAAAATAAGAAGGTGAAAAATATTTCCTGGAATAATCAAGTTATAGATGACAGCATATTGGTTTAAAATAACATGATGCCTTCGGCTATATGCAGCCAAATAAAAACAGAACATGAATATACAGATGAAAAATTTTTTACCCTTTATAATTCTCTTTCTTTCTTTGCAGATCACTGCCCAGGTTATTTCTTCAAGCAAATGGACCGATTTGTTTTCCTATAATAACGTTTTGGCGATTCGCGAAGACAACGGAAAATTAATTGCCGCAACCGAAAACGGTATATTTTTCTATACTCCTGCGACTGGTGAACTAAAAAAACTTTCCAAAGCAAACGGGCTGCATGAAGTGAAGATTTCTGCTTTTGATTATAATGCGGAAACAAAAACAGGTTTGGTAGGTTATCAAAATGGTTCGATGGATGTAATCACTCCGGACGGAATTACCTACGTAGTTGATATTCCTATTGCGACCGGTTATGCCGGAGATAAGAAGATTAATCATATTTCGATTACAGGAAATTTAGCGGTAATTTCAGTGGGATATGGCGTTTCAATCTTCCGGTTGGACAGAAAGGAGTTTGGCGATTCAGCGTTTTTCACCAGTGGAGGAGCCTATGAATCCGCGCGGGAAGCTGTAATTAAAGATAACTCGGTTTATGTAGTGACCGCGACAGGATTAAAGTCTCATGAAATGAATGTGACCTTTCCTATTTATTCAACATGGAATACAGTAGCGGCCGGCAGTTATAACCAAATCAGCAGCGGCAGTGTGTTAGCTTACGCCAACGCAAATACAGTAAGATATGGTAACGGAACTTCATTTACAGCGATTCCCCGTAGTTTTACAGATATTCAGGATGTTGTATTAACTCCGCAAAACATTGTCGTTACAGATTACTCAACCGTATACGTGTATGGTACAACGGGCAATTTCATTAAATCTTATGATGCTTCAGAATTGGTTAACAGCGGGACATACATCGACTCTAAAATTTACGCAGGTACGAAAGTTTCGGGAATGAAAAACGAAGCGGGTGATTTGCTGAAACCTGACGGTCCTTACAATAACACATCATATAAAATTGATCTTCGTGACAACCAGATTGTAATTTCTACTGGAGGTCGCGACGCCTATAATACCCCAATTTACAGAAACCTGGGTTACTATCATTTCAATGGGAGCAGTTGGGTTTATCCTGAATTTTTTAAAAATTCAAGCATCTTATTCAATGTGATGGATGCTGTTATCAATCCATCAAAACCTTCTGAAATCTTCTTTGCCAATTTCACACCTGTAGATGGCGGAAAGGGTATTTATAAGATGAATGATGATGAATTTGTAAAACGGTATGCCAGTACAGATGGTTGGTTAAACCGTGTAATCGGATGTACTTTTGATGAGAACAATCAGTTGTTTGTCTCCGTTTCTGGGGTGAATTCCGGGAGAATTGGGTTTTATGCCTACAATGCCGCTGCTGATAATTTTAACCTAATCTCGCCTATAGTTGGTGCCGGTGTGCAGAAACCTTTCACCAAATCTGGAGTTCTTTATATTCCTTCCCCTGACTTCACGGGTGGTGGTTTGCTTTTATATGATTACAAAAATACGCCCGCAGCAACAGGGGACGACCGTTTTAAAATTCTTAGAAAAAATAATAATCTCCCTGCGGACGGAGTAGTGTCTGCCAATATTGATAAAAACGATGATATCTGGATCGGGACCAGGATAGGCCTCAGAATCATCAGTAATCCATCATCTATTCTAAGTGAAGAAAATCCTCAGGCTGAACCCATAATTATTGAAGAAAATGGTCTGGGCGAGGAACTGTTCCGCGACAGTAATATTTTGCAGATCGAAGTTGATGCTGGAAACCAAAAATGGATATCCGTAGACGATGGTGGAGTATTTTACCTGAGTTCAACAGGGGAACAAACGCTCAATCATTTTACAAAAGAAAATTCCCCACTGCCAAGTAACAGTGTGACCGACATAAAGGTTGACAATAAAACCGGAAAAGTGTATTTTGTTACCCTTGATGGAGTTATGGTTTATCAGGGTGATGTGTTGAATGTGACTTCAGATTTCGGCGATGTATTGGTTTACCCAAATCCCGTTGTTTACTCGAAATATAAAGGTAATGTAAGAATCCGCGGTTTGGCAGAAAAAACCAATATCAGAATTACCGATGCGGCCGGAAATTTGGTCCATCAGGCGGTCTCCCGTGGCGGATATTACGAGTGGAACCTCAATAATAACCGTGGTGTGCGTGTAGCATCGGGAATCTACTTTGTACTGATGACCAATGCTGATGGTACCGATACTGCCACAGCCAAAATTGCAGTAGTGAATTAATGCAGAATCAAACCTGTTTTTTACTTTCTTATGTGAAATACGGTGATCAGGACGCCATTCTTCACTGCTTTTCAGCGGAGCGTGGTTACCAGAGTTTTTTCGCAAAAGGAATCTATTCATCTAAAAACAAGAAGAAGCCTTATCTTTTCCCGCTGAATTTATTGAATATCACTGTGGCAAGAGGAGCAGGAAACAAAACTTTACCACCAATAGCTAAACTTGAGCCTGCTGCTGATTTCTATGATTTTACTGATGTGAAAGTGAATTCAATGCTGTTTTTTACGGCAGATTTTCTTCACCAGATTTTACGGGAAGAACATCAGAATGAAATGGCTTTCAAGGAGATAAATAGGTTCAAAGAACAGGTTGAAGTCAATAATCTCATTTCGCACTTGTCTCTGATTTTTCAATTCTTAAAAGTTTCGGGGATTGCGCCGCTTTTACGGGAAGGAAGTTATCTGAATCCTGAATCGGGAACCTTTACTCCAGAGATTTCACATCCCTGTTTTACAGCAGAGATTTCATCGTTGTGGAGAATTTTCCTTACAGCGGAAAATCCCTATAAAATCCAGCTTCGCAGAAACGAAAGAAATACTTTTTTAGACAGCCTCATGATTTACTATCATTTGCATTTTACAGGATTTTATACCCCGAATTCTTTGGGGGTATTACGGCAGATTTACGAATAAACAGGTCATAAAAAAAGTTCCCCAAAATGAGGAACTTTTATTTTATCAGTTCACGAAATTATCTTTCGTTGAGGTAAGGTGTTGATTTATAAATCTGGAAATTAAATACAAAACTCCTGTTTCTATAGGCAAGGCCAGTGTAATTAAAATGAGCATCTCGGGCAAAAGCCGCTCGTGAAGGTACAATAATTACCCCCTGCAGATTATAATTGCTGTCATCAGGAATATCAAAGGCCTGGAATTTCTTAATCGCTTCCTGAAATCCTTCAATTTCGTAATATTTTCTTTCCTTTGCTGCTGGAACGGTAGCGGCTGTAAGAACAGATTTTTTAACATAAAAATAAGCCGGATCTACCTCTGGGACGCCGCTTCCTGAAATCGTATTTCGGAATGTTGATGGGGATGCATATGCAACCTTGTTATCTGTATTTGTTGCGATATAAGTTGTAGATCTGCTCATTAATCTCAATAAATCATATTGTCCGATTGCTGTTCCAGCTGCGGGCTGTGCTCCCGGTCTTACGATATAAATAACGCCCGATGGCAATGTTACAGGGTTAAGATCAGCTAATTTTACATTCACTGTATCTGTAGCAACAAAATCCTGTATATTTCCTTTTGCATCGAGATAATGGGTCTCCAAAAAGTTCTGTGCAGCCTGGTCATCATATGTATTCTGAGTCTCTATGCTTACTTCCTCGATGGTCTCCGGAGTGTCATCTTTTCTGCAGGATACGATGGCAATGGATGCTAAAGCGAGATATAAGAATGTTTTTTTCATTTTTAATATTATCATTAAATTGCTAAAATTTTCAATCCAGCAAAAGTATAAATAAAATATGAGAATCGATAAATTTTTATGGTGTGTGCGTTTTTACAAAACCCGTAGCATAGCTGCCGATGAAATCAAGAAAAACAGAGTTTCCGTGGGAAGCAGCGCTGTGAAATCATCAAAAGAAGTGAAGCCCGGAGATTTAATTAAAATCCGGAAGAACCAAATTGATTATCAGATAAAAATCCTGGAGATTCCCAAGAGCCGGATAGGCCCCAAACTGGTTCCACTCCACATTCAAGACAAAACCGAGCCTGAGCAGTACGAGATCCTTAAACTTCGCAAACTAACACAGGATTATTACCGTGGAAGAGGAGAGGGTAGGCCGACCAAGAAAGACCGCCGTGATATGGATGATTACATCAGTACCGATGCAGGTTCAGAGATGGGAGATGGTGAGTGGGACTTGTTTTTCAGTGACGTTGATGAAACAGCGGAAGATTAAAACAACGCCGCAATTTCACCTGCGATTTGCTCTGGATCTTTGCCGTCGGTATCAACAGTAAATTTCGCCTGAGAATAATAGTGGTTTCTTTCGAACAAATGTTTTGCGATAAATTCCGGCAAATCTTCATCCTTCTGAGATGCAATTAATGGCCTCTTGTTTTTTTGCTTTAGCAGCCTTTGAGCGAGTGTGTTTACCGAGGTCCGCAGAAATACAGTTTGAGAATGCGCATTGATAAGTTCCATATTGTTATAGTAAGCGGGTGTGCCGCCACCGAGACTTAAAATACAGTGTTCAGAAGTTGCTAAAATCTCTTCAAGTAATTCCCGTTCCTGCTTTCTAAAGTAGATTTCACCCTTTTTTTGAAAGATTTCGTGAATGGATAAATTATTTTTCAAAGAAATTTCTTTGTCGAGATCAATTAATTTTAAATGTAGCTTTTGGCTCAAAACTTTGGAAATGTGAGATTTACCACTTCCCATGTATCCGATGAGTGAAATAATCATTTTTGAATTTTGTACAAATTACTAAAAAAATTTTGAGATTTTAAAAAAAGGCCTATCTTTGCACCACTCAAAAAGGGAAAATAATTACAGATTTCGGTTTTTAATTATTCGTTTTAGAGGGTGACCGACTCGGTAGCTCAGCTGGTAGAGCAATACACTTTTAATGTATGGGTCCTGGGTTCGAATCCCAGCCGGGTCACTAGCTAAAAATTCCGTAAGTGTTACGGATTTTTTTTGCCTGCGTGGTGAAATTGGTAGACACGCCATCTTGAGGGGGTGGTTTCCTAAGGATGTGCTGGTTCGAGTCCAGTCGCAGGCACCATTAGAATTTTAAATGTTGAATTTTAAATTTTA
>JAANMY010003865.1_pt1 | contig 11933 bp, 8 predicted proteins | sample 7279691 | NCBI WGS metagenome assembly JAANMY01 (sample SAMN14094543, study PRJNA606508) | bioreactor metagenome | isolation source: A lab-scale SPAN reactor treating ammonium-rich wastewater day 388 | place: Ireland: Galway | collected 2018-02-07
GCAGCACCCGCGCCGGGTGGGCGGCAACGATGGCCGGCACCTCGGCGGACACGCGCGCGGCCAGGTCGGCGCCGTCGCAGTAGACGATCAGGTTCGACATGCAGGCCCGGACGATTGGCGACTCGTCCGGGTTCTTCGCCAGGCGGAGGCGCCGGCTCAGCTCGCGCTCGACATCCCGGAGCGGGATCGGCGCCGGCGGGAGCGGCTGCGGCGTGCGCGGCTGGGTCATAGCACCCTCCAGTTGCGGCCGTCGGCCTCGATGAGGCGGTCGGCCTCGAGCGGTCCCCACGTCCCGGCCCGGTACTCCGGCAGGTAGCGGGCTCGCGTCTGCTCCCAGTGTTCCAGGATCGGCATGACGAACTGCCAGCTCGTCTCGACCGCGTCGCGGCGCATGAACAGCGTTGCGTCCCCGGCCATCACGTCCAGCACCAGCCGCTCGTAGGCCTCCGGCGTGTTCGCTCCGAACCCCTCGCTGTAGTTGAACTCCAGCTTGACCGGGTAGATGCGCACTCGCGGGCCGGGCAACTTCGAGGCGATGCGCAGCGCCAGCCCCTCCTCCGGGGCGATGCGCACCGTCAGGACGGTCGGCTCCAACGGCACCTCCGGCTGGGCGTTGAACAGGATCTGCGGCACCTCCCGGAACTGGATGGCGATCTCACTGGCCCGCTTCGGCAACCGCTTGCCGGTGCGCAGATAGAACGGCACCCCGGCCCAGCGCCAGTTGTCGATGAACAGCCGCAGCGCGACGTATGTCTCCGTCGTCGAGTCGGCCGGGATCGGCTGCCGGCGCTGGGAGAAGAACTCGCGCACCTCGTGCCGGTAGCTCGGCACCTCCTCACCGTAAATCAGCCCCTCGATGTACTGGGCGCGGACGACCGTCTTGTCGATGTCGGCGCGGCTCAGCGGCCGCAGGCAGTGGAGGACGGCCGCCTTCGCGTCCCGGACGACGTCGGGGGCGAGCGCGTACGGCGGCTCCATCGCCGTCAGGCACAGCACCTGGAGCAGGTGGTTCTGCACCATGTCGCGCAGCGCTCCGACGCCCTCGTAGTACCCGATCCGGCTGCCGGTCGGCTCGCCGGTGCGCGGATCGCGCTGCGTCAGCCCCTCGTCCTCGGCAACGGTGATCTGGACGTGATCGACGTAGCGCTTGTTCCACAGCGGCTCGAAGATGTTGTTCGCGAACCGCAGGACGAGGAGGTTCTGCACGGTCTCCTTGCCGAGGTAATGGTCAATCCGGTAAATCTGGTTCTCGGCAAACGTCCGGGCCAGGCTGTCGTTGACTTCGCGCGCGCTCTGAAGGTCGCGGCCGATCGGCTTCTCGACGATAACGCGCGTGAACGCCGCGGCGCCGGGCGGGTTGACGAGGCCAGCCGACCGGAGGTGGCTGGCGCACGTATCGACCAGACTGGGCGGGACGGCGAGGTAGAAGACGCGGTTGCCGGGGATGCCGAACTGCTGGTCCAGGGCGTCCAGGCGCGACCGGAGCAGCTCGTATGCCCGGGCGTCGTTGAAACTCCCCTCGACGTAGAACACCATGCGGGCGTAGTCGGCCCAGGCGGCATCGGTCAGGGTCTGCCGCGAGAACCGCTCGATGCCGCCCCGGGCGCGAGCACGGAGCCACTCGTCCGGGTCGCCCTGCGAGCCGACGCCGAACCCGAGGATGGCGAAGTTCGCCGGCAGCACGCCGTCGAGGTTGAGGTTGTAGACGGCCGGCAGGAGCTTGCGCCACGACAGATCCCCGGCGGCGCCGAAAATAACGAGCACGCACGGCTGCGGAAGGAGAGCCTGGGCGGTGCCGAGGGTTAGCGGGTTGTCCTTGAAGGCAGCAGGTGCGGGGGTACTCATTAAGGGATCCTCCGTCCGTTGGTTTGCGAACCGCGAGCGGCGCCCCGGCCAGTCTGTCCGAGCCCGCAGCGCCAGCGCCGGGCGCGCCGACGTACCGCGTCCAGCCGAACGTCGATGTCTGCTCGACCGACACCGCCGTCGGCAACACCTCGTCATGGTACTCCGGGTGCTGGCGGCAGTGGTACTCGAACAGCTCCCACGACGGCATGCTCACGAGGCTTATAAATGGGCGGAAGGTGGATGGCAAGTAAAATTCCGGGGGCGGAGCACAGCGCAACCCCGGGTCGAGAGACTCCGCGGCGCGTCCACAACGGAGAGGAGCGACGCCGGCAATGATCGTTCAAGCCCTGCACGAGATCCAGGATCGCCACGGCTGGCTGCCCGAGACAGACCTGCGCGGGCTCGCGCGGCGTCTGGGCGTGCCGCTGCACCGGGTCCACGAGGTGGCCAGCTACTTCCCGCACTTCCGGCTGCGTCCGCCGCCCCCGGTGGAGGTGCGCGTCTGCCGCGACCCGGTCTGCCACCTGCGCGGGTCGGCCGATCTGCGCCGCGAACTGGAGGCGCGTGCGCGGGAGATCGTCCCGGGCGAGGCGGCGGTCGAGGGCTGCTCGTGCCTGGGCCAGTGCGAGCACGCGCCCGCCGTCGTCTCGATCAACGATCACGTCTACCGCGGACTGTCGATCGAGGAGTTGGGGCAACTCCTGCGCACCGCCGCCGCCCGCGAACCGCTGCCGCTTCAGCAGGCCGACCGCGGCCCCCCAGGCTGGAAGATCGACGTGTACGACGGCCGCCCCACTTACGAGGCGGTGCGGCGCTTCGTCGAGCGGCCCGACGCTGAGACGGTGCTGCGCGCCCTGGAGACGGCGAACCTGCGCGGCATGGGCGGCGCCGGGTTCCCGACCGCGCGCAAGTGGTCGGCGGTCCGCGCCGCGCCGGGCGAGATCAAGTACGTCGTCTGCAACGCCGACGAGAGCGAACCGGGCACGTTCAAGGACCGCGAGCTACTGCGCCGCGCCCCGCACCTGATCATCGAGGGGGTGGTGCTGGCAGGGTTGGTGACCGGGGCCGCCCGCGGGTATATCTACGTCCGCCACGAGTACCACGATGAGCGCGCAGCCCTCGCCGCGGCGCTGACACAGGCGCAGGAGATGGGCGCGTGCGGCGGGGACGTGTTCGGCTCCGGGATGGCATTTCCGGTGGAGAGTTTCGTCAGTCCCGGCGGCTATATCCAGGGCGAGGAGAGCGCCCTGCTGGAGGCGATGGAAGACCGCCGCGGCGAGCCGCGCCACAAGCCGCCGTTGCCGGTGACGCACGGTCTGTGCAACCGGCCGACGGCGATCAACAACGCCGAAACGCTGGCGTGGGTGCCGGCCATCGTGCTGCGCGGCGGACAATGGTATCGCGACCAGGGCGTCAACGGCACGACGGGCCTGCGCCTCGTGTCGATCAGCGGCGACGTGAACCGGCCCGGCGTGTACGAGGTGCCGTTCGGCCAGACGGTCCGCGAGCTGATCTTCGCGACCGCGGGCGGCCTGCGCGACGGCCAGCGCCTCAGGGCGGTCGCGCCGTCCGGCCCATCGGGCGGGTTCCTGCCCGCGTTCATCCTGGCCGATCAGCTCCCGGACAGGTTCGTCAAGGAGCGGCTGCCCGCCGGCGCCGCGGGACTCGACATCCTCGACCTGACGCTGGACCTGCCGACACTGGGGGCGCTCGGAGCCATGCTCGGGGCGGCGTTCGTGGTGTACGGCGACCGGGCCGACATGGTTGCACAGGCGCTCAACGCGGTCGAATTCTTTCGCAACGAATCGTGCGGCAAGTGCGTGCCCTGCCGCCTCGGGACGCAGCAACTGGTAGACCTCATCGGCGAATTGCGCGCGCGCCGGTTGGACCGGCGTCACCTGCCGCTGGTCGATGACGTGGCCCAGGCGATGGCCCTCACGTCTATCTGCGGGCTGGGGCAGGTGGCGGCCAACCCGATTACCAGCGTGCTCCGGTACTTCCCCGAAGACGTGGAGCGCTATCTGCAAGGCCAGGGACCAATGTAAAGCCCACGGGTGGCCTCCCGTGGGCTTTAACTCGGTTCGCAGCCGGCATGTTCCGGACTCACGCCAGCGCCTGGCGCAGATCCTCCTGCAAATCCGCCGCGTCCTCGATGCCCACGCTCAGCCTTACGAGCCCCTCGTCGATGCCGCGCGCCTGTCGCAGTTCGGCCGGGATGCTCGCGTGCGTCATCGTCGCCGGGTGGCCGATCAGCGACTCGACCCCGCCCAGGCTCTCCGCCAGGCTGAACAGCCTGGTCTGTGTCAGCAGGCGCAGCGCCGCCTCCTTGCCACCCTTCAGGCTGACGCTGATCATGCCGCCGAAGTCGCGCATCTGCCGCCGCGCCAGGTCGTGGCCGGCGTGGGTCGGCAGCCCGGGGTAGTAGACGCGGCTCACATCGGCGCGGCCCGCCAGCCACTCGGCGAGTCGGCGGGCGTTGGCGCAGTGGCGGTCCATGCGCACAGCGAGGGTCTTTACCCCGCGCAGTGTCAGCCAGGCGTCGAACGGTCCCGGCACCCCGCCCGCCGCGTTCTGGTAGAAGGCGATCGACTGCATCAGATCGGCGCGGCCGACCACCGCTCCGCCGATCACGTCGGAATGGCCGCCCAGGTATTTCGTCGTGCTGTGGACGACCAGGTCCGCCCCGAGTTTGAGCGGCTGTTGCAGGTACGGCGAGGCGAACGTGTTATCGACCGCCAGCACGGCGCCCGCCTTGTGGGCCGCCTCGGCGATGGCGGCGATGTCGATGATCTGCAGGAGCGGGTTGGTCGGCGTCTCGACCCAGACGAGCTTCGTGCCGGGCGTGAGGATCTGCTCGAACCCGGCCGGGCTGGGATCCTCGGTGTAGCGTGCCACCAGGCCCCACGGCTTGAAGACGCGCTCCAGCAGCCGGTAGGTGCCGCCGTACAGGTCGGCCGACGCGGCCACCTTGTCGCCCGGCTTGAGCAGGGCGGAGAAGACCGCCGTCGTCGCCGCCAGCCCGGACGCGAACGCCAGCCCACGCGCGCCGGCTTCCAGCGCGGCCAGGCACGTTTCCAGGGCGGCGCGCGTCGGGTTGCCGGTGCGCGAATATTCGTACCCCTTGTGGCGGCCGGGCGCCTCCTGGGTGTAGGTGGAGGTGGCGTAGATCGGCACGACCGTCGCGCCGGTGGCCGGGTCGGCTGGCTGGCCGGCGTGGATCGCCAGGGTCGCGAACCCGTGGCGGGGAGATTCAGCGCTCATGCGAACGGTCCTCCTCGTCGTTACCGGAACCTCTCCCCTTCCCGATCGTGGTCCGCCGAAAAAATCTTAAAAGGTAATTCTACGCTCGACCACGGAGCGAACGCAAGCGCCGCCGGGGCGAGATTGCGTTTGTCCGCTGCCCGGATGGGTGCTATCCTGACCCCGAACCGTTTCCCGACCGCTCCAACCGTCGAGGCCTGCCGTGGTCCTGCTCGAGCCCGAACCGACCCAATTCGATCTCCGCTGGCGGATGTTCGGCACGCCCGTGCGCGTCCACCCGATGTTCTGGCTGCTGGCGTGCCTGCTCGGCATGGACCTGCTGAACGGGCCGAACGGCCTGCAACTCCTGTTGCTGTGGGTGGCGTGTGTGTTCGTCTCGATCCTCGTCCACGAGTTCGGCCACATCTTCATGGGGCGGGCGTTCGGCAACCGCGGGCAGGTGGTGCTCTACAGCTTCGGCGGGCTGGCCATCGGCAGCAGCGACGCCGACCGCCGCTGGAAGCGCATCGCCGTCTCGCTCGCCGGGCCGGCCGCCGGCTTCGTCCTGTACGGGTTCGCCGAGCTGGCGAGGATCCACGGCCTGCCCCAGGTGGAAACGGGGCCGACGTACCGCTGGTTGCGGGACGGTTTGAACATGCTCATCTGGATCAACCTCTACTGGGGCCTGCTGAACTTGCTCCCGATCTGGCCGCTCGACGGGGGCCAGGTTTCCCGCGAGCTTTCTCTCGGGGCCAGCCAGCGGAACGGGCTGGTCATCTCGCTGGGGATCTCGTTCCTCCTCGCTGCGCTGATCGCCGCCAACGCCCTGCTCGCGGCGAACCGACAGCCGTCGTTGCCGTACCTGCCCAGCGGCGGGTACTGGACCGTCATCCTGTTCGGAATGCTGGCCGTCGAGAGCTTCCAGTTGCTGCAACAGGCCCGCGCCCAGCGGCACCGCTCATGGGACGACGATGACCCGTGGCGCCGGTACTGATGCGTATTCGGGGCCGGCGTTTGCCCCTTCACCCCCTGCCCCCTCTCCCACCAGGGGAGAGGGGGAGCCCAAACCGGATAGCCCCACCCGGATCGTGCCAGGAGTGTGCTTGGCGCGGCAAGCGAGCCGTGCGTGGAAGGATCACGGCGGCGCGTCCTGCCCGTCTTGCTCGGCCTCTCCGGGCGCCGGGAACGGGAAGCCCGCGCCGATGAAGCGCTCGCGCTTTACCTCCTCCTCGACCAGCTGCGCTCGCGGCTTGAGCAGATCGCTCCGGGTGATAATGCCGATGACCTTGCCCGGATCGTCGGCAGCAACCACCGGCAACCGGCCGACGCCCGCCTGGGCCATGCGCTCGGCGGCGGTCCGGCACGACTCCCACGGGAACACCGTGATCGGCTCGCGGTGAACCAGGTCGTAGGCGATGATCGGCCCGATCGCCGGCCCCCCCTCGGCCCCCCGCAGGGCGCCGTAAATCCAGTCTTCCAGCAGATTGCTCCGGGTCACCATGCCGACCAGTTTGCCCGTGGTGTCCACCACCGGGTAGCCCTGGTGCCGCTGCGCCCTGGCCGCCAGGAAATACTGCACAAGGACGTCCCGCACCGGCAGGCCGGCGGGGATGACCACCACCGCGCACGCCATCACGTCCTCGACGGTCAATCGCTCCAGCGGATCGACCGAGTATTCGCGGCTGACGTGGTAGCCGCGCCGCGCCACCTTCTCGGTCAGGATCGAGCGCTTCATCAGCAGGACCGTGAATAGATAGGCAATCGTGGATGCGACCAGCAGGACGGGGAGGGTCGCCACGTCCCGTGTCAGTTCCAGGGCGAAGACAACGCCCGTCAGCGGAGAGCGCATCGTCCCGCCCAGGATGGCCGCCACGCTCACCAGCGCCCACAGCGGAACGTCGCCGCCGGGGAGGTGAGGCCCGACCAGCGCCCCCAGGGCTCCGCCCATGATCAGCAGCGGCGCCAGCACCCCGCCGGACGTCCCCGACCCCAGCGCCACCGCCCAGATGGTCCCCTTGACGAAGATCAGGGCGAGCAGCGCCACGCCCGCCTGCTGCGGCGCGACGTCGAGGGTCTGGGCGATGTTCCCGCGCAGCAGTCCCTCGATGAGATCGTAGCCAATACCGAGAGCCCGCGGCTGGAAATACCCGCCGATGCCGACCGCCAGCCCGCCGATCGCCGGCCACCACATCCAGTGGACGGGCAGGCGATGAAACAGGTCTTCCATGCGGTAGACAGCCAGGGTCAGCAGCAGGGCCAGCGCGCCCGTCAGCAGTCCAAGCGCGGCGGCCGAGAAGTAGGCGGTTGCCTCCAGCCCGGCGTGAGGGACGACCGGGAACAGTGGGCCGGGCTCCAGCAGGTAGGGCCGCACCACGACCGCCGCCGCGCTCGCCAGCGCGACTGGCACCAGGCTCCGCGGCTTCCACTCGAACAGCAGCAACTCGACCGCGAGCAGGACGGCAGCGACCGGCGTGGCGAAGGTCGCGGCCATGCCGCCCGCGGCGCCCGCCACCAGCAGCGTCTTGCGCTCCGCGGCCGTCAGGCGGAAGATCTGGGCCACGATCGAGCCGAACGCGCCGCCGGTCATGATGATCGGCCCCTCGGCGCCAAACGGCCCACCCGAGCCGATGGAAACCGCCGACGACAGCGGCTTGAGGACGGCGACGCGCGGCTGCATGCGGCTGCGGCCGATGAGGATCGCCTCGATCGCTTCGGGGATGCCGTGGCCGCGGATACGCTCCGAGCCATAGCGCGCCAGCAGCCCGATAATCAGCCCGCCGAGCACCGGCACGACGATCATCCCGAGCCCCATCGTGTTCGCCGCGGGGGCGCGCGGCACTGCGGAGAGCGTCTGGAAGAAGAACAGGTTCGTGAACACGGCGATCAGCCAGAGCAGCACCACGGCCACGAAGGCGCAGACGACGCCGATGAAGACCGCCAGCGCCGCGATCCACACCAGGCGGACCTGGGCCGTGAAATCGCCCTTCTCCAGCATCTTCATGTACCGCCCCCTGTCTCGCCCCGGCCGCCCGATCTCTGTCGCGCGTCGGCCGCAAACACCGGCGTCGGGCCGGGGCACTCAACCCGCGGTCCTGGCCCGACGCCGTTCCGCCAACCCCGACTCACCGGCGCGCGGCGGCACATGCCGTCCCCGCTGGCTCTTTCCGAGCGGCCTGCGCGTAAACCTCCTCGCGCAGCACGCTCACGTCGGGGGGCGCCTCGATGCCCAGGCGCACCCGACCCCGCTTGGTGTCGATGACGGTGATGACGATCGAATCGCCGATGACGAGGCGCTCTCGGATCTTGCGGCTGAGAACCAGCATGCTCCACTCCTCAGGATCACTGGAGAAAGGCTTTGAACGCTCGATGCAACAGAGTGACCGGGGTGCGGGCGCGCGGGCGCGCCCTGTCTGAGGAGCTGCTCAAATCAGGAGGGTGCAAAGGGCGTAGATAAGAGGGGTGTGCAGGGATGCCGCTCCGGTGGCCTGGGAGCGAGGTGTGGGGGGGAGGGCCAGTGGGATGACGGACCGATACCCCGGCAGTTCCGGGAAGGAGCTGGCGTCCTGGGTGTCGTCCTCGTCCAGCAGCGCCCGCAGTCTGGGAATGCGCCGCTGCTCGTTGCTAGGTGCGGGCAGGCTTCCCTGTCGGCAGCGCGAAGCCGTGCTCCGAGCGACGACGGCCCACGGTTCCCCGGGCATTCCCGAGACGGGGAGTGCGACAGGGGCCGGCAGGCCGAGCAGGGTCAGGCTGAACACACCGAGAATCACAGCGACCATCCCAATCGCGGCGGGGCGGCAGGTAGTTCCTGACTCATTCTAGTGTACCGACAGAGATAGCCGCGGGTAAAGAGCTTCACCCGCTCGGGCCGGCAGACAATCGCACCCGGATCGGGAATCCGAGGGGCGCGACTCCGAAGCTGTTTCCAAACGCCGCAGGAGGGGCTCCGGACCTCTCCGGGGCAGGGGTGAGGGCCGGTTGCGGTCGGAGGCGGGGGAGAGACTGGAGGGTTGTGTGGTGCTCAACGCCGGCTTTATTCTCCGCGCCTTCCGGCCCGAACGTCCTTCTCGCCGATCAGCGCGACACCGGAGCTGAACACGGCCGGGAGGCGGAGCCGGAACCAGAGGCGGTTGAAGCGCGTCGCGAGCCGGCGCGGCAGTCCGGCCGGGAAGCGGTTCAGATCCCAGAATTCGGCGGCGAACTTGCGCGCGACGGTCACCCCGTGAGCCCGCAACTCCTGCCCCAGGCGACGCAGGTTCGTGACCCGGCTCAACGGCGCCTGGCCTTCCCGCTCGACCCAGAACTCCAGCCCGCCAGGCGTCCCCACCAGACGCGACTCGCTGCGGCGGAACCGGCGCGCCAGGCGCACCAGCAGCGACTCGACGGAGCGGTGGTTGCTTTCGAGGATGACAAGCTTCCCCCCGGGCCGCAGCACCCGGCACAACTCCGCGACGGCGCGCTCCCACGGCGGAACGTGCATGAGCACCCCGCGGCAGTGGATGGCGTCGAATTGCCCGTCCGGGAAGTCGAGCGCGTCCAGGGAGCCGCAGGCGAAGCGTACCCGCGTCGTCAGGCCGCGCGCCCGCGCCCGCTCCGTCGCCCGCCGCACCGTGTAGGGGGACAGGTCCACGCCGAGGCAGCGATGGCCCAGCTCCGCGAACCGGAAGGTGTGCTCGCCGGTGCCGCAGCCCGCGTCGAGGATCCGGCTCCCGGGCGGCAGCGCCAAGGAGCGCACCACCCGGGTGAAGATCCGCCCGTTTAGTGTCTCCTGCAGCTCGCTTTGGCGGTAGACGGTGGACCAGGCGTCGTGGACCTCGTTACCCGCGAACGCCTTTTCGACCCTGTCGATGGTGAGCATGCTGGTAGGTCCGTGCGTCCGTGCCGATTCGCCGAGGCTCCGTTCCCCGGGTCGTCGCAGAGACATCATCATACCCTTCGCCCCCGCGCCTCGCTACACGAGTCAGGCACGTTGCCGGCGGGGTAAGAGTTACGGGACAAAACACCGCGACGAGCCAGAAGCGTAAGCGACGATCTTGCCAGCTATTCCGTCGCTTACGCTGCCGGCGCGTCGGCTTCTGTCCGCCAACTCGAAGTGTCGTTGACCGCGCCGCGCGTTTCTCGTACTATCCCGCCCGCTCTCGGACGGAACGGAACGCGGAGTGCGGCCGGTGTGCGGGACGCCCGACGTGCGCTCTCCTGTGTTGAGGGCGAGGACCGAATTCCCGGCCCTCCTTCTCCGTTTCGGGGAGAGGGGCAGGGGGGTGGACCTTTACCTCTGAAGAGACCTCCTCATGGCGTGGCGCAAGTGGCTGATCCGGTGCCTGGTATTCGGCGTCGCCGGCAGCTGCGCCTGCGCGATCGCCCTGTACCACCACTGGACCGATCCCGCCCTGGTGCGCCGCCAGGTCATCGACAAGCTCGAACAGCTCTTCCCCGGCGCCGCGGTCAGCCTGGAGAGCGCGCGCCTGCGCATCCTCGGCGGCATTGTCCTGACCGAACTCCGCCTGGTCCGTCGCGATGACCCGGACCGCCTTGAGATCCTCCACGTCCCGTCCGCCGTCATCTACCACGACAAGGAACACCTGCTCGACGGGAAGATCGCCTTCCGCAAGGTCGAATTGCAGCGGCCGCGGCTGCGCGTGCAGCGCGACCGCGACGGGCGCTGGAATGTCGCCGGGCTGGCGACGACCGAAGCCGGGCGCGAGCCGATCCCGACGCTCGTCATCGCCCAGGGCACGCTGATCCTCGACGACCGCCTCGCCCAGGCGGGCACGCCGCCGGTCGAGGTCGCTGGCGTCAACCTCGTCGTGATCAACGATCCGCTGCCGACCGTCAGCTTCGACGGATCCGGCACATCGGAGATCCTGGGGGCTCTGCAGTGGCGCGGGACGTGGGACCGCGACTCGGGCGCCCTCGCCCTCTCCGGGCAGGCGGACGGCATCCCGCTCAATCCGCTGCTCGTGCAGCGTCTGGCCGCCTGCTGCCCGAACCCCGTCCTGCGGCCGTTCCCGCTCGAAGGGCTGGCGGACCTGAAGGGCGACTTCAGTTACCACCCGGACGCGGCTCAGCCCCTGACGTACGATGTCCGCTGCGCCGTCCGCCAGGGGAAGGTAAACCACCCGCAGCTACCGCTGCCGCTGGAGAACGTCGCGGCGTCGGTCCACTGCGCCAACGGGCGCGTCACGGTCGAGCGGTTTACCGCGTCCTCCGGACCGAGAACCCGGATCGACGTGGCCAGGGCGACGGCCCTGCTGGCGCGCCCCGAGGAGGAATTTGACGCCGTCGTGTCAGTCAAGCACCTGCCGCTGGAGAAACCGCTGTTCGACCGCCTGCCCAAACCGATCCGGGATCTGGCCGATCTGTTCCAGCCCGAGGGGCCGGTGACGGTGACGATCCACGCCGCGCGTCAGCAGGGGCAGTGGCTGCGGCACCGCTGCACGATGAACCCGGAAGACCTGCGCGTGTGCTTCCGGTACTTCCCCTACCCCGCGGAGCGCATCACCGGCATCGTCGAGTACGACTACCTCGTCAACCTGACGCGGGTGAACGTCCAGGGGTATGCCGGCGGCTCGCCGGCCACCCTGCAGGGGTACTGGAAGGGCGGCATGGACGACGCCAACGCGCGGTTCGACATCACCGCGACCGGCCTGCGCCTCGACGAGACGCTGCTCAAGGCGCTCCCCGACACGCCGCCCAACAACGTCCAGGCGGTCGCCCGGTCGTTCAACCCGTCGGGCCGGTGCAACGCCCAGGCGCGCATTCAGTTCACCCCCGGGGTCAAGGGGTTCCAGGGCACCTACCACGCCCAGCTTTACGGAGCCACGGTGACCTGGGCCGAGTTCCCGTATCGG
>JAANMY010003867.1_pt1 | contig 11931 bp, 12 predicted proteins | sample 7279691 | NCBI WGS metagenome assembly JAANMY01 (sample SAMN14094543, study PRJNA606508) | bioreactor metagenome | isolation source: A lab-scale SPAN reactor treating ammonium-rich wastewater day 388 | place: Ireland: Galway | collected 2018-02-07
TTCGACTCACCCATCGGGTGACTTCCTCGATCAACGCCAAACCCGTAGCCTGCCAGCGTTTCGGACGCGCTGCACCTCATCAACTGAGGTTCTTAGGTTCATTGGACACGTCGTAGTGGAACGAGATCGCGGCGCGGTCGCTGTGGCGCGAGTGGCGATGGGAGAAGCGCCGCGCCACCCTCGAGGCGAAGCCGTCGTCAGGTTTGACGTGCACACCGGCGCGCGCCGGCAGGCACAGCGCGTCGCACAACAACACGAGCCGGTCGCGCCACGACAGGGAGATCGACTCGAAATGGCTCTTCCGCCCGAGGGCGCCGTACAAGTCGTCCTCCACATCCACCGCGCCACGGACGTAGGCATCGGCCAGCAGCAGCGGGTGGCTCTCGATCACCAGCCGGCGCAGCACCGCCGGGTCGCAGCACGAGGGTGAACGGCGCGGCGCCTTCGTCGGACGCATGCAGTGTGTCGTCCCACAGACGCAATGCCGGCGGCGCCTCCAATCCATGCCGCAGGCGCCGGACGATGTGGATCGCCGGCAGAATGCCGGGGGCGGCAGCACGCGTCGTGCTGCGGGTCGCTCTCATCGGAAGGTTTCCGTGACGTTTTTCTTACGGCCGTTGTACTGTGATGCGCGCGCCGCGCCGGCGCGCACGGGGATACCGATCCACGTCGCCCCGCCCACAAGTCCGGCAGCGATCACCCACAGGCCGTTTGCATCGAGCGCTGCGAACAGCGCCCCACCGGCAAGCGACCCCAAGCCTTGACCCAGGCTGCCAGCGCCGGTGAGCGCGCCCAGAAGCGTGCCGCTCGCGCCCGCATCGTTCAAGGTCGCGAGATAGGCGATCGCCGGCTGCAGGAAGGCCGCGCCGGCGCCGATCAGGGCGACGGCGAGCGCCGCGTCGGCGAGCGAACCGGCCTGCGCAAGGAGGGCGATGCCGCCCGCGACCACGAGAAAACCCGCCGCGAGGAACGGGCCGCGCGCGGCCCGATGCAGGACAGGGGCGAGGAACAAGCCAGTCTGGACGGCGAGCATGACCACCATGCACAGCGCGAGCAGGGCGCCAAGCGCAGGCGGGTCGAGTGACAGCACAGTCGGGGCAAGAATCGGCAGAATGGACTCGAATGCACCAAGGCCGAACAGAACGAGGAAGCTCGCGAACAGTGCCGGCCTTGCCTGGCGCCAGACGATCCTGGGTGCGCGCTGTTCCATATCCGCGCTGCCCTCGGCAGCGTCTTTGATGCCGCTGAGAGCGACGCCCATGGCGACCACCAGGGCACACACCGCCGCGGTCGCGAGCGGCAGGCCGATGACGGCCGGCGTCATCTCGCTCACGTCCCCCATGCGCTGCATGGCCGCGTAGACGAAGCCGCTCACGGCAGGCCCCGCAAGCAGGCCAAGCAGCGTTGCCATGGAGGCGCCCGCGAAGAGCCGCGCGCGGGCCCGTTGATCCGGCACACCGCCGATCGCCGTATTGACGACCGGCAATACCGCACCGCCCGCCACCCCCGCCAACACCCGCCAACCGTATGCAGCGGCGAGCGAACCCGCCAAGGCGAAGGCGACGAGCGCAGCGGCGTATGCGCCCAGTCCGAGGAGGAGCAGGCGCCGGCCGCCGATCCTGTCCGACATGGCGCCCCACAGGGGCGCGGTCGCAAACAGTCCGAGCATGTAGCTGCCCAGCAGCGCACCGGTATGCCAGGCCACGGCAGCGGGCGTGGCGACGCCGGCCACAGCGGCAGGATTGCTCCGTAGCCCAGCGCGATGGCGAAATTCGCCCCGGCGAGCACCCAGAAAGCAAGCCGGGTCAGCCCGTGCCCCGGCGCGCTCAACATCCCCGCCGCCGGCGCGGCCGATCGGCCGGTGCCAGCGGCGCCGCAGCGGCCGCGTACTTTTGCGGTTCGACCTCGAAACGCCTGCGCGTGTCTTCCGACTCGAAGTAGTAGGCGCGCCCTTCGAACGCGGCGGTGAGGGCACCGTCGGTGCGGACCGGATTGCCACTCACCGGGTCGAGCGCCGCGCCAGCAGCGGCGGGCGCGCCCCCCGGCGTGGGCTGCGCCGCCCCGCCAAGTCCGTGACGCTCGTCGCCGTGCGATCGCCCGTGATGCCCCCCCATGCCGCGACCATGCAGACCGCCGCGCCGCATAAAGAACCACAGGGCCGCGACCGCGACGAACAGCCAGATCCAGTTTCCGGTCAGCCAATCCATGTCGACTTCTCCTCGAAAGACGTCAATAGCAAGGCCCATCAATCTCCCCGCGCCGCCGGGCTGCCGATGGTCGGACTGCACCGGGTGGCTCCAAGCGCCCCCTCGCCGTCAGCTTTCCTCTCCGTCCAGGCCCACCGTCACCGTGCTCGTCCCCGAGTAGTAATACGGCGGAATCACCAGATTGAGCGGTGCCGGCACGTGCTGGTAGACGCGCCCGGCGAGATCGAAACGGGAACCATGGCACGGGCAGTAGTAGCCCCCTTCCCATTGGGGTCCCAGGTCGGGCGGCGCAACATGCGGGCGGAAGGTGGGCACGCAGCCCAGATGCGTGCAAATACCTACCGCGACCAGGAACTCGGGCTTGCGTGAGCGGTATTGATTGCGGCAATACTCGGGCTGCTGCGGCCGTTCCGACGCCGGGTCCAGCAGATCGCTCTCGATCTTCTCCAGGCCCGCGAGCATGCGGGGCGTGCGATGCAGAATCCACACGGGCTGCCCGCGCCAGGGCATTGTCATCATGTCGCCGGGCCCCAGCGTCGAGACATCCGCGCTCACCGGCGCGCCGACCGCCTTGGCGCGCTCGCTGGGCGTCAAGCTCGCCAGGAACGGCACCGCTGTGGCCGCGACGGCGAGGCCGCCCGCTGCCGAGGTGGCGACGACCAGACGGCGCCGCCGTGGGTCCGGCGGGACAATGTCATCATCAGCCATTTGCAACTCCTTTGCGTCCGGGAGTGCCTCCGTCAGATCCGCACCCGGCGCAGGCGCAGCGCGTTGAGCACCACCGACAGGGACGACGCGCTCATCGCGAACGCGGCGAAGATCGGGCCGATCAGGATGCCGAAGAACGGGTAGAGGACGCCGGCGGCGATCGGCACCCCGGCGGCGTTGTAGATCAGGGCGAAGAACAGGTTCTGCTTGATGTTGCGCATGGTCGCCCGGGATAGCCGCCGCGCCCGCACGATGCCGTCGAGGTTGCCCTTCACCAGGGTGAAACCGGCGCTCTCGATGGCCACGTCGGCGCCGGTGCCCATGGCGATGCCCACGTCAGCCTGGGCCAGCGCGGGGGCGTCGTTCACCCCGTCGCCGGCCATCGCGACCTTGCTTCCGGCAGCCTGAAGTTCCTTGATGATGCGGGCCTTGTCCGCCGGCAGCACGTCGGCGCGGATCTCGTCAATACCCAGCCGCCCGGCTACTGCCCGGGCGGTGCGCTCATTGTCGCCGGTGGCCATGATGATGCGGAAGCCCTGTTCGTGCAGCGCCTTGAGCGCCGCCGGGGTGGTCTCCTTTACCGGGTCGGCGACACTGACGAGGCCGGCGATGGCGCCTTCGAGTACCACGAACATCACCGTCTCGCCCTGGTCGCGGCGAGCATTGGCCTCTTCCAGGAAGCGCTCCGCGGACAGACCGAGCTCGGCCAGCAGCTTGGCGTTGCCCAGCGCCACCGCGCGGCCGTCGACGGTACCCTTCACGCCCTTTCCGGTGAGCGCCTCGAAATCCCCGGCATTGGCGAGTTTCACGCCGCGCTCCTCGGCACCGGCGACGATGGCCTCGGCCAGCGGGTGTGCCGAGCCGCGTTCGAGACTCGCCGCCAGGCGCAACACTTCGGCCTCGTCATGGCCGGCAGCCGGCAGCACGGCGACCAGCTTCGGCTTGCCGACGGTGAGCGTGCCGGTCTTGTCGACGATCAGGGTGTCCACCTTGGCGAAGCGCTCCAAGGCCTCGGCGTTCTTGATCAGCACGCCGGCCTGGGCGCCGCGTCCGGTGGCGGTCATGATCGACATCGGCGTGGCCAGGCCCAGCGCGCAGGGGCAGGCGATGATCAGCACCGCCACCGCCGCGACCAGCGCATAGGCGAGCGCCGGCGCCGGTCCCCACGCCGCCCATGCGACGAAGGCGAGGATGGCGATGCCCACCACCGCCGGGACGAAGCGGCCGGCCACCATGTCGGCGAACTTCTGGATCGGTGCGCGCGAACGCTGAGCGTTGGCGACCATCTCGACGATCTGGGCCAGCAGGGTGTCGGCGCCGACACGCTTCGCAATCATGATCAAGCTGCCGGTGCCGTTGATGGTGGCACCGGTGACCGGATCACCCGCGGCCTTCTCCACCGGTATCGGCTCGCCGGTGATCATCGATTCGTCGATCGACGAGCGGCCCTCGACCACCTCGCCGTCCACCGGCACCTTGTCGCCGGGGCGCACCCGCAGCCGGTCGCCAACCTGCACGGTCTCGAGCGGGATCTCCTCCTCGCTGCCGTCTGGGCGGATCACGCGCGCGGTCTTGGGGGCCATGTCAAGCAGCGCCCGGATCGCCGAGCCGGTGCGCTCGCGCGCCCGCAGCTCCATCACCTGACCGAGCAGGACCAGCGTGACGATGACCGCCGCGGCCTCGAAATAGAGGCCGACCGTGCCGTCTTCATTGCGGAAGCCGGCAGGGAATATCCCCGGTGCCGCGACGGCGATGATGCTGAAGACATAGGCAGCACCAACACCCATTGAGATCAGGCTGAACATGTTGAGATTCATGGTGCGGAACGACCTGTAGCCCCGCACGAAGAACGGCCAGCCTGACCAGAGGATCACCGGGGTTCCCAGGACAACTTCGATCCACTGCGAGGTCGACTCGCCCAACAACTCGCGGACCCCGCTGTATCCCAAGTAGGGGGTCATGGTCAGGATCAACAGCGGGATCGTGAAGGCCGTGCCGACCCAGAACCGACGCGTGAAATCGACCAGTTCCGGGTTGGGTCCCTCGCCTTCGGCGGGCACGCCCATGGGCTCCAGGGCCATGCCGCACTTCGGGCAGTCGCCCGGGGCGTCGCGGACGATCTCCGGGTGCATCGGGCAGGTGTACTGGGTGCCCTTCGGCGCGGCTACGGGGGGCTGCTTCCCGGCCACATACGAGGCCGGGTCGGCAACGAACTTGTCGTGGCATTTCTGCGAGCAGAAGTGGTAGGTGCTGCCCCGGTATACCGCCCTCGGCTTGCCGCCATCGAGTCGGACGCTCATGCCGCACACCGGGTCCTTCGCGGTCGCCGCATCGTGGGCGTGGGCGGCGTGCTCATGGCCGTGGCCCGCCCCATGCGGGTGACGAGCGCCTCCCTCCGCGGGCGAGCTTGGCGCGTGCTTCATCGAACTTGCCGGCCTGTCCATGTCGATTCTCCTTGGCTTGCCGTGATTTCAGACTGGGTTCAAGTGTTGGACGACGCCCGGCCATGACCGGTGCGCCAGCGCGGAAAGAAAGCCGGTGTCGCCCGGGCGTAGCGCGTCCAGGCTTCGCCGAAGGCGGCCGCCGAGTCGCGTTCCTCGCGGCGGGCGAGACGCACATACACGACGAGCAGGATCGGGAACATGATCAGCGTGATCAGCGTCGGCCACTGGAACAGGAAGCCCACCATGATCAGGACGAACGCGGCGTACTGCGGATGACGCAGCCGGGCGTAGGGGCCGCTGGTGGCGAGTTGACCGCTCGCCTGCGCCGCATAGAGCACCCGCCACGCCGCCGCCAGCAACCAGAAGCCACCGCCGATGAACAGCGTCGAGAGCAGATGGAAAGGCCCGAAATGGGGATTCGAGCGCCAGCCGAACATCACCTCCAGCAGATGGCCGGCGTCGTGGGCGAGGAAATCCACCCCCGGAAACGTCTGCGCCAGCCAGCCCGACAGCAGGTAGATGGTGAGCGGAAAGCCATACATTTCGGTGAATAGCGCCACGACGAAGGCCGAGAACATGCCCAGCGTGCGCCAGTCGCGTCGGCTCCGCGGCTTGAAGAAGCTGAACGCGAAGAAGATGAAGAGGGCCGAGTTGATCAGCACCAGCGACCACAGCCCATAGGCGGATTCATTCATTTTTCGTCTCCGCGGTCGGACTTTTCGCCGTGCCCGCCATCGCCATGACCGCCGTGCATGAACAGGTGCATCAGCGGGCAGGCGAGCAGGATCAGCCAGGGCAGCCAGCCGAGCAGGCCGGTCAGATGGACACGGTGCTCGAAGGCGAGGAGGACTAGCGCGATCGCGGCAAAGCCGCCGAAGACCCATTTCGAGCGCCGGGTCATCTTGGCGGTGGTTGCCCCGGGCGACGCACCGTGGGCGGAATGGTCATGAGTTGGCATCATCTGTGTCCCCGACGATCAAGAATTCTCCGATTGGGTCTCGCTGGCGCACCACCTTGGCGTGATACATCGTTCCTGTCTCAACAAGGTCGGCTCCGGATGCGACGCGTTGACGACAGCATGAACCACCGCTCCTCACAGGGGGATGATCGGGACTTTACGAATTTGTCAGTTGCGTCGCGCAATGCAGATGCGCGTCCTCAATGGAACGCCATGGTCTCGATGTGGACGCCGGCTGCCCGCCGCGCGATCGTCAATGCCACATATGGAACTTGCCGTGGTCGTGCGCCGCCTTCGCGGCGTCGGTCTTGGGCATTGCCCTTCGTGGCGCAGCCGGTGCAATGCCGGTCCTCATCTGCATGCTCCGGATCTCGGATGCGATGTTCTCCTCGTCGGTCAGGTTCCTCACCGTGCCGTAGAGTGAGGTCGTGGCAGGTCGTGGCACTGAGTTGGTTGCCCCTACGGCCTCGCGCTGGATAGTCGGGACCAACTCGGCGGGTCCGACTCATCTACCCAGATGTCCGCGATCGACGGTGGCCAGTCGGAAAATCCCACAAGATATGTTTGATGTTGGTCACGAACTGTGCAGAAAGTGTGGCGCAATTCGGTAGAAAACGCGCCGGCCGCGCGCCCCAGAGACACCACGGCTTTCGATGGTGCCACGCACGGCCGGACTTGACGGCCAGCTTTCGGGCAATGCCGACACGGCTTGCGGCCGAGTGGGCGGGTCGCGTGTTCGAGGCGAACATGGCGCCCGACAGGATTGCTGCCGGCCAGTCAAGGCCGAGCAGCGACTCGACGAGCGCGGCGAGCTCCTGCGGGATGACGAACGTGAGCAGGCCGAACACGATGCTGCTGGCGCGGTGGCGTCTGAGCACCGCCGTGTCGATTTCAAGCGCCGAGGTGGACACGATAAAGAGCAGCCATGCAGCGCCGAACAGAGCGCGAAGGCTGATCGCGTGTTAGCGCCCCGCCGCACTGGGTTCGAAGATCGCGCCCGCGAGCAGCCCGGGTTGCTCGCGGGCGCACTCCAACACGGGGTCGTTGACGTGGAGCACGTCCCCTTTGCGTCGGTCCGGGTTGGCAGTTCCCCTCGCGCCGGCAGGGGCATCAGTGGCCGGTCGAAGTGGCCGCGGGAGAGCCGTTGAATGCCCTCGCAGTCTTCATGATTCGCGGCCGCGCAGCAATCGTCCTATCCCATTGACGCGGTTCGCAGGTGAATTCACACGTCCCCGGTGCGCTGCATACTGGGCACCCATCCTTGCCGGATGCTTACCTTGCGATGATTCACTCGTAATGCGGCAGCCATCTTCACGTTGGCGAAGCCTCCCTAACATGTGCCCATGGATGCCCGCTGCAGGGCACCAGACTTCGCAAACCACCGTCAAGGAGAAAATCATGCTGAAGAAACTCGCGCTCGTGGCCCTCACCGCCTCGTTCGCCCTTCCCGCCCTCGCCGCGGACGGCACCGAATTGAAGGAGTCCATCGAATTGAAGGACGGGAGCACGGTGCACGTCTTCCAGGACGGCAAGATGGGGATGGAAAGCAAATTCGGCCGCGCCGTCGTGATGGACGAGGGGCACGTGATGGAAACCAGGGATGGTCAATCCATCACGATGAAGGGCAACGAGGTCTGGCGAGTATACGCATTCACCGCGACCCAGCCCTGACGTCCGGCCGACGAAGCCCCGGTCGCGTGGCCGGGCGCTTCGGGGCCATTGCCGCCGAGCTGATCTGACAAAGGGATTTACGAGCGTTGGATCCTGCCACGCCTGATCGATCTCGCGATGCGCAATTCGGAGGTGCGACGCTACCGGACGCGCGTCGTGTTGCAAGCGCCGGGGGCCGCGCCCCATGACTTACATCTATTGCGGACGCGCCCGCCGCTGACGGTGCACGCGCGGTTGCCCCGCCTGCTCGTTGACGACAACCGTGCGCATCAGCCCCGTCGACCGGCTGACAATAACACCCACCGGGCAGAAGGCCGGCATGCTCCGGCATGCTGGACATGCAGTCGCGGTTGGCGTGCGCCAAGGCCCGCCGTGCATGAACAACCGCATCGGCGGGCAGACGAGCAGCAGCGCCCCTTGCGCGTTCGGGAATTCACATCTGCTTATGGAACGTTCGGTGGTCATGCAGCGGCTTCTTTGCCTTAGCGTTTTCCGCCTTGGCGTGTTCCGCCTTGGCCTGCTTCGTCTCGGGTGCGCTGGCCGGGACCCCGATCTTTTCCCGCATGTGGTTGTGCGGCCGGGCCTGAGCCACGGCTTCGGTTTGCCCATCCGGCACGCCGGCCGGCGATGCCGCGCTCACCGCGGGCACCAGGAAAGCCGCCAGGGACAGCGCTCCGGCGGCAAGGATCAGTTTCGGGCTCATGGACAACTCCCTCGACGAGTGAATTCGCACCGGCCGGAACCTCCGACCGAATCTCGACGGCCATCATGGAGTCCACTGTGCCGCCTCGCCCCTGCCGGCACGATGACCCGCTCATTACTTCTCGGTAAGCCGCAGGGCGGAAACGTTCGGCAGCCTTCACCTGGGCGACCCGCATGCCGACGGGCTGCTAGCTCACCCGAAAGCCGATCGTGCCGTTGCGGAAATAGCGACGAAGCACCTCCTGCATGCGCAGACGCAGTTCATCCTCCCCCGCCCGCGCCACCGACTCGTACGTCGCCGGGGCGATCCGGACGAACATCGCGACGGCATCGGGATCGAGATGCGCGCGCGCGTCCCGCTGCAGGATCTCCAACGCTTCGGCCAGCGGCATGGGGGCCTTGTAGGGCCGCGCCGAAGTAAGGGCGTCGAACACGTCGACGACTGCGAAAAGCCTGGCGCACCGCGGTATGGCGCTACCCGCCAGTCCATCGGGGTAACCTGCGCCGTCGAATCGCTCGTGGTGGTGGCGGATCACCGGCGCGGCTCCGGCCAGCCAGGAATTTCCGGCCACGATATCCAGGCCGATGACCGTGTGGGACTTCATGATCTCGAACTCGGACTCGGACAGTTTTCCGGGCTTGAGCAGGATGTGATCAGGAATGCCGATCTTGCCGACGTCGTGAAGAAACGCCCCCGCCACCAGGTCGGCGATATCCTTTTCCGGCAGCTTCGACGCCTCGGCAAGTGCCACTGCGTAGAGCGTCACGCGGAAGTTGTGGGCGTCGGTACCGGAATCCCGCTTGGCCACCGCATTGCCCAGGGATTGCATCAGCGCGAGATTCGCCTCGAGAAGCGATTGCGACAGCGTCAGCGCACGTCGCGTCATGCCGAGCAGGAGCGGGTAGAGCAGCAGGGCCGTCGCCAGGACGGCGGCAGTGGCGTTGAGGGCGGCATTGCGCGGGCGCGCCCGGAGGAGGCCCGCGTCTGCCGGATCGAGCCGGTAGATGCCCTCGAAGTATCCGTAGGCCTGTCTTGCCGATCCCGTGAGGGGAACCACGACCTGGATCAGGCGCCGGTCGGCCGAACCGTTCCAGTTGCTGTGGTAGGCATGGGGAGCCGGCCAGGCATGGCGGTGGGTGCCGATTGATTCGAGGGCTGCGGGCGGGACGCCTTTCCATGTTTCGTAGAGGACCGTGCCGCCGCTGTTGAAGATCCGAAAGCCAATGAAGCGACTCTGTTCGAGGACGCCCCTCAGTTCCGGATGATCGTCGAAAGCCGCGCGCCGAACCGAGTCCTGCATGGCCGGCGAATCGAAGTGGCGCACAGTGGTTGCCACCTGGTCGAAGGCCGTTCGCTCGGCATGCCGTGCCTCCACCACGTAGGCGGCCGCACCCGCCAATGCGCCGATTGCCGCACCGGCGAGGCCCAGGCGTTTCACCAGAATCCATCTCAACTGGTGCGGTGACTCCGGCAGCGACCGGATCATTTCAGCACTTTGAACATATCCACTTACTCGTTCTTGATCAGGATGGCCTTGACCGGGTCGATAGGACCCACGTCGCGCCACTTCTCGCTGCCCCGGTCCAAGCCGGTGTCGCCCCCAAGGCATCCGTGGTTGCACTCCATGACCCACCGCTTCATCAACACCGACCTGCAATAGGCGACTGTGATCGCGCCGGGCTTGCATCCGACCACGGCGGCCAGCAGCCGACACGCGCAGCGGTCGCCATGCCGGTCGTTGCTGCCGCTGACCGCTATCGGGTGTAGCACGTCATGCATCTCGATGATCTCCAGCAGGTAGCGCCGCGGCTACCGTTGCGGATAGCTTCAGTGCTGATGACCGCGAGTCGGCGCACCGGCACCACTTCCGTATCCACCGCCATATCCACTGCTGGCGCAACCAGCCAGCAACCCCACAACCAACGCTACTGCAACGACCAACGTGCTCTTCGACATATCATTACTCCCTATTCACAAGAATCGATTGCTGCTGCTGTAGAAATTCGACTTGGGACTGCGCCTCTTCAAGCGACGACGTGAAATGCCCTGACGCGCCCGGCTTACTGACCGGATCGCACGAGTCATCCACGCCCGTCGCGCCGTCCCTTCAGGATCGCGATAACGTCTAGACGGCCGTCAACTTTCTCGTCGGCAAGCTTCGCACTCCTTCGAATGGGTTAAACCTACGGCGCCTACATTGTGCGTGCAGCATCCTTACGCGCGGCAAACGGTGCAATGACATGTTTGTAATTTGCATTGCGATGAATCCGATCACACGGGCAACGCCCACGAGGCGCTGGAGCACGAACACGATCACGACGCTCATCATCGGCATGTTCACGACCGACCTGTGGCACCCGGCACGCACCATTCGCATTGGCACCGGCACGACCAATCACGCATGGCCATCCCACTTCCCGGACGCACACCATCGGCATCGTCACTGAATCCGGCCGTTGTTCCGGCGAATTCGTCATCCCCTTTGTCCGGAACTGCCGGCTGCCGCTATACTCCCCGCCCATGCGCCGCTGGCTTGCCCTCGTTCTGCTCTGCCTGCTGCCGCTCCAGGTCTCCTGGGCGGCGGTCGCCGACTATTGTGCGCACGAGCATGGGCAGGCCACGCCGCACTTGGGCCACCACGACGAGGAGCACGAGGCGTGGCCCGGCCAGTCCGATGACCCGACGCAACCCGGCAGCTCCCCTCTTGCGCACGATCATCACAGCCACCTCGCCAGCTTCGTCGGCCTCCTGGGCGACGCCGGTCTGGCCGTGGACACTTCGTGGGGGGGATCGCTCCAGTCCTACGACCGGCCTCCTCCCGCTTCCATCCCGCCCGATCAACCCGAGCGTCCAAAATGGTCCGTTCTCGCCTGAAACGGCGGGACAGGCGCCACACTTCCATCTGACCTGAGCGCCAGCCGGCGCGGCCGCGTCTCGCCGAATTCATCCAACCATTCACGGAGAATTCGATGCGTGTCACGGATCGGCATAAAGGCGCCGGCTGTGATCGGCGTAATGGCGCCACTTGGAGGGGATCGAAAGTGGCGTTTCGAACGGTGCGCAGGATGGGGTAAAACGCCCTTTAACGCAAGCGCGAGAGGGGGGCTAAATATCAATGCTCTCAACTTTAGCTTATAGCCCTTGTGAACCCTATGGGAAACGGGTAAAATGGCGTTCGTTAAGTCATTGATAAATTGACAATATGAACTCGAATACTCGACCACGAGTCGCTGCTGTCCG
>JAANMY010003868.1_pt1 | contig 11931 bp, 6 predicted proteins | sample 7279691 | NCBI WGS metagenome assembly JAANMY01 (sample SAMN14094543, study PRJNA606508) | bioreactor metagenome | isolation source: A lab-scale SPAN reactor treating ammonium-rich wastewater day 388 | place: Ireland: Galway | collected 2018-02-07
CCAGGCGTCGCAGTCGGCGTCGGGCCGGGCGTCGGCGTGGCCTCGATCTCGCAGATCGAGCTACAACCGTCGCCGTCGGCTACGTTGCCGTCGTCGCACTGTTCGTCCGTGTCCACGTTGCCATCGCCGCAAAGCGGGGGCGTCGGACGGGGATCGGGCGAATCCGAAGGATCGTCATGCAATTCGATGGTTCCGGAGAATTCGGAGGTGTTGATCACGGTGTCGCTGCCGTCCTGCTCGGGACGGGAGGCCAGCATCGAGATCTTGACGCCGGCGACCAGGTTGGTGCCGCTGATCAAATAGGAAAAGCTCTTCGTGGTGCCCGGCTCGCCGAGCGGCAGGTTGAGCTTGCCCAGGAAGATCTTGCCCTCGCCGTGGGTGTCGCCGTCGCTGGCCTTCACCGCGTAGATCTGGATCTCGGAACCCGCGGGACCGCGGGCCTGGATCACGTAGTTGTTGGTGCCGTAGGGCTGCGAGCGCACCATCGAGGGGAAGGGCAGACAGTCGTTGGGACCGCCCGAGCAGGAGCCCGCTTCGGGACCCGTGGGGCCGTCGGCCATCAGGTCGATTCCCAGTCCGCCGTTGCCGTAGATGCTGTTGAAGCCCATGTCGTTGAAATGGTTGGAGGCGCCGCCGATGACGGCGATGCCGATCCCGCCGTTGTGCGAGATGAAATTCTTCAGGGTGGGCGAACCGCCGACCTTGTTGCGGGCGCCGTCGATGCGGAAGCCGTCGCCCCCGTTGCCGTGGCCGGTGCCGGGGTTAGCGGTCGCTTCGTTTTCTTTGGTGGTGCCGACGTAGTTTTTGCTGAACTTATTGCTGTCGCCGGTCACGACGACGCCGTGGGAGGCGCTGGCCACCACCACGCTGTCGTACATATTATTGCTGTTGCCGTTGATCTCGACGCCGATGTTGTTGCCGTCGTTGGTGCCGGCGACGCGCTTGCGGCCGATATAAACGCGGGCCAAGGTGTTGTTGTTACCGTTGACGCAGATACCCTTGCCGCTCGAGGAAATGACGTTGATGCCCTGGACGAGGTTTCCGTTCGATTGGATATCCAGGATGCACTCCGAGGCGCTGATGCGGGAATCGTTGGCCTTCAAGGTGACGTCAACCCCGTCGCCACCCTCGCGGCCAATGATCTGGATCTTGCCCTGACAGGTGGAAGGAATCACCAAGGGTCCGTCGACCGTGATGACCTTGCTGTCCGGGTGAGTGGTGCTCCACCTGTCGAAGTTGATGATGTCGTCGCCCGAGTTGGCGCAAGCTTCCTGGATGGCCTTGCGGAGGGTTTGCTCTTGATAGGTGCAACCCGCGTTTTGGCAGAGGTCATAATTGTTGGGCGGGCTGTAAACCGTGGCTTGGGCCTGACCGGCGAAGGCCGCGGAGAAAAGAAGCCCGAGGATCCAGAAGAAAGCTTTGGGGGTCTTGTTCATAATGAACCTCTTCTTAAGTAGACGAGTGGGTTGCATCGTGCGCCTTTGTTGGGACTGCGAGTTTACTATCGACCGCGGTTCGGATTAGTTGCTTCGAAGAAATAAAAGTTTTTTTTGAAGCAACTAATCGGCGGGGGTCGCGATAAACAAGGCAAAACCAGGGAAACCTGGTCTCAAAAGAAGTACATAAATTTGTCCGTTTTATAAACGTTCACTCTGCGGGGGCACAGCCAAGGAGTACGGCTATGACCCCCCCTCTTTCGCGCGACGCGAGCGTCGACGCCTCCGCAACCTCTCCCGACGCCGGGGCCCCGATCTCGGACGCCTCCGTCGATACCTCCAGCAGCCCTAATCACTCGACCGGCGATGCCGGCACCGACAGCGCCGCGGTCGCGACGGACGATCCCCAACAAGTGACCCTGTTCGGACGCGCCTCCCTGGGAGCGGCGGATCATGGCGGAAGAAACGCCGTGCCCTTCGCCTACCAACCGATTTCGCAATTCGGCGATTGGATCGGCTTCAGCGTCGCGGGCGGCGCCCTCTACGACCTGACCCGAGGCACGGTCCGCCCGCGCCTCGGCGGCTTGCTGGGCTACAATCGGGTGAACGGCGGAGAAAACACCTCCGGAAGCCATGTCAATATATTCAGCCTCGCGCCCCGCTTCGAGCTCGATTGGAGCCGGGCCTGGGGTCGCGGCCCCGTCGCCGGTCCCAGCCGATTCGGCATCGAAGTCGGCCTGGGCGTGGGCTTCGGTACCTCGACGGTCGACGGGGGCTTCCAGCTCCACGACCAACTGGGCTTCGCCTTGACCCCGCGAGCCGATTTGAATCTCTTGAATGTCCGCGTCGGCTCCGTCGAGCTGGGCCTCGACTTCTATGCGGCCAACCCCACGGTCTTCGGCAGCGCGCATAACAGCGGCTTTGTCGAGCTGGGCGGCGCCCTCACTTTCCGCGGCGCCCTGGCCCCGAACCCGACGGTGGTCTCCGAGGCCTGCTCGGTCGACCGCCGCGGCGAGATCGTCCAGCGCATCCACAGCCTTCAGTCCGAAAACGCCGGCCTCCGCGAGGAAAACACCCAAAACGCGGTCTTCCTCGAGAGCATCCGCACCCAGTTGGAAGTTCAGGGCGTGACTCAAGAACAGCTGGTCGAATCCCTACGCACCGCCCTGGCCCAGCACGTCGAGCGCCAGCTCGGCGGCGAGACCCCCACGCCCCGCGCCGAGGTGGTCGAGCAGCTGCGCCGGCTCTACGGCAGCTACCTGCGCAGCCGCGCGGAGAACCCGGTCACCGATCCGGCCGAGCGCGCCCGCCAGGCCCGCGAGGTCTTCCCGGACGATTTCGACCCCTCGACGGCCGACAACCGCACGATCGCGGCCCGCACCATCTTCCCGGACGACTTCGATCCCTACTCCTTCCGCGAGGTCACCGGCGTCGACGTCCCCGAGCCCCTGCCCTCGGACTGCGACTCCCTGGAGACGCTCCGCACTAGCCTCGAGGACGAGCGCGCCGACCTGCGCGAGCAGCGCGGCTTGATCGACGGCCTGGTCCGCATGGCCCTGGTCCGCTTGGGCGTGCCCACCACGGCGGCGCCCAGCCTGATCCGCGCCATCACGAGGCTCTCCGAGATCCACTTCATCACCGCCCGCCCGATGGGCGCCCCGGACCGCGTCTCCGTGCGCGACGCCGACATCGCCCCGATCAACACGGCGGCGGAGGCTTGGGGACGCGACCACCGCGGCGAGATCCGCCCGCAGGCGGAGATCGAGGACGCCTTCAGCTCGATCTTCCCCAGGACGCGCCGGGCCCCGGGCGACACCACCGCGGGCCGCGGCGAGGAATACTCGCCCAGCCTCGAGGTCATCCGCGGCATCGCCGAGACCCTGCGTTCGCCCGACATGCGCGGCGCCCACTTCTACATCGTCGGCCATACCGACAGCCGGGGCGACGACGCGATGAACCAGCGCCTCTCGCTGCGCCGCGCCCAGGCGATCCGCGACGCCTTGATCTTCTACGGAGTCGATCCGGCGATGGTCACCCCGCTGGGCCGCGGAGAGACCAACCTGGTCTATTACTACGACCAGGCTTCCGGCCGCCGCGGGGACGCCCACAGCATGACCCGCGCGGAAGTCACCATGCTGAACCGGGACGGCATCCGAGGGACCGCCCTGACCGACGAGGTCCGCGGCCGCCAAGCCACCAACCGCCGCATCGAGATGTTCGTCTGCATGCCCAACTCGACCGATCCGGTCTGCACCGCCCTCGACACCGAGGTACGGGGCAGCGCCGCGCCGGTCCCCGGGGCGGACGGCGGGGTCACGGCCCCAATCACCACCGTGACCTCGGACGGCGACACCCGCGCTCCCCGCACGGAAACCCGGCGGGAACCGCGGCGCGAACCTCGGACCGAAGCCCGCACCGAACCGCGGGCGGGAGGCGATGCCGGAGGACCTCCGGCGCGCAGCGACGAATAGCTTAGCAATTCCACGGGTTAGGACCGGGGTTGGAAAGGAGGTGTGGCGCTTCCGGACCGGCTCCGGTCCCTAACCTTATATTTGATACAGAATTTTGGCCGGAAAGCCGCCCTCCTCCGAAGGCGCTCCCGGACCACATCCGCGGACGATGGGGCACAACGCAAAACCGAATCCCTCCTCGTCTTTTTGGATCCCCACAAAAGGCCCGGGATCCTTTTTTCATTTTTTTCCGCAACTTTAAAAAAACCCCCGCGATAAACCGTTCGACGTAAGTCACAGCAGCATTTTTAAAATTTGTCTAATTTCCCCCTGAAAGAGGAGATTTGGTATGACGCCACCAGCCAAACCCGCCGCTTCGGGCAGTGTATCTGCCGACGCTAAAGTTGAAACTCCCCCGCCTCCCGCGGTCGAAGGGCCCAAAGAAGCGCCCAAAAAGACCGACGACAAGTCGAAAACCGAGGATCCCCCTCGCTTCGAGTGGAAGTTCAGCTTGGGCTTCGGGGCCGAAACCATGGGCGGTCGCAATGGCGGACTCTTCGCCATCGACAACATCTCCCAATTCGGGGATTTCACCCATTACCTGTTTAACGGCGCCCTGATGCACGACTTCAACCGGGGCACCTTCCGCGTCCGCGGCGGCGGCCAGTTGCAGTTCGACGGCACCAAAGGCAACGAGAACACCGGCGGCAGCAGCCTCTGGAATATCGGCCTCGGCCCCCGCATCGAGTTCGACTGGAAACGCGCCTACGGCGACGGCCTCGGCGGCGTCCTGGTCGGTCCGGCCAGCCTCGGCATCTACGGCATCCTCGGCTACGGATGGGGCACCACCAACGTCGACGGCGGCTTCCAGCTGCATAAGCAAAGCGGCTTCGGCACGGCGATCGGCGCGGACGTCAACGTCGTGGGCTTCAACGTCGGCAAAGTTCATATCGGCGCCGACTTCTTCGCCCAAACCAATGCCATCTACGGCAGCGACTTCAACAACGCCGGCTGGGCGCTGGGCGGGCTGCTGACCTTCCGCCCTTCGACCAAGAAGATGACCATCGAAAAGGAAGTTCCCGTCTGCGACGGCGCCAAGCGCTCGATCGACTCCTATGTCGACAGCATCGCCGAGCTCCGCGCCGACAACACGAAGGTCAAGGCCGACTTGGACGAGCTCAAGGGCTTCCTCGAGTCCGGCGCCGACCCTCTCACCACGGCCAACATCCGCGACGCCCTCTTCTACCGCGAGGTTCGCCAAGCCCTCATCAAGGGCGGTTCGGACGAAAAGCTGGTCCGCGAGGCCCTGCGCAAGGCCTATATCGCGAAGAAAGAAGGCAAGCTGTCCGAAGCGGACATCGACGCCCAGATCGTCAAGGACGTCAAGGACCTCAAGCCCGAGGCCCTGGCGACCGCCAAAACCGATGCCGAGAAGAAATACCCCTTGGGTTACGACTTCTGGGCCCAGGTCACCGGCGACCCCGTCCCGACCGAGCTCCCGGCCAACGTCAAGGACCTGGAGTGCCGCGAGATCGACGAATGGGTCGAGCGACTCCACGTCGAGGAGCGCGAGCTCACCAAGCGCAACCGCGACCTGCGCGGCCGCTTCGACACCGCGGTCCTGGTCGACGCGCTCAAGGATCACTTGGGCAAGAACGTCGAGAAGTTCGTGGAGAAGGTCCACGGCTTCACCCTGGACATCGTCCAACCCAACTTCGCCCTCGCGAAGCCGACCGACGCCGATGTCGCTCGCCTCGAGGAATACGTGAAGAAGAACGCCGGCAAGACCCTGGATCCGAACGATTCGGAGCTCAAGAAAATCGCCAAGCCGGTCTTCGCCCTCACCGAGTTCGAGCTCGAGAACATGAAGGACATCGCCGACAAGATGAACGGCCTGAAGGCGCCTTCCGCCACGAAGTACGACAAGGTCGATCCCAACGAGGACAAGGCCAAGTACGAGTGGATGAAGCAGGTGACCTGGTCCATTGAGGGTCATACCGACTCGCAGGGCGACAACGCCAAAAACCAGGCGCTCTCCGAGCGTCGCGCCAAGTGGGTCAAGCTCCTCCTGGTCGGATTCGGAGTCGCCGAAAACCGCCTCGACTCGATCGGCTACGGCGAAGAGCGCCAGGCCGTTCCGGAAAAGGGCACCTACGCCCAGATCCAGACCGCCCAGACCAAAAACCGCCGCGTCGTCATCCGGGTCAAGGGCGAGCTCACCTCCGCCCCGATCAACCAGATCCCGGACGGTAAATCGATCAACGTCGATCCTAACAAGCCGCCCCCCGACGGCGAGCCGAAGGAAGGCTCCGGTGGCGGCCAAAAGCCAGCTCAGAAGCCCGCTCAAAAGCCGGATCCGAAGCCCGCTCAGAAACCGGATCCGAAGCCCGCTCAAAAGCCGGATCCGAAGCCTACTCCAAAAAAGGATCCCGACTTCTAGACCAACGATTCTCAAAAAAAACCCCGCTTATAGCGGGGTTTTTTTTCGTCGATCGCTTTCGCTAAACGGGTTTTACCGCGCGGCCCCTTACCCCTCTCCCCCCGCCGCGGCGGCGGGGGTCTCGAGGTTGCGGGTATAACCGCACTCCTTATTGGGGCAGGCGACGCGGTTGCCGTCTTTCTTGCTGTATTTCTGCAAAAGGAACTTCGAGTCGCCGTTGGGACAGGGCTCGGGGATGGGCCGGTCCCAAAGCGCGAATTTGCAGTTGGGGTAGCCGGTGCAGCCGAAGAAGGACTTGCCGCGCTTGGTCTTGCGCTCGCTCAGCGGCTTGCCGCACTCGGGACAGTCGACGCCGATCGGGATCGCCTTGGTGGACTTGCATTCGGGATAGCGGCTGCAGGCCAGGAACTCGCCGAAGCGCCCGCGCTTGAACACCATCGCGGCCCCGCACTTCTCGCAGACCTCGTCGGTGGTCTTCTCGGCCGCGGCCTGGTAGGCCCCGCCGGCGGCGCGCTGCACCTCTTTGGTGTTCTTGCACTCGGGATAGCCGCTGCAAGCCAAAAATTCTCCGTGGCGGCCCCACTTCACCACCATCGGCTTGCCGCACTTCTCGCAGCTTAAATCGGTCGCGATCTCCTGGCGCTTCAGGTCCTTCATGTCGACCTTGGCCTTCTCGAGGGTCTCGGCGAAGGGCTGGTAGAAGTCCTGCAGGGTCGCGACCCAGGTGCGCTTGCCCTCTTCCACCTCGTCGAGTTCCTCCTCCATCTTGGCGGTGAACTCGATGTTGAGGATCTTGGGAAAATGCGCGGTCAACAGGTCGTTGACGATGGTCCCCAATTGAGTCGGGTGGAACTTGCCCTCGAGCTTCTCGCAATACTTCTTGTCCTGGATGACGCTTAAGATCGAGGCGTAGGTCGAGGGGCGGCCGATGCCCTTTTCTTCGAGCTCTTTGACCAGCGAGGCCTCGGTAAAGCGCGGCGGCGGCTGGGTGAAGTGCTGCTTGCCCTCCAGGCCGATCAGTTTGAGGGTCTCGCCCTCCTTCAGGTCCGGCAGCTGCGAGGACTCTTCGTCCTCCTCCGGAACGACGTCCGCCTCGTCGTGCCCCTCCATGTAGACCTGCGTGAAGCCGGCGAATTTGAGGATGGAGCCGGTGGCGCGGAACAGGGCCGGGCCCGCGGTGATATTAAAGGTGGTCTGGTCGTAGACTGCCTGGCTCATCTGGCAGGCGACGAAGCGCTTCCAGATCAGCTCGTAGAGACGGAACATGTCGCGCTCGAGGAAGGCCTTCACCCTCCCTGGCTCGAACTCGATGGAGGTGGGCCGGATGGCCTCGTGGGCGTCCTGGGCGGCCTTTTTACTTTTGTAGACCCAGGGCTGGGGGGGCAGGAAGGCGGCGCCGTACTTTTGCGAGATGTAGTCCCGCACCTGGGCGACCGCGTCGTCGGAGAGCCGGGTCGAGTCGGTACGCATGTAGGTGATCAGGCCGACCGGCTCGCCGCCCTCCAGCTCGACGCCCTCGTAGAGCTTCTGCGCCAGGGTCATGGTTTTCTTGGCGGTGAAGCCCAGCTTGCGGGCGGCCTCTTGCTGGAGCTTGCTGGTGACGAAGGGCGCGTAGGGCATGCGCTTGCGCTCGCGGCGAACGACCTCTTTGAGGATGAAGGGCGCGCCTTCGACCTTGGCCCGCAGCGCGGTCACCACCGCCTCGTTGCCCAGCTCGGCCTTCTCGCCGTCGACCTGGGCCAGCTTGGCCTGGAAGGCGGGCGGCAGCGAGCCCTCGAGGTTGGCGGTCAGCGACCAGTATTCGACCGGGACGAAGGCGGCGATCTCCTTCTCGCGCTCGCAGATGATGCGCACCGCGACCGATTGCACCCGGCCCGCGGAAAGGCCGCGCTTCACCTTCTCCCAGAGGATGGGGCTGATCTTGTAGCCGACCAGGCGGTCGAGGATGCGGCGCGCCTGCTGTGCGTCGAAGAGATGCGGGTCGAGCTCGACCGGCTTCTGGATGGCTTGCTGCACCGCCTTCTTGGTGATCTCGTTGAACAGGACCCGGTGGACGACCCGGCCCTCTCCCTTTTTCTTCTTGCCGCCGAGGCCCTTGATCTCGTTGGCGATGTGCCAGGCGATGGCCTCCCCCTCGCGGTCGGGGTCGGTGGCCAGGAAGACCTGGTCGGCCTTCTCGGCGCTCTTGGTGATCTCGTCCAAGACCTTCTTCTTGCCCTTGATGACGACGTAGGTGGGCTGGAAATCCTTCTCGATGTCGACCCCCAGCTTGGAGGTCGGAAGGTCCATGATGTGGCCTACCGAGGCCTTCACGGTGAAATCCTTGCCGAGGTATTTCTCGATGGTCTTGGCCTTGGCCGGCGACTCCACGATGACTAAATTTTTCGCCATAAAACGACTCCCGGATGCGGTCAGGTCATTCTATTGTTTTCACTCGGGATTTGACAACAAATCCCGGCCGAGGGCTCGCAATTGGAAGGTGGAGCCGGGCAATTCCTCGACCAAGCCCTTTAGACAAAGCTGCATCAACAGGCCCGCCACCTGGGGGTTGGGTAAATGGCTTAAGTCGGCGATTTTGTCAATGTGACTTGGCTCAAAAGCGATTATTTCCAATAACTTACGTTCGGGGCCGCGGAGAGGGCCCGGCGGCGGATCGGGCGAGGGGCCTTCCCCGGCTGCGGCCGAGTTTTCCTTAGCCCTTCTCGGTTGGGCGAGGCCTAGGTCCACCAGGATTTCCCGCCCCTCCGACAAGAGCTTGGCCCCCTCTTGGATGAGGCGATGGGCGCCCCGGTTGCGCCCGTCCTCGATCGAGCCGGGCACGGCGTAGATCTCCCGCCCCAGGTCCAAGCCGAAGTCCGCGGTGAGCAGGGCCCCGCTCTTTTCGGGGGCCTCGACCACCACCACGGCGTCGCACAGAGCGGCGATGAGGCGATTGCGCTTGGGAAAATGCCAGGGCTCCACGGCTCGGCCGGGCGGCGTCTCCGAGAGCAGGAGCCCGCCCTCTTGAAGAATCCGGCGGCCCAGATCGCGATGCCGGGCCGGGTAGATATCGACGACGCTGGAGCCGAGGACGGCGACCGTCTTGAGCCCATGGCCCAGGGCGGTCCGATGGGCCATGCCGTCGACGCCCAGGGCGAGGCCGCTGACGATCACCGGGTCGAATTCCCTCAGCTCGGCGACGAGGCGGCCGCACATTTCCAGGGCGTAGCGCGAGGCGCGGCGGGTACCCACCAAGGCGATCCAGGGACTGGGCCTTTCGAATACTTCCCAATCTCCGCGAAAATACAGACCGCAGGGCGGATCGTAGAGCTCGTGAAGACGGCGCGGGTAGCGCGGGTCTAAAAAGGAAATGAAGTTCGGACTGGGGACGAAGGCGGGGGCGTCTTTGAGAGCCGCCGCCAAGGCCCGCCGCGCCTCCTCCGTAAGAAAGGTCGCCCCGCCTCGCAACAGTTCCGGGGCCTCTCTTTGAAAGCGTTCCCAGTCGCCGAAGCGTTCCGCGAGACGCCACGCCGTCCTTCGGCCCAAGCCGTCGACGCGCGAGAGAAACTCCACGAGTGAATGGAAATTAAAAGATTCCGGCCTCATGAGAGGCGGTTAACTGCAAGGCAAATACCAGCCGGAGGCGACGGTCAATGCGAAGCGGGATGAACGGCCGCCTCGCCGCCGCGCGAGACGTCCGAACCGGACGAGGAGGAGCCGGAGGGCGCCGGTGGTTTGCCGTCGACCCTCTCTTTGAGCTCTTTTCCCACCTTGAAGAAGGGAAGCTTTTTGGGCTGGACCTCGATGGACTCGCCGGTGCGGGGGTTCCGCCCGGTGTAGGAGCCGTAGTCGCGGTTGACAAAGCTGCCAAAGCCGCGGATTTCAATACGATCTCCCTTGACGAGGGCCTCGGTCATCGAATCGAAGACGAGATTGACGACTTCTTCCGCTCGCTTTTTCGGGATATTGCCTTTTTCCGAAATGATTTCGATCAACTCGGATTTATTCATCGCTTATCCCCCCTTTACGGAAAAATTCTCCAGATCCCTTAACCCCCTAAAATTACTTTAAAAATACCAGTGGAGCGCGGAAGCGGTCAACCCTTAACTTTGGCGAGGAAATTTGCCGAATTTCGCGGCCTTGTCCCAAGAAGTAACCGCTTGGTTATTTTTTACGAGATTCCGCGCAAAGCCTCTCGGGCGGCGGATCTGCGGGCGGATCTCGGAATGGGGAAAAATTTGACCCGCGGCGAGGCCTCGGCCGGCGGCAAAACGGGGCCGAAGCGATTTTTTTCCGCTTCCGGCATATACCTAAAAAGATTTTCCAATCGACAGACTTAGTCTCCTTCGTTAAATCCCAACCTCCACCCGCCCCCGTAGCTCAGTGGATAGAGCAGCGGTTTCCTAAACCGTTGGTCGCATGTTCGATTCATGCCGGGGGCGCCTTTTCCAAACTGGCAGCCCCCCATCGACCGTATTCCGAACGCCGGAGTCCGAAAATCGAATTATTCCCGCGGTCTGCTCCATTGTAAACGCCCCCGGTCTTGGCCCGCGCCTTGCTTTTTTTCGAGGCATGAACTTTCGCCTCGACACCGAAACGGATCGGCAACTCCGCCTCGCCCCGGAATTTCAACTATATCTCCCGCCCGCCCCCCGGCCGGGCCCGCGGACAGGGCAGGCCCCGCCGCCCGTCTCGACGGCGAGACCCTCGGCCGGCGCCCGCCAGCGGGAGTTTTTTCAGCGGATGCTGCCGCACGCCCTCGCCGCTCAGGCCCTGACCGGCGTCCCGGCCTCGGTCTCCCTGGCGCAGGCGGCGCTCGAATCCGGCTGGGGCCGCCACGCGCCGGGCCACAATTTCTTCGGCATCAAGGGGATCATGAAAAATAACACATGCTATAACAAAATGGTTACTTGAACCTTTACCTAATTTAAAGCCTGGATCGCCGGAATCATCTATAAACACTAGTTGTTTTATTTTTTTAAGCATAATCTAAAACGGCGAATCTATACCGAGCTCCTTTTTTTACTCCTGTTAGTATTGACTTTTGAATACTTTTTTGATACACTTTTCTTATCACCACGACGGGTTACTCTGCTGTGTGCGTCCGGCAGAATCATATCCGTCTTTTTTTGTCCCAAATATTCTAACTTCTTTTTATTAACGGATACAAAATCAAAGTAATTGGAATATTTACGCAATAGTTGAGAGTAACTTAATTTGTTGGGAATTACTATCTTCCCAAGTTTTTCCAGCTCCTCTAAATGATCGTATAAGCTCAAAAAGTCGCCATCGCCAGAGACGCTTACCTCCAGATTGGCGGACATGACGAATCGTTTTTTGGTTGGGGGGGTGAAGACAATGAATTCATGAACCGGCTGCGGACCTTGCGGCTGGGTGAAGGATCGTTCTTGCCGATCATACACCTGTGGCACCCCGAGGCACCGAATCGTAGCGGGGACCGGAACGCGGGGCACCTAAAGCGACGGCTGGCGATTCCTGCGGCGGAACGTATTCTGCAACTAACTACCAATCCGTTCGGCCAAACGGAACCGACTGTGATTTGGCCCTCGCCGCTGGCCACTAGCCACTAGCCTCTAGCCTCTAGCCTCTAGCCTCTAGCCTCTAG
>JAANMY010003872.1_pt1 | contig 11920 bp, 11 predicted proteins | sample 7279691 | NCBI WGS metagenome assembly JAANMY01 (sample SAMN14094543, study PRJNA606508) | bioreactor metagenome | isolation source: A lab-scale SPAN reactor treating ammonium-rich wastewater day 388 | place: Ireland: Galway | collected 2018-02-07
GCCTCCGGCCAGAGGTTCGGTCCGATCAGGCGGTCGAACGCCGGGCCGCCGCTCATCTGCGCGATCGCACCGTGGCCGGGTGGGTGGCCCAGAACGTGATCACTGATCTGCGCCTGGAACCCGAATGGCCGGCGCCCGGGCGCCGGCGCGGTCAAGCCGTGATGCTGGGGCGCACCTGGTTCTGGGAGGCGCGCATCGTGCCCGCCGCGGATACCGCCCTGCGCCAGATTGAGGTCGCGGTGGCGCGGGATGCGGCGTTGGAGGATCCCATGGGGCAGTGGGTGACCTACCTGGGGGCGCCGTGAAGGGGCGCAGCGCCGGATTCACCCTGCTGGAGCTGCTGGTGGCGATGATGGTGTTTGCCGTACTTGCAACGCTGGCCTACCAGGGAATCAGCGGCGCCCTACGGGCCCAGGAGGGGGTGACCGAAACTCAGGCACGCTGGACGGCCTTGCAGCGCGCACAGGCGCTATTTGCCCGCGACATCACACAGTTGGCGCCGCGTCCCGTGCGCGACGCCAGGGGCGATCGGCAGCCGGCCTTGGTGGCGCGGTCGGGGCAGGTGAGTCTGGTGCGTGGCGGCATGCCCAACCCGCTCGATTTCCCCCGTTCCGATCTTGTGCGAGTCAACTATCGGCTGGTCGACGGCCTCTGGCAGCGTGCCGCCAGCCCGGTATTGGATGCCGCGCCAGGGGATGCGCCGGAATTTGCAACCGTGCTTGCCGGGGTTAGTCGGGCCGAACTGTGGTGGTTGGATGATGAGGGGCGCTGGCGCGGGGACTGGCCGCCGCCGGACGCGCCGCCGGAGGTACTGCCGCGAGCGCTGCGGCTGCGCTGGGAACTGGCGGGCTGGGGTACGCTGGAACGGCGTTGGGTGCTGCCGTGACCGCTTCCCGCAAGGCCACGCAACGGGGGGTGGCCCTGTTGGGGGCGGTGCTGCTGGCGGCAATCGCGACGGTTCTGGCCGTCGCCTGGCTTGACCGGCTCCATGGCTTCGCTGGGCGAACCGGGACGATGCTGGAGGAAGGACAGGCAGACCTCTACGTCGCCGGTATGGAGGCCTGGGCGGTGGCAACGCTGCGCCGCGATCGCCAGCTGGGCGCGGTGGACCATCTCGGCGAGGCCTGGGCGCGTCCGGCCCGCACGCTGCCGGTGCCGGGGGGTACGGTGGCCGGCACGCTGGTGGATTTGCAGGGTCGCTTCAACCTCAACACGCTGGTGGCGGGCGGGCAAGCCAATCCCGCCGCCATTGCCTTGTTCAAGCGGCTGTTGCTGCAGTTGGAGCTGCCTGCGGTACGGCCCGAGGCAGTGGTGGACTGGATCGATCCGGATGGCGTGGCACTGCCGGGCGGGGGGGAAGATGCATTCTATCTGCGTGCCGAACCGCCTTATCGGCCGGCCAATTCCCCTTTGGCTTCGGTGCAGGAATTACGCGGGATCGCCGGCGTGAACGGCGCGGCGCTGGCCCGGTTGGGATCCCAGGTGACCGCCTTGCCGGAACAGACGGTCGTCAATGTGAACACGGCCTCCCCCTTGCTGCTGGAGGTTTTGTCGGGCGCGGGCGAAGCGCTGGCGCGGCGTCGGCTGCAGTCACCTTTCGCCAGCCCCCAGGACTGGATCGCGGCGGCACCGGGCACGCCCGAGGAGGTGCGCGGTCTGGTGGGGGTCGGGAGTGATTTCTTCCTGTTGGAAACGACGGTGACGGTGGGGCGGAGCGAATGGCATTACCAGACGGAACTGTGGCGCAAGGGAGAGCAGGTGTTGATATGGCGGCGCATGCGGAGGATGGAAACAGATGACCGGCTGGTTGGTCCGTCTTCCGGCGGATGACACGGCGCCGCTGCGCTGGCGTCGGATCGATGCGAATGCGGCGATACCGGACTGGCAGGTCGAACCGCCGGACGGCGCTGCGCTGGCATCGGGGCCAGTGTGGGCTTTGGCGCCTTCCTCTCGCCTGCTGCTGCAGACGCTGCGATTGCCCGTGCGTGGGCGATCCGCCCTCGCCCAGGCCGTGCCCTATGCCCTGGAGGAATCCTTGCCCGGAGATGTGGAGGATTACCACTTCGTCATCGGGCCGCGCCAGGGGGATGGGGGAATTCCCGTGCTTGCCGCGGCCCGGGCTGACGTGGCGCGCTGGCGGACGCGCCTGATCCAGGCGGGGGTGGGCGCCGCGCCGCTGGTACCCGCCTGCCTGGCGCTCTCCTGGGAGCCGGGAAGCTGGACCGTGGACCTGGAGCCGGAGGGCGAGGTGGATGTGCGCACGGGGCCTTGGTCGGGATGGGGTTGCGAGCGCCCGGTTTTCGCAGCCCTGTTGCGGCGGATGCTGGCGGATGCGACGCCGCGTCCGCAACGGTTGCGGATTGTGGCCGAGGCGGCTGATCTGCAGGCGCTGGCGCCGTTGCTGGCCGATTGGACGCTTGAGACCTTGTCGCCCACCCAGGCGTGGGATGGCCAGGCTTTGGACGCGGCTACCACACTGGCGCTGGATGATGCGTCGACCGGCCGTGGCCCGATGGCATTGGGCGATTTGTTGCAGCGTTGGCGCTGGCCCTTGGCGCTGCTGGCGCTGTGGGGCGTGCTCGCCGGCGGGTTCGTCGGATATCGCGTCCATACCCTGGATCGGGAGCGGGCCCAGCTGGCTGCCCAGATGGAAACGCTCTATCGGGCGAATTTTCCCGAGGCGCGGCGGGTGGTGGATCCTCCGGCTCAGATGGCCCAGCAATTGGGGCGGTTGCGCCAATCCAGCGGCGCTGATCCGCTGCTGCGCCTGTTGGGGGCGGTCTCCGGCCCGCTGACCGGGTTGCCGGGCTATGCCCTGGACGATTTCCGCTATCAGGATGGTGTGCTCGAAATGGCTGTGCGTACCGCTGACCTGGCGGCCCTGGAAGCCTTGTCCGCGCCATTGATCGAGGCGCGGGTGCGCATGAGTCGGCTTTCGGCCAGCGCCGAGAATGGCGCCACCCGCGCCCGCATTCGGGTGGAGGCTCTGCCATGAGGGCAAGGGAATGGTGGGCGCAACGGACACCGCGTGAGCGGCAGTTATTGATCCTGGCGACACTGGCGCTGGTCATCGCCGGTTGGGTCATGGGGGTGATCCAGCCCGGCATGCAGCGGCTGCATGCCCTGGAGACGACAGTGGCCAGCCAGCGCGAACAACTGCGGGAGATGCAACAGGCCGCCAGGGAACTGGCCACCCTGCGTGACGGGGCGGCGAATGCGATCCCATCGGGCGAGAGTCCCTTGCTGATCACTCAACAACTCATCCGCGACATGGCGCTGGAGCCTTTTCTGGGACAGGCGCAAAGCCAGGGCGAGACAGGTGTCCAGATCAGCTTCAAGGAACTACCTTATGAGAGCCTGCTGCACTGGTTGGCGCAGGTGTCGCAACGCGGCTTGCATGTGCGATCCCTGACCTTGGTTCCGGTTGGCGCAACAGGTCAATGTCAGGTGCAAGTCACGCTGGAAGCGTCTCGAGTCCAGAATTAGCGCCGGGCGATGATCCAGATGGCGTGAATCAGGCCTGGGATGTAACCCAGCAGGGTCAGCACGATATTGAGCCAGAAGGCGCCGGCAAAGCCGACCTGTAGGAATACGCCCAGAGGCGGCAGTAACACAGAAATGATGATGCGTAACAGATCCATTCTATCTCCTCAGGAAGTGGGGTAATTGCAAACGGGAGGCGCGCCGGAAAATATCTGGCTGACTTCTATACTTGGTCGGTGCCGCAAATAAGACCGCATCCCCGACCAGGGGTTCCTCAGGGAGGAGGAGATCATGATCCGGAATTTCATGGAAGATGCTCTGCAACGCTGTGTGCGCCACAATCCGCAGGGGGTGTTTCTGGTTTATGGTGACCAACGCGTCACTTGGCAGGCGCTGAATGAACGCGCCAGCCGCCTGGCCAGTGCCCTGGCAGCGCTGGGCATCGGGCCAGGGGATCGGGTGGTGCTGATGTTCCACAACTGCCCGGCATTTTTCGAGGCCAATTACGCCGTGCAGAAACTGGGCGCGATTCCGGTGCCCATGAACTATCGCTTCACCACCCGCGAGATCGCCTATCAGGCAAACCATTGTCAGGCCAAGGCATTTTTGTTCGAACGCCTGTGGATGGAAGCGGTCTCTGGCGCGCGTGATCAGATGCCGACGGTGACGCACTACGTCGGATTGGACACGCCGGAATTTCCTGATGCGCTGGAATATGAAGCGCTAATGACCCGTAACGGCGTCGGCTTTCCGGTTGGCCCCACCCATCTGGAGGACACCTGTGTGCTTTGCTACACGGGGGGCACCACGGGCCTGCCAAAAGGCGTGATGCTGACCTATGGCAACCATGTGCGCATGGTGCAATCCATTGTGCGCACGGTGGCGACGCAGTTGGGTCATTTCCAGGTGACGCCCGATCTGGAAGCGATGTTGCGGCATCGCCTGCCGGGTCCAGCCGTGAGCCTGATCCAGTCGCGCGCCGTGCGCTATGTGCTGGGGCGGCGCTGGCTGCAACAAGGCATCATCCGGCTCGCCGACCGCCTGATCGGCAGTGCGCTGGCGGTGCGCCTGGGGGCGCGCCAGCCGATCAAGGCCATGATGCCGTCATTCCCGATGTTCCATGATGCGGCCTATCAACTGGCCGTGCTCGCGCCGCTGCTGGGCAACATGACGCTGGTGATGCCGCGTGGGGTCAGTTTCGATCCCGAGGCGGTACTCAAGTTGGTTGAACAGGAACGGCCTTTGCTGCTGGGCAATGTGCCCACGGCCTGGCGCATGCTTGTCGATTATGCGGGTATTGAGCGCTTTGATCGCAGTTCCATACTGGCCTGCGCCACGGGCGCCGGGGTGTGTCCGGCCGCGCTCAAACGCAAGATCTTCGCTGCCTTCCCCGGCGTGGTCATCGCCGATGGCTTTGGCCAAACCGAGATGACGCCGGTCACCTCGTTCCGGTTTGATTTCAGTCCCGCGACGCTCAAGGATCATTGCGTGGGCAAGCCGGTGGTGGAAACCCGCATCGTGGATGAGCAGGATCGCGATGTGAAGCGCGGGGAGATTGGCGAAATCATCTACCGCAGCGGCTCGGTGATGAAAGGCTATTTCAACGAACCCGACAAGACCGCCGAGACGGTGCGCGATGGCTGGCTGTACAGCGGCGATCTGGGCTATTTCGACAGCGATGGTGATTTGCGCGTCGTGGAGCGCAAGAAGGAATGCATTTCCAGCGGCGGCGAGAAAATCTTTCCCCACGAAGTGGAGGAAATTCTGCTGGACCATCCCGACATCCATCAGGTCTGCGTCATCGGCGTGCCGGATGAGAAGTGGGGGCAATCGGTGCGGGCGGTCGTGGTCCTTAAACCCGGCGCCCAGTTGACTGCCGAGGCCGTGATGGCCCATTGTGAAGGCCGTATGGCTGGCTACAAGAAGCCGCGCTCGGTGATCTTTGCGCCTTCGCTGCCGATTTCCCCGGTCGGAAAAGTGCAGCGCCGGGAAGTGAAAGAAAGCTTCGGCTCGGTGCTGCCGAACGCCTCTGCAGGGGCGTGAAGGTGTCAAGCAACGCTAAAAATGGCCGGCTCCTAATGGCTGACGGCCAAGCACGGTCTTTGCGGGGTTCATCGATGCGCTGATCGTCGGCGCGTCGCCTTGGAGAGCGCATCACAAGGGCCAAAAATTTGGGTGGATGCTTGATTAGAGGTCGTCCAATCAGTTCTACTGGCATGGGCTGGTCGTTTCGGAGGCGGTTCCATCCATGCTTATCGCACTTGCATCATGCTTGTATTGCGCCAGGCCAGCTTGTTGAAACCCAATGAAGGCTTATGTGGAGGTATATGCATGAAAACCAAAATCGGCGTGTGTGCGCTGTTAGGCTTGGGTGGCATGCTGCCGCTGGCTGTCCAGGCGGATGACATGCTTCGTCCCTATATTGGCATCAGCTATATCTATGCCACCGCGCAGGATCTGAAAATTGCTGATCGCGAAATCGAGCTTCCCGAGGACGTGACGGATTTCGATGACGATGTGTCGACCGGCAAGGGCTTTGTCGGATTGGATATTCTTCCCTGGCTGGGCTTGGAAGCACAGTACATCTATCTCGGCGAGACCGAGGAATATGATGTCGAGCTAAAAGGGGACGTCTACACGGGCGCCGCTGTGCTATCGCTGCCCTTGGCCAACAATTTCGTGACCTTGTTCGCCAAGGGGGGTATGGCCTGGTGGGACGTGGAAGCGGATGGACCTGGTCCTCTGGATCTGAACCGCGACGGCAGCAACGTATTCTATGGCGCTGGCATCAAGTTCAACATCCTGCCGCATCTGAGCCTGCGGGCAGAGTACGAGCGTATCCCTGTTGACAAGGACGATTTCGAAATCAACTTCGATCTTGCTTCCGCGGGCTTGCAGTTCACGTTCTAAAACCCAAGCGGGTTTGATCCGCCATGGACGGTGGATCAAACCACCTTTCAAGTCATATGGTCCGGGTGTAGAGTCATCGGCTGATCCCTTGCAAGACCGCCTTTCCCGGAATCCATGATGAATAAACGCTCAATTGCCCGCTGGGTCGGCTTCTGCCTTGTCGGAGCAGCTTCTGTCTGCTCGGCCGCCGGCTCCTTTGACACATGCCTGGGAGACCTGCGCGCTCAGGCGCGGCAGGCGGGTATCCGCCCGGAGACGGTTTCCACCGCCTTTGCCAGTATCCGCCAGCGTCCGGATGTCATCCAGACGGATCGGGGTGGGCAAAGCGAATTTGTCTCCAGTTTCTGGGACTATCTCCAGCGCAGCATCAGTCCGACCCGGCTGCAAAACGGGCAGGCGCTGCTGGAACAGCATCGCCCTCTGCTGGCCCGGATCCATGAGGAATATGGCGTACCGCCGGAATACCTGGTGGCGTTCTGGGGTCTTGAAACCAACTTCGGCAATTATTTTGGGGATATCCCCACTCTCGATGCCTTGGCGACGCTGGCCTGCGACGCCCGGCGCAGCCGCATGTTCAGCCGTCAATTGATCGATGCGGTGGCCATGATCGATGAGGGGCGGCTGGATGCGGCGGATTTACGGGGTTCCTGGGCAGGCGCGATGGGGCATACCCAATTCATGCCGACCACCATGCGCCATTACGCCGTCGACTATGACCGGGACGGCCGCATCGACTTGTGGCGCAGCCTGCCCGATGCCTTTGCGTCCGCGGCCAACTATCTCAGTCGCATGGGATGGCGCAGTGGCGATCGCTGGGGCGAGGAGGTCAGGCTGAGCGATGCCTCGGTCCTCGCCTATGCAGGCTACAAGGCGCCCAAGCCGATCGCCCAATGGACCGAGTTGGGTGTGCGGCGTGTGGATGCGACACCCTTGCCTGATCGGGCCACTCCCGTTGCCTTGCTCGCACCTGGCGGCGCGAATGGGCCGGTCTTCGTGACCTACCCCAATTTTCGCGTGATCATGCGCTGGAACGCATCCACCAGCTATGCATTAGCCGTGGGACTGCTGGCGGATCGGCTGGCGGGTGCTCCGGCGCTCCACGCTCAGGCGCCACGGGTGACCCGCTATCGCCGTGCGGATGGGCTCGAAATCCAGACGCACCTGAAGACTCTGGGGTATGCCATTACGCGACTTGATGGCGTCGTGGGCACGGAGTCGCGCGCTGCCATCCGCGATTTCCAGCGTCGTTCCGGCCTGCCCATTGATGGGGAACCGGACGAGGCGCTGCTCCATGCTTTACGGGCCGCCACGGGACAAGCCGCGTCCTCATCGACCACGGATGCATCGCAACCGGAAGGATTGCCTATCCCGTAGATTACGGGCCGCGTGGCCAGAGGTACTCAGCAGGAGATTCCCGGATCCAAGCCGTATACAGCGACTGCAAGGCTTCCGCTGTCAGCCCGGCCAAGGGCAATGGCGTACCCACGCACAGTTGATGCGCTCTGCCGTGGCGGTGGTAATGCAGGGGAAGCACCACGGCGCCACTGCGGTGCGCCAGTCGTGACACGGCGTGTGAGGCAGCTGACTGGCTGGCTCCCGCCATCCCGTAGTCAGCCAGGATGAGTATCGTTTCGCCCCGTATCAGGCTGCGGCAAATGGCCCGGCCATCCGCACCATCGATCAGTCCGCCCCCCGTGCGATGACCCAAACGCGCGAGCAATTGCTGGAACAGGCGATGCCTGAACATGCGCGCGACGACTCGCAGCGGGACCCGTTCAGCCAGCGCGCGCACCGCCAGCGGCAGACCGATGAAATGCCCGGCCAACAGGATCACGGGGACGCCCCGCCGTTGCAGGGCGACAAGCTGCGGCCAGCCGACGATGTGAACCCGACCTGTCACACGCGCCGGATCCGCCCAAAGCGATTCGATCAACTCGAAGATTCCCCGGAGGCGACACTGGAGATGGGCGCGGTGTGTACGCGTCTGCCAATCAAGATCCCGATCCGGGAAACAGGCGGTCAGGGAGGGGCGGAACGCGTTCCTGCCCGGACCGATCCTTTCCAGGAAAAAAGCCAGTATGCGGCTGGAAATCTGGCCTAATGCAGGGGGCAACCGGGCAATGCACCAACCGGTCGCATCCATGACGGTCAACAGGACCGTTCCCATTCTGTCTCTCCCGCAGTTTCCCCCAGCCATCTCGGCTGGCACCACTTCTCTCACCCGCTTGAAGCGCTCTGGACCGGCAGGGCTGCGCGACAAAATGCCGCAAGGGCGTGTTCCACGACAGCCCAACCGGCGCCGGGTCGGCAAACCTGCTCGCTCAAATGGCGCCGGAAGGCACGCGCGCCGGGTAGCCCGTTAAACAGCCCCAGCAGCGGCCGCGTCAAGGCATTGAGCGGCGTACCGGATGTCAACTCTCCCTGCGCATGGACCCCATAGGTATGTACCACATCAACACGATCCGGGACGGGATAGACGTCCCCATAAAAGCAGGCGTCGACGCCCGCGAGCCGATACGGGCTGTCGTAGATCGCTCGGCCCAGCATGACGCCATCCAAACCCTCGCTTGCGGCGCGGGCGGCGTCGAGATCGGTCAAGCCACCGTTCAGGATGATCTCGAGATGGGGCATCGCGGCCTTGAGTCGATGTACCCGTTCGTACTGAAGCGGGGGAACGGTGCGGTTTTCATGGGGGCTCAAGCCTTTCAGCCAGGCCTTGCGGGCATGAATGATGAAGGTCCGGCAACCGGCGGCAGCGACGGTGGCGACGAAGTGGTGCAAATGGGCGTCGTTGTCCAGATCGTCGATGCCCAGGCGGGTCTTGACTGTAACCGGAATCCGCACGACTGCCGCCATGGCCGCAACGCAGTCGGCGACCCGTGCCGGCTCGGCCATGAGGCAGGCGCCGAACTGCCCGCCCTGGACGCGATCGCTGGGGCAGCCCACATTCAGGTTCACCTCGTCATAGCCCCATGCCTGCGCCAGCGTGGCGCAACGCGCCAAAGCCTCGGGATCGCTGCCCCCGAGCTGGAGCGCCAGCGGATGCTGAATGGCGCTGTAGGTGAGCCAACGCTCGGGCTGTCCGCGCAACAGCGCGCCGGTGGTGACCATTTCGGTATACAGCCAGGCATGGCGGCTGATCAGGCGCATGAGATGGCGCGCGTGGCGATCGGTACAATCCAGCATGGGCGCCACGCAGAAGCGACGGGGAGGCAATCTGTCCATGCTGCTAGTTTACCTGCACCCGTAGCGCTTGATTCGGGCATCATCATCTCCACCCTGCCAGTGATCCCTCGCTGGCTTTACGCGCAACGATAAGGGTCGTCGCATCATGCAGTTCAAGGATTATTACCAGACACTTGGTGTCTCCCGGGATGTTTCCGAAGAAGACCTGAAAAAGGCCTACCGACGCCTTGCGCGTAAATACCATCCGGACGTGAGCAAGGAGGCCGATGCGGAGACCCATTTCAAGGAGATTAATGAAGCCTACGAAGTGCTCAAGGATCCGGAAAAGCGCGCCGTCTACGATCGGCTCGGCAGCCAGTATCGCGCCGGGGATGCCTTCCGCGCGCCACCGGGGTGGGACGGTGGATCGCAGTTTGATGTCGAAGGAATGGGTGGTGGCTTCAGCGATTTCTTCGAGACCCTGTTCCGCGGCCAGGGGCGCCGCGGTGGCTTTGGTGGGGCCCGGCGCGGCAACGACCAGGTGGCCAGCGTGGTTCTGCCGCTGGAGGAGGCCTATCGTGGCGGGCAGCGACGGATCAGCCTGTCCGGACCGGGCGGGACACGCACCCTGGATGTCCAGATTCCCGCTGGCGTCATGTCGGGGCAGCGCATTCGGCTGGCCGGACAGGGGGAGGCCGGGACTGGGGGTGGCGTGGGTGATCTGTACCTGGATCTCGAGATCGCGCCCCATCCGCTGTTTCGGCTGGAAGGGCGTGATGTTTATCTCGAGCTGCCCGTGACCCCATGGGAAGCCGTGCTGGGAGCCACCATCACGGTGCCCACCCTCGGCGGACCGGTCCAGGTCCAGGTTCCGCCGGGCAGCCAGAGCGGGCGCCGTTTGCGCCTCAAGGGGCGCGGTTTTCCGGGATCACCGCCGGGGAATCAATACCTCAGCCTCCAGATCCAGATTCCCCCCATTGGTTCGGATCGGGAAAAGGCACTCTATGAGGAGCTCAGCCGGATTTCGACGGGGTCGGTGCGGTCCCATTGGCCGGTGTGAAAGCCCCGAACCCGAGCAAGCTGGACGATATCGCAGAATCGAGCGTCGTGATGTTATCAAGCTGAACTCTGCAGGACGACGACTTGAAGTGCAGTAAACCGCGAGTCGGTTGCGGTCAAGCAATGCGCGGCCAAGATCTCCGGAGCAAGGCCCGCGCGTTAGCTGCCGCGACTGATGGCTGCGCTGCTGGGAGGGAGTAGCCGGCGCAGGGCTGCGGCGATCCCGATGGCGTCCAGGCCACAGGCGCTGAGTAGCTCTTCCCGCGTCCCGTGTTCCAGGAAGTGATCTGGCAGGCCCAGATGTGTGATGGGAACACTCAGGCCATGGCGGGCGAGACACTCGGAGACGGCGCTGCCCGCGCCACCGACAACCGTGTTGTCTTCCACGGTGACCAGTTGCGTATGGGTGCGGGCCAGTTCGATCACCAGGGCTTCATCCAGTGGTTTGATGAAGCGCATGTTGACCACGGTGGCGCCCATGGGTTGGGCGGCCTCCAGCGCCGGCGTCACCATGGCGCCAAAGGCCATAACGGCGAGGCCCCGACCCCGATGCCGGATCTCGGCACGGGCCAGGGGGAGGGGCGGGGCATCGACCTGGAACGGGATGCCGGCACCGGCACCGCGCGGATAACGCACCGCAGCAGGCGCCTTGAGAGCGAGGGCCGTATTGAGCATGGCACAACATTCCGCCTCCTCCGCCGGTGCCATGATCACCATGTTGGGGATGCAACGCAGGAAGGAAAGATCGAAGGCGCCGTGATGGGTGGCGCCGTCCTGCCCCACCGGCCCGGCCCGATCGATCGCAAACACCACCGGCAGGTTCTGCAGCGCCACATCATGGATGAGCTGGTCGTAGGCACGTTGCAGAAAGGTGGAATAGATGGCCACCACGGGGTGCATCTCCTCACAGGCGAGCCCTGCCGCCAGCGTCACGGCATGCTGTTCACAGATGCCCACGTCGAAATAGCGCTCCGGAAAGCGTTTTTCGAATTCCACCAGGCCCGAGCCTTCGCGCATCGCAGGCGTGATGGCGACGATTTGGGGGTCCCGGGCCGCCGCCGCGCAGATCCAGGCCCCGAATACCTGACTGTAGGTGGGCTTGGCGCCTGGTGTGCTGGCAGGCAGCGTGCCGGTATGGGGGTCGAAGCGGGTGACGCCATGCCAGGCAACGGGATCGTTTTCGGCGGGTGCGTAGCCTTTGCCCTTGCGGGTGACCACATGCAGAAACTGGGGTCCGGGCCGGTCGCGCAGGTTACGCAGGGTATCGATCAGGACGGGCAGGTCGTGGCCATCGATGGGGCCG
>JAANMY010003874.1_pt1 | contig 11903 bp, 12 predicted proteins | sample 7279691 | NCBI WGS metagenome assembly JAANMY01 (sample SAMN14094543, study PRJNA606508) | bioreactor metagenome | isolation source: A lab-scale SPAN reactor treating ammonium-rich wastewater day 388 | place: Ireland: Galway | collected 2018-02-07
CCCGTCACCAGGATCGTGTCCGCGAACCGATAGGTCTTCCCGGACTCGTCGAACGGGGCGGCGCCGGTGCTCCCGTTGTAGGTCTTCGTGCCCAACAGGATCTCGAACTCCCCGATGTAAACCCCCCAGACGCCCTCCGACTCGACGTCGTCATGGGTGTTGCTCAGGCCCCAAACCCGCGCCAGGAGCTTTGTCCCCCCACCCCCCGTGCCGTAGAAGCCAAGGGCCACCGTGCTCGTGACCTGATCGTCTCCCGCGTCCGTAGGGAGGCTAAGCACGAAGCGACCGTTGGGGGGGTCGCTCCCGGGAGGAGCGGAGAGGAACCCGGCGTGCGTCCCAACGCTTTCGAGCGCCTCTTCGGTCGTCAGGATCGCGTGCCCCGAGTCGATGGGCACGATCCAGTCGGTCTTTGCGGTCCCCAGGGTCACCGGCGTTGCCATCCACGGTCTCCCTTCGACCCATAGGCACTGGGTCTCAGGGTACCACGCGTGAGGGCCGACGCAACTCGGTTTCCGTTCTGACCCGGAAGAAAGTGGGAAGCCCGGGTGCTGCCCTGGGACAGCGGCTCGACTTGGCCTCTGGGTATGTTCCTTTCGGGGTGGTCCGGGTTCGCGCTGTTGAGTGTGCGTGAGGAGACGATTTATTGTTTCGGCCTGTTGGCCCAGCCGTAGGGTCGTTCGGCGTAGGAGGCGGTGGGCTCCATGCGGACCCAGCCCGGCAGGCCTGCGGCGCTTCGTCCCCAGAGATAGAGATCGTTGGTTTCGAGGTCGGCGTTCTCGCGGAGGTTCTCGAACTTACCGGAGGGGGGCTTGAAGGTCTCGGCGTGGCCTTCGAGGTAGGCGACGCTGGCGCCGCCGAAGTGCCGGATGGAGAACTGGTCTTCGTTGGACCAGATGCCGTCCTTGTAGGTCTGGTTGTACCAGTGGGTGGATTCCTCGACGAAGATGGGGCGGCCGTTGAAGGGGATGAACTCGAAGGCGGCGGAGGGCTGGAGGAAGACCGGGGGCTTGGTGGAGGGGGCGTAGAGGTCGTGCTGCTTGAGGTAGGCGACGCGGAAATCGGAGGAGAGGCGTCCGCCCTGGAGGCGGCCGACGAAGGTGTAGTCGAAGTCGAGGTCGGAGGTTCCGCCGAAGAGGTTCTTACCCGAGCCGTCGAGGGAGGAGTTGCGTCGTTTGTTCTTGGGGCAGGCGGCGATCTCGTCGGCGTTGAGGACATAGTCGTAGAGGAGGCCAGGCTGCCACTGGTTGTTGGCGTCGAGGACCCGGGCCCACATGGCGTATTGGCAGGCCCCGGAGAGGGAGGGGCAGATGGGCCAGACGCGTTCGTCGAAGTCGTTGGCGTAGAGGTTGACGGCGACGCCGATCTGCCGGAGGTTGGAGAGGCAGACGGCGGAGTGGGCGGTCTCGCGCGCCTTTCCGATCGCGGGGAGGAGGATGCCGATGAGGAGCGCGATGATGGCGATGACGACGAGGAGTTCGATGAGGGTGAAGGCGTTGCGCGGCATGGGGAGACCCGCCGGGGTGAGGGTGTGAGCATACCAGAAGCGTGGGTCAGCGCGGCGGAGAACGTGGCGTAGGATCGGTCCTCATGGACCACTTTCGATACGAGTCCGGGAACCTGCGTTGCGAGGGGATGGGGATGGAGGAGGTGGCGGCGCGGTTCGGGACGCCGACGTATGTGTACTCGCGCGCGACACTGGAGGGGCACTACGACCGGATCGCGGGGGCGTTCGCGGAGGTGAAGCCGCTGATCTGCTACTCGGTGAAGTCGTGCCCGAACGTGTCGGTCTGCGGGGTGCTGTCGGCACGCGGGTCGGGGATGGACGTGGTGAGCGGTGGGGAACTGGCGCGGGCGCTGGCGAGCGGGTGCCCGGCGTCGAGGGTGGTGTACGCGGGGGTGGGGAAGACGGATGGGGAGATCGTGGAGGCGCTGCGGGCGCCGGGGGGGCCGATCGGGCACTTCAACATCGAGTCGGAGGAGGAGGCGGAGGTCGTCGCGGGGATCGCGCGCCGGGAGGGGGTGAGGGCGTCGGGGTTGCTGCGGATCAACCCGGACGTGGACCCGAAGACGCACGTGTACACGACGACGGGGAAGAAGGAGACGAAGTTCGGGGTGGACCTGGAGCGTGCGCTCGCGTTCTTCGAGAGGTTCGGGCGCGACCAGTGGCTGAGGCTCGAAGGCCTGCACCTGCACATCGGGTCGCCGGTGTATGAGACGGGACCGTACATCGCGGCGGTAGAGAAGGCGCTGGGGCTGATGGACACGCTGGCCGGGCGCGGCTTCCGGGTGGACGTGCTGGATCTCGGGGGCGGGTTCGGGGCGGATTACGAGACGGACCGGAGCCCGCCGGCGACGGAGTACGCGCGGGCGATCGTGCCGCTGCTGCGCGAGCGTGTCGCCAAGGGGCTGCGGGTGATCCTCGAGCCGGGGCGGACGATCAGCGCGAACGCCGGGGTGCTGCTGACGCGCGTGCTGTATGTGAAAGAGGGGGGGACGAAGAAGTTTGTGATCTGCGATGCGGGGATGCAGACGCTGCTGAGGCCCGCGTTGTACGGATCGTTCCACTTCATCTGGCCGGTGAGGCCCGCGGCGGGGATGGTGCCGGCGCGGCGTGCCGAGAGGATGGAGATGGCCGGGCTGGTGCGGTGCGACGTGGTGGGGCCGATCTGCGAGAGCGGGGACTTCCTGGCGAAGGACCGGGAGATCCCGGAAGTGCGGCGGGGGGACCTGCTGGCGGTGTTCACGGCGGGGGCGTACGGGATGGCGATGGCGAGCCATTACAACAGCCACGGGCTGCCGGCGGAGGTGCTGGTCGAGGGGAGCGAGGCGCGGCTGGTGCGCCGACGCGAGGGGTACGAGGACCTGCTCGCCGCGGAGCGTTAGGCCGAACCCGACCCGTGCCCGAGCTCGCACGCGCGGTCGCGTGCGGCGATGACGGCATCGGCGATCGCGTCACGCACGGCGCGGGATTCGAGGATGGCGATGGCGGCGGCGGTGGTGCCGCCGGGGGAGGTGACTCGGGCGCGGAGGGTCTCGGGCGGATCGGGGGAGAGGGCGAGGAGTTCGGCGGAGCCGGAGAGCGTGGCGCGGACGATGTCGAGCGATTGGGCCGCGTCGAAGCCCATGCGTGTGCCCGCGTCGGCCATGGCTTGGGCGAGGTGGAAGAGGTAGGCGGGGCCCGAAGCGGCGAGGGCGGTGAAGGCGTCGAAGAGAGATTCGTCGAGGGTGACGACGTCGCCGACGCTCTGGAAGAGGCTGCGGGCAAGGGCATCGTCTTCAGGGCGCGAGGCGGGGGTGAGCGCGGTGAGCCCGTGGCCGATGAGGGCGGGGGTGTTGGGCATGGCGCGGATGATGCGCGCGGTGCCGAGGGCTTCGGTGAGGCGGGCGATCGGCGTCCCCGCGAGGATCGAGATGAGCGGGCGATCGCCCAGGGGTGCGAGCGTCGGAGCGACGGCGGCGAGCATCTGGGGCTTGATGCAGAGGAGGATGGCGGCGGAGGACGGTGCGGCGCGAAGGGCCTCGGACGCATCGGGAAACGCGGCGAGCCCGAGGGCGGCCGCCTCGTTCCGGCGGTCGGGCGAGGGATCGGCGATGACGACGGCTTCGGGGCGGAGAACCCCTGCGCGTAGTGCGCCCGAGACGATCGCGGCACCCATGTTGCCGAAACCGAGGATGATGAGGGGTGGCATCGTCGGCAGGATAGGGGCCCGCTCGCGACTCCACATGCAAACCGGACCGCAAACGACTTGTCGGGCGTGCTCTTGGGCACCACCCAAGAGGTGGACGCGTGGACGAGCATCCTCAGCTTGATGTCATCTCGGGTAAACTCTGCATCACGTGCGTCAACCGAAGCACCGTGAGGAGTCACTGACGTGGACACGATCGGCCTCTGGGACATCGGCGAATCTGGCCCCGTCCGCCTGTCCTCGACGGAGCTGGGTGTTGAACGCGACCTGGAAGGCTGGATCGAGCGCGATCCCGCGCTGCTGGAGCGAGGGCTGGTCATCGTCGGACGGCAGATCAGGTTGGAGGGCGGGCTGCTGGACCTGCTCGCGCTGGACCCGCAGGGACGCTGGGTGCTGATCGAGATCAAGCGGGATCGACTCCGGCGGGAAGCGCTCGCGCAGGCGATTGACTACGCGTCGTGCCTGCATGCGGCCGATCCGGAGTGGCTGCGGGACGAGATCGATGCGTATCTTGGGGCCAAGGACTCGCCGCTGATGCTCGATGGCCTGCTGGAGCAGCGCGGGCGCACACTGGAGGGCGATGAGAACGAGCGAGAAGTGATGATCTACCTTGTCGGCACCGGGACGGACCCGGGGCTTGAGCGGATGGTCGCCTACCTTGCGAAACGAACGGGGTTGGCGGTGCGGATCATGACGGTTGGCGCCTTCCGCGATGCGGGAGGCCGGATGCTGCTGGCTCGGGAGATTCACGAGAGCGACGATGTGGATGCGCTCCAGTCGCGGCGATCTTCCACGGGATCGCCGACGGCCGAGGCGATTGTGGCGATGGGTGAACAGAACGGCGTTGGAGCCGTGATGCGAACCCTGCACGCCGCGGCGGTGGATATGGGATTGCACGTGCGACCGTGGTATAAGTCGATCATGTTCGCACCACCTGCTGCAAAGAAACGTTGCCTCTTCACGGTTTGGGCTGAGCGTCGGGCGAAGCAACCCGGGGTTGCCAACGCATACATCGCGGCCGATGTCTTCGAGCAGTTCTACGGTGTCAAAGAGGCCGACCTGGTGGCAGCGGTGGGGCAGTCGGGGGGATGGGTGACACTGGACCAGGCGGGGGCGGAGAAAGTGGCCGCGGGGCTTAGGCGACTGTTAGCGACTGAGAACGGTTGACCGGTGACGTTGCCGAGTCCGAACTTGAAGACGGCGGGCTGGCGCGGCCCGACGGGCTGGCGTACGCGACGTCGCTCTTGAACCTCAAAGGTCCACGGCGGCGATGGCGGAGCCCATGTTGCCGAAGCAAATGATGGTGAGGGAAGACACGCGACAGGATAGGGAGGAAGGTTGCCGTTCACTCGCCCCGGAGGAAGTACAGGCACCCGAACACGTCCGGATTGCGGTCCACATCATCGCACTTGAGGACGCCGGACTTCGGCTCGATCGTGTCGTCGAACCCTTCCACGAAATCGAACTCGGTGAGGGCGATCACGACGAAGTCACGCGGATCGGAACCCGGCAGGACCATGAAGTCCTCGGCGGATCGTTCCGTCCATGGGGTCGCCGCCGTTCCACGAGGCGCACCGATGATCACGCGGATCGCGGTGTCCGCCGAGCCGCTCAGCGTGACCCGGCCGATGTGCCAGGTGTTCGTGGGACACCAGATGTTGATGTGGTCCACGGCGTTGGTGATGTTCGTGAGGGAGAAGTTCTCGCCGCTGTCGTAGAGCAGGTGGTCCACGGTCGCGTTGTCGTAGTGGACGTCCACGAAGACCTGGTCCTCTCCCTGCGCGAGCGCGACGGTCCCGTGGAAGAACGCAAGGGCAACGAGGGCGCGACAGCATCGGCTCATGGTCATGGCCTCCTGGATGGGCGCGGGCGTTGCAGAAGGGCGACTCCAAAGAGCAGCAGCGAACCTGGGCATGGGACACTCGAGGCGATGCGGAAGCCGTGGTCAACTCCGCCGGACCACGGATCGGCTGCACTCAGCCTGGTGACTCGGTCCCCAAGTTCGGAAAGATAATGGCTTGTCGAAGCCGTCGAGCCTTCCCACCACCGCTGCTCCGGCGTGCCCTCGAAGGAGTACCCCTCGGTCCACTCCCCCGCCGCGCCCGCCGCGTCCAGCAGGCCCCAGGGCGAAGTGGATTCGGGGTAGGCGCCCAGCGGGATGTCCCACTGGCCGTTGCCCGGGAGTTCGAACGCCGCGTTCGCCTCGCCCACCCCCGGCGGGCCGTAGTTCGGCACGGCGTCCGACCCGATCGGATACATCCACCACCCGCCCTCGCCCGGGCCGTGGCGGTCGGGATCGTAATGAGCCGCCTTGATCCACTCGTCGAAGGTCGGGATCCAGTATTTCGCGCTCGGGTGGTGGGTGAGCTGGTCGTTGAACGTGCCGTCGGGGTTCTTGGTGAACGTCGAGGCGTCGTAGGCCCCATCCATCACGCTCGCGATCGTCGGGACCTTCCCGTTGTGCAGCCAGTTGCAGAACATCGCCGCCTCACGCCACGTGATCCCGCCCACGGGCAGGACCTCGGCATCGGGCACGTTGCGGAGCTTGTACTTGAGCCCGGGCCCTTTGTACGACTGGTCGATCTCCATCCCCGAATAGATGACGAGGCCGAAGAGCGTCCACGACCCGCCCAGCGTCGAGTAGTGGTTGATGAACTCCATCCATTGGGCGGTCGTGATCTCGGTTCGACCGATGCGGTACTCGTAACCCACGCTCCCGCGCCCCTGGGCGTAACTCGTCCCCCCGGGGTCGGGCAGGTCGCAGGCCGCGTTGCCGGCGTCGCCGACCGTGACGAAATCGAAGTCGTAACTCGGCGGCGTCTGGGCGAGGGCCGCTGTCGTCGAGAGCGCGACCAGCCAAGTCGAAGCGATGAGCATCCGTGCCATTGGAGCCTCCTTCCGTGAAGACCTGGGGGCAGTCTCGGGCAGCTCGTGCCGCTTGTCAAAGTCGAGAGCGGGTCGGACGCGTGGCGGGTGAAGGCGCGGATCGATGGGAAGGAGGCAGGTGGGGTCGGGGAGGGCGGCCGAGCCGATGATCGGACCATCGGCCAGCGTCACGGAGGGCGAGTCGGGGTTGCTAGGATTTGGAGCCTCGGGTCGGTTGCGAAGGAGGCTGCATGTCGTCGTTCTATCAACTGGATTTCGAGCGTCCGCTGCGGGAGATCGAGGCGAAGATCGAGGCGGCGAACGCACGGGGCCGGGTGAGGCCGCCGGAGGGGACTCCGGTGGAGCCGGGGTGGGTGGAGGAATCGGAGCGAGAGGCGGCGTCGCTTCGGACTGAGCACGCGCGGGTGCTGGAGGAGTTGTACACGAGGCTGTCACCCTGGGAGACGGTGCGCGTGGCTCGGCACCCCGGGAGGCCTCAGACGCGGGACTACATCGAGTCGTTCTGCCGGGAGTTCAGCGAACTGCACGGGGACCGGAGGTACGGGGATGACCCGGCGATGGTGTGCGGGTTTGCGCGGATCAACTCGATCAAGGTGATGGTGATCGGGCACCACAAGGGGAGGAGCACGCAGGAGAAGATCGCGTGCCACTTCGGGTGCGCCCACCCGGAGGGGTATCGGAAAGCGCTGGCGAAGATGAAGTTGGCGGAGAAGTTCGGGGTTCCGATCGTGACGCTGGTGGACACGCCGGGGGCGTATCCGGGGCTCGGGGCGGAACAGCGCGGGCAGGCGGAAGCGATCGCGGTGAACCTGAGAGAGATGAGCCGGATCCGGGTCCCGATCGTGAGCGTGGTGATCGGGGAGGGGGGCTCCGGGGGCGCGCTGGGGATCGCGGTCTCGGATCGGGTGGGGATGCTTCAGCACTCGTGGTATTCGGTGATCAGCCCGGAGGGGTGCGCGGCGATCCTGTGGAAGCAGGCCAATGAGCAGACGAACACGGCGGCGGCGCGGGCGCTGCGGCTGACGGCGACGGACAACCTGGAGTTGGGGATCATCGACGAGATCATCCCCGAGCCGATCGGGGGGGCTCACCGGGACCCGGTGGCGGCGAGCGAGAACCTGAGGGGATGGATCGTTCGGCAACTGGAGGCGCTGCGCGGGATGGATCGGGACGAGTTGGTCGCGGCAAGGTATGAGCGGTTCCGGCGGCTGGGGAGTTGCATGGAATCGCCACCCGCGGCGGGGTAGGGGCTGCTTTGACAAAGGAGGAAGGTGGGGATAGCCTGTCCCGCCCCTGTCGGGGGCGAGTGTACGGTTTTCATTTGGCTTCAGTTCTTGGCGGGGAGCATGGCGAAGAAGACCAGCACATCCAAGAACAAGGGCGGGAAGCCCAAAGCGGCGAAGAAGAAGCCGGCGCGAGCGGCCTCTCCAGCCAAGGCCAAGCCTGCGGCGAAGGGGAAGGGATCGCCCAAGGCGAAGTCGGGGGAAAAAAAGCCTCCACCCAAGGCGCCGGTGAAGGGGGCCGTGAAGGGGGCTGCGAAGACGGCGGCGAAGCCCGCGGCGAAGCCGGTGGCGTCCGGGGCGAGCAAGAGCGGGCGGAAGGGGATCACGATCGTGACGCCCAAACCCCCCCGCAAGCCCAAGGCTCCGAAGCCGGTGGTGAGCGTGGCGGCGCTGGCGGGGCAGTTGCTGCCGCCGGGGACGAAGCGCAAGCCGCTGATCCCGAGCGGCCCGAAGGCGCCGGTGCGTGCGGAGCTGGAGATGGCGCCCGGGTCGGAGGGCCGGACGGTCAAGTCGCCGCTGGGGAAGAAGGACCTGGCGCGGTTCCGCGCGATCCTGCTCAAGAAGCGGGCGGACCTTGTGGGGGATGTCTCGACGATGGAGTCGGAGGCGCTGATGGGGCACGGTGGGGACCTGTCGCACACGCCCCAGCACATGGCCGAGCAGGGAACGGACACGTACGAGCAGACGCTGTCGCTGGATCTCGCGGCGGCGGACCGCCGGCTGATCCGCGAGATCGAGGATGCGCTCAAGCGGATCGAGGACGGGACGTACGGCGTGTGCGAGTTGACGAAGCAGCCGATCCGTCTGGAGCGACTTGAGGAGCTCCCGTGGACCCGATACTCGATCGAGGCGGCGCGGGAACTCGAGCGCCGATCGCACAGGCTGTGAGCGAGCGGGGGACGGCACGGAGCGTGCGGGCCTGGGCGGTGCTGGTCGTGGTGACGGCCCTCGGGCTGGTGGCGGACCTGTGGACAAAGGAGGTCGCGTTCGCGAGGCTCGCGGGGAGCCCGGTCGTGGTCGATCGGGGGGAGGTCATCGCGCTGCTGGCGGAGCAACGGGCGGCGGGCCGGCCGCTGGACCTCGGGACGCTGAGGCCCGCGGTGTCGAGGGAGGTGATCCCCGGGGTGCTCGAGTTCACGCTCGTGCTCAACCCCGGGGCGGTGTTCGGGATCGGGGCCGGGCAGAGGTGGGTGTTCGTGGGGTTCACGGTGGCGGCGGTGGGGTTCGCGGGGTGGATGTTCGCGCGGTGGACGAGGCCGCGGGAGCACGTGGCGCAGGCGGGGATCGGGCTGCTGCTCTCGGGGGGGCTGGGGAACCTGTACGACCGGCTGGTGTACGCGTGTGTGCGGGACTTCATCCATCCGCTGCCTCGGGTGAGGGTGGGCGGGTGGGAGGTGTGGCCGTACGTCTCGAACGTGGCGGACCTGCTGCTGCTGATCGGGATCGGGATCCTGCTCGTGCACGTGTGGAGGACGGGGGAGAAGAAGCCTAAGCGGAGCGGGCCCGCTCCCGGACCGAGTCGATGACCTGTCGGACCTCGGCGGCCATGCGCGAGTTGGGGAAGTCGGCGATGATGCGTTCGCCGACGCCCGAGGCGTCGGTCCAGCGGCGGTCACGCACGGCGAGCTTGAACTGGACGCCGAGGTTGTCACGGGCCTTGCCGATGACGCCGCGGGCGAGTTCGCGGAAGGGCTCGGCCTCGGCCTCGGAGAGGTAGGCGTCGAGTTCCTTGAGGAGGTCCATGGCCTCCTCGATGCGGTCCTCGCGGGCGGCGAGGAGGAAGCGTCGCTCGAGGTCGTCCTTGTAGACGGCCCGGGCGTGCTCGACGCGTGAGCGGAGGTCCTCGACGCGGGGCGAGTCGGGGTAGAGGCGCCGGATGCGGAGGGCCTCCTCGCCGGCGGCGTCCCAGCGCCGGGCGGCGATCATCGCGTCGAGGTGGGCGATCGCGGCGGAGACGCGTCGGTTGACGGTCTCGAAGCGGGCGGTCTGGATGCGGTCGCGGAACTCCTCGGCGTCGGCGCGGTAGCCGAAGTTGCGGGCGAGCTCGTCGATGAGGACGAGGGCGGCGTCCCAGTCCTCGGTGGCGAGGTCCTCCTCGATGGCCTTGCGGAGCAGTTCGCGCTCGCGCTGGCGGTTGAGGATGCGGCGCGCGCCCTCCGAGAGGGCGCTCTGCTCCTCGAGGCGGGCGACGGACTTCTCCAGGCGGGAGAGGGAGGCCTCGGCGGCGACGCCCATGGCCCGCGGGCGGGGGCGCAGGGCGAGCGCCACGGCGCAGAGGACGACGACGACGCCCGCGGCGGCGGCGCCGGCCTGGAAGGCCGCGACCGCCCCGGCGAGGAAGCCCGAGATCGCGGGGGCCAGGACCGCGAGCCCTCCGGCGAGGGCGAGGAGGATCCAGGTCGCGGTCGAGCGCGGGGGGCGGGGTTCGTCCATGGGCGGGATCCTTGTTTCAGCTCCCGGGGGTCGGGTCGCCGCAGTTCCTCGACACGGGAACGAGGCAGAGGAAGCGCAGGGGCTCGTCGGGCGCGGCGTGGAACTGGTGGAGCTCGTCGGCGGGGACGTAGAGGACATCCCCCGCGCGGATGGGGTTCTCGCGGCCCTCGAGGAAGAGCGTCCCGCGGCCCGAGACGACGAAGACCTCGTGCTCGTAGTCGTGGCGGTGGCGCGGGGTGTGGCCCCCCGGGGCGACGACGAACTGCCGCAGGGCGAAGTTCGGGGCCCCGTCGGCGCGCCCGACCATGACGGCCATGGAGACGTCCTTCACGCCCTCCATCCCGACGGGGGTTCGCGCGACCTCGTCGATGTTGCGGATGACCATGCGTCGTCGCTCCTCCCGCGATTCTACCCTTGGAACGCCCATGAAGACCTTCACCCTCGGCCCCTTCGCGACCAACTGCTACATCCCGGAGCGGGCCGGGTCGTGCTGGATCGTCGACGCGGGGTTCGAGCCCTCCCCGATCCTCGCGCACGTGCGGTCGCGCTCGCTCCGCGTCGAGGCGATCATCCTGACGCACGCCCACGCCGACCACCTCGCGGGCCTGCGCGAGGTGGTGGAGGCCCTTCCCGGCACGCCGGTCCTTCTCCACCGGGCCGAGGCGGACTGGCCCGGGGACCCGGCGAAGAACCTCTCGCTTGGGATGGGCCTCAGGATCACCGCCCCGCCCGCGACGCGGCTCCTGGAGGGGGGCGAGGCCCTCACGCTAGGCGACGAGGCGTGGAAGGTCCTCCACACCCCCGGGCACTCCCCGGGGGGGATCTCCCTGTACCGCCCCGGGCAGGGTGGGCGGGAGGGGGAAGGCGGGGAGAAGGCCGGGGTCGTCCTCGCGGGGGACACGCTCTTTGCCGGGTCGATCGGGAGGATGGATTTCCCCGGGAGCGACTTCGAGACGCTGGAGCGGTCGATCCGCGAGCGGCTCTACACCCTGCCCGAGACGACGCGGGTCTACCCCGGGCACGGCCCGCCGACGACGATCGGGCGAGAGAAGAAGACCAACCCGTTCGTGAGGGAATAGCCGCGCCCTCCCGTCCCGCCTCACTCCCGTCCTCCGCTCGATGACCGGGATGAGACGAACGTTGATCGCCCTGTTTTTCTTCTGCGCCGGGAGAGGATGCGCGCGCCTTGGCATGTGATCGAGGCCGAGCGTGATGTTTTTCTTCTGCGCCGGGGGCTGCTGGGCGCTCCTAGCCATACGGAAGTGAATCAAAGGACTTTGGGTCTTCTGCGCCGGGGGCTGCGGCGCCCCCCAGGCCATGAGATAAACGTTGATCGTCCTTTTTTTCTTCAGCGCCGGGGGCTGCGGCGCCCCCCAGGCCATGAGATAAACGTTGATCGTCCTTATTTTCTTCTGCGCCGGGGGCTGCGGCGCCCCCATGGGCATGTGATGGATGCTGAGACTGATGTTTGATTGCTCTGCCGGGGGCTGCGGCGCCCCCATGGGCATGTGATGGAGGCTGAGACTGATGTTTGATTGCTCTGCCGGGGGCTGCCGCCCCCCGGCACCCCCCGCCCGGAAGTGAACGAGGCGAGCGCGCCACGCGCAAGGGTGAT
>JAANMY010003875.1_pt1 | contig 11900 bp, 12 predicted proteins | sample 7279691 | NCBI WGS metagenome assembly JAANMY01 (sample SAMN14094543, study PRJNA606508) | bioreactor metagenome | isolation source: A lab-scale SPAN reactor treating ammonium-rich wastewater day 388 | place: Ireland: Galway | collected 2018-02-07
GTTCGACTTACCCTGGCCGGAAACAGGCTGCGCGTCCGAGTCCGGACTTCTCCTCCACACTCTACCGCGCCGGTCTGCCAACAACATACAAGCCGGACGTTTTTCGTGTCGTCGTGACGAATCCCGTCAGGCTTGAAGCCTGACCCACATGGTCGGCGCTTCGGCGCTCATTGCGCCGCCACCGGAATCTCCGGCGCGTCTGTCCTCTGTCTTCTGTCCTCTGACTCCTGACTTCTGTAGAGTGGCGCGATGGCCACACCCGCCACCGGCGCACGACCGGTCGCCACCCGCGACCCCTCCAGGAGCGGCGACCGGCGCCTGCGCCTCGACGACATCCTGAAGCTGATGGCGGCGGACGGCCTGGTGCCGCGCGCCGACGCCGACAAGCTCGCCCGCGCGCGCACGCGCCAGTACGAGCACCCGCTGGAACTCGTCGCCGCGCAACACTGGAAATCCGCGAAGGCGCCGCACGCCCCGCTCACGCTGGAGTGGCTGGTCGAGTGGCTCGCCGGCAAGCTCGGCGTGCCCTACCGGCACATCGACCCGCTGAAGATCGACCTGACCGCGGTCACCTCGACGATGTCGAACGCCTACGCCGAGCGCTTCCGGATCCTGCCGGTCGAGGTGGCGGCGGGCCGGCTCGTGGTCGCGACGAGCGAGCCGTTCGTGACCTCGTGGGCGAAGGAGCTGTCCGCGATCCTGAAGCTCGACGTCGCGCTCGAGTTCGCGAATCCGGTCGACATCAAGCGCTACCTCGGCGAGTTCTACAACCTCGCGCGGTCGATGAAGAAGGCGGCCGAGGCGCAGCCCGGCCAGGTGTCGCTCGCGCGGAACTTCGAGCAACTGGTCGAACTCGGCAAGCGAGGCGCGCTCGACGCCAACGACAGCCACGTCGTCCACATCACCGACTGGCTGTGGCAGTACGCGTTCGAGCAGCGCGCCTCCGACATCCACATCGAGCCGCGCCGCGACGTGGGCCTCGTGCGCTTCCGGATCGACGGCGTGCTGCACCAGGTCTACGCGATCCCGACGCCGGTGCTCGTCGCGATGACCTCGCGCATCAAGCTGCTCGCGCGCATGGAGATCGTCGAGAAGCGGCGCCCGCAGGACGGGCGCATCAAGACGGTCACGCCGGGCGGCCAGGAGGTGGAACTCCGGATCGCGACGATGCCCACGGCCTTCGGCGAGAAGATCGTAATGCGCATCTTCACGCCCGAGGTGCTGGTCCGCGACTACGCGGACCTGGGCTTCACGCCGGACGACACCGCGCGCTGGGAGCAGATGGCCCGCGAACCGCACGGCATCATCCTCGTCACCGGGCCGACCGGCTCGGGCAAGACGACGACGCTCTATTCGACGCTGCGCCAGCTCGCCACGCCCGAGGTGAACGTGTGCACGATCGAGGACCCGATCGAGATGATCGAGCCCGCGCTGAACCAGATGCAGGTGCAGCCCTCGATCGGCGTCGACTTCGCGAGCGGCGTGCGCACGCTCTTGCGGCAGGATCCCGACATCATCATGGTGGGCGAGATCCGCGATCGAGATACCGCCGAGATGGCGGTCCAGGCGGCGCTGACCGGGCACCTCGTGCTCTCCACGCTGCACACGAACGACGCGCCGACCGCGGTGACGCGCCTGCTCGACCTCGGCGTGCCGGCCTACCTGATCAACTCGACGCTGCTCGGCGTGATGGCGCAGCGCCTCGTGCGCACGCTCTGCCCGCACTGCAAGCGGCCGGGCGAGCCCCCCGAACCGGAGATCTGGTCGATGATCACCGCGCCCTGGCGCGTGGAGCGACCCGCCTCCGGCACGATGGACCCCGTCGGCTGCCTCGAATGCCGGATGACCGGCTACCTCGGGCGCATCGGGCTCTACGAGATCATGCTGATGACGCCCGCCCTGCGCAAACTCGTCGACGACCACGCCGACGACGTCCGGGTGCGCGAGCAGGCGTACAAGGACGGCATGCGGCCGCTGCGCGTGTCCGGGGCGATCAAGGTCGCCGCCGGCATCAGCACCGCGGACGAAGTGATGAAGGTCGCGCCGCTGGGCTGACCTACGCCCGGCGTCCGGCTTGCCGCCAACGATCGCGTACGAACCCGATCCGGGACTGCCGCCGCCGGCGTGGTGCACCCGCGCGCGGAGTTCTTCCTCTCGAGCCCCGCGGCGATCACCGACGCGGCGGCGCTCGACCTCCTTCGCGCCGAGCGCATGCACATGCTGTGGCGCTCGACCGCGCTCTGCCACTTCCACTGGGGGTGCGCCAAAACGATGGAACGCTACGCCCGGCATTGAACCGCTCGGCAAAACGGCACCGTCCGCGCCGTCGACCGCGCGATGGACGGCGGGACGGAGACCGGATGGCGCGCGGTACTCAGAGCTTCGAGAAATGCACCCTGCAGGGACGCAGCTCCTGGCGGACGCCGATGCCGCCCGCGCCGTCGAACTTCGCCTTCACGGTGTATGCATAGGGCGTGCTCGTGGCGACGTTGCCCACGGTGAACTTGGGGTCGCCGGTGTGGCCGGACACGTTGAATCGGGCGGTTCCGTCGGCCTGGATGTCGCCTTCGAGCAAGAGCGAGTTCGGCGCGCCCTCGGTTCCGCGCAGCGCGCGCATCCGGCTGTCCTTGACCGTGCCGGTGACCTCGACCCGGTAGCCCTGGGCGCCCTTTTCCGGTGCGCAGGCGATCGTCACCGACCACGCGCCGTCGAATGGGTGTCCCGCGTTCGAACCCGAGCCTGCCGTAGCCGGGGGAGCCGCCGGCGCGGAAACAGCCGGCGCCGAGGGTCCTTGGGGCGCTGCGTCCCTGGACGCCGAGGCGAGCACCGCGGGTGCCGCGGCCGTGGCCTGCTTCCGCGCATCGGCCCGGATGCGTGCCGCGTCCGCTTCCGCCTGTGCGCGGGTCCGCGCGGCTGCGGCGTCGGCTTCCGCCCGGGTCTGTGCCGCACGCTGCGCCTCCGCATCGGCGCGGATCTTCGCCGCGTCGGCTTCGGCCTGGCGCTTGATCGCCTCGGCGTCGGCCCGGATCTTCGCGGCATCGGCCTCCGCCTGTGCGCGCTTCGCGGCGTCGTCGACCGCCGGTGCGGCGGGCGCCGCGACCTTGGGAGCGGCCGCGCGCGAACCTTCCCCGATCCAGCCCGCCTGCCACGCTGCAATGGCGGCGACGACGACGAGCGCCACGGCGCCGCCGGCGACGAGGCCGGCCGGCTTTCGTGCTGCCGCGACCGTGGGCACCGGCGCTGCGGCCTTCGCCGGGGACGACGCAGGCGCGGTCCCCGAGATCCGGTACACGCGGATCGGGCGCGAGATGTTCTTGAGCGGCTGCTCGCCGATGTCCTGGAAGCCGAGATCGAGCTTCCCGGTCACCTGGTCGTATACCGACGACGAGATGCACACGCCTCCCGGCTCGGCGATCGACTCGAGCCTCGCCGCGACGTTGACGCCGTCGCCCAGGATGTCGTTGTCCTTGACGACGACGTCGCCGAGGTTCACGCCGACGCGGAAGATCATCCGGCGGTCCTCGGGCAGCGAGTCGTTGCGCGTCCGGATCGCGTCCTGCATCTCGATCGCGCAGCGCACCGCCTCGACCGCGCTCGCGAACTCGGCCAGCACCGAATCGCCGGCCGTGCCGATGATGCGACCCTGGTGGAAGGCGATGATGCCGTCGATGACCGCGCGGTGCGCCGCGAGGATGCGGATGGTGCCTTCCTCGTCCAGCGACATCTGCTTGCTGTAGCCGACGGCGTCGGCGGCCAGGATGCAGGTCAGCCGGCGCTTGACGTTCAACGGATCCATGGGTTCCCCTGTGCCGCCGGCGAAGGGTTCCGGCCAGCGTGCGGATGATGCCTCCGCCACCGGGGGAGGTGCAATGCCGGCCGACCCGCGGGTCAGGGCGAGCGCAGCGCCGCGCCCATGTCGGGCAGCCGGTGCGCGATGCCCTTGTGACAGTCGATGCAGGTGCGCTCGCCGGTGAAGAGGAAGGCGGAGTGCGTGGCGGCGGCGCGCGGGCTCTGCCGGGTGATGTCCATCGACTCGGCGCTGTGGCAGTTGCGGCATTCGAGCGAGTTGTTCGCCTTCATCCGTGCCCACTCGCTCCGCGCGAGGACGAGGCGGTGGTCGACGAACTTCTCGCGCGTGTCGATCGTGCCGAAGATCTTGCCCCAGACCTCCTTCGACGCCTGCATCTTGCGGGCGATCTTGCTCGTCCATTCGTGCGGCACGTGGCAGTCCGGGCAGTGCGCGCGCACGCCGCTGCGGTTCGAATAATGGATCGTGCGCTGCAGTTCCGGGTAGACGTTGTCGCGCATCTCGTGGCACGAGAGGCAGAAGGTCTCGGTGTTGGTGAGCTCCAGGCCGGTATTGAACGCGCCCCAGAACACGACGCCGGCGGTGAATCCGCCGAGCACGAGGAACGCGAGGCTGAAGTGCCGGCTCGGGCGCCAGATCGTCGCCCAGTAGCGCTTGGCGAGTGCGACGAGCCCGCGCATCGCCTATTTCTTCGCGGCGCCCGACGCAGCGCCGCCGCGCAGGATCTCGTCGACGTCGACGAAGCGGTTGCCGACCAGCGGCTTCGCGTCCTCCTGCGGCACGTGGCACTGCTCGCAGAAATAGCGCCGCGGCGAGATCTCGGCCAGGAAGTTGCCGTCCCGGTCCATGTAGTGGCTGACGCTCACCGCGACCGCCTGCGTCACCGGCGCGCGACCGCGGCTGTGGCAGCCGAGGCAGGCGTTGACGTTGAGGTCGACCTGGTAGCCGTCGATCTTGTGCGGGATCGTCGGCGGCTGCATCGAGTACGAGCGCTCGCGGCGCAGGTCGCGGTTCTCGGCGTTGCCGAGCGGAGGCGGGCGGGTTTCGTCGGCGACCGGCGTCGTGCCGCGCAGGCGGTCGGTCAGCGGGGACTGCGCCAGCGCGGCGAACGCGGCGAACGCCGTGACGGCGGCCAGAAGGATCGCGCGCATCATGCGTCTCCCACCTTCTCGATCCGGACCGCGCACTTCTTGAAGTCGGTCTGGAGCGAAATCGGATCGGTCGCGTCGAGCGTCACCTTGTTGATGAGCTGCGAGGCGTCGAACCACGGCACGAACACGAGGCCGCGCGGCACGCTGTTGCGCCCGCGCGTCTCGACGCGCGTGCGCATCTCCCCGCGCCGCGAGACGATCTTCACCTCGCTGCCGCGGCGCACGCCGAGCGCCTTCGCGTCCTCGGGGTGCAGGTACACGACGGCGTTGGGGAACGCGCGGTAGAGCTCGGGCACCCGCCGCGTCATCGAGCCCGAGTGCCAGTGCTCGAGCACGCGGCCGGTGGAGAGCCAGAACGGATACTCGCTGTCCGGCGATTCGGCCGCCGGCTCGTAGGGGAGGGCCCAGATCACGGCCCGACCGTCGGGATTGCCGTAGAACTGGAAGCCCGCGCCCTTCCTGACGTAGGGGTCGGTGCCCTCGCGGTAGCGCCAGCGCGTCTCCTTGCCGTCGACGACCGGCCAGCGCAGGCCGCGCGCCTCGTGGTAGACGTCGAACGGCGCGAGGTCGTGGCCGTGGCCGCGGCCGAAGGTCGCGTACTCCTCGAAGAGGCCCTTCTGCAGGTAGAAGCCGAACGCCTTCGCCTCGGCGTTCGCGTAGCCCGCGTCGACCTGCGCGAGCGGGAAGCGGTCGACGTTGCCGTTGCGGTAGAGCACGTCGTAGAGCGTCTTGCCGGCGAGTTCCGGCTTCTTCGCGATCAGCTCGGCGGGCCAGACCTCCTCGACCTTGAACCGCTTGCTGAACTCGACGAGTTGCCAGAGGTCGGAGCGCGACTCGCCCGGCGCGTCGACCAACTGGTGCCAGAACTGCGTGCGCCGCTCGGCGTTGCCGTACGCGCCTTCCTTCTCGACCCACATCGCGGTCGGCAGCACCAGGTCGGCCATCAGCGTCGTGACCGTCGGGTACGCGTCCGACACGACGATGAAGTTCGCCGGATTGCGGTAGCCGGGCAGGCCCTCCTGCATCAGGTTGGCGGCCGCCTGCATGTTGTTGTTGACCTGGACCCAGTAGCAGTTGAGCTTGCCGTCCTTGAGCATCCGGTTCTGCAGCACCGCGTGGTAGCCGGGCTTGTCGGGGATCGTGCCGGCCGGGAGCTTCCAGATGCGCTCGGCCTCGGCCCGATGCTTCGGATTCGCGACGACCATGTCGGCGGGCAGCCGGTGCGAGAACGTGCCGACCTCGCGCGCGGTTCCGCAGGCCGACGGCTGGCCGGTGAGCGAGAACGGGCTGTTGCCGGGCGTCGAGATCTTGCCGGTCAGCAGGTGCAGGTTGTAGACGAGGTTGTTGCACCACACGCCGCGCGTGTGCTGGTTGAAGCCCATGGTCCAGAACGACATCACGCGCACCTTCGGGTCCGCGTAGAGCTCGACCAGCTTGTCGAGCTGCGCCTTCGGCACGCCGGAGAGCCGGGTCACGTACGCGGCGTCGTATTTCGAGACGTACTTCGCGTACTCGTCGAAGGTCATCGGCTTGCCGCCGCCCGCCTCGCCGGCGTTCTTCGCCGCCTTCTGGCGCGGATCCTCCGGGCGCAGCCCGTAGCCGATGTCGTCGTTGCCGAGCTTGAACGTCGTGTGGCGGTCGACGAACTCCCGGTTGACCCGGTTGCTGCGGATGATCGCGTTCGCGATGTAGTTGAGGATCGCGAGGTCGGTCTGCGGCTTGAAGATGACCGGGATGTCGGCCAGCTCGAAGCTGCGGTGCTCGAACACGGAGAGGACCGCGACCTTCGTGCGCGGCGCGGACAGGCGGCGGTCGGTGACCCGGGTCCACAGGATCGGGTGCATCTCCGCCATGTTCGAGCCCCACAGCACGAACGCGTCGGCGTGCTCGATGTCGTCGTAGCAGCCCATCGGTTCGTCCATGCCGAAGGTGCGCATGAAGCCCTGCACCGCGGAGGCCATGCAATGGCGGGCGTTCGGGTCGATGTTGTTGCTGCGGAAGCCCGCCTTCATCAGCTTCAGCGCCGCGTAACCCTCGAACACCGTCCACTGGCCGGAGCCGAACATGCCGACCGCGGTCGGCCCCTTCTCCTTCAGCGTGCGCTTCCACTGCGCGGCCATCTCGTCGAACGCGCGGTCCCACGACACCGGGGCGAACTCGCCGTTCTTGTCGTACTTGCCGTCCTTCATGCGCAGGAGCGGCGTCGTGAGCCGGTCCTCGCCGTACATGATCTTGGAGAGGAAGTAGCCCTTGACGCAGTTCAGCCCGCGATTGACCTCGCTGTTGATGTCGCCGTGGGTGGCGACCACGCGGCCGTCCTTGACCGCGACGTTGACGCCGCAGCCGGTGCCGCAGAACCGGCACGGCGCCTTCGACCACTTGAGCCGCGTGAGCGACGCATCGGTGACGACGTTCTGCGCGGCGCCGGGCAGCGGTACGCCGGCCACGGCGGCAGCCGCTGCCGCTGCCGATTGCTTAACGAAGGTTCGGCGCGTGATCTTCAAGTTCCACCTCGGTATCCATGGCGGCAGAGCTCTCGCCGTGCTGGTAGACGAGCGAGGCCGCGAGTACGCCGTCGAGCGTCTGGATGCGGACGAGCGCGTCGGCGATGGCGGCCTCGCCCGGACCTTCGAGCGTCACGACGAGCCTGCCGTCGGCGCTGGAGGCGTGGACGTCCGCTCCCGGGACGGCTCGTACCGCCCGGGCGACTTGCGCAACGGCTTGCGGCCAGGCGTGCACGACCAGCCCGGCGATGTGCACTTCGGCGGAGGCGGATGTGTTCATCCGGTCGGAGGGCCCGCGACGAGCTGGAACATCCAGACGGCGAATCCGTAGCCGGAGACGATCAGCACCGACAGCACCGGCACCATGACGACGGTCAGGAAGAGGAAGCTGCGAAGCTCCTCGCGACGGCTGCTCTCGATCTCGCCTTCGGACATCCGCTTCCCCGGGCTGGCGCTGGCCGGTTGTCGAGAAATGCAAGGCTTCGGCGGAACGCCGCGCGATCGACCGAGCCTGCTGCGGCCGAAGTGTGCCGCAAACGCCGCGCGATTGCCACGGGTCGCCGTCGCGTCGACCGGGCAACTCGCGTGGAGGGTGGCGGACGAATCGTGCGCCGCGATCGCGTCAGGGAGCGCCCGGCAGCGTGTCGCGCATCGCGGAAGCGAGCGGAGCCTGCCCGTGCGCGTCGAGCGCGTCGGCGGCGGCGCGCCGGTCGCGTTCGTCCTTGTTCTGCGAGAGCTTCCATTTGCCGACGATGCGCTCGACGGCGACTTCGATGCCGACGATGCGCGTGAGCATCTCGTCCAGGTAGGCGGGGTCGGCGTCGCCCATCTTCCACGGATCCGGGTCGCCGGTGCGCGCCTCGTGGCGGCGCGTGAGCCGCGCGACGACGCCGCGCACGAACCGTTCGTCGTCGCGCACGCGCACGCGGCCGTGGACGTGCACGACGCGGTAGTTCCAGGTCGGCACCTGCCGGTGCGCCTCGTGCTTGCTCGGATACCAGTTCGGCGAGACGTACGCGTGCTCGGCGCGGAAGATCACGAGCGCCTCGTCACCGTCGCGCAGTTCCTGCCACACCGGATTGGCGCGCGCGACGTGCCCGATCAGCGCGCCTTGCGATCCCTCGCCGGGCAGGAGTTCGAACGGCAGGTGGTTCGCGTCGAGTCCTTGACGGCCCCGCACGACGAGCGCGCCCAGCGGATGGTCGGCGATCAGTGCGTGGAGTTCAGCGGTGTCGCGGCATTCGAAGTGCGCGGGGTTGTACATCGGGCCGGGGCTCGTGGTGATCGGGGATTCGGGGAGGGCGCGCGAGCGGTTCGAAGGTCAGGTTCCGCGTCGGGCCGTCGGTCTCGTGATGCGCGCGGGCGCGGAGCCGGGGGCTGTCGGGACGGCAGAACCTGCTCCCGCGTTCGCGGGCACCAAGCCGATCATCCCAGCAGCGCGCGGAAGTCGCCGGCGAGCCGTTCGCCGTGCTCGCTCGACAGTGGGAAGCTCCCCTGGAGCGCGAGCCGCATGAAGTCCCGCTCGCCCGGCTCCGCAGGCGACAGGCATTCGGCGAGGTAGAACGCAACGACGGGCGGTCGACCGGCGGCGAAGCGCACGGTCAGGCGGAAGTCGTAGGTGCCTTCGAGCGTGACGCGTCCCGAGCCCGCCGCCTTCGCGTCCTGGAGATCGCGGAGAAACGCGTCCTTCCGGAGGAGCGCGATGTCCCCGTACGACACTTCGCGGCCGCCGAGCGAAGCCGCGATCCAGAAGCTGCTCGCGCCGATCTCGGGCATCGGCTCGAACGCGATCCAGGCGTCCGACCGGTCGCTGGCGATTCGCATCGACGGCCCATCCTGTTCCGGGTTCGCGGAACGCGTGCCTCGCGTCAGCGCTCGCCCAGCGCGAGCTTCGCGCCGAGCCCGGCGAAGGCCGCCGCGAAGCCGACCCGGAGCCGGTCCTGGACCTTTGCGGACTCGATCACCCGCCGGCGGAACGCATGCGCGATCAACCCGTAGACGACGAAGACGGCGAAGGTCATGCCCATGAACACCGCGCTGAGCTTCAGGAGTTGCGTCGTCGGCGCGCTCGCGCCCGGGTCGACGAACTGCGGCAGGAACGCGAGGAAGAACAGCGTGAGCTTGGGATTCAGGATGTTGAGCAGGACCCCGCGGGTCACGATCGAGGTCGCACTCGCCTTCGCCACGCTGCCGTCGACCACGAATGCTGACCGGTCGCGCCACGTCGCGAAGGCCAGGTAGAAGAGGTAGGCGACGCCGGCGAACTTGAGCGCCTGGAACGCGAGCGCGCTCGCGTGCATCATCGCCGCGAGACCGAGTGTCGTGGCCGCGAGGTGCGGGAGGATGCCGGCGGTGCAGCCGAGGCTCGCCCACACGCTCGCGCGGCGTCCCCCGATCAGGCCGGTGGACACCGTGTAGATCACGCCGGTGCCCGGGATCAGCACGACGACGAGCGAGGTGAGCAGGAATTCGGGACCGATCATGGGGGCTCCGAGGCGAGGCGCGACGCAACGATAGCAGGTCCGGACGCGCGGCGCGCCGACATCGCTGCCGACGATGGCCGGACGGCGGTCGCCACGGGCGAACCGCCCCGGCTCAGGCCCGCAAAGGGAGCCAGGCGCCGATGGCGATGAAGACGCCGCCGCAGACGCGGTTGAACGTCCGGCCGATGCGCGCGAGCCACCCGGTGACGCGGTGCGCCAGGCTCGCGAGCAGGAACTCGGTGACCAGCTCGATGGCCACGAACGTCGCGGCCATCACGAGAAACTGGACGAAGACGTTGCGCGCCGGATCGACGAACTGAGGCAGGAACGCCGCGAAGAACAGGATGCCCTTGGGGTTGGTGGCCGCCGCGAGGAAACCCTGGCGGAACAGCGAACCGTTGTTCGCCGCGGGTGGCGCGCCGCCGCGTTCGATCCTGATCGGCGGCGCGCGCCACACCTGGATTCCGAGCCAGACGAGGTAGGCCCCGCCGAGCCACTTGAGCACCGTCAGCCAGACGAGCGAGGCCTTGAGCAGCGCGCCGATGCCGAACATCGACAGCGCGATGATCGTGACGAAACCCAGCGCGCCTCCACCGAGCGTGTAGAGCGCCCGGCGGCGGCCGTGCAGGGCGCCGTGGGTGAGCGCGAGCAGGCTGTTGGGCCCCGGCGAGAGCGACAGGCCGAGCGCCGCGAGGAAGTAGATGAGCCAGACGTGGAGGTCCATGGTCGCATTCGGGTGCGCCCGGACATTCTCTCATCCGGGCGCCCATGCGTTGCGACGGTATGCCGCGAGGTCGTGCATGGCGCCGGGCGAACGCCGCGTTGTCGGATTCCCTTGCGCCGTCTGAATCTACCGGGGCGCCGGAACGCGGCGCCCCGGAGTGCCTGCGTCAGTCGCCCACGTCGGTCATCGGGATGCCGAGCGCCTTCGCGACGCCTGCGCCGTAGGCCGGATCGGCCTTTCCGCAATGGCGGACGTGCCGCAACTGCACGTCGCGCGAGGCCCCGCCGATCGCGCGCGCGGTGTTGTCGAACAGCGCCTGGCGCTGCGCCGCGTTCATCAGGCGGAACAACGCGCCGGGTTGAGAGTAGTAGTCCTCGTCGGCGCGGTGGTTCCAGTGGTCGGCCGCGCCTTCGGTCGTGAGCGGAGGCTCGCGGAAATCCGGCTGTTCCTGCCACTCGCCGAGCGTGTTCGGCTCGTAGCCCTTGGTGCTGCCGAAGTTGCCGTCGACCCGCATCGCGCCGTCGCGGTGGTAGCCGTGCGCCGGGCAGCGCGGCGCGTTGACCGGGATCTGGTAGTGGTTGACGCCCAGTCGGTAGCGCTGCGCGTCGCCATAGGAGAACAGGCGCGCCTGCAGCATCTTGTCCGGCGAGAAGCCGATGCCCGGGACGATGCTCGCGGGGTTGAACGCCGACTGCTCGACCTCGGCGAAGAAGTTCTCCGGATTGCGGTTGAGCTCCATCACGCCGACGTCGATCAGCGGATAGTCCTTGTGCGGCCAGACCTTGGTCAGGTCGAACGGGTTGTACGGCGTCTTCGCGGCGTCCTTCTCCGGCATGACCTGGATTTTCAGCGTCCACTTCGGATGCTCGCCGCGCTCGATCGCCTCGTAGAGGTCCTTCTGGTGGCTCTCGCGGTCCTTGCCGACGATCGCCTCGGCCTCGGCGTCGGTGAGGTTCTTCACGCCCTGCTGCGACTTGAAGTGGAACTTCACCCAGAACCGCTCCTGCCTCGCGTTGATGAAGCTGAAGGTGTGCGAGCCGAAGCCGTGCATCGTGCGGTAGCTCGCCGGGATGCCGCGATCCGACATGACGATCGTGACCTGGTGCAGCGCCTCGGGGAGCGAGGTCCAGAAGTCCCAGTTGTTCTGCGCCGAGCGCAGGTTGGTGCGCGGGTCGCGCTTGACCGCGTGGTTGAGGTCGGGGAACTTGAGCGGGTCGCGCAGGAAGAAGA
>JAANMY010003879.1_pt1 | contig 11890 bp, 12 predicted proteins | sample 7279691 | NCBI WGS metagenome assembly JAANMY01 (sample SAMN14094543, study PRJNA606508) | bioreactor metagenome | isolation source: A lab-scale SPAN reactor treating ammonium-rich wastewater day 388 | place: Ireland: Galway | collected 2018-02-07
TCAGCAGGAACCGCAGCACGATCTCGTGCCGCCGACGGCACTCCCGGGCCAGCGCGCGGCCCTCGTCGGTGAGGAACACGGACCGATACCGCGCCCGGGTGATCAGGCCCTCCCGGGCCAGACGGTCGAGCGTCTTGGTCACCGTCGGGACCCGGACGCCAAGCCGCGCGGCGATATCCACCGGCCGCGCCTCGCCGTGGTCGTGGATCAGTTCGGCGATCAGTTCGACATAGTCCTCGGCAAGCTCGCGGCTGCGCGCCGCGCGCACGCCCTGGAACGCCTCGGCCCGCAGGTCGGCGGCTCGGTCATCGGTGCCCATGCGGTTCTTCGGATCGATCCCTGTCATGCCGACTTACCATCCAGCCTATCTGCTGCGAAATCCCAATGCCAAGCGTGATGTCTGGGAAGATTTGAAAAAAGTGATCGCATTCTTCAATGGAGAGGAAGAGCAGTCCTGAAAAAAGGAGAATCAGGAGCACACCTATTTCAGGAACCCATCCTTTTGTTTAACGTATAAGCGATATGAGACCATTAACCACTTTCTTCACTGTGTTGTTGTTTGCTGTTATTGCATCGGCAGGCCGGGGGGAGGAGGCAGCGGAAATCAAAGCGGCAGGCACTGTCCAATCGGCTTCCCCATCCACTCCAGCACCGGCCCAGATTCCCGGAACGACACCATCCTCAGCTCCGAAACATTCCTGGAACGAAGGTTTCTTCGATGATGCAGTTCGTGTCACCGACCAGGTGGTGACCGCCACCGATCAGGCACGGCTCCGGCATCGCCTGACACTGGCTCGAGGCCTCCAGCTCATTCGCGAGGGGAAACTGGCCGAGGCGATGAAAACTCTTGAAGCTTCGGTGGCAGCCTGGCCGGATTCAGCGGTTGCGTTGACCAGCCTGGCGGAATTGTGCTACCGGGATGACACTCCGCGCGCCCAGGAATACCTGGACAAAACCAAGGCCATCGACCCGGATTATTATCGCCTTCATTTCATTCAAGCCCTCGTGTACCAGAAAAACGGCAAGCTGGACCAGATGCTGGAATCACTCGACCGATGCCTCGAACTTTCTCCGGAGCAGACACGAGCCAGGCAGCTGCGGGCGGAATATCTGCAGCAGCGGGTCGATTCCGGCGTAAAAGCCTGCCCGCCTCAACACACACCTTTTCGAGCAATGTCATCAGATTGCGTTTGTGCGAGTAAAAAATCAGGATGTTTTTTCCCGAGCGGGTCACCCGAGCCATTTCCTGTACCACTGTGGGCTGCTGGCCCTTATCGACATGGTACAGGCAGTGCGAAGCAATGGCTCCATCGAAAACCCCCTCACGGAAGGGCAGGGCGGCCAGATCGGCGATGACATACAGTCCGCGCTCACCCAGCACTTCTCGAGCTTCAGACAGGCCGAGGATCGAAATATCCGCACACACATGGTACTGGAATGAACCCGAAAACCGGGTGCGGGGTTCTCCTCCAGAAGCGGCATCCAGAAAGTAGCGGCCCGGTTGTTGAAAAAGGCTGCAATAACGCTCCTCATTGGCATCCATGTAGGCCTGGGTGCGCGGATCCAGATCTTCATGGGCCAGCTCTCCAAGGGAGCGCCCGGACCGGGCATCTTTCTTCCATCCGAAGTTGTCATAGAAATGCCGGATGATATCTCTGGGTCTTTCGCCGCTCATGGAGGAGCAGGATAAGAGATTTGACTCTGGAGGGAATCCCCCCTTTCTCTTTGACGGGAACCGGGTACCTTATCAGCGAAAAGAATCTGATCAGATGGAGGCTGTTCCATGGCCGAAGGCCGATTGTACATCACAACGCCAATCTACTATGTCAACGATCAACCCCATATCGGCCACACCTATACGACAGTTCTGGCGGATGTTCTGGCGCGTTATCATCGCCTGTTTGGCTATGAGGTGAAGTTCATGACCGGAACCGATGAACATGGGCAAAAGGTCCAGCAATCGGCACTGGCAAGAGGGCTGTCACCCCAGCAGCAGTGCGATGAATACTCGCAGCGTTTCAAAGAAATGTGGTCCCTGTTCGAAATTGTCTATGACCGTTTTATCCGCACCACCGAAGAGGATCACAAGCGGACAGTGCAAGCCCTGCTGCAGAAGCTGTATGACCAGGGTGATATTTTCAAACACACCTATACCGGCTGGTACAATGTGTCGGATGAGATGTTCATTTCCGAAAGTGATGTGACCGAGGAAGGAAAGCAGAGCGGCCGCATCATTCAGGTGTCGGAGGAAAACTATTTCTTCCGCCTTTCGAAGTACCAGGACTGGCTGGCCAGGTATATCAATGAGGAGAATCCGGATTTTATCCAGCCGGAATCACGCCGCAATGAGGTTCTCGGGCTGCTGCGCCAGCCGGTGAATGATCTCTGCATTTCACGCCCCAAGAGCCGCCTGTCATGGGGCATCGAAATGCCCTTCGACCCGGATTATGTCACCTATGTGTGGGTGGATGCCCTGATCAACTACATCAGTGGCATCGGCTGGCCGGATTCGCCGGAGTTTTCCTACTGGTGGCCGGATGCGCTGCATCTGATCGGCAAGGATATTCTGAAGCCGCATGGTTTTTTCTGGCCGATTCTGCTCCATGCGGCAGGGGTGGGATTGCCGAAAAAGCTGCTGGCTCATGGCTGGTGGACACGCGGCGGGCAGAAAGAAGCCAAGACTGTCACCAAAGCTCTGGCAGCGCAGGCTCCGGTCCGGCATATCCGCGAGATGGCCGCCGATTATGGAGTCGGCTCGATCCGTTATTTCCTGATCCGTGAAATGACTCCCGGCATGGATCAGGATTATTCCGAGGAGATGATTGTTACACGCCTCAACAGCGATCTGGCCAATGACCTTGGAAACCTGGTCAGCCGGGTCACGAAACTGGTTCGCCAGAATTTTAATTCCCAGGTTCCAGCGGAAAAAGATTGTGAAACGGATCCGCGGGGGCAGGAGTTGATCGCATTGGCCAATGGCCTGTCGGATCAGGTCCGCACCCATGCGATCGATCTCAAGCCGAATCTTGCAGTCGATGCCCTGATCCGTTATGTGCGATCCCTTAATGTCTATCTGACTGAATGCGAGCCATGGAGCCGTGTCAAGCAGGGAGAGCCGGGGAGACGTCAGGCGGCCTTTTGTCTGGTGGTGGCTTTGAAAGGATTGTATCGGGTGGCGGTCCTGCTTCATCCGGTCATGCCGCGAAAGATGGAAGCCCTGCTGGCCAGCCTGGGCTGCCCGATTGAGAAAGATGGTTTGAACGTGGAGTTCCTGGACCGGGATTTTCCAGAGGCCGGAACAACAGTTCCCGGAGGGGATCCTCTCTTTCCGAGAATTGACTGGAAAGCGATCGAGCAGAAGATTCAGGCCCTGACACCCATTGCACCCGAACAGCCGAAAGGGAAGGCCGGGAACGATGCCAGTCTGATCTCGATCGACCAGTTTCGGCAGCTGGATCTGCGTGTGGCAGAGGTCCTCGAAGCCGAAAAAGTGCCTAAAGCGGACAAGCTGCTGAAACTGAAGATCCGGATCGGGGAAGAGGTTCGACAGATTGTAGCGGGGGTGGCGGAATTCTATCGCCCGGAAGAGATGATCGGGAAAAAGATCATTGTGGTGGCGAACCTGGAACCCGCAGCCATCCGCGGGCTTGAATCGCGGGGGATGCTGCTGGCGGCACGAGAGGGGAACCAGCTGACCCTGCTGACCCTCGAAAACCAGAGTATCGCCTCCGGGTCGAAGGTCAGCTGACCCAGGGAATCAGGAGTCATTGAGACCGTCCCTCTGGTGTGGGGAAAATCTCAGCCAGGCAGATGACAGACAGAAAACTCCACCTCATCTTTGACCACACCCGAACTCCCGTGGAAGCCGATCCAGCCTGGACTGTTCTGGTCCATGAATCCGGGGAGGGATCAGCACACCCCGGCATCTCCAGCCGTGAGTTTTATGGAAATGGCTATGAACTGGAGGGATATGACTTCTGCCTGTGGTGGCATCGGCTTCTCTCGCAGCCTGGCCATGAGGGGAAATGCCTCCATGACCTGGCCAGCTGGGAGGGTCACAGCGCCCTGTGGTGGAGCCACCTGCCTTTTCTGTATCCGGATTTTGGCATCTTCCCACGAGCTCTATGTGCCCGCCAGGCTGTGTCTCTGTTTCGCAAGGGTGAGATATCAGAGGTGGTCATCCAGGGGAACGAAAGTCCGCTGGCAGACACCTTGCGAGAAAACCGCCTGGCCTGCCGCCTGGATCATGAACCAGAAATGCAATCTTCAAGCCGCCTTCGTGGGAGGTGGAAGAAAATACAATCTTCTCTGCACTGGTTCATCCTGAGCCGATGGTGGCGTTGGCGGCTGAAAGAAAACCACCAGGCGGACCAGTCCGAGTGCCTGTTGTATTCCATCTGGCCGAATGAATGGCAGCTGCCCGGGGATGGCTCGCATCGTTATCTGGGCGACACGCTCGAGGAGGTCCTCGATCATGATCTTTTCCGGGTTGTACGGCCGCTTGTTTACTGTGCTCCATCGCTCCAGGATGAAAAAGCCTGGAAGGAGTTCCTGCACCATTCCCTGATCTCCAGGCAGGGTGTCTATGGGATTTCTTATGGGAGTCCATGGCAGGTCCGGAAGATTCAGTCCTGGGCCAGGCAGGTCGAGGCCGGGGTGGAGAAGTGGCTGGAGCAGTGTCCGCCAGAGCAGTTTGAATTCAAGTCGGTCCAGCTCGGACCGTTGTTTCGCGCCAGCTTGATTCAGGCGCTGCGCGCACTCCCGCTTCTTGTTTTGCGTTATGAAGCATTGAAGAAATGCCTGCAGGAAATCCGCCCCGGGGCACTGCTGCTGAAAGATGAGGTCTACCCGGATGGAAGGCTGCTGGTGGCGGCTTCAAAGGCTGCGGGGATCCGAAGTGTTTCTCTTCAGCATGGGGCCATCTACCCGGCGCACTGGTGCTATATCATGGACCGGGAAGCGCAGGGAATTTCAAAACCTCCACTCCCGGATGCCTTCGGGGTGTATGGTGATTCGGCTGTTCAACTGCTGAGTGAGAGAGGAGGGTTTCCCAGAGAAATTCTCCGGGCTGTTGGAGCACGACGATTCCGCCATCTGTTGAATTGCAGGGTGAGTGAGGAGCTGAAATCTTTCCGGGGAGAAAATCCCTTAGTCCTTGTGGCAGGACAGATGCACCAGGACATGGGACGGATTTATGAGTGGTGTTTCAAGCTGGCGGCCGAACTCGAGAGGGTGCGCTTTGTTTTTAAGCCGCACCCAAGGGATTTGCAGCGTAAATCTTTGCTGGAACAGAAATGTGGCGGGCTGAGAAATACGGCAATATTCTCAGGCCCATTGGGTGCTGTGCTGCCGCTGGCTTCGATCACTTTGTCCGGGCATTCCACAGTGCTGCTGGAATCAGTCTGGATGAAGGTCCCTGCGCTGTCGATCCAGATATCGGGTGAAACCCCAGCGGAGTGGCAGCTGCGGGCGGGAATCCTGAGGGTGGTACGGTCCTATGCGGAGATGACCACCATGATTCAAGAAATTCTGGGGGGAGACTTTTTCCATCAGGGGGATTTTCAGGCTGCCGCTGATTACCTGGAAGAATTCCTCGGATTCAGTGCCTGCCAGACTTTCCAGGCAGTGTCGGATCTATTCAAAAATAAGGTTTAAAGGGCCAATCAGGAATTTTTTCTCGCCTGGCTCTCCAGGATCAGCAGGGGCGAATCAATTTCCTTCAATTATCGGCAATGATGTACTTTTATGCTTGACAGATACGATTTCTGGATATAGAGTACTATTATCCCTTTCGTGAAAAGGAGACCGCCCATGCCACAGGGTAACTTGAATTCCCTAATTGGTATTCCTGATTACGACGAAGCGACAAACCTGTCCACGTATCTGATCAGTCATGGTTGGAATGCGGACCATGCCTATTCACCGGAGCAGCTGTTGACTGATCTGGAGGATGGTAATTATCGCCTGGTGGTGATTGATCTGGGAATACTGGACGATTCGGAGTGGAGTTTTGAGGAGTATCTGGAGGAAATCGGACCGGAGATTTCAGTGGTGGTGCTGACCCAACCAGGGTGCGACACAAATTCGGATCTCTTCCAGATGGATGGGATTGTCGTCGTGCGGCATCCCTATTCGACTTGGGATTTCAAGGCTGCGATTGCCGAAGTGACACGCTCTCTTCCAGAGATCGAAGAAGGCGAAGATGAAGACATCACTGGGTGTCTGGAGGAAGATGATTATCTTCTGTGTGAGGACCTTCAGGCGTTGTCACTTTAGCATTTTCTCTCTTCTTTTCTGGTTTGCCCCTTCCTGGGGCAGTCGTAGCTTCCACCACGGTGAGTGGGCGGCTTACCGTGGTGGAGGCCTGTTTATTTTTCTGGCAAGTAAAAACAAGGGAATTGTGAAGGGGCTTGACTTGTCAGGTCCTGGAAGGCATATTTCCTCTTTTGGTCGCTGAAAAAAGAGAGGCCAAACCGCCTTTCTGCGAACCAGCTCTTCGAATTGAACGGAGAGAAACGACATATCCCTGCCCCCGTGAGCCATGCGCATCCGGGAGCCGCAAGACCAGAGGGAGAACAGCAATGGCAGTTGTTCGTGAGTTTGAAACTCTTTATATCGTTGTGCCCGAATGCAACGAAGAAGAGCAGAAAAAAGTAATCAACAACCTCAATGAAGCCGCTCTCAAAGCAGGAGCGGAAATCATCAAAAGCGATGTGTGGGGCAAGAGGAAGCTCGCCTACCTGATCAAGAAACGCTCCGAAGGAGTGTATGTCCTTCTGCGCACCAAAGGCCCAGCCGGCATTCCGAAAGAGCTGGATGTCCATATCAAGCGCACTCCGGAAATTCTGCGCCACCTGACTACCACAGTTACCAAACAGCAGCTGAGTGAAGAGGCGCGATTGAGAGACATAGCCAACCGCCGCGCTGAAGATGCACGCCTGGCAGCGGAAGCAGCAGCCAAACGCGAAGCGGAAGCAGCGGCCGAAGCGCTGGCAGCCGATGCTCAGGCAGCGGCTGAACCGGTTATTGACAACCAGCCGACTGAACAGGCTGCGGGTGAATAAACCTCTTTCCTGGAGGCCGGATTCATGATCAATACCATTGTCCTTGTGGGCCGATTGACAGCCGATCCGGATGTTCGTTACACCCAGAGTGGAATCGCTGTAGCCAGGCTGAGTGTTGCGGTCGATCGGAATTTCAAAAATGCCCAGGGTGAAAAAGAGACCGACTTCATCAATGCGGTGGCCTGGCGCAAGGCTGCGGAATTGATCGGCCAGTATGCCTCAAAAGGGAATATGATCGGGCTGCGCGGATCCCTCCAGGTCCGGAAATACACGGACAAAGACGGGAACAATCGGACAGCTTATGAAGTCGTGGTCGAGGACTTTCAGTTTCTCGAGCCGAAAAGAGATGGTTCCGCAGGCGGCAGTGGGCCACGCCCAGGCCCAAAACCGACACCACCTCCACCGGGTGCGTCGCCCTACCAGGACAACATGCCTCCAGAGCCGCCGCCGGATAATTTCATGGATGATGATTTGCCGTTTTAATTATAGAAATAGAAATTGAAAGAAGTATGAAGGAGCACACGGATGACTGACGCAACGAGAACACCCCCACCCCGCCGCGAAGGAGGAAGGCCTCCCCAGCGCCGTGATGGTGATCGTGGCCCCCGCCGGGATATGAGGTCCGATTCAGGCCCGGGACGAGGATACCCTGGCAAGGATGGCGGCCCGGGAAGAAAATTCAGCCGCAGAAAATTCTGCCGTTTCTCAGCCGACAAGGTTGAGTTTATCGATTACAAAAACTACCGCCTGCTGCGTGAAATGGTGACAGAACGTGGGAAGATCAAACCGCGCGGCCAGACCGGAACAAATGCAAAATTTCAGCGCATGTTATCCAAGGCCATCAAGCGTGCCCGTCAGATGGCCCTGATTTCGGCCACCAAAGTTTAAGAAAGAAAAGCAGGCATAGAAATTCATGGCACATCATAAATCCGCAATCAAACGACTCAAAACAAACGAGAAATCAAGAGTGAAAAACCGTGCCGCCAAAAGCCGTTGCCGGACTCTGGAAAAGAAATTCCGCGCTGTGCTGGCGGCTCCAGCCAAGGAAGGCTCTCCCGAAATGCTGCGAGGGTTGCAGAAGACGCTGGACCAGGCGGTCAGCCGGGGTGTGATGAAGCCGCAGACCGCATCCCGCAAAATTTCCCGCTTGATGAAGGCTCATAATCAGGCTCAGTCCTGATTCCCCGATTACCTTGCATCCGCCGCAGGATTTCACAGCAATCACAAATCCTGCGGCGGTTTTTTCCGCTCGATATTTCGCGATTCTTGACGTTTGCTCAGCTTTTGAAAAAATGAACGGAGTGGTCCCTCAATCCATGCGGGATCCCCAATACCCAATTTCGAAAGGATTATCACAATGGCTTCCATCACATTGAAAGGGAATGCAATCAACACCTGCGGGCAGCTGCCCGCAACCGGTTCGAAGGCTCCGGATTTCTGCCTGGTCAAGAATGACCTCTCCACCGTTTCGCTGGCTTCTTATGCGGGAAAGAAAAAGGTGCTGAGCGTTTTCCCGAGCATCGACACCCCAGTCTGTGCGACTTCAGTACGGACCTTCAATGAGCGTGCAGCGGCTCTGGACAACACGGTGGTCCTGAACATCTCCGCGGACCTTCCATTCGCCCAGAAACGTTTTTGTGCGGCCGAAGGGATCGCCAATGTCGAGACCTTTTCGACTTTGAGAAGCTCCTTCGCCAGAGACTATGGGCTTGAGATTGCAGATGGCCCGCTTGCGGGCTTGTGTTCGCGCGCGATCATTGTTCTCGGTGCTGATGACAAAGTCATCTATACCGAACAGGTTCCGGAAATTACCCAGGAACCGGACTATGCCAAAGCCCTGGCTGCGTTGAAGTAGGCTTTGCAGATCCGATCCAATCCAATTGCTGCAACTGAGGAGAAACCTGAATGGACCACCTGAGAACCGCAATACGTGAAATCCCTGACTTCCCAAAAAAAGGGATTCTGTTCCGTGATATCACCACCCTTCTCAAAGATGGGAAGCTTTTTCGTGAAGCGGTCGATATTTTTTTTGACCGTTACGCCACCCGGGGGATCACAGCGGTTGTGGGGATCGAATCACGTGGGTTTCTGATCGGATCGGCTCTGGCTTACCGCCTGGGTTGCGGAATTGTTCCGATACGCAAGGCGGGCAAGCTGCCGGCTGCGACATACACAGCCTCCTACGCCCTCGAGTATGGAGAGGATAAGATTCAGATTCATCAGGATGCGCTCAAGCCGGGTGAGAAGGTGGTCCTTGTCGATGACCTCCTGGCGACCGGCGGAACCATGCGGGCGGCAGTCGAGCTTCTGCAGCGGTTCGATGGCATCGAGCTGGTGGAAGTCGGATTTCTGATTGAACTCTCCGATCTGAAAGGGCGCCAGCAGCTGCCGGATGTCAATGTGTTTTCGGCGATCTGCTATTGAGTGACATGAAGAGGGCAGATATGGCATCTGCCCTCTTTTTCGCTCGATGCCTTATTATTTCCCTTCGGCTTTCTTTTTAGCTCTTTCTTCGGCTTGCTCGATGCTGTTGGACGGTTTGACCTCGCCGCGGTGGCAGGTGTAGCAGGTCACCTTATCCTTCTCCTCCACATCCTTGAAATAGGTCTCTCTGAGTTCTCTTGTCATTTTCAGATATTTGCGGGCAATGACTTTATGCTCATTTTCATCCGAGGCTTTATCTTTGACATGGCAGAATGTGCATTTTTTCACCCCCAGGCTTTCAGTGAACATCGCCATCATGTCCTCCAGCTGATCCGGTGAAAGATCGGTCAGAACCTGGACATTTTTGAACTGGGAATCCCCCTGGGTTTTCTCCGGCCAGGCAAAGAATGCAACCATCGTAATGAGCGAACAGACCACCATGAAAACAATTTTATGATTGAGCATAAGCCATCTCCTTCCGGTGCGGCAAAAAAATAGAGGAACCTTGAGCCGGTTCCTGACGAGCTCTTCTTACCCGGAATAGTGTGAAAACTCAACTCCCCTGAAAGATCTTAACGGAGCGAGGCAACCAGACTCGATTTGGGAAGGGATGGATTGGCTATCAGCTCAGCCACCTTGGAGGAGACCTGATTGATGTCGCCTCCACGGTACTGGATATTGCCGACCTGATCGATAACCACAAAAGTCGGAAGCAGGCGGATCATGTAGGGATTGAGCAGGTTGGTCTTCTGTGAAAGGACATGCACATTGTGCCAGTTGTGGGGATGCTGGCGGAGGAATGTTTCAGCTTCGATCCGGCGCTCATCGGTGTTCAAACCAAGGATCACCAGCTTGTCCTCACCATAAGACTGGCGAATGGAGGCCAGTTTTGGCATTGCCTTGAGGCAGGGGCCACAGGTCCTGCGCCAGAAATCGAGCACCACGACACGTCCACGGTTGCTGACGAGATCAAAGGAGCTGCCATCCAGTGTCACAGCCGTAAAAACCGGCGCGGGCTGCCCGCCACGCATGACTCCCGCAGCAGCTGGAACCGGAGGCTGGCTGGAGGGAACAGGGGGAAACGCAGTCCCTGGCAACGCCGGCCCATTGGAGCCGATCTCCGGGAAGGACCGGCTGGCGACAGCATCGGTCAGCCCCTGTTGGGAGCTCGCAACCGGCGAAAAAGGATCTTCGATGACAGTCGAACCGGATCGGGCCGCAGAGTCGGGGATGCTGGCGGATTTTTCCTCAAAAGGGGAACTGTGGGATTGCGCTTCACCAAGGGTTGATGAATATCCGCTCCCTTCAGGGAAGGACAATCCATCAGCATCATCGTTCTTCGGAGTCGAACCTCCACCGGCCATCGGCCCCATGGCGATTTCAAGGGGATCGGCCACACGGGTTCGTGTGGTGTCGATGGTGCTGGAAAGATCTTCATCGATGCGATCCATCGATTGGCTGACAGTGCTTTTTGGCTGAGCCAGGGTGTTTGTGAGGGTGTCGCTGGATTCACTTTTGACGATGCCGATATCGGGTGTTGCGGTGGTATCCGGAAGAGGAGATCTCTCGGGGTTGACTGATGGAGGGGCGCTCGGGCTGGCCGGAACATTCCAGTCACGGCCGTTATCAGGCATCCCGCCACCCTCCGATTTCACCGCCTCGGATTCATAAATCTTCCGGTCTGAAGAGGATGGCGATGCCTCCGGGGCTGCCGCTGGAGGATTTCCTGCCAGGGAAGAACCTTCGAGTGAGGCGCCGCTGTCCGCAATAGAGTCTGTGGAAAGCTCTGGCAGGCTGGCCACAGTAGATTGGTTGCGGCCCGTCAGGCTGGCACAACCGGAGAGCAACAGGATGCTGATAAAAAGAAAGATACACATCCAGTTTGATGAGTGTTTCATGATGTCCTCTGCCCACTGAGGTATTTGATGGAAATATCAGGGCCAAAAAAGCCGCACAATCCAGTATACCGGAATTTCATGCCAATATTATCGGCGAAAAAAAAAGAGTATGGAATATTCTCTTCTGTTGGACGATTGAGGGAGCGGGTTATTCATGGTGGGCCTGAGAGGAGTCGAACCTCTGACCTCACGCTTATCAGGCGTGCGCTCTAACCACGGCTGAGCTACAGGCCCCCAGGGAAGATTGCCGAAAAGGTTTCCCGATCCGGAGTAGTGCAAGTTTCATCAAAAAGGAGAAATAATCAACCCCCACCACAACCGTGCGTTTGGACGGTCATTGCTGAGACCTGAATCTCAACACGTCGGGCCTCTACTGGAACTTTTGGCGTCCCTCTACGATGGAGGGCCTGCTCGGTCCCAGATTTTGAAGCCCTTCTACTGATCTGTAGCCTCACAAGACCGACGACACGCGAAGGGCAGGGGTCGATTTTTTCTTCGATCCTC
>JAANMY010003880.1_pt1 | contig 11889 bp, 8 predicted proteins | sample 7279691 | NCBI WGS metagenome assembly JAANMY01 (sample SAMN14094543, study PRJNA606508) | bioreactor metagenome | isolation source: A lab-scale SPAN reactor treating ammonium-rich wastewater day 388 | place: Ireland: Galway | collected 2018-02-07
CCGCGACGTGCCCAAGCTGGCCAACTACCTGCACCTGCCGGTGCAGTCGGGCAGCGACCGCATCCTGTCGGCGATGAAGCGCGGCTACACGGCGCTGGAATTCAAGCAGAAGGTGCGCAAGCTGCGCGCGGTGCGCCCGGACATCTCGATCTCGTCGGATTTCATCGTCGGTTTCCCCGGCGAGACCGAGGCCGACTTCGGGAAGACCATGAAGCTGATCGAGGACGTCGGCTTCGACCAGTCGTTCTCCTTTATCTATTCCCGCCGCCCCGGCACGCCGGCGGCGGATCTTGCGGACGACGTGACCGATGCCGAGAAACACGCGCGCCTGTCGCGGCTGCAGGCGCACATCAACGCGCACAGTCTCGAGATCTCGAAGGCGATGGTCGGCTCGACGCAGCGCGTGCTGGTGACCGGCACATCGCGCAAGGACGCTAACGAGCTGACCGGCAAGACCGAGAACATGCGCCAGGTGAATTTCGCCGGCCCGGCGCGGCTGATCGGCGGCTTCGTCGATGTGGCCATCACCGACGCGCTGCCGAATTCGCTGCGCGGCCGGGTGGCGACGGTCGACGCCTGAGCGCCCGCCTCACGCCCGCCAAACCCGCGCCGCGCTAGCGTGCGCCCATCCCCCTACTCCGCGAACCCGATGCCGCATCACGATTTCACCCTCGAACCCGCCGATACCGAACGCCTGGCCAACCTGGCCGGCCCGTTCGACGCCCACCTGCGCCAGCTGGAGATGCGGCTGGGCGTGGAGATCGCCAACCGCGGCAACATCTTCCGGGTCACCGGCGAAGACGGGCATGCGATCGCGTTGGCCGAAAAAGTGCTGCGCGAACTGTATGCGGAAGCCGCCACCGAGACCTTCGACGGCCACGCGCTCAACCTGCGGCTGGCCGGGCTGATCGGCGACCCCGACACGCCCGCCCCCCGCGACGGCGACTACATCCCGCAGGACATCGCGGTGCGGGTGAAGCGCGGCACCATCAAGGGCCGTGGCGCCAACCAGAAGCAGTACCTGCACAAGATCGCCACCCACGACATCAACTTCGGCATCGGGCCGGCCGGCACCGGCAAGACCTTCCTGGCCGTGGCGATGGCGGTGGATGCGCTCAACGAGTCGCGCGTGCAGCGGCTCATCCTGGTGCGCCCGGCGGTGGAGGCCGGCGAGAAGCTCGGCTTCCTGCCCGGCGACCTGACCCAGAAGGTCGATCCCTACCTCCGCCCGCTCTACGACGCGCTCTACGAGATGCTCGGCGTGGAGAAGGTGGTGAAGCTGCTGGAGAAGAACGTCATCGAGATCGCGCCGCTGGCCTACATGCGCGGCCGCACGCTCAACGACGCCTTCGTGATCCTGGACGAAGCGCAGAACACCACCATCGAACAGATGAAGATGTTCCTGACCCGCCTCGGTTTCGGCTCGACCGCGGTGGTGACCGGGGACATGACCCAGATCGACCTGCCCAAGCACGTCAAGTCGGGCCTGAAGGACGCCATCGAGGTGCTGCGCGGCGTGGACGGCGTGAGCTTCACCTTCTTCGAATCGCGCGACGTGGTCCGGCACCCGCTGGTGGCCCGCATCGTCAACGCCTACGAGGCGCGCGACGCCCGCGACGAGGCGACCGGGCCGGCCGCGAACGGCTAGACTCGGATTCCGCGGCATCGGACTTCCCCCATACGCCAGACCGCACCCGCCATGAACCCCGCCGAAGACGCATCGCCATGACCCGCGGCCCGCTCACGCTCGATGTCGCCGTCAGCTACGCCTGCCCGCGCAAGGGCGTGCCGGCGGCCACCAGCTTCCGGCGCTGGGTGGCGCTGGCGCTGGACAGCCGCATCCGCGAGGCCGACCTGGCGCTGCGCATCGTCGATGAGGAAGAAGGCCGCGCCTTCAACCGCCATTACCGCGGCAAGGACTACGCCACCAACGTGCTCAGCTTTCCCGCCGAGCGCCCGCCGGGCCTGCCCAGGAACGCGCATTTCCCGCTGCTGGGCGATCTGGTGATCTGCGCGCCCGTCGTCGCCCGCGAGGCCGCCGAGCAGGGCAAGCCGCTGGCTGCGCACTACGCGCACCTGACCGTGCACGGCTGCCTGCACCTGCTGGGCTGGGACCACGACAACGACGCCGACGCGCAGGCCATGGAACAGCTCGAACGCGAGATCCTGGCCGGACTGGGCATCGACGACCCCTACCGCTGAGCGGTCATCGGCCGCGACCATGCGGCACGGTAGACTGCCGCCAACACCCCAGAGACCGCCCCTCCCCGCTCCATGTCCGAAGATCCCGACAGTACCGGCACCCCGAACGAATCCCGCAGCTGGCTGCGCCGCCTCGGCGCCGCCTTTTCCGGCGAACCGACCACCCGTGGCGACGTGCTGGAGTTCCTGCGCGACGCCGAATCCGACGGCCTGCTGGATGCCGACACGGTACGGATGATGGAAGGCGCGATCGCGGTCTCCGAGCTGACCGTGGGCGATGTGATGATCCCGCGCGCGCAGATGACCATGATCCAGGTCGACGAGGACCTGCGCGGCGTGATGGCGACGGCGGTGGAATCCGGCCACTCGCGCTTCCCGGTGCATGGCGAGGACAAGGACCAGATCCTCGGCATCCTGCTGGCCAAGGACCTGCTGAAGGCGGTGGTGGCCGAAGGCCCGCTGAGCCTGCACGACCTGCTGCGCCCGGCCTTCCTGATCCCCGAGTCCAAGCGCCTCGACCTGCTGCTGCGGGAGTTCCGCCTGTCGCGCAACCACATGGCCATCGTCATCGACGAATACGGCGGCGTGGCCGGCGTGGTGACCATCGAGGACGTGCTTGAGCAGATCGTCGGCGACATCGACGACGAACACGACGAGGCCGAGGAAGGCGACGAGCAGATCGCGGCGCAGCCCGATGGCCAGTACGTGGTCGACGCGCTGACGCCGATCGAGGACTTCAACGAGCGCTTCGGCGCCGACTTCAACGACGACGAATACGACACCATCGGCGGGCTGGTCACCGCGGCCATCGGCCACCTGCCGGAGGCCGGCGAGGAACTGACGATGGGCCGCTTCGTGTTCCGCGTCGCCAATGCCGATGTGCGACGCGTGCATGCCTTCCACGTGGGCGTCCTCGGCGATGCGTGAGGCCGGGCGCGCGGGCTTCGGCCTGCTGCTGGCGCTGCTGTTGGCCCTGATCGCGATGCCGGCGCTGGCCGCGCCGCGGATCGGGGTGATGACGATGCAACCCGGCGAGATCTTCTGGGAGCGCTTCGGCCACGACGCGATCATCGTCGACGACCCGGCGCGCGGCGGCCCGGTCTCGTACAACTTCGGCTTCTTCGACATGGGCGAACCGGATTTCGTCTCGCGCTTCGTGCGCGGGCAGATGCGCTATTCGCTGGTCGCGCTGCCGCTGGAGCAGGACCTGGAGGTCTACCGGCAGGAAGGCCGCGGCGTGCGCGTGCAGTGGCTGGACTTCACGCCCGCGCAGGCCGAACGACTGGCGCGCGCGCTGGAGATCAACGCGCTGCCCGAGAACGCGCACTACCACTACGACTATTTCCGCGACAACTGCACCACCCGCGTGCGCGACGCGCTCGACCGTGCGCTCGGCGGCACGCTGGCACCGCAGCTCGCGGCGAGCTCGCAGGGCAATACCTATCGAGAGGAAGCGGCGCGGCTGTCGCGCCCGGCACTGTGGATGTGGTTCGCGTTCCAGCTCGGGCTGGGGCCGGATGCCGACCGCCCCTTGTCGCGCTGGGACGAAGCCTTCATCCCGATGCGCCTCGCCGACAGCCTGGCCCAGGCCCGGACCGCGGCCGGCACGCCACTGGTCATCGCCGAGGAGCCGCTGCTGCCGCATCGCCTCGGTCCCGAGCCGGAGGCCCGCGCGCAACCCGTGTTGGCCTGGACGCTGTGCGGCATCGCGCTGGCCGGCCTGCTGCTGTTCGCCGGGCGCGGGCGTCCGCGCCTGGCCGCGGGATTCGCGCTGGTCTTCTGGATGCTTTGCGGCGTGGTCGGCGCGGTGATGCTCTACCTCTGGCTGGGGAGCGCGCACTGGGCCGGCTGGCGCAACCACAATCTGCTGCTGATGAATCCGCTGGCATGGGGACTTCTGCCCGGCGGATGGGCGATGCTGCGCGGACGCCGGCCCTCGCCGCTGTTCCGGGTGATGCTGGCGATGGCCGCGGGCATCGCGCTGCTGGCGCTGCCGCTGTCCTGGCTCGGCATCGACCGCCAGCAGAACGCGATGTGGATCGGGCTGCTGTTGCCGTTGCACCTCGCCTTTGCCTGGCTGTGGGCGCGAAGCCGCGGCGGTGCGAGAATCGCACGATGAACGCCGACATCGCCCAACCCGCCTGCGTCGTCAACTGCGCGGTCTACCGCGATGGCCGCCGCCAGGACATCCCGTTGGATGCGATCAGCGACGTGCTGGCGGTGGACGACGGCAGCTTCGTCTGGGTCGGCCTGTACGAGCCCGGCGAGGACCTGCTGGACAAACTGCAGGAGGAATTCGGCCTGCACGACCTCGCCATCGAGGACGCCCACAACGCGCACCAGCGCCCGAAGATCGAAGCCTTCGGCAACACGCTGTTCGTCGCCGTCCACACCGCGCAGCTGGTGGACGACCACGTCCGCTTCGGCGAGACGCACGTGTTCTTCGGCAAGCGCTTCCTGATCACCGTGCGCCACGGCGCTTCGCTTACGTTCGCCATCGTCCGCGAGAAGCTGGAACGCGAACCGGAGATCCTCAAGCTCGGGCCTTCGGTCGCGCTGCACGGCGTGCTCGACTTCATCGTCGACAACTACGAGCCGATCGTCGACGACTTCGAGGAAGAACTCGACGACCTGGAACACGCCATCTTCGCCGACGATTTCCGCAAGGAAACCGTGCAGCGCCTGTACACCCTGCGCAAGGAACTGACCCAGATGCGCACCGCGGTGGCGCCGATGCAGGACATCCTCTCGCAGATCATGCGCTCCGAGACGCTCGGCATCCCGGACGAGGCCAAACCCTACTTCCGCGACGTGCGCGATCACGCCGGACGCACCATCGACGTCATCGACGTGCTGCGCGAGACCGCTGGCGCCGCGATGAGCGTGAACCTGTCGCTGGTGAACTACGCGCAGGGCGAAGTGGTGAAGAAGCTGGCCGGCTGGGCCGGTCTTCTGGCCGTGCCCACGCTGGTCGCCAGCTGGTACGGCATGAACTTCGAGCACATGCCGGAACTGGCCCGCCCCTATGCCTACCCGATCCTGATCGGGGTGGTCGCCGTGGCCTGCATCGTGCTTTACCGATACCTCAAGAAGGTGCGCTGGCTGTAGACGCCGCGCACCGGCCGAGGCGTCACGCGCCGGCCAGCGCCTTCAGCACGATGCCAAGCACCCACGCCAGCAACGTGCCGGTCACATAACCGAGCGCACCCAGCAGCGCACCCACCGGTGCGAGCGCGGGATGGAAGGCCGACGCCACCACCGGCGCCGAGGCCGGCCCACCGACGTTGCTCTGCGAGCCGATGGCGAAATAGAAGAACGGCACGTGCAGCAGCCGGCCCAGCAGCCACAGCAGCACGATGTGGAAACCGAGCCAGACGATGCCGAGCAGGAACAGCAGCGGCTTGTCGAACAGCGCGAGGATGTCCATCTGCATGCCGATCGCGGCGATCAGGAAATAGAGCAGCAACTGGCCGATGATCGATGCACCCGCGCCATCCAGTTGACGCGCCCGCGTGAAGCTGAGCCCCAGGCCGGCGAAGGTGCAGAACATCACGATCCAGACGAATGGCTCATGCAGTCCGATGCGGCTGGCCAGCGGGAACTGCTGGCCGACCCATGCGGACAATGGCGTGGCGATGAAATGCGCCAGCCCGACGATGCCGAACGCCAGCCCGACGATCAGCATCAGGTCGATCAGCATGGGGATCCGCGCGTGCTGCGCGTGGTAGGCGGAGACGCGCTCCTTGAGGTCGTCGAGGGCGGCGACATCGGCGCCGCTGCGGGCATCGATGGCCTGCGCGCGTCCGGCCAGGAAGATCAGCAGCGCCATCCACACATAGCCCACGCCGACATCCACCACCGCGAATTGTCCGAACGTGGTGGCATCGACCTTGAAGATCTCCTTCATCGCCAGCATGTTGGCGCCGCCGCCGATCCAGCTGCCGGCCAGCGCGGCCATGCCGGCCCAGGTGTCACCGGCCATCGTCGCCGGGAACACCGCGCGCATCGCCAGGAAGGCGATCACGCCGCCAAGCATGATGCTGAAGGAGGCGCCCAGGTACATCGCCACCAGTTTCGGCCCCAGCCGCAGCACGGCCTTCAGGTCCACGGTCAGGGTGAGCAGCACCAGCGCCGCCGGCAGCAGCACGCGGCTGGCGACCGGGTTGTAGAGCTTGCTGTGCTCGCCGTCGATCAGCCCGAAGCTGTTGTAGAGGCCGGGGATGAAATAGCAGAGCAGCAGCGGCGGCACGATGGCGTAGAACTTCTTCCAGAACCCCTGCGTGCGAGAGGCCGACCAGAACACCGCGCCGAGCGTGGCGGCGATCAGTCCGAAGATGACGATGTCGTTGGTGATCAACGCCGTCGACACTGGCGTCTCCACCGCCGCACCCGCGGCGGGTGCGGCCACCGCGGGCAGGAAGACCGCCATCCTTACTTCGCCCCGGGGCCGATGTAATGATTCAGCCACGCATTGACGGTGTCATGCCATTGCACGCTGTTGGCCGGCTTCAACACCCAATGGTTCTCGTCGGGGAAGTACAGCAGTTTCGATTCGATGCCGCGGCGCTGCAGCGCGGTGAACGCCGACAGGCTCTGGTCGATCGGCACGCGGAAGTCGTTCTGCCCGGCCACGATCAGGGTCGGCGTCTTCCACTTGCCGACGTGGCGCGCGGGATTGAACCGCTCGTAGGCTTCAGGCCGCTCCCAGACGGTACCGCCGAACTCCCATTCGGTGAACCACAGTTCCTCGGTGACCAGCCCCATCGAACGCGTATCGAACACGCCGTTGTGGGTGACCAGGCACTTGAACGGCGCACTGCCATCGCGGTTGAACCAGTTGCCGGCGATCCAGTTGGTCATGTAGCCGCCGTAGCTAGCGCCGAGCGCGCAGGCCCGCTCGCCATCCAGCCACGAATACTTCTGCTGCGCGGCGGCCCAGCCTTTCTGCAGGTCTTCCAGCGGCTTGCCGCCCCAGTCGCCGCTGATCGAATCGGTGAACGCCTGGCCGTAGCCGGTGGAGCCGTGGAAGTCGATCATCACCACCGCATAGCCCTGGCCGGCATAGGTCTGCGGGTTCCAGCGATAGCTCCAGCCATCGCCGAAGCTGCCCTGCGGACCGCCGTGGATGAGGAAGGCAACCGAATACTTCTTGCCTTCCACGTAGTTCCACGGCTTGACCACGTAGCCATGCACGGTCTCGCCGCGCCAGCCCTTGAACGCGAACTGCTCGTAATCGCCGAAGCGCGCCTGTTTGGCCTGCTCGCCTGCGCTGGGGGTCAGCTGCAGCGGATGATCACCGACGACATGGTCGCGATAGAGCACGTCCCCGCTCTTCATCGAGTTCATCGCATAGACCAGCGTGCCGTCCCGGCCGACGTCGAAGGCGGAGACGCTGCCGCCGGGCACGATCTCGCGCGCCTTGCCGCTGGCGATGTCGATCGCGAACAGGCTATGGCGGCCCAGGTTCTGGGCCGTCGCGTAGATGGTCCGGCCATCGGCGGACAACGTGATGCCGTCGGCGCTGCGATCCCAGTTCGGTGCGATCTCGCGTGCCTTGCCACTGGCCAGGTCCATCGCCATCAGCGCGAAGCGGTCCGCCTCGAAGCCCGCGCGCTTCATCGCGCGGTAGAACAGGGTCTTGCCGTCGGCGGAAAACACCGGCCCGGCATCCCAGGCTGGATTGGCCGCGGTCATGTTGCGCGGCTCGCCGCTGCCGTCGGCGTTGGCGAGGTAGATGTCGAAGTTGGTGCTCCACGGCTCCCCGCGGTCGGCGCGGCGCACGCTCATCGCCAGCTGGCGGCCATCCGGCGACCAGGCCAGGTCGGACAAGTCCCCGAACGGCTTGGACGGGATATCGCCCTTCAGCGTCCCGCTCACCAGCGTCGCCGACTTGGCTGCGGCGACGGCGCCGAGCGGCGCGACGAACACGCGGTTGTAGCGGCCGTCGTTCCAGCTGTCCCAGTGGCGCACGAACAGCTGGTCGTAGACCACTCCGTTGGCCTTCTTCTTGTCCTCCTCATCCAGGCGTTTGCGCGTGCAGGCGAGATCGCCCGCGCAGTCTGGATAGGTGGCGAACGCCAGCGCCACCGCATCACCCTTGGGCGCGACCTTGTAGGCATCCACGTCCAGCGCGGTCGCGGTCAGCGCCTTCGGCGCGCCGCCCGCCAATGGCACCGAATACAACTGCGAGCTGCCATTCTTCGCCGAGAGGAAGTACACCGTCCGGCCGTCCGCCGAGAGACTCGGCGAGTTGACGTTCCAGCCGTCGGGCGTCAGGCGGCGCGCGTCACCGCCCTTGGCCGGCTTCACCCACAGCGCAGTGCCCGCCTTCAGGTTGGCATCCACGCTGCGGCGCGCGTAGACGACATCGCCCCCGGCCGCCAGCAACGGCGAGGCATAGCGATCCAGCTTCACCATGTCCTGCACGGTGAAACCGCGTTCGGCGTGGGCGACGACGGGGAGCGCGCAGAGCAGCGCGACGGCGAGAATGGAATTGCGCATGTTCATGAGTCGGATCCTTCGGAAACCCAAGCGTACGTCATTGGGCAGGGGCCTTGCCGAGATGCTGGTCCAGGAAGGCGAGCAGCCGCGTATAGAACGCGGCCTGGTTTCCGGCTGAATAGAAGCCGTGGCCTTCCTTCGCGAAAAAGAGTGTTTCCACAGGCACCTGGGCCCGCTTCAACGCGCTGACCATGGCCCGCGACTGTCGCGAAGGCGCGATGTCGTCGCCGCCCGCCCAGGCGATCAGCACCGGCACCTTGATCGAAGCGGCCAGATAGGTGGGCGAGGTGGCCTGCAACTTCGTGGAATCGTCGCCCACCCACTCGCGGAACCAGGTCCGCGCCGACTTGTTGCCGACGTCGGAGTCGTCGCGGATCATCATGTTGAGGTCGTAGACGCCTACGGCGCCCACCGCGCAACGGTACAAGCCGGGCTCCTTCGCCACGCCCATCAAGGCGGCATAGCCCCCGTAACTGGCCCCGTAGATGCAGGCGCGCGACGGATCGATCGCCGGGTTCTGGAACGCCCAGCGCGTGGCATCGGTCAGGTCGTCCTGCATCGTGCCGCCCCACTGACGCGCACCGGCGCGCATGTAGGCCTTGCCGTGGTTGCCGGAGCCGCGGTAATTGAGCTGCAGCACCGCGTAACCTGCGTTGGCGAGCAGCTGCACGTCGTTGTCGAATCCCCAGGCATCGTGGATGCCGAAGGGACCGCCATGCGGCATCACCACCAGCGGCGCGCGCCCGGGCTTGGCCGGCAGCGTCAGGAAGCCATGCAGTTCCATCCCGTCGCGCGCCTTGAAGGTGAAGGGCTTCATGGGGTGCATTGCTTCCGGGTCGATCAGCTTCTGCCTCGCCGAAAGGAAATCCGCCTTGCGGCTCACCGTATCGAAACCGTAGTAGGAGCCCGGATCCACGTCGCTGCGCACGAACACCAGCTTGCGGTTGCCGTCATGGGTGGACGACGCGATGGAGATCAGGTTGCCCGGAAACGCCGCCTGCAGCTTGGCATGCAGCGCCGCTGCAGGCGCGGACGGGTCGAAGTAGACGATGCGCGCGCCTTCGGCACCGAAGCGCACGCCGATCATCTCGAACACGCCATCACGGTAGATCGGCACCGGGTCGAACTTGGCATCGCTGGCGACCGTCTTGCGTTCGCCGCTCTCGGTGTCGTAGGCCACCACCGTGTCCGGCCCGCTGTCCTGCTCCACCTGCAGGTAGGCGATGCGGTCGCCGCTGGCGAAACCGAGTGGGGTTTCAAGGTGGCCAAGCTTGGCTTCGTCACTGACCAGGGTCCACTCGCCGCCCGTGGACTTGCGGTGGTAAAGCTTGCTGAGATTGTCGTCGGTGCTGGCGCGCGCGAAACGGACGCGCGAGGCATTGTCGGTGAGGAACCGTGCGCGCGGCATCGGGGCCAGCACTTCGGTGACGCGCCGGCCGCTGTAGACGTTCATCCGGTCCACGCGCGCGAGCGGATCCCGGCTCTCATACGGCCATACGTAGACCAGCGCTTCTTCGTCGTTGTCGGGCAACGAATCCAGCAGGTGCACCGCGGAGTACTCCTCCTTCGCGGAACCGCCGATGCGCGTGCCCACCGCCGCGCCACTCACGCGGTAACCCGCCAGCAGGGCCTGCTTCGTGCCATCGAGGTTGACGCCGTACAGCTCGCCGGTGGCCGTCGGCTTGACCTCGCCGTCCAGGTTGCGGCCGATCGACAGCAGCAGCCGTTCCTTGTTCACCCACGTGACGCCGATGACCTGGTTGTTGTTCGGCAGACGCATGTTGAGCGTGGTCTTGCCGTCGGCCAGGCGGATGACGATTACGCCGGTGTCGTTGCCGCGCCGCGTGATCCCCGCCATGTGCGTGCCATCGGGTGAATACGCCAGTTCGCTCAGCGTGTCGTGGTGCACGAACGGCGCGACGCGTGGATCGGTCGCCTGCTCCTTCGCGATGCCGCTCCCCGCGGTTGCGATGCCGATCAGAAGTGCCGCCACCAGGCGTGCCGGCAGTCGTAGTTTCCCCATGTACACAGATCCCGTTGCTTGGAAAGGTATGAGATGCGGCATCCGCACCTGGTACGGCAGATGGGCGGGGCAATCCCGCCCTTGCCTCAACGCGGCCCGCCCTCCGTCTCGCCGAGCACCGGCTGTGGCTTCATCGCGGTGCGATAGAGCAGCCAGGCGACGACGGCCAGCACGGCCAGGCCAACCCACTTCACCAGCGGCAGGTCGATGCCGAGCGAGAGCACGTCGGCCTTGCCGCTGGCCACGATCGGAATGGCGATGAAGATGCCCATCAATGCCTCGCCGGTGATCAGGCCGGCGGCGAACAGCGTGCCGGGGCGATGCACGAGATCGCGCACATCCTCGCTGGCGCCAAGCACGCCCTTACGCTTCTCGACGAAGTACGCGAGCAGGCCGCCGAGGAAGATCGGCACCATCAGTTCCAGCGGCAGGTAGATGCCGATGGCGGCGGCCAGCACCGGCACGCGGAAGGACTTGCCGGTGGCCTTCAGCCATTCGTCGATGGCGATGATGACGGCACCGATGACTGCGCCGATGGCGATAATCGTCCACGGCAGCGCACCGCCGAACATGCCCTTCGCCACCGAGGCCATCAGCGTCGCCTGCGGGGCCGACAGCGGATTGGGGTGCGACGCGGTCGGCGCACCGATGCCATAGGCCTGCGCCAGCAGGTTGAGCACCGGCGCCATGATCAGCGCACACGAGAACGCGCCGATACCGAGCATCAGCTGCTGCTTCCACGGCGTCGCGCCGACCAGGTAGCCGGCCTTGAGATCCTGCAGGTTGTCGCCGCCCACCGAGGCCGCGCAGCACACCACCGCGCCGATCATGATCGCGGCCACCGCGCCCAGCGGCGCGCCCAGCGCGCTCACCGACTCGCGTCCGGATGCGCCCATCAGCAACATCAGCACCACCGAGGCGAACAGGATGGTGGAGATGGTGATGCCCGATACCGGGTTGTTGGAGGAACCTACCAGGCCGGCCAGGTAGGCAGACACCGACACGAACAGGAAGCCCGCGACGATCATGATGATCGCCATCGGCACGCTCACCATCCAGTTGCCGACGATCGCCTGGTAGAGCAGCAGCAGCGGCAGCACGAACAGCACCAGCGCGATCAGCATCCACTTCATCGGCAGGTCGCGTTCGGTCTCGGCGATGAC
>JAANMY010003883.1_pt1 | contig 11874 bp, 12 predicted proteins | sample 7279691 | NCBI WGS metagenome assembly JAANMY01 (sample SAMN14094543, study PRJNA606508) | bioreactor metagenome | isolation source: A lab-scale SPAN reactor treating ammonium-rich wastewater day 388 | place: Ireland: Galway | collected 2018-02-07
AGCGAGTTACGTCGTATTTTTGAGTCAGCGGCTCCCGCCCATCGCCCGGGTTGGCGGCATGGCGTCGGCAAAGCCTGCATCCGTCCGGCGGAGTTCGGCGATCGCCTTGGCGCGAAGCGCCTCCAGCCGCCCGCGATGTTCGGGCCGCGGCGCGAGGTTCGCCAGTTCTTCGGGGTCGGCGTCGAGATCGTACAATTCCTCGGGCTCGTGCGCGACCAGGGTGCGGATGTACTTGAATTTACCGTCGCGCAACATGGCGTACCAGGGGACCTTGCCCGTATCGGTGAGCCGCCCGTCGGCCGGTATCGCGTCGGTCTCCGAGCCATACGATCGGCCGGTGTGCGTCAGGAGCATGGGCGAATCCCAGGTCGCGTTCTCGGGATCGCGCAGCAGCGGCGTGATATCTCGCCCGTGGGTCTTCCATGGCAGCGCCAGGCCAGCGACGCGACAAAAGAAGTCCACGATGTCGGGGGAGTTGACGGGATGGCGGCAGACCTTTCCCCGCGGCACCACGCCCGGCTGCCTGATGATCAGTGGCGAGGCGATGGTCGCGTCGTAGGGCGCGACCTTCTGATTGAAACCGTGCTCACCGAGGCCATAGCCCTGGTCGGCGGTATAGACCACGAGGGTGTTGTCGGCCTGCCCCGATTTCTCTAGCGCCGCAAGCACCCGCCCCACGCCCTCATCCAGCGCCATCGTGCACTCGTGCACCTGCTGGATCCATCTGTCGTACGCCAATCCCGCCTCGCTCGTGTCGAAGTTGTCCTTGCGCTTGCCCCGCCTGCGCATCGCCGGCCGCCCATCCGGGCCTTTCACCCACGCCTTCGTCGTCTCGAGGTAGGCGGGCTTGTCCGGCCATGGGCCATGGATGTCCTGCGGCACCGGGGCCCGATTGCCGGCCAGTTTTCCCTTGTGCCGCTCCGCCGGGGTCGTCGGTCCGTGGATCGCGCCATAGCACAGCCACAGATACCACGGCTTGTCCGCCTCGCGGTGTTCGCCCCCGATGTATTCCACGGCCCAATCGGTATAGTTATCGGTCGAGTAGCCCCCGACGACGCGCTCCTCGCCATTGAAGGCCACGATCTGCTCCTTGTAGTAATTGCCCGCATTCTCGGGATGCGCGGGCCGATTCCAAACGATCTGAAAATCCCAGTCGCGCCCGAAACCCGTGTCGGTCCCCGTATGCCACTTGCCGATCTGCGCGGTCTGATAGCCGTGCCGCCGCAACTCCGCCGGCCAGAAGGGACACCGTTTCGGGTCATAGGTGCTTCCCGGATACGCGCCCTCCATCGTCATCGACTCGATCGCGTGCTGCAACCGACCCGTGAGCAAACTCGCCCGCGACGGCATGCACCACGCCCCCAGATAACAGCGCTCGAAGCGGACACCCTCCGCCGCAAGCCGGTCGATATTCGGCGTCCTCGCCCAGTCCGGCGCCTCCGGGTAACAGCCCAGCGTCTTGTACGACTGGTCGTCCGCGTAGATGAAAAGGATGTTTGGCCCCGAAGGCCCGGCGCCGACCGCCCGGGCCCAACAAGCCAAGAAAGCGAGAAGAACGATGGAGCGGCGCAATCGCATGCGCGCAAGAATGCCACGGCAACCGACTTTGGGAAATTCCAATCAGCGAAGATTAGCGCAGATCAGCGTTCCCAACCCCGAGGGAAACAGGAGCTCGGCATTTCCCATTACCGCTTGGCCTTCGCCGCCGCCAAGACCTCCTCCAGGGTCACCTCGGCCCCGCCGCGCTTCTTCGATTCATCCGCGGCGCTCATGAAAGCGAAGATCTCTATCGTCTCGGCCTGCGGGACGGGGACCTTCTTCGTCTTGAAGAATTCTACCACTTGGACCAGCAGCGGCTCGTAGCCGCCGAATCCCACGTTGGCCACGACCTTCTTCGCCCCGAACACCGTGGCGCCGTAGTCGTGCTTGCCCTTGCGGGTGCCCCGGAAGGTCCCGATGCGCCCGTCGGCCCAGATGCCCGTGACCTGCTCGTAATCGGTCGTCTGCACCCGCCGCACCGACTTGCAGCCGGGGCCCATGATCGTGAACAGCGTCTCGACCCCGTGGATGCCATACCAGTACAGGTCCGGATGGTGCTCGTCCAACGAGCAAGGGCTGAACGCGTCGCAGCCGAGAATTTCCCCCACCGCGCCGCCGCGCGCCTCCACCGCCCACGGCGCGTACCGCAGCGACGACGCCGACCAGCACGGGACTCCCTTCTCTTCCGCCAACCGGAAAATCTCCAGCACGTCCGCAAGGCTCCCCGCCATCGGCTTGTCGATGAAGACCGGCTTCCCCGCCGCGATCACGGGACGCGCCTGCTCCAGATGCGGTCGGCCATCCACGCTCTCCACCATCACCCCGTCCACCATGCCCAGCAACTCGGGGATGCTACCCACGATCTTCACCCCGAGCTCGTCCCGGAGCTGCGCCGTGTATTTCTCGATCCGGTCCCGCGATGACGCGATATCCTCGGAACATGCCGGGAAACCCGCCACCACCCGGCACCCGTGCGGCGAGTTGGTCGCGTTGAACACCTTCGCGAATGCCACCGCGTGCGACGTGTCCAGCCCGATCATCCCGATCCGGAAATCCTCGGCGCGCGCCACGCATCCCGCCGCCACCAGACAAAACAACCCGAACGCCGCCCTACGCGATTTTTTCATATGCGTTTCATTTTCTGCCCATCCGGGCAAACGGGAAGCCAAAAAACGTTTGGCGCCAGTCCCGCCGCACGGGCCGGGCCCTTCCCGCCGGCCCCCTTCAACGGATGAACCGCAGGCTCAGCGGGTACCGGAAGGACTCCCCGTTGGCGGCCTTCACCGTGGCGACGATCACGCACACCAGAACGAACAGCAGGACCGCCGGGACAAGGACGAAGCCCACGGCCACGAAACACAGGATCCCCGCGACGAAGATATAGATCGTCGCCGAGATCTGGAAATTGAGCGACTCGAGCGCGTGCCTGGCCACCTCGGCGCACTCGTCCTTCTTCAATAACCAGATCACCAGCGGCGCGATGACGTTGCCGAAAGGAATCACGCCCCCGGCCAGCGTCAGGATGTGGCTCAGCACCGACCATGTTTTGATATCGCTCTGTGTCATGGATCCTCCTCCTCCTCAGAACTGCCGCGCGGCACAGATCCTACGTCCGGCGAGAAGCCGTTGCAAGGCGCCGGATCATTTCATGGGGCAACGTCCCATGCCCCACGCGCGGGGCGCCACCGGGGGTGAAAATTTGTAGCGAAGCCCCTTCGGGCTTCGGCGCCCCACCGGGCCCCCGCCGAAGGGCGAAAGCCCTTCGCTACTAGCGAGTTACGTCGTATTTTCGAGTCAGTCCAACCCCAGGGCCCGCAGGGTGTCGCGATCGATGGCGCCGGTCACGGGGATGCCACGCCGGCTCTGGTACGCCATCAATCCATCGCGGGTCCGCGGGCCGAAGATCCCATCGATCTCGCCATTATAGAAACCCCTGCGCCGCAGTTCCAACTGCACGTCGCGCACGATCTCCCACTGTGAATAGCCGCGGTCGGCGGTCACCACCCGCGTCGTCGATGGCACCACCACCACGCGCGACCCGCCGTAGATGACGGGGCCGGGCCGATGATAATAGTAGGGCCTATACCCGTAATGCCGGTAGGGCCCATGGTACCGCGGGCCATAGCAGTGGCCATAATGGCCTCCGCCGATCCCCACGCTGACGGAAAAATCCCCGGCGCGGGCGCCCGTTGCCGATCCCAGCAGCGCCGCGAACCCGATCGCCCCGAACCCAAGCCATCCAAACATTTTCATCATGGTCTCCTTTCGCCCCTTTCGACGCAATGGCGAGGCCGCCGCTTCAAGCCATCCGCCCCAACATGCCACGGGCGCGCAGGATGCCATCCGGCACCGCCTCCACCTCGATGTAACCCCTTGCGCCATAATCCACGATGCGGTCGATCTCCCCGGCCAACAAAACCTCAAGATCTTGCCCCTTCCCCGAAAAGAGGCGCCCCTCCTCCTCGAACGTCGTCTCCGGGGGAAAGCAGACGCACTCGACCGCGGGAATGAGCTTCTTGCAAGTGAGCATGACACGCCGCATGCGATACGGGCTGGCCACGAGCACGGCCGAGCGGATGCCGTCGCCAAAACGAAAATCCGGCCATGCCACCTCCAGGCCGCGCGCGGTGAACCGGACGTTCTCGGATGTATTGGTAGAGGCATCCTCCACGAAGATCGCGGCCTCCGGCAACCCGGGATGCGACCGCCTCAGGGCCCCCAGGAACGCCCGGGCCTCCGGTTGCCCGAGGTCCGCCGTGCCACCCCCCACCCCGCCGGTAAAGATCACTCGGCCCACCCGGCCCCCGCGGAACAGATCCCCGCACACCCGCGGGATCCTCAGGTCGAAATGCCCGAAACCGATCGCCACATCCCCGCGCGGCGCCCCCGGCGACCGGAGGCACAGGTAATCGAAGATCTCCCGCGCCGCGCTCAATCTTCCAACCCGTCCGGCTGGTCCCCCAGCGGCGCCTCGTCGTTGGACGCGGCCTGCAGCGGCCCGGCCTCCACCCGCATCCCGCCCACGAAGAGGTCCTTTCTCAGGTCCAGGCGCGGGGTGACGGTGCCGGACTCTCGCGCGCCATGCAGCACGTCCAGGTCCAGATCGCAGACCAGTATCGTCTCCTCGTTCGAATCGGCCTCCGCGGCGACACCGTCCCGCGCGAACGCGAAGTCCGACGGCGTGAGCACCGCCGCCTGCGCGAAGTTGATATCCATGTTCGTGACGTCGGGCAGGTTGCCGACGTTGCCCGCCAGCGCCACGTAGATCTGGTTCTCGATGGCCCGCGCGTGGCAGCAGTGCCTCACCCGGAGGTACGCCTGCCGGTTGTCCGTGCAGAAAGGCACGAAGAGGATCTCCATCCCCTGCTCCGCCAGATAGCGCACCGGCTCGGGAAACTCCGCGTCGTAGCAGATCAGCACCCCTATGCGCGCCTTGGGCGTCTCGATGACCTGGAGGCTGTTGCCGCCCGCGATGCCCCACCAGCGCCGCTCGTTGGGCGTCACGTGCAACTTCGGCTGCTGCAGCACCGTCCCGTCCGGCAGGCAGATGAAAGAAACATTGTACAGCCGCTTCTTCTCCATCACCGGGTGGCTGCCCCCGATCAATGTCAGGCCGTACTTCTTGGCCAGGTCCCGGACCAGATTCACGATCTTCGGCGTGTAGGCCGCCAGCCGCCTCATCCCCTCCTGCGGCGAAAGCGCCCCCGTCTGCGAGAGCAGCTGGATGGTGAACAACTCCGGCAGCAGCACGAAATCCGATTTGTAATCCGCCGCGATGTCGACGAAGTACCCCACCTGGTTCGCGAACTCCTGGAACGACTTGATCTTCCGTAGCTGGTACTGGACACAGGCGACGCGGACCTTGCGGCTGCCCCCGGGCTTCGGGCGGTAGCTCGGGTTGATCCACTCGATCAGGCTGGCGTGGTTGTGGCTCCGAGGGTCCCGCAGATAGTGCGGCACCACCCCCTTCAGCACGAACCCCTCGCGCAACTGGAAACTCAACACCAGGTCCCGGATCGCCCCCGCCTCGACCTGCCGCGCGTACTCCTCCGGCGAATACCGGTCCGCGTACTCGCCATAATTCCAGAGCCTTCCGCCCGCCAGGATGCGCCGCAGGTTCAGCTTCTTGCAGAGCCGCCGCCTTGCCGCATAGAGCGCCGCCCCCACCCGCTGCCCACGCGCCTCGGGATGCACGTAGACATCCGCCCCATAGAGCGTGTCGCCGCCCGGGTCGTGGTTGGTGAAATAGCCGCTGTCGGTGATCCCCGCCCACGTGTGCGGCCGCAGCGGGTCGGGGCCCAGATTGACGATCAGCGAACTGCACGCCCCCACGATCTTTCCCCCGACCTCCGCCACGAACTGCCCCTGGGGAAACACCCGCAGATGGCTCAAGATGTGCGAGCGGCCCCAGACCACCTGCTCCTGCGCCATCTGCGGATAGCACACGCGATTCAGCTCGATCAGCGCGTCCACGTCGTTGCGCGTCGCCTCCCGCACCCGCACCCTCGTGGCGCCCTCCTTCTCCGGTCTCGCCTTCGCCGCCATCGGTGTTCGCCTCCTTCCCTCACTTATGCGCCCATCGCATGTGGGTGACAAGGCCGTGATGCGGCCGAGGGCAATGATGGGCCGCGGTGGCAGAATCCGCCGGGGGCCGGAGGGCCGATGTGGACTGCGGCGTGGCAGCGCCGCTTTGGATGGGCGCGTCGGTTCCTCTTGAAGAGTCTGGCATCGGGCGCACACCGGGGCTGCAAATGTAGCCCATCTGGTAACAGATGGGCCCGTGCGCTCGGCCGACGCATCCACGGTCTAATGACCGTGGCTACACCCGGAACTTTCAAGTCAGATGCCGTGCTCCACGCGCGGGGCACCACCGGAGCGGAAAATGGTAGCGAAGCCGATCGCCAGAGGCGATTGTTCCGACATTCCGGCTTCGGCCTATCCCCCGCCGAAGGGCGAAGGCCCTTCGCTACTAGAGAGTTACGTCGTATCTTCGAGCTAGCGCCGCACAACTCAGGGGAAACCGCATTCCCGTTGCCGCCTGACACAGGCGGCCTACAAATTCTGTAGGGCGTCTCTGGGAGACGCCACCGGGGGCGAAGTTTCCGGCCAGTTCCGGCTGGCCTTCGGGCGTCCGTCCCCGCAGAAATGGGTTCGATCATGACCGCCGATCGCGATCCCGCCGCGGGCGCCCCGGGGCGTTCGCCGATGCCCCTGCTCGGCCGCCTCTCCCTCATGATGTTCCTGCAGTACTTCGTGCAGGGGTGCTACCTGCCGATCGCGGCACTGTACGTGGAAGCCACCCTCGGCTTCGCGCCCCGGGAGGTCGGGACCTTCGTCGCGGCGCTGGCCATAGGGCCCATCCTGGCCCCATTCATCCTCGGGCAGATCGTGGACCGCGCCTTCGCGACCGAGCGGGTCATGGCCTTTTGCCACGGGCTGGGCGGCGCGATGATGCTGATGCTCTACTACCAGACCTCCGCGTGGCCCGTCATCGCCCTGGGCACCGCGTACTCGATCCTATACGTCCCCACCATGATGCTCTCGAACTCCCTCGCCTTCCGGCAGCTGAGGAATAGCGACATGGAGTTCCCGTGGATCCGGCTGTTCGGGACGCTCGGGTTCATCGTCCCGGCCTTCATCATCGAATCCTGGTGGCTGCGCGGCCTCGAGGGACCGGAACTCGCCCGGGCGCGCGGCATCGCCTTCGCGCTATCCGGGATCTTCGGCCTCGTGATGGCGGCCTACTGCCTCACCCTGCCGCACACGCCCCCGATCCGCGACGAGCGCCACAAGTATGCCCCCGGCGTCGTCATGGCCATGCTCCGACAGCGGCCCTTCCTCGTCATCGTGGTGGTCACCTTTTTCATCTGCATCGCCCACCAGTTCTTCTTCGTTTTCAACAGCCCATTCCTGCGCGACATCCTCGACACCGGCGGCTGGGGCGCGGCCGAGCAGCGCATCAGCTCCATCGGGCAATGGTGCGAGCTCGGTGTCATGGCGGTGCTCGGCCTCCTCCTGAAACGCCTCGGCTTCAAGCGCACCCTGCTCATCGGCGCCTCGGCCTACATGCTCCGGTGCCTGCTCTTCTCCGCGGTCTTCGCCCTCGATCTGCCCTTCGCCGGAAGGCTTGCCATCGCCGCCGCCGGCCAGGCGCTGCACGGCTTCTGCTTCGGCTGCTTCCTCGCGGTCGGCTACATGTACGTGGACCGCATCTCGCCCCCCGACGTCCGCGGCAGCATGCAGAATATCTACGGCGTCTTCTTCATCAGCCTCGGTTTCTTCTTTGGGGGCCTCGTCGGCGGCGAAGTCGGCGACTGGTTCACGACGATCGCCGACGGGCACAGGGCCCGCAACTGGCCCGGGATCTGGCTCACCTCCGCCGCGCTCTGCGCCGCCTGCGTCGCCGCGCTCGCGGCATTCTTCCCGCGCGATGCGGGCGGGCGCGCGCCGGCCTCCCCCTGACCCCGCGGGCGCGGGCCTCCCGCACGCTGTTGCGGGCACCGCCCGATGGCCTAGCTTCTCGCCATATGCCTCGCATCGACCCGTCCCGCTGGCGTCACTCGCACGATTACGCCCCCGACTCCACGTCGGCCGAAAGGCGCACCCGCATCGTCATCGCCATCACCGCCACGATGATGGTCGTCGAGATCGCCGCCGGCATCGGCTTCAACTCGATGGCCCTGCTGGCCGACGGCTGGCACATGAGCACCCACGTGGCGGCATTCCTCATCACCGCGCTGGCCTATCACTTCGGCCGGCGCCATGCGGCGGATCCCCGCTACAGCTTCGGCACGGGCAAGATGGGCGTCCTGGGCGGGTTCGCCAGCGCCGTTGTCCTCGCGGTCATCGCGGTGCTCATGGCCGCGGAATCCGCCCGCCGTTTCTTTGACCCCCTCCCGATCCATTTCAACCAAGCCATCGCCGTCGCGGCCATCGGCCTCGTCGTCAACCTGGTCTGCGCGCTGCTCCTAAAGGAAGACCACGGCCACGGGCACGTGCACCACCACGGGCATCACCAAGGACACGGGCACCACCACGGCCACGAGGATCTCAATCTTCGCGCGGCCTACATCCATGTCCTCGCCGACGCGCTCACCTCGGTGACCGCCATCATCGCCCTCACCGCAGGGAAATTCCTCGGGTGGCACTGGCTCGATCCCCTGATGGGCATCGTCGGCAGTGCGGTCGTCTCCGCCTGGGCCTATGGCCTGCTGCGCGACACCGGCGGCATCCTCCTTGACCGCACCCCGGAATCCTCGGACCTTCCCGACGAGATCCGGCGCGCCGTCGAGGCCGATGGCGACTCCCTCGTCACCGACCTCCACGTCTGGCAGGTCGGCGCCGGCAAGTATGCCGCCATCGTCGCGATCGTGGCCCACGAACCGAAACCCGCATCGGCCTACCGCGACCTGCTCCGGGAGCACGAGGAACTGGTCCACGCCACCATCGAGGTCGAGCGCTGCGAGGAACGCGAGGGCTCCCTCGCCGCCCCCGCGCATTGACAGCCCTGCGGTCACGCCACTACCATTCGGTCAGTCCAACGAAACCACCCCCATGAAAACCACGACAGAACCGAATGCAAAATTGGCCGATGCGCTTAACCAAGTCCTGGCGGACTCCTACGCCCTGATGTCCTTGACCCATCTGGCGCACTGGAATGTCGAGGGGCCCGGGTTCTTCGCGCTCCACACCGCCTTCCAGACCCAATACGAAGAGATGTTCGCGGCGATCGACGAGATCGCCGAGCGCATCCGGGCACTGGGGGCCTACGCCATCGGCGGCCTGGGCAAGTTCGCCAAGACGGCGCAGATGAAGGAGTTCGAATCCCCGCTGCCGCAGGACGAGTACGTCCGGGCCCTCATCGCCGCCAACGAAAAACTCCTCGCCGATGCCGCCAGGGCACGCGACATCGCCGGCGACGCCAACGACCCCGAGAGCCAAGACCTGATGGTCGAGCGCATCACGCTCCACCAGAAAACCGCCTGGATGCTCAAAAGCTTCCTGAAGGGCTCCTGACTTGGCACTTCAAACCGCGGATAACGGGCAGCGCAGATAATTTTCTATAATTGCGGCACTCGCGAATTTGGGTTTAGCGGGTGAAGGGCGGCCCTATTTTGGACTGCGGCGTTGCAGCGCCGCTTTGGATTGCCCCGAACGGCACGGTGTGCCTATAAGCCGAATTCCATGCCCACCCCCGACCCCCATCGAGAGAAACCCACTTTCACCGGCGCCATCGAATTCTCGCCGGCCTTTGTCCCGCGCCCCGGCGTGCGGCACGTGCTGTTCGACTGGGATGGCACGCTCTCGCTCATCCGGGCCGGCTGGGCCGAGGTCATGACGCCGATGTTCGCGGAGATGCTGCCACCGCTCCCGGGAGAATCGGGGGCGGATCGTCACCGCCTGGCCTTCGAGGACATCATGCGCCTCAATGGCAAACAGACCATCTATCAGATGATCCAGTTGGCCGAGCGGGTCCGCGAGCGCGGGGGAGACGCCCGCGAACCGCTCTGGTACAAGCACGAATACCTGCGCCGCCTCGATGCCAAGATCCGCCATCGCGTCGCGGGCCTCGCGTCGCGGACCACCCCGCCCGATGCGCTGCTGGTGCACGGGTCGCGGGCGCTCCTGGAGGACCTCGTCGGCCGAGGCCTGACCCTGCACCTCGCCAGCGGCACCGACGAGCCCTTCGTGCGCCACGAGGCCGACTTGCTGGACGTGGCACGCTATTTCGGCGGTCGGATCCATGGCGCGCTGGACGATTATAGGCAGTTTTCCAAAAAGATGGTGATCGACCGCATCTTGTCGGAGAACCGGATCGATGGGACGACGCTGCTGGCGTTCGGCGACGGCTACGTGGAAATCGAGAACACCGTGGGGGTGGGCGGCCTGGCCGTCGCGGTCGCCAGCGACGAGGAGGACAACGGCTCCGGCCGCATGGACGCTTGGAAACGCGAGCGACTCCTTGGCGTCGGCGCGCACGTCGTGATCCCCGACTTCCGCGATGCGGTCGCGCTGATGGGGCTAATCCTGTCGCCGTGAGGCGAACCGCGCTTTGGGGTTCCGATTTCAAGGCTCGCGGGGTACTATTGTTTGGCCATGCGCCCCCTCGACCCCGCGAAACTCCGCGTCCGCCCGCTCGCCGAGCGCAGGAGCCTGACGCGCGTCGAGGGCGTCCTCGTCGATCCGGATGCCGCACCGCCAGCCATCTCGCCCGCGGCCGCCGACGCGATCCGCGACTGCGCGATCCGCATCCGCTCGGCCCGCGAGCGCGGGGCCGCGGTCATGCTAATCTACGGCGCCCACCTGTTGCGCAACGGGGCCGCCACGATTCTCGGCCGCCTGATGGAGCGCGGCTGGCTCACCCATCTCGCGACCAACGGCGCGGGCGCCATCCACGACTGGGAATACGCTTGGCTCGGGCGCTCCACCGAAAGCGTCCGGGAGAATGTCGCGACGGGAAGCTTCGGCGCATGGGATGAGACCGGGCGCAATATCCATCTCGCACTGATGGCGGGCGCGCTCGACGGCCTCGGCTTCGGGCGCTCGATGGGGCGCTTCATCGCCCAGGATGGCGCCGCGCTCCCAGAGCCCGAGTCCCTTAGCCACCAGATCGCGGACGAGCCGTCGCACCCCCTCACGGCGGCCCGCGCCGACCTCCTTCGCGCCATGCGCGAGCGCCAAATCCCCGGCGGCCCCATCCACCTCGAGCACCGATGGAAGCGCGCCTCCATCTTGGCCCAGGCTTGGCAACGCGGCATCCCGGCGACCGTCCACCCGGGCATCGGCTACGACATCGTCGCGTGCCATCCCATCTTCAACGGCGCGGTCCTCGGCCGCTCGGGCGAGCTGGACTTCTGGCTGTTCGCGGGTTCCGTGGACCAGCTCGACGGCGGTGTTGTCCTTTCGGTCGGCTCGGCCATCATGGGCCCCCAGGTTTTCGAAAAATCCCTCTCGTGCGCCAACAACATCCGGCTGCGGGAGGGTCGGCCCATCGTGTCCGGTCATTCGATCCACGTGATCGATCTCCAGGACGGCGGCGGTTGGGACTGGGCCGCGGGAGAGCCCCCGAAGGACAACCCCGCCTATTACCTCCGATTTTGCAAGAGCTACTCCCGCATGGGGGGCGCGATGCGCTACGTCCAGTGCGACAACGCGGCCTTCGCGCACCACCTGCTCAAGGTTTTGGAGTGATGGCCCGAGAATGCCGCGCGCCAGGTTCGTAGCGAAGCCGCTTCCGGCTTCGGGGCGCGGGCCGGGCGTGTCGATGGTGTCATTGCCGCACGCCTGTGTCACCGAAGGGCGCGGGCCCTTCGCCACGACCCTCCGCACATCCAG
>JAANMY010003885.1_pt1 | contig 11872 bp, 12 predicted proteins | sample 7279691 | NCBI WGS metagenome assembly JAANMY01 (sample SAMN14094543, study PRJNA606508) | bioreactor metagenome | isolation source: A lab-scale SPAN reactor treating ammonium-rich wastewater day 388 | place: Ireland: Galway | collected 2018-02-07
ATATTCGAGCACTTCAGGATCATTCACCTTTGGAAACGAAATCTTCTGATGTTTTAGATCTTCCCTGTATTCTTCTATTAAATCCAGGTCAATCCGGGAACGTCTGATAATTAAGGGTGAAAGAATATCCCTGATCTTATCAGCAAGAACTTCTATTTCATTATTGACCTGAGTGTCGGTTTTTGTTTTCTTCTTTTGTCCTTCCCTGATTTTCTTGAACTCTTTTATTAACTCTCTAAACTGATAGCTTAAATTATCAACTGTTCTGATTGTAGATTTAGCCGTTATCTGAAACAATCTGATCAGTGCAAAAATATCCTGAGGACGATTATTAAAAGGTGTTGCAGAGAGCAGAACTACTTTATTTTTTTGACATAGTTTATGGAGATTGGCATAATCACCTGTGTTTTCATTCCTGTATTTATGTGCTTCGTCAATTATTATAAGTTTCTGTTCATCAGAATCACTCTCTTCGAGTGCCTGAGCAATTTTCCCGCTTGAATAAATTTTTGCATTAAACCAGAAATCACTTCGATAATCATCCCACTGTGGAATAAGATGAGGGGGACAGATAATTAATGTTTTCAATTTCATATTGAATGCGATTGCTGAGGCAATAATACTTTTTCCAAGTCCCACGACATCAGCGATAATAACACCATTATGCTGTTCGAGAATTGAAATTGCTCTTGTAACTGCATCTAACTGATACTTAAGATCGCGGAATTTTTCACCGGTAATTTCAGAAGGAAGTGAAACTGAATCTCTTTTAGTGATCGTGAAGTATTCAAATAACACCCTTAGATAGAGAAGATAAGGACTTGGCAGTTTATCAATCCATATTTTTTCAATTACGTTCTTATGGAAATCCTGAAAACTATTTTTATCAATGAAATCGGTTTACATAGCTTTCCTGAAATTTTTAAAAATAAATTTGCGTACTACATTGATTATAATGATAAAAATTTTGAAGAAAAATTCCGTAAGATTGAAGATCAAATCAATACATAGTTTTCACAAAATTAATACTTATATAAAATGATCGTAGGAAACGGACTTATTGCCAGTTTATTCAAAGAAGAAGATCGTAGTGACACTGTATTCTTTGCATCGGGTGTTTCCAATTCTTTAGAAACACGTTTATCCGAATTCAAGAGAGAAGAGCAATTGCTGAAAAAAATAATAGATGAAAATCCGGATAAAAAAATTCTTTATTTTTCGACCTGCAGCATCTACGATTCTTCAAAATCTGAAAGCCCATATGTACTTCATAAACTCAATATGGAACATTTAGTAAGCAGTCATCAGACTTCATACCTTGTTTTGAGAGTAAGTAATGTTGTAGGAAATGGCGGCAATCCTAATCTATTGATGAACTATCTCACCAGAAGCGTACAAAATGATGCACAGATTACGGTGCATACTAAAGCAAAAAGAAACCTCATTAATGCTGAAGATGTAAAAAAAATTGTTTTACAGCTTATTGAACAGGAAAAATTCAATGGAATTATCAACTTGGCATATTTGGAAAACTTTTCTACAATTGAGATTTTAGAAGAACTTGAACTATTATATGAAGCAAATCTTAACCTGAACTTACTTCCTATTGGAAATGCTTACGAAATAGACATCCCTTACGCCAAAGATTATTTTACAAAATATAAACTTACAGATAAAAAAAGCTACCTAAGAAAAATCATCAATGATTATTACAAAACACAGATATGAGCCTACCTTTATTCTCAATATTAGTTGCCAATTACAACAATGGCAAGTATTTCCAGGATTGTTTTAATAGTTTAGTAGCCCAAAGCTACCAGAATTTTGAAGTTATCATCGTAGATGATTGTTCTACAGATAATTCTGTAAAAACGATCGAAAAGATGATTGAAAAAGATTCCCGCTTTAAACTTTGGACTAACGAGAAAAATAAAGGTTGCGGATTTACAAAAAATCGCTGCGTAACGTTAGCACAAGGACAAATTTGCGGTTTTTTGGATCCTGATGATGCGATTACTTCCAATGCTATAGAAATCATGGTAAGTGAACATATGGGCAATCCAGAGTGTTCAGTCATCTACTCAAATTTTATATCATGTGATGACAACCTTATTATCTCATTTGTAAGGAAAACCAATCAGGTTGTCAATGGAAAACAAGATTTTTATAATTTTGATGGAGCCATATCAGCATTTGCTACATTCAAGAAGTCTATATATGAAAAGACACTAGGAATCAATAAAAATCTGATGCGAGCTGTAGATCAGGATCTCTATCTGAAACTATATGATATAGCACCGGTAAAATATATTGACGAAGATCTTTATTTATACAGAATACACGAAGGAGGAATTTCTACCAATCACAATGGTGAAAAAGCGTTTTTCTGGCATTGGATAGTGATTCAGGATAGATGTAATCGGTTGGGTATAAATCCTGAGAACATTTTTTTGGAAATATTTACCCGAAAAAGATATGAAGAGAAAAGAAATCAGGAAATAGCTTATCTTAAGGATAAAATCGTCAAGGTGAAAAATTCAAAATGGTTGAAGGTGGGTGCATTCTTAGGTTTATTTAAAAACTATAAACAACTATAATAATGGCAGAAACTCTGATAAGTATCATTATATCTTGCTATAATCAAGAGTTTTATCTTGATGAATGTTTGCATTCTGTTTCTGTACAGACGTATGAAAACTGGGAATGTATCATCATTGATGACGGCAGTACAGATAACAGCCAAAGTATTGCTGAAAAATGGGTAGAAAAAGACAGTCGCTTTATATATATTAAAATAGCCAACGGAGGTCCCTCGCTTGCGAGAAATACTGGGATAGAAAAAAGTACCGGAGAGTGGATTCTTTTTTTGGATGGTGACGACATTATTGCAACTGAAAAACTTAATCATTCCATCAAAAATTCAGAAAACAAAAATATCGTTATCTCCAACTTTGAGATGCTCCATAACGGCAAAGTTCTAGAGCCTTTCTCAGACATTACCCGATATCCCATTTCTACAGAAAACATCGTAAAAAGATGGGATATAGACTTTAATATACCAATACACTGTATTCTTTTCAGAAAAGAACTTATTGGAAACATCCGTTATAAAGAAAATTTAAAAGCAAAAGAAGATTGGATTTTTTGGATTGATATTTTCAGTAAAAACAAAATTGAAGTTAGATTAATTGATGAAAAGCTCGTACAATACAGACAACATTCAAATGGCATCTCTAAAAACTTCAAAAGTGTATACATGGATAATCAAAATGCCAACGAATACATTTACAATAACTATGACGAAACGATTAGAAAAGCTTTATTTGAAAGAATCAACCTGCAAAATTTCAATCTAAACAACGAAAACTTAGAACAAAAAAAATATATAAAGCAACTACAAAATACAAAAGTATTAAAGTATTATTTTAAATTAAAAAAATTATTCTAAATGACCTCTGTATCTGTAGCAATCTGTACATATAACGGCGAAAAGCATCTTAAAGAACAGATAGAAAGCATTCTCAATCAAACCCTTTCCGCAAATGAAATTGTTATTTGCGATGATTGCTCTACGGATACAACAAGAGAAATTTTAACTCAGTATGCTCTTCAATATCCTCATTTGATTACGGTTGTCTACAATTCTGAAAACCTGGGATATGTAAAGAATTTCGAGAAAGCACTATCACTTTGTACGAAAGACATTATATTTTTATGTGATCAGGATGATATTTGGATGGAAGATAAAATTGAAAGAATAATCAAACACTACCTAGATAAACCTGAGACCGATATAATATGCCATAATGTTTTGCTTTTTGGTGAAGCTGTGAGTAAAAAGATGACTTATTGGGAACTGGAAGGTTTTGATCCCGGAAAGTACATAACCAATAAGGATCTGTTGCGAAAACTGATCTTTGAAGGCAATGTTTTTCCAGGGATGAGTATGTCTGTAAAGAAAACTTTTCTAGAAAGAAATCTTCCGCTGAAAAAAATCAATCCTCAGATTATCCACGATTACGAACTTTTGCTTTTGGCTTTAAATAAAGAAACTTTTGAAATAAATCATCAGGTTCTCAGCAAATACAGAATCCATAAAGACCAAAAGATAGGATTTAAAAGATTTTCAAAAAAAAGTGATGAAGATAAGCAGACCCGCCAAAAATTATATTCAGTTTTCAGAAAAGCAGAATATATAAAAAGTATTGTTGAAAAATTATCATTAAATACTGATCTTGTTGAAGATTATAAAACAATCTGTATAAGGAAATATCAGGAATATTTATCCCAAACTCCTGTTTTTAAAAGATTTATTGAGAGACTGAACTTAAAATACAGATATAAAATTTTTAAATTCTTATCGTGAAAATTTATACTATCATCGTTACCTACAACGCTATGAAATGGGCAAAGAAATGCTTCAGCAGCCTGAGACAATCTTCTGTTCCGCTAGCTTGTATAGTAATAGACAATGGCTCAACAGATGGAACGCAGGACTTCATAAAAACCCACTTTCCGGAAATAAAACTAATACAATCTGAACAAAACCTCGGGTTTGGAAAGGCCAATAACATCGGAATTGAAGAAGCTTATAAAGATAATGCAGATTTTTACTATCTGATGAATCAGGATGCGTGGCTGTACAAAGATTCTATTCAAAAACTTCTGGATGTATACACACATCACCCGGATAAAAAAGAAATTGGTATCCTGAGTCCTGTACACATAGATGGCACCGAAAAAAAACTTGATATATTTCTGGATAAATACATTGCTTCTAATTTTGAAAAAACAAGGCTGATATCTGATCTTTATTTTCAGAAAACCGAACTTTTTTATGAAATGAGTTTCATCAATGCAGCGCACTGGCTTATTCCCAAATCTACCATAGAAACTGTGGGCGGGTTCAATCCTTATTTTTTTCATTACGGTGAAGATAATGAATATGTAAACAGAGTTCATTTTCATCAAAAAAAAGTTTTACTTGCTGTACATTCCAAGGCTGTACATGACGGAAAACAAACGCTGGGAAAAGTAGATTATACAAAATATCCGGATCTTAGTATTGAGACAAAAATACTTAATCCTAATAATCCCAATGCTTTATCACAAGAAAAGAAGGCATTGCGACAAAGCATGGTCAAAAATATGTTTTCAGGAAACAGAGTTCAATACAAAAAGCTTCAGGAGAAATACAGAAAAATCACTAAGGAAGAAAAAAAACTAGCAGAAATTGTTACACAAATTAAAAATGTAGGTTTAACATTCTTAAATTTGTAAATTAAAAACATAAAGAAAGAAAATAATGTGCGGAATTGCAGGAATCATTACTCAAAATGCTCAGAATTACCAACAGGAAATTGTAAAAATGACCGATGCCATAGCACATCGGGGACCAGATTCCGCTCACTTCGAAACTCTTAATAATGCTATTTTGGGACATCGAAGGCTCTCTATTATTGATTTGTCCGATAACGGAAAGCAACCAATGTTTTCTAATACCCGCAAAGAATGTATCGTTTTAAACGGCGAAATCTACGGTTATCAAAAGATTAAAAAAGAATATCACAACTATCCGTACCGCGGAAACTCTGATACCGAAGTTATTCTGGCAATGTATCAGCAAAAAAAAGAAAAACTCATCACGGATTTGCCGGGCATGTTTGCTTTTGCTATCTGGGACGAAGAAAAACAGCAACTGTATTGTGCAAGAGACCGGTTTGGGGAAAAACCCTTTTATTATGCCATTGGTAAAAATGATGAATTTATCTTTGCGTCAGAAATTAAATCTATTTTAGCCAGCGGTCTTATTGAGCCCAGTGTCAATCATGAAGCGCTTTCGCATTATCTTCAGTATGGTTATGTAAATTCTTATCAGAGTATTTATTCTAATATTTTTACTTTGCCACCTGCACATCAACTCATCTGGAAGAACGGCAAGATCACTATTTCAAGATACTATAAATTACCTGCAAAGGATAAAGCAATAAGTCTTTCAGAAGCTAAAGAAGAATTTGCTTTTCTCCTGAAAAATGCTGTTAAAAAACAATTGATTGCTGATGTGGAAGTGGGAAGCTTTCTAAGCGGAGGTTTAGATTCTTCTTCGGTTGTAGCGATGGTAAATGAGTTTCTCCCCCATCAGACAACGATAAGCTTCGGCTATGATGACAGCAATAGTGAACTAAAATATGCGCAGGAAATTGCAGAAAAATACAAAACCAACCATATTGAGATTCACGAAAAAAAGAATGATATTGCCGCAGATTTACTATCAATATCACCTTTTTTAGACGAGCCTTTTGCAGATATGAGCTATATTCCGCAATATAAAATCTGCGAAGCTGCCTCCAGACATCTCAAAGTAGTACTTTCGGGAGATGTAGGTGATGAACTTTTCGGAGGTTATCACTTTTATCAGGGTGAAAACCAGCTTAAAAACCACTTCAGCTATCAAAATAATATTATAAAATTTGGGCTGAAATTTTATCAGAAGTTTAGAGCTGTTTCTTTTGTTACAAACCAGAATTTACATTACAATTCTATTGTTGATTTTCACCAGAATCATGTAAGAAATTATTTCTCTCCTCAGGAACGCATTGAATTAGGGATTGAAAGCAATTTCTATCAACCTTTCAGCTTTACTATCAATGATAGCTCTCTCAATGATATTATGAGAATAGATCTGGAAAAATATGTACCCTCAAACATGATGGTGAAATCTGACAGGATGGCAATGGCAAACTCTTTGGAAGTGAGAACTCCGTTTCTTGATCTTGATTTTGCAGAATTTTGTATTCAGCTCCCTGAAAATCTTAAACTTACTACTCATCATGATAAAATTATTCTTCGGGAATCTATGCAAAATTATTGGACAGAAACTATAAGAAACAGAAAAAAGCAAGGTTTTGGATCTTCCGTTAAAAACTGGTTTACAGAAAAAAGTCTTCAACATCTTTCCGACAGTCTTTTAAAAGATTCTTCACAGAAAGTTTTCAGGTTTTTAGATTTTAAAAATACCCAAAAATTTCTCAATCAAGATGCAAAACACTGGAATATTTTGCAGTTGGCTCTTTGGGCAGAAAACAATAAATAAAAATACTTACAATGAGTTGGAAAAAAAAGATTAGTGAAATTTTTTATTATCAGCAATGGTTATTCTCCACTAAACATCTTCGATCAGACTTTAAGAGATTTAAAGTTTTGAGTATTGAAAAGACAATAGATGAAGTATATCACAAAAAAAAATCAATCAGCCGTTTTGGTGACGGAGAGTTTAGATTAATTGCCTCACAGGGACACTATTTAGAATTTCAAGAAAACAGTAATTTATTAAGTGAAAAACTTCAGGAAGTATTACAATCAAATTTAGAAAACCATTTGGTTTGTATTCCCGAGCATTTTAATTCTTTTGCAAATTTTAATATTAAAACAAAATACTGGTGGAAAAAATTTATCAACAATTACGGCAAAATATTAAATCCTTATTTAGATAGAAATAAAATATACGGAAACTCGTTTCTATCTCGTTTCTACTTAAGTTACAAGAATAAAACAAAAAAAAGAAATGACCATATCGTTAAAATGTTAAAGAAAACCTGGCAAGATCAAGAGCTTTTACTTATTGAAGGGCGGTTTTCGAGATTAGGAGTTGGTAATAAATTATTTGACAATTCAAAATCAATACAAAGAATATTATGCCCGGATAAAAATGCTTTTAAACACTATGACAAAATTTTAGATGCAGCTAAAAAATATGGAAATAACAAAACAGTTCTGATTGCATTAGGTCCTACTGCCACGATTCTTGCCCACGATTTAGCAAAAGATAATTATTGGGCATTAGATATTGGTCATATTGATATTGAATATATGTGGTTTTTACAATCTGCTCAAGAAAAATTGCCCATAGCCGGAAGATATGTAAACGAGGCTGCTGAACAAAAATCCCTTGATATTTCTGGTGAATTTTTACAAGTCTATTTAAACAGTATTATTTTAGAAATTAAAGAATGAATTTTAATATATCCGTAATTATACCTGTTTACAATGCTGCTGAATTTTTAGAGAATGCAGTTAATTCTGCGTTGCAGTTTGAGGAAGTGAAAGAAATTTTGCTAATAGAAGATAAGTCCACCGACCATTCTCTCTTGGTATGCCAAAAATTATCTGATAATAATGATAAAATAAAACTTTTCCAGCATGCGGATAAAGGAAATCACGGTGCAGGAGCTACGCGAAATCTGGGACTTGAAAAAGCTTCACACGATTTTATTGCTTTTCTTGATGCAGATGATTATTATCTTCCCAACCGTTTTGATGCCGAAAGAGAATTATTTAACGATAAAAAAATTGAAGGTGTTTTTGGGGCTATTGGTGTCGACTTCCTTTCTAAAAAGGGAAAACAAGAGTTTGAACGGAAATTTAGAAACAATACGCTGACTACTGTTAACTACCATGCTGAAGGTAATGATGTTTTTTTAGGATTATTGCGTTTATCTCCTAAACAATTTGGCGTTTTCTTTTCACTGATAGGATTAACGATAAGAAAATCTGCTTTAGAGAGATCCGGATTACGTTTTAATGAAGAATTGCGAGTGCATCAGGATACAGATTTTAATCTTAAATTATCTTACTTGTGCCATTTGAAAACAGGAATTATCGACAAGCCTGTCTCTATAAGAGGTGTGCACGATGATAACAGAATTACCAAGATAAAACCATATTCGGCTCAGTTTTATAATAATATATTTAAACTTTACACTTCACTTTATTTTTGGAGTAAATCTGTTCCAGAAATGAATAAAAAAGCAATTAAAGTTATAAGACTCAGACATTTAAGTTTCAAAATCGCAAATATGAAAGGGATTAAAAAATATTTATATTTTGCATACTCTGCATTAACCTCCCCTGTTTTTGCAAAAACTGAATATAGATTTCATGCTCTAAAAAAACTCAAATGATAAAAAAAAGACTTTCTCAAATTTATGTTCTTCTACTTGATATATTTTATTATATCAATGCAAAATATTTTACAAATCATCATACAGAGAAAGAAAAGTACATTTTTATTGACTTCAAAAACCCTCAACTTTATCACAGGTATTTTTATACTTTGCTGAAAAATTTAAACTTAGCAGGCTATACAATTATATATCCAATGAGTTTTCATACCTACAGAAATTTGAGAAATGGCGATGTATATTTATCTCTAATGCTAAAAGAAGAAGGTTTTCTAACTATAAAAGATGTTCCTAAAAAAAAACAAGACATTCTTCTTACAGATAATCAGTTCAGCGAAGATTATTATGATGTTTTTTTTAATCATAAAAACATTGCGGTAGATTCTTATCACGTCCCGATGACATTTCATCCTTTTATGTATCATTATGGCTATTGGAATGAGCCAATCGATACCGCTGAAAGAATCAACAGCCTATTTTGTTTCGGAAACTTTGACAGGGAAGCATATAAAAACGTACATAAAGCTCCTTTTGACATTATAGATAGAGCAAGTCTTATAGATTTTTTTAGTGATTTCACAAACTTTATTTCCATAAAAAAAGAAGATGAACTTTCAAACATCATCCATAATAGAGAAGAAAAAAAGTTTGTTTTTGTTGAAAAGTATAACCTCCCCATTCCTATACAAAATGTAAGACCACTAATCAGTAAATTCAGATATTTTCTTTGTTGCCCTGGCGTTTTTGCGCCGTTGAGTCACAATTTTGCAGAAGCTGTATCTTGCGGTGTCATCCCCGTCATTCAGAAAAACTATGCCGATACAATATATCCAGCCTTAAAGGATGGTTATAATTCATTCATTTTTAATGACATTGATGATTTAAATAATAAAATAATAAATAATATCTTTGATTTATCTGAAGCCGACTATAACAAAATGAAAGAAAATGTTCTTAACTATTATAAAGAAAATATTCATCCAATAGGATTCAGTAATAAAATACTTAATAATATCAACAAGAAAAAAATCTTCTTAAATGCAAGTGAAAGAAGTGTCAAAAAAATAAAAATCCAAATACAATGATAAAAAAAATAAAAAGCATATACCTGACGAATCTCTCTATTCAATTGAAGACGTTGATGCTGCTATACAATATTTTGTTCCGGTAAATTACAACACAGCAACGGAAATTTTTCCCGGAGTAACTGCTTACTTTCAGGATGCCGGGCATATACTCGGCTCTGCGGGAATTTTTCTGGAGATTGAAGAAGAAAACGGGAAGAAAATTAATTTCGGTTTTTCGGGTGATATTGGAAGATATGATACGCCAATTATAAAGGATCCTGATTATTTCCGTGATCTTGATTTGCTTATAATGGAAAGCACCTACGGAAACAGACTTCACACAAAAAAGGATGAAGTAGAAGAAGAAGTTGCAAAAGTTGTGAGACAAGTTTTTGACAGAAAAGGAAAAATAATTATTCCGGCGTTTGCTGTTGGCAGAACTCAATTACTGGTTTACGTTTTTCATAAATTATTCGATCAAAAAAGAATTCCTGAAATTCCGATTTATGTTGATAGTCCGCTTGCAGTAAATGCAACTAAAGTATTTAAAGATCATCCTGAATGTTTTGACAGAGAAACCAGCAGAATATTTTTGGAAAGCGGCAACGATCCTTTTGGTTTTGGAAGGCTCAAATACATTTCAACTGTTGATCAATCAAAAGAGCTGAATGATATAAATGATCCGATAATAATAATTTCCGCATCAGGAATGGCTGAAGGTGGAAGAATTCTTCATCATCTTGCAAACAATATTGGAAATCCAAAAAACCTGGTTTTGTTTGTCGGATACGCTGCAGAGCAAACTCTTGCAAGAAAAATTATGGATGGAATAAAACAAGTGAACATTTTAGGCGAAGAATATTCTGTCAATTGTCAGATTAAAATAATGGACTATTTTAGTGGTCATGCTGATCAAAATGAACTTTTAGATTATTTAAGCTTAAATCCTCAAAAACGCTTAAAAAATATCTTCCTTGTTCATGGTGAAGAAGATCAGGCTCTGCCTCTTAAAGAAAAAATATTGCAAAAAGGATATAAAAACGCAGATTATCCTATGTCAGGAGAAAAATTTGTGATATAGGGAACTTTTTAGTCTTCCTTTCATCTTATTATCGGATTATATTTGCCACTTTGAAATTAATAGAATTGGATAGTTAGTCCAGTAATACCACAGTTTTTCTATTCACTAAAAAATTAAATGAAAGCGAGCGATAAGCTTGAAGATAACAAAGCAGTTTACAAATCGTGAAAGTAAATCTCTTGATCAATACTTACAGGAAATAGGAAAGGTTGACCTATTAACTCCTGATATGGAGATTACGTTAGCTATTCGAATTAAAAAGGGTGATATGCTTGCCCAGGAACAATTAATCAAAGCTAATTTAAGATTCGTTGTTTCAGTTGCAAAACAGTTTCAGAATCAGGGACTTTCACTCGGTGATTTAATTAACGAAGGAAATATTGGTTTGATAAAAGCTGCGCAGCGTTTTGATGAAACACGTGGATTTAAATTTATTTCTTACGCTGTTTGGTGGGTAAGACAATCTATTATGCAGGCGATTGCAGATCAATCGAGAGTTGTTCGTCTGCCTTTGAATCGTGTTGGCTGGGGCTACCGAGGCTCAACAGCTTTGCTTGGATGTGAGGAATCTCTAAAAATCCGGGGGCCTGCTCCCCGATGGCCTCCAGGGCCCTATCCCAGTCCCTTTGCAGGTACTTCGCTTCCAGCTCCAACAGGTCGCTCGCCGTGCCCGTTATCTCTTCCAACAGGACTTCCCTGTCCCCGGCCTCCAGCAAATCAAGGCCTTCCTTGAAGGTCGTCAGGGACTCCAACTCTTCTTCCAA
>JAANMY010003886.1_pt1 | contig 11870 bp, 7 predicted proteins | sample 7279691 | NCBI WGS metagenome assembly JAANMY01 (sample SAMN14094543, study PRJNA606508) | bioreactor metagenome | isolation source: A lab-scale SPAN reactor treating ammonium-rich wastewater day 388 | place: Ireland: Galway | collected 2018-02-07
AGCGTTTCGTGATGCTTAGATGCAAGGTCGAGCATAACGCCGCGAAGCGCCATCGTTTCATTGAGGAGCTTTAACGCAACTCGCCGAAGATGCAGGCGATAGATCGTAACGTCGATATCGTTGCGGCTGCGCGCTGTGTGGAGTTTGCCGGCGACCTCTTTATCGTCGCAATTCTTTTTGATCTCCCGCTGTAGCAGGAAGAAGAGATCCTCGAACGTACCGTCGTATTGCGTCGCCCGGATCTCATCAAGATCGAGTTTGCTGAGCGCCGTTAGTAGCATTTTCAACTCAGCATCCGAGATGATCCCTTGCTCGGCAAGCATAATGGCGTGCGCGTGATCGATGTCCAGAAGAGCTTCGAGGAAAAAGCTCTTGGCATCCTCAAAACAATCTGCAAGTACATTCTCTGTATAACTTGGGGCTGGAAATTTTTCTTTTTGCAACTCAACTGACACAGTTATTAAATTCTCCGTTTTGATAAAACAATGGCATCGTTCAACTTGAGAAAATCCGCCGAGCGATGCCCAAAATATTCATGATCTCGTTCGTAGCTGAAGGCTGCCCGGGGCAAACGTCCCCGGGCGCCATTACAAGACTGCCCGCCGCTTTACACCGACGGTTCAGACGCTATTTTGCAGGTGCTTTCGGCAAACTCAGCATATTTGCGAGCATGCGGTATGCACCGGGCGTTCCGACCGGCAGCTGCCGGAAGAACGAGAACGCATTGTACACATACGTCCCTTTACCAAGCTTCGCATAGATAAGTCCACCGGTGACGGGATCCTCACCCTCGTCGGCAGTTTCGGTCAACGTGACCCACTCTGGTCCAAGCTGCGTGAGCGTGTAGAGATTCCTCTCTTGTACCCAGTTATCCCAATCGCTCTGAACGATCTTGTTCGGGTAACTGAAAATCGGGTCGTTCGGCCGCAGCATCTTGACCGGTGCGGTCTCATCGACAACGCGTACATTCGAAATGCGCTGCTTGCCGTTTACCACACCTTCCATCTTTGCCGCGAAAGGCAGCATATTGTTCTGAATGATCTGATTCTGCTGATACTGAACAATAAGCGTGCCGCCCTTCTTTACGAAATCGAGGAGGCGGCCATTGTTTGCGACAAAGTCCGGCCGCACCTGCGAAGCTCGGATCCCGACCACGATAGTGTCAAACCGCGAGAGGTCGCCCGTTGCGAGGTCTTTCTCTTCCAGCATTGTGACCGGCAGTCCAAGACGTTTGATCGCGGCCGGAACAGCGTCGCCGCTTCCCATAATGTAGCCAACGCGGACTGATGCAACTTTCAGATCCAGCACCTCTGTTGCAACCGTTGCGGTCGTATAGCGTCGATGCGTTTGGATGTGCGGATAGGCGATCTCCTGCATCGATTGATCAAAGGTCTGGCCGCCAACCTTTGCATTGACGGTAACGTCATATTTACCGACCTTTGCACCGGCAGGCACCGTTACATCAAACGCGACCGCGGTCTTTTCATTCTTTGCCGCAAGGTCAAAGTCCGCCGACGCCGGTGTAGCCGTCCAACCTGCAGGAAGTACCAGGCTTACGGTGCCCTTCGTTTCTCGCGGAGCCTGATTCGTGACCGAGACAACGATGTGTTGCTTCTGCTCTTTCGCGGCCGCTGGAATTATCAGAAGGTTCGTGTCAGGTGCGACCGTAACAAGCGGCACGACGTTAAGATCACGCCGGAGTTCGCCGCGGATGTCATCAGCAAAGCGATATTCGACGGGCTGAACCGCAGTGATATCGACACCGCCGATCGTCATCGTAACTGATGCGGTCACGAGCCTGTGTTGAAAGGGCGCGTTCTTGACGGCGTCGGCAGCACTCCAATCGAAGGTGAAATTATGCCGTGGCTTCTCGAGCCAGTAAGGCTGCGTCGGCGTTGCGTTAGATGCGGCGGTCATCTTGAAATATGACGCGGCATCCGCCTTTTCCGGCCTGAAGAAGAATGAATTCCCTGCCGGCTTTGGTTCCGAAGCAGCTTCAACCTTCCAGCCCGACGGCGTGTTTAGTGTTACATTCTTGACTGCCGCTGCCTTTCCGAAAATTTTCACGGATACACCGGTCGAGTCACCGGCAACGATCGTGTCAGTGTCGCTAAGGGCGTCCACGACCACGCCCGCAGCGAGTTGGAGAGCATGCGCGAATTCTTGTTCCTTCTCCGCGATCAAAGCCTTTGCATATGGATTCTGGGTGGCGTCCTTTGCTGCACGCGCCTGAGTAACACCAGCCGCGAGAACCGGAACTATCTTCTCCGGGCTGTATGCATTGTATTCATCAAGAGCCTTCTTTGCTGTCGCTTGAAGGGCGGCAAGCTTCTCAGCTAGTCCGGGTTCATTGTCGTCCGCTATTTTCGCGATTCCCGTGATCGATGTGTCGATACCTTCGAAGATATCGTTCTCCGGAGTGCTCGTCTTCACCTTCGAATCGAGCAGCTTCTCTCCCGAGAACTGATCGCCGCGACGCTCGATCGTCCCCATTTCCTGTGTCTTATGCTGGCTGCGCCCTTCGCTTGCGATCTCAGCATAAGAACGTCCGATCAGCGGATCAAAATGCCCGGTATCGACCGTTACGGAAACTTTCTCACCGGCCGGGGCCGTAAAGCCCTGGCCCATATAGAGCTTCTTCGCCTGCCACGGCAGCAAGCCCTCCTTTATCTGTTCCGGGAACTGGTTTGGGTCCGCGGCAGCCTTATAGGCAAGCGGTGTCAGGTAGCCGGCAAGCTGGTGCTGGCCGTGGCCGTCCGCCGGTGTGCCCGAAAAACGCGAAATGATGATGAGCGGGCGGAATGTGCGGATGGCACGGACCATCTCCCCGAGAGTCGGTTGTTCGCCCCAAATTCGCGTTGCCTCCGCACGTGTCTTCGAGAAGCCATAGTCCATCACGTTCGTGAACATCTGCTGGCCGCCGTCAAGCCTTCGAGCCTGCAAGAGTTCTTCCGTGCGAATGACACCGAGGGGTTCAAAAAGTTCTGGGCCGATGACGTTCTGGCCGCCTTCGCCGCGATTCAATGCCAGATAGACGGTACGGGCATTCTCACCTCGCGCCAAAAACGCGATCAGGTTTGAATCTTCATCGTCAGGATGTGCGCCTGTGTGCATCGCGCTTGCGGTCGTCTGCAAACGCTTGAGCTGCTGTCCAAGACCGATCGCTCCCATATCGTAAACGGGCCGAACCTGCGCGCGTGCAGTTGGCACATTCAAGAAAGCCAAAACGAACAGCAATGAGAGAACAGTAATTTTCCTAAACGTCGACAACATCAATTCCTCCTCTATCAGTAAGGCTGATCAGGTAACCGGAGACCACCGTGACCAAGCAACCAATGACGTTAAACCACAAAAACTCAATATCCGTGAAATGACTCGCAACCCATACGGACGAGATACCAAATAGCAGGCCGAAGAAAGCACCGCGGGCACGAGCTCTTTTCACAGCAAATGCGAGAACGAAGACTCCTAGAAGAGAGCCGTAGAAAAACGAGCCGAACTTATTAACAACCTCAATGAGCGAACCGATATTCGTCGCGTACGTGGCGACGAAGCAGGCGAAGATGCCCCAAACGAACGTCGCGATCCTGCCAAAGAATACGTATTGGCGATCGGTCCCGTCCTTCTTGAAATGCCGTCGATAGAAGTCGATCGTCGTTGCGGTCGCAAGGGCGTTGAGCTCGGCAGAGATCGATGACATCGCCGCGGCAAAAATTGCAGCAATGATCAAGCCGACGACACCCATCGGCATATTCTGAACAACGAAGGTCGGGAAGACGTAGTTGACGTCATTGAAGCTCTCGTTCTTCGTTGCGCTTTTCACATAGTCGACCGCGTTCTTTCGCGAGGCGTTAAAGGCTTTGTCCGCCGCAAGGTATTCCTGTCGTGTTGCGTCAGTGCGATCCTTTAGAAAATGTTCCGCAGCCTGTTCGCGCTGCTGATGAGCCGTGTCGAATTCGCCCTTGAGCGTTTGATATTGAGCTGTTTGGGCTACCTTGCCCACCTCGACCTGGTTAAAGATCATCGGTGGAGCCGTGAACTGATAGAACACGAACACCAGGACACCAACGAGCAGTATCATGAACTGCATCGGGATCTTGAGGAACGCACTCATCAGCAGGGAGGTTCTGCCTTCAGACACCGATTTTGCTGTCAAGAAACGCTGCACCTGGCTTTGATCGCAACCGAAGTAGGAAAGGAAGAGGAACAGGCCGCCGATCATCCCTGACCATAGCGTGTATTTTTCCTTTAGATCGAAGCTTAGGCTTACAGTCGTCAGCTTTCCTGTCGCACCCGCAAGTGTGAGTCCATCGGCAAACGAAACCCCCGACGGGAACTGCGAAATGATGACGAACATGCAAACGGAAAGGCCGAAGAAGATGACGAACATCTGCTTAACGTCCGTCCAGGTTACGGCCTGCACGCCGCCGACCATAGTATAGATCGTAGTCGAGAGCCCGATGACGAAGATGGTTGTCACTTCATGCCAACCGAGTACGATCGAGAGAATGACGGACGGTGCCGCAATAATGACGCCAACACCAAGCCCACGCGAGATAAGGAAAAAGAAGCTGGTCAGGCTGCGCACCTTTGCGTCAAAACGCCGCTCAAGGTATTCGTATGCGGTGTAAACGTTCGCCCGGTAAAAGAATGGTACAGCCGTTATGCAAAGAATGATCATTGCAAGCGGCAGCCCGTAATAGAACTGGATAAAGCGCATTCCGTCCGAATACGCCTGGCCGGTCGTGCCGACAAGCGTTATCGCGGAAAGTTGCGTCGCCATTACCGAAAGCCCGACCGCCCACCACGGCAGGCTCCGATTTGCGAGAAAATAGCCTTCTACGTTCCCGCTGTGCTTTGTCATACGAATGCCATCCCAGATGACATAGGCGAGATATGCAACAACGACTGCCCAATCCAAAGATCTCATTATTTTTTAGCTGGAAAAATAGTACGTAAAGGCCTGCAGAAGCCCGATCACGACGACAGTCGTCACAATTACAGCGAAATAGACCTTGTACCACCAAGCGTCGGGCATCTCGACCGGTGGTTCTTCAGGCTTAGTTGTATGCTTCATCGCTAGTGTGGAAAAGGATCAAAACAAATTCGCCGGAGTTCTACATTCATAAAACTCCGGCGAATCATATACTTCGTTAGAAGCGGAACTTGAGGCCGATCTGGAACTGACGGGCGTCAAGCGAGGTTACCGGACGAGTGGTCGTGCTGGGTAGCGGACCTGTCGGATTTCCAAGTGCATCTGTCGTAACCGTAAGGCTGTTGATCTGATAGATGCTGTTAATGTTGAACACGTTCACGAATTCACCAAAAACCTCGAGACGAAAACGCTCGGTGAACGGGATGAACCGCGAGTAACGGAAATCAACGTTGAACTGCTTCGGCGTCACGCCCGAATTGCGGGTGATCCCGACCGGGTTGTCGGTTCCATTGAATCCATCGTGGTTTATGTCCGTAGCGGCAACGATGTTGTACCGTTCGCCGCTGTTGGCCGTGGCAATGATTCCGAACTGATTATTGTTCAGAATGTAATTCCATACCTTGTTCTCGAAGTGGAAGTCCGGACGGCCGACAAAGCTCAACACGAACGTGTGACGCTGGTCAGCAAGAGACGGGCCGTAGTCACGGTGACGGTTTGTCGGATCCTGCTGGACGAGTCCGCCTGCCTATGTTGCAACCAGGTTCTGCTCCGGTGCGTCATCCATCGATTTCGAGAGCGTATAGTTCGCGCTGAACTGATAGCCCTTCGAGAATCGCTTATTCAGCTGAGCTGTGAACGCATTGTAGTTAGAGTTGCCCGAAGCCTCCGCAAGAAGGATGTCGTTGAAACGGGGGTCCATTCTTGTAGCGGCGCTGACCGTGTCGCTATAGATCGGACGGCCATCTGCGAGAGTTCCAACCGGGTTAATACGGTTGACGCTCCGGTAGATCGGGATATGCCGCCCGCTCGAATGGATGTAGCCAACCGTGAACGAGAGGTCTTCGGTCAATGCCTGCTCGAGCTGGACGTTACCGTGTATCGCGTACATATTCTCAAAATCAGATGCGATACCAGTGATATTCTGCCGTGGTGGCGTACCGGTCGAAACATTGTTCGGGAATCCGGGAGCTCCCGGCAATGCAGGGTTCGTGAACGACACGGTAAACGACTTTGGACTGCCATTAGCCTGAAGCGCTCGCTGATACATATCCAGGTAGACCGTATCGTAGTAGATACCTACGCTCGCACGGATAACGGTCGGACGGTTGCCGTCTCTGACCCCGTAAACCAAGCCAAGTCTCGGCGCAAAGTTATTCTTATCGACCTTGAAGTGCCGCGACGGTTCATAGACCGCCATGGAGTCCGCCTTCGGAATATTGTAAAGGTCGTAACGAACTCCGTAGTTGAGCTTCAGCTTTCGCGTGATCTTCCAATCATCCTGAGCAAAAAAGTTGTAGAACGTGCTGTTGAATTTGATGTTTGTATCACCAAATATCTGATCGAAACGGGTGTACGCGAAAGGATTTGCACCCGTATTGGCAGCAACATAATTCGCAATACTTGAGAACGTATAGCGAACAAATGAGTTCGAGCGGCGTGTGTCCGCAATATGATTGAACCCGAACCCAACCTTCACGACGTGGTCGCCGTTCGTCCATGTCAAGTTGTCCTGAGCCTGATTTGTGATCTCAAGCGGCGCGATCGTATCGGCATTCTCAGGGGCTCCAAAGTTCGCAACACCGGTGATCACAATACTCGGCCCAGTGCCCGAATGACTGTTTGCTACGTTTCGCGAATCACGCTTTGCATACTGATATCGGAACTCATTTAGGAAATTCGATCCGAATGTCGAAACAAGTTGGAGGCCGACAGAATAAGATTTGTCGAGGAAGTCGATACTTCGCTCAAGCGTGGTCAGTCCACCACCGATATTGTCGGGCGAAATGTTCTTAAAATAATTGAACCGGCCGCTCAACCGATTGTTCGTATTCAGCTGTGCGTCGGTTCTAAAAATGAAGAAGTTTACCTTTTGAGCGGCAGGGATAGCGGTTGGGAAGGCAGAAGCTGGAACGCCAGCGGCGATCAACGCCTGTTGGTTCGCGGGAGTGACCGTAATAACACGCTGCGGCTCGCCACCGAGATCACGCTGCACCCATTCATAACCGCCATAAAAATGCCAGCGATCCTTAATGATCGGCCCGCCGATCGAACCGGTGATGTCATCGACCTTGGTCTCCGGCTTCATAGCGGTCGGCGACGTATTGAACGGCCGCGAAGACATCGGTGTTCGACGGAAACGGTAACTCGCCTCTCCATGGAACGAGTTCGTTCCCGACGGGGTGATCGCATTCATGATCAGACCCGGCGTGTTGCCGAATTCCGGTGCGAAACCATTCGTAACAAGCTGTACTTCACTAATGAAGGTGTCCGAGATCGGCATCAAACGAATACCGCCGCGGTCCTGCTGGGTATTGTTGTTACCATCGAGCTGATAGTTCGTACGGCGCGTGTAACCATTCGCGTTGATACGCGGAACACCAAACTCAGCATTCGGTCGGCCGGTAACGTTCGCCTGTAGCAGAGCGTAGTTATAAGGGTTGCGGGAAACAAGCGGAAGATTCTCAACCTCGCGTGCATTCATTACGCGTCCGAGGTCGATCTTTGCCGAATCTGCGATCGGCGCATCAGCGTTGACCGTAACGGTAGCCGACACATCACCGACTTCCAGAACTCCGTTCACCGAGGCCGTCTGACCGGTCGTCAACGTAATGCCTTCGCGAACAAGGCGTTTAAAGTTCGGTGCTTCAACCGTAACCTGATACGTACCAAGCGGAAGGAGCGGTGCGCGATAAACACCCGAACCGTCGGTCGTAACCGTTCGTGAGGTACCGGTCTGGGTGTTTTTGATGACGACCGTTGCATTCGGAACAGCAGCACCGGAACTGTCGGTGATCGTTCCCTCGATCTGACCGTTGAGTGCCTGAGATTGTGCCTGCGCATTGTATGCAGTGCCGATCGTAAAGACACCGACGAGCAGACAGTAGAAGAAGATTCTAATGGCGATTCTTGCCTGTTTCATATTAGGAGGCTTCCTTTTAAAAGATCTAAATTTTCTGCAAGGCTACGGAGCAGCTTTAGTGCTCCTCAGAAAGGGCAATTGAAAGCTGGTCATCGAGCCTAAACCGATTCAAAATTTCCGTGAAAGTTGCTTTGAACGTTTCAAGATATATTCGTTCATCTATAGCTATACCTAATATGGTGTATAGTTCGCAACCCCGGAACCTATCAAAAACCATTATCTTTACAATACTTTACAAATCTGCCATCACCCAAATAGGTGAGACACGAATTCCGCGGCTTCCGGTCTCGACGAGAAAAGCCCGCGAGCGATCGCGGGCCATGAAAGTGTGTGGGAGATATTTATGTGGGAGATAGCTTGCAGCCGTCAATACCTTACTCAGCTACGGCCATTTCCTTCGCCTTCTTTTCGCGCTTGATGCCGCCTATCTGAACAAGCTCCTCACCCTTGATCTGGTTCTTGTCCATCACCATCTGCTGATAAAGTTTTCGCATCATCTGCATCTCCTCAGCAGCGGTTTTCGGTCCTTCCATGTGCGGCTTATTCGGCCGAGTAAGATCCACTGCGTTCAGTTTGAGATCGTGCTCGGTCGAATCAAGTTCGACGTGCTTGCCTCGAGCAAACACCTCGTGGCGGCCATGATCTTTATACCATTTTGCAACGGTAGCGTTCTGGTGCATATTCTCGATTATGTTACGCCAGCCAATGCCAGTGTTATAAGCACAGAACGAGATCTCGCCTTCTTGCGTACCGTACGGAATGATGCACATTTCCGTGCGGCGGAAGTCATAGTTAAAGAGATCCTGGAACCACATTCCCGCAATGAAGAGGAAGTTCCACGGATCCTGACGGCGTTTCTTGACGTCCTCAATTGTACGATCCGGACCGACTTTGCCATAGTCCTTGCCTGAAAGCCCGAACGACTTATCGAACTTCTTAAGGATCGCGCCAAGCGTTAGGCTATGCGGTGCACCGTAAGGGTTATAGTTCTTCAGCAAAGCAAGGCCCATCATAATATTCGAGAACCATTTACCACGATTCGTATCGGAGATGTGCTGCATATCCTTTACAAGACCCTGGATGTTCAAGAATTGCGGAACCGGTGCCATATCGCCCGTTTCCTTATTGATCATAACGGCCGTGCCAACGCCGCAGTTCGGGTGGCACCCGCAGGAAACCTGTCCCCAATCTGCATCTTCACCGTGAACAACGTCCGCAAAATCCGCAAAAGCTCCCATCAGCGACAGCGGGAACCAGTCACGCGTCGGTTCGGTGATGCCGAGCTGTTTCTTCACGTCGAGCGCCATGTGCGAGAGCGTGTAACGCTGCTGGAGACGACGTTGCTCGGTGATATGCTCATCGCGGCCAGTGAACGACACCGGCTGAAATGCAATGAACGAGATCTTTTTGGGATTCTCCATTGCGAAGCGGATGATCGAACCGACCTGATCGTTATTGATACCGTTAACAAGGGTCGTAACGAGGATGATATCGACGCCGGCTTCGTGGAGGTTGTTGATCGCACGAAGTTTTACGTCAAAAAGGTTGCCGATCTGACGGTGCGAGTTCGCGTCGTTGCCGATGCCGTCGAACTGCAGATAAACGAAACGAAGGCCCGCTTCCGCAGCTTCGCGGCAGAATTCTTTGGATTTTGCAAATTCGATACCGTTTGTCGCCGCCTGCACTGAATTGTAGCCGACCTTTCGCGCGTACCGGATCGCGTCAAGAAAATGCGGACTGATCGTCGGTTCGCCGCCAGAATACTGAACGGACATCTGCCGACGCGGCTTGATGGAGATCGCGTTGTCGAGGATCTCCCTTACATCCTCCATCGACAGCTCGTGAACGAAACCGACCTGATTCGCGTCCATAAAACACGGATCGCACATCATATTGCATCGGTTGGTCAAGTCAACGGTAAGAACCGCACCGCGGCCATACTTAACCGACGACGAACCGTGATTATGAAGCTTTTCATCGTTATGAGCCTCCATATCGCGACCCGGGAAAAGCGACTCAACGTGCTTGAGGAAGTTGGCGTCGATAGCCATCATATCCTCGATCTTGCCATGGGTCGGACACTCTTTGATCATCCAAACCTCGTTGTTGCGTTCAATGATCTGAGCTTTGATCTCACCAACCTTTTCATTGACAAGCATCGAGACATCCCGCTCACCGGAAAGAATGGCTTCACGTGCCTCAATGACACACTGCGGACAAAGTGAATCAGTCGTGCGCGGGAATCCGAGCACCGGTTTCGTCTTCTGCCAAGACTTCAAGATCGGCTTGTCCGCCCATTTTGGGGTGAACGATGGATTTGGTTTGTACTTATTAACACTCCGGACGGCATTAAATGCCGCCCCTGCAACGAAGCTCAGGCCTTTTTCAACGTGTTTGATGGGTCTCATAAAATTTGTTTGCTTTTCTCCAAAAAGCGGAACTAAAGACTATTGCGCATGCCTAAAAATGGCGAAAGATTGTGCTCAAACTAGCACTTTCTAGACACATATTTGTGCAAATATCGTGCCGAAGCACCAATCAACCATTCTCGATTGTAAACCCCTGAAACTAAAGGGTTTATGCCAGCCTCCAGAGGAGTCCCGCACAGGCTCACCGCGACACACAAAGCCGATAGCCAAATATTGCGTGTATCTGAATGATACACAAAAAGGCTAAGCGGGTACTTCCGGGCGCCTGGCGCTTAACAACTCGGTCAACTTGAACGAAGCCCCGCTTAAGGCGATTAAAACTCTACCTCACATTACCCACTGTAACCCTATGCGAATATTGAAGATAAAAAAACTTAAAAAAGGACTTTACAAGCGCATAAAGCTATGTTACATTTTCAAGCACTTCAAGGGATAACACCAGGACAACTAAAAACAGGAACGCTCTTGAGGGGCCGGGGTACCGGCATAACTTCCCAATGTCGATCAAGTTTGGAACTTCCGGTTGGAGAGCGGTCATCGCCGATGAATTCACATTCGCGAATGTCCGAAATGTAACCGAAGCGATCTGTAGATATTTGAAAAATGAACCCGGATCTCGCTGTCGCCTGATCGTCGGCCACGACACGAGATTCATGGGAGAAAAATTCTCGGACGTTGCGGCTGAAATGATCGCGGCAAAAGGGCTAAAAGTACTTCGATGCGATCATCCGGTGCCGACGCCTACAGTAGCTCATGCGATCAGATCACTTAAGACTGATGGAGCGATGAATTTTACTGCGTCGCACAACCCACCGGAATATCAGGGAATAAAGTTTTCGACGCCTGATGGAGCTCCTGCACTGCCCGAAGTGACCAATAAGATCGAGGCGGCCTTAGGCGATGCCGACCCGGTCCCGGACGAGGATGGTGGCAGTATCGAGGGTCTTGATCCGAGACAAGCCTATCTCGATGATCTCGCAACAAAGATCAATTTTGATGCGATCGAGAAGGCGGGAGGCAAATTCGTTTACGACCCGCTGTGGGGAACGGGTCGCGGCTATTTGAATAAGGCCCTTGCCGATCGCGGAGTGTCGGTCGAAACGCTGCACGACTGGCGAGATGTTACTTTTGGTGGCCAGGCACCGGAGCCCGGCGAAGAACATTTGAGCGACCTCAAGGCGGCTATCAAAAGCTCCGAGGCAACACTAGGCCTTGCGACCGACGGCGATAGCGATCGATTTGGAGTTATCGCACACGATGGTACGTTCATTACACCGAACGAACTTATTGCTCTTTTGACAGACTATTTGGCTTTAATGGTAATAATTTTACTTGCCGTGTTATCAGTGTTTTTCTACGGGAAGGA
>JAANMY010003887.1_pt1 | contig 11868 bp, 10 predicted proteins | sample 7279691 | NCBI WGS metagenome assembly JAANMY01 (sample SAMN14094543, study PRJNA606508) | bioreactor metagenome | isolation source: A lab-scale SPAN reactor treating ammonium-rich wastewater day 388 | place: Ireland: Galway | collected 2018-02-07
GGCCGAAAAGATCACGTCGGCCGTCACCATCTCGTCGCGCGAATAGACGCGGTCGAGGTTGTCGATCCCCGCGCGGCGCGCGCGCGCCACCTCGTCGTCGTTGCGGAACAGCAGCTTGCCGACGATCTGCCCGCCCATGCACTTGAGCGCGGCGGCCGCGAGCACACCCTCGGGCGCCCCACCCGAGCCCATGTACATGTCGATCCCCGTGATCTCGCGCTCGGCGCAGTGGATGACGCCGGCCACGTCGCCGTCGGTGATGAGCCGGATCGAGGCACCGGTGTCGCGCACCGCGGCGACCAGCTTCTCGTGGCGCGGACGCTCCAGGATGCAGACGGTGATGTCGGCGGGCCTGCAGCCGCGGGCCTCCGCGAGCGAGCGCACCCGGTCGCCCGGCGCCATGTCGAGACTGACGACCCCCGCAGGGTAGCCCGGGCCCACTGCCAGCTTCTCCATGTAGACGTCGGGGGCGTGCAGCATCGAGCCGCGAGGGCCCATCGCGATGACGGTCAGCGCGTTCGGCATGTCCTTGGCGGTCAGCGTGGTGCCCTCGAGCGGGTCGAGCGCGATATCGACCGCAGGGCCAGCGCCGGTGCCCACCCTCTCGCCGACGAAGAGCATCGGGGCCTCGTCGCGCTCGCCCTCGCCGATCACGACAAGTCCGTCGATGTCGAGCATGTTGAGCTGCGTGCGCATCGCGTCCACCGCCGCCTGGTCGGCCGCCTTCTCGTTCCCGCGCCCGATCAGCCGTGCCGCGGCCAGCGCCGCCGCCTCGGACACCCGGGCAAGGCCGAGCGAGAGCATGCGGTCGTTGAAATCCACCTTGCGGGTCATCGGGCGCTCCTTGCAGGCCGTGGCGGGACAGGCGGCATCTAGCCCGGGCGGGGCGCGGGCGGCAAGCGGTCAGGGCGGGGCCGGGCAGAACTCGGCGGCATAGGCGCCCAGTGCCGCGGCAAAGGCCGCGGCGCGGTCGGGGGGCACGACGAAGAGCGAATGGCCGTTCGCGTCGCGCGGCTGGAGCCAGCTTTCGCCCGAACAGGCGACGCGGGTGTTGCCCATCCGCGCGAGCAGCGGCTGGTCGAGTTCGGCCGCGATCCGGTCGCGGAAGGCGGGGTTCTGCAAGGGTTTGACAAGGCCCGGGGGCCGACCCCCCAGCGCCTCGGTCCACAGTTCGTTGAAGCGGGCCGACTGCGCGTCGAGTTCCGCGGCGATGTCGCCCCGGACGGGGAAGATCACCGCCACCTTGTCGAAATGCCGGCTCGCCCCGCGCGAGGGTTCAAGCCGGGGCGGGCCGGAGAGGGCCCTCAGGTCGCGGTGCATCTCGATCCGCGCCGGGTTCCGGTCGTGCGGGCCGCGGCAGAGGCCGGCGGCGGCGCGGTCGTGGACCACGGTCAGCAGGCAACCCTCGAGCCGCGCGTATTCCTCGCGCACGGGGCGGCCGTCGGGCAGGGTATGGGTGCGGGTCAGCAGGGCGACGATGGGTCCGGCAAGGTCGTCGGCCGCGGCCGGCGCCGCAGCCGCCAGCGCGGCCGCAAGGGCCAGGGCCCTCAAACCGCCTCGATCCGCAGCGCCACCGGGGCGCCCACCACCACGCCGGTCGTGGCAAAGGCCGCCAGCGCGTGGTCCAGCGCGTCGCGCGTCGTCTTGTGGGTGACGATCAGTACCGGTGCCTCGGGGGCGGCGTGGCCATACTGGCGCATCCGGTCGATGGAGACGCCCGCATCGCCCAGCGCCGCGGCCACCTTGGCCAGGGCCCCGGGCTTGTCGACCAGGGTCATGCGCAGGTAGTAGGGCGCCGGCGCCGGCTGCACCGCCGGGGGTGCCTCGGAAAGCGCCCGTGCGGGCACGCCAAAGACCGGCACGCGGAAGCCTCGGGCAAGGTCGACGACGTCGGCCATGACCGCCGAGGCGGTCGGCCCCTCCCCCGCCCCGGGGCCGCGCAGAACGATCTGGCCGACCGAATCGCCCTCGATCACCACCATGTTGGTACCGCCCGGCAGCTGCCCCAGCGGGCTGTCGGCGGGCACCAGGCAGGGCGACATCCGCTGTTCGAGCCCACGGCCGGTCATCTGGGCGACGCCGAGCAGCTTCACGCGATAGCCCATGTCGGCGGCAAGGCGGATGTCCTCGATCGACACCCGCTCGATCCCCTCGATAGCCACCTGCTCAAAGTGCACCCGCGTACCGAATGCCACCGCGGCAAGCAGCGCAAGCTTGTGGCTGGCGTCAATGCCGCCGACATCGAGCCTGGGATCAGCCTCAAGGTATCCGAGGCTGCGGGCCTCCTCGAACACCGTCGCATAGGGAAGGCCGGCGGTCTCCATCCGGGTCAGGATGTAGTTGCACGTGCCGTTCATCACCCCGAGGACCCGGCGCAGGGCGTTGCCGGCCATGCCTTCCGTCAACGCCTTCATCACCGGGATGCCGCCGGCGACCGCGGCCTCGAAGCGGATGGTGCGGCCGGCCGCCTCTGCCGCCTCGGCCAGCGCCTGGCCGTGCAGGGCGAGAAGCGCCTTGTTGGCCGTCACCACATCCTTGCCGGCAGCGAGCGCGGCCTCGGTGGCGGCCTTCGCCGCTCCCTCCGATCCGCCCATCACCTCGACGAAGACGTCGATGTCCCCGCGCATCGCCAGCCGCACCGGGTCGTCCTCCCAGGCGTAGGCCGAGACGTCGGCACCGCGATTGCGTCGCGGGTCACGGGCAGAAATCGCGACGATCTCGACAGGCCGGCCAGCGCGCGCGGCGACCAGGGCGGCGTGGTTCTGGAGAATCTTCACAACCCCGATGCCGACGGTCCCGAGGCCGGCGAGGCCAAGGCGCAGGGGCTCGGGCATGGGTCTCTCCGTCAGGGGTTTGTTCAGCGCGGAGCGAGAGGTAGCCCGCCGCGGCGGCTGTTGCAATCCGCCACGGCCGCCCCCGGAAGCCCCCCGGGGCCGCCGTTCAGCCGCCGCCGAGGCGGCCCGCCGCGGCAGCCATCCGCACCCGGGTCGCGGGCTCGATCACCGGGCGGCGGAGGGCTGCCGCCCGGGCGCGCAGCCCCGCCGCGCGGGAGACGACCGCCGCCGCATGGCCTGCGTCGAGAACCATCCCGTCGGCCTGGGCAAGCAGTGCCTCGATCGGCAGGATTCGCGGATAGTCGCCCGCGGGCAGGGGGGGGCCGCCGGGCCCGCCCGCCACCCCGAAATCCGGCAGCGTCGCGCAGCCGGCCGCAAGCGTCAGGAGAAGGGCCGGCAGCAGGTCAGGAAGGCGGTTCATGGCGACGGGCCGCGACGATTAGGCCAGCCTACATTAGGCCAGCCCGCGGCGCGTGGGAATGTGAATCCCGCCGCACCATTTCCCGAGGGCGCCGGTCAGGCCGCGATCAGCCCCATGCTCTCGATCTTCAGCAGCACCTGCTGGGCGCAGAAGTCCACATCCTGCCCCTCGGTCACGACCCGCAGCTCGGGGTTCGCGGGCTCCTCGTAGGGGTCGGAAATGCCCGTGAACTCCTTGATCTTGCCCTCGCGGGCAAGTCTGTAGAGGCCCTTTCGGTCGCGCCGCTCGCATTCATCGAGGCTGGTGGCCACATGAACCTCGACAAAGGCGCCGAACGCCTCGACCATCTCGCGCACCGCCCGCCGCGTCGCCGTGTAGGGCGCAATCGGCGCGCAGATCGCGATGCCGCCGTTCTTGGTGATCTCCGAAGCGACATAGCCGATGCGGCGGATGTTGATGTCGCGGTGCTCTTTCGAGAAGCCAAGCTCGCTCGACAGGTGCTTGCGCACCACGTCGCCGTCGAGCAGCGTCACCGGGCGGTCGCCCATCTCCATCAGCTTGACCATCAGCGCATTGGCGATGGTCGACTTGCCCGAGCCGCTGAGCCCGGTGAAGAACACCGTGAAACCCTGGCGCGACCGGGGCGGGAAGCGCCGGCGCAGTTCGCCCACCACTTCGTCGAAGCTGAACCAGTTGGGGATGTCGAGCCCCTCGCGCAGCCGCCGGCGCAGTTCGGTTCCCGAGATGTCCAGCACGGTTGAACCCTCGGGCACCTCGTTGACGGGAAAGTACTGCGCCTTCTCCTGGACGAAGACCATCTGCTGGAAGGGGACGACCTCGATGCCGATCTCCGCCGCATGGGCCCTGACCAGTTCCTGCGCGTCGTAGGGGCCGTAGAAATCCCTGCCCTGGCTGTTCTTGCCCGGGCCGGCGTGGTCGCGGCCGACGATGAAGTGGGTGCAGCCGTGATTGCGCCGGATCAGCGCGTGCCACACAGCCTCGCGCGGGCCGCCCATCCGCATGGCAAGGTTGAGGAGCGACAGATGCGTGGTCGCCGCCGGGTACTTGCCGAGGACTGCCTCGTAGCAGCGCACACGGGTGAAATGGTCGACGTCGCCGGGTTTGGTCATGCCGACGACGGGATGGATGAGCAGGTTGGCCTGTGCCTCCTTAGCCGCACGGAAGGTCAGTTCCTGATGCGCCCGGTGCAGGGGGTTGCGGGTCTGGAAGGCGACGACGCGCCGCCAGCCCATCTTGCGGAAGAAGGCACGCAGTTCGTTCGGAGTCTCGCGACGGGCGCGGAAGTCGTAGTGGATCGGCGCCTGGATGCCGGTAACGGGTCCGCCGAGATAGACGGGGCCGGCGGCGTTGTGCAGGTAGTTGACGCCGGGATGCGCCAGGTCGTCGGCGCCGAACACCCGCTCGGCCTCGCGCGACTTGTTCGGGACCCATTTGTCGGTGACCGACAGGATGGCGAGGATCACCCCCTCCTGGTCGCGCAATGCGATGTCCTGCCCGGGCTCGACCGTCTCGGCAAACTTCTCGCTGACGTCGAGGGTGACCGGCATCGGCCACAGCCGGCCGTCGGCCAGCCGCATGCCTTCCACGACACCGTCATAGTCGGCCTCGCCCAGGAACCCCTTGAGGGGATGGAAACCGCCGTTCATCAGGAGTTCGAGGTCGCAGATCTGCCGGGGGGTCAGATCCCAGGACGGCAGGGCGCCCGCCTCCACCTTCAGCTTCTGCGCCGATTCCGGCGACACGAAGAGTTCGGGGATCGGAGCGGCGTGGGCGAACGACATGGGCGCGTGACCTTCCTGTGGGCTTCGGACGGGACCGGGGCGGAAATGCCCCGGCGGTCCGGGGCGGCGCGGCGCATTAGCCCGCGATTCGGAGCGGAATCAAGCCGTCGCGGCAGGATTCCGCCGGCCAGCACAGGCATCGGGGCCCAAACATGCTGCACTGCGGCATTGGGTCGCCGTCGCGCAGCCGCCTGCACCACCGGACATCCCGCGGCCCACTGCCTGTGGCCGCATCAGATGTTGATGTGCATCAATGCCGTAGGGTTCGGGAGCCTCCACCCGGGCTGCGCGCCACTGGTGCGTTTGCGAGCTGATCCCGACGCATGCGCACCGATCCCGCCTCGTTCCTGCCCGTCTCGTGACGGCAGTGACCGCAGGAGCCGCGAACGCCGTCTGCGCGCTGCGAGAGGAGGCGCCGGCTTGCTGCAGGCACCTCCCTGTCACCCTTCCGCCGCTTGCCGGCCAGGTCGTGGCGCCGGCCAAGACCGGCCTCGGCGTGGCAATGCTCTTCCATCCCGGATGTCGGCCTCAGGCGCATTCTCCTGCAAGCCCAGCCACTGCCAGGCGACGGGCGGCGGCGGCGACCTGCCGGCGCCGATCGACCACGTCTGGCAAAGGGGCCTTCGCAACCCGCCACCTGTGCTCAAGCCGGTGTCCGACGAGACGCGGTCCCGGGACGGCCGTGCGGCCGATCCGGCCGAACAGGCCGAGGGGCTGGTGCGGGCGGGCGCGGAATGGCGAACACCCCCGACATTGCCCCCGCCAACCTGAACTCGTTGCCGCAATGCGCCGAACGGTTTCGAGCGTCCTTCCCGCTGAGGCCGGCCCGGTCACGTTCAGCACCTTCGCCAAGCCGTTCGGGGCGACCCCGTCACGCCCGCGCCCATCGACGCATTCCTGAACGGCAGCGGTGCCTTCCTGACGGCGGATCAGACCGCGGGCCTGTCTCTGTTACTCTCGGCCGGATACGCGGCATGCCACAGCGGTGTGAACGTCTGCAGCCCGGGCTGCTACCCCTTCGGGCTGATCGAGGAGCCGGGGGCCGATGTCCTGCCGCCCGGTGCCAACGGCCGATTCGCGGTCACGGCAACGGCGGACGACGTGCATGCGCACCGGGCCTTGCCACTGCGCGACCTTGCGCCGACCGCTCCCCCTTCCACTCGGGCGTGGATGGGATGCGCACGGCGGTCGGACGTGGCGGCCTCGGAACCCGGCGCTGACCCCTGCGACGCGGAAGACGGCCGGTTCAAGGCATTCCTTTGCGTCACTGCTGGCACGATGCAGCACGCAGCGACCCGGGTGCTGCCGCCGGAAGCCGCCACCACGCCCCGGCCCGAGGGCAAGCTGCGCTGACCCACCTAGCCGGCCCCGTGCGTCCGATGCGCGGGGCCGGGCGGACTGCTCAACCCGCCGCCAGCCAGCGCTCGGCGTCCAGCGCGGCCATGCAGCCCATTCCCGCCGAGGTGACCGCCTGGCGATATACGTGGTCGGTGAGGTCGCCGGCCGCGAAGACGCCGGGAACAGAGGTCTCGGTGGTGCCGGGCTTTACCGCGACATAGCCGCCGTGATGCATCTCGATCTGGCCCTTCACCAGTTCGGAAGCAGGCGTATGGCCGATCGCAACGAAGAAGCCGGCACAGGGCACGACGCGCTCGGCCCCGGTGCCGACATCGCGGATGCGCACGCCGGTGACCCCCATCGGCTCATCTGCACCCAGAATTTCCTGGACGGTGTGGTTCCAGATCACCTCGATCTTCGGGTTGCGGAACAGCCGCTCCTGCATGATCTTCTCGGCGCGGAGGCTGTCGCGGCGGTGGATGAGCGTCACCTTCGTGGCGAAGTTGGTGAGGAACAGCGCCTCCTCCACCGCCGAGTTGCCGCCGCCGGTCACCACCACCTCGCGGCCGCGGTAGAAGAAGCCGTCGCAGGTGGCACAGGCGGAGACGCCGAAGCCCTTGAACCTCTCTTCCGAGGGCAGGCCGAGCCATCGCGCCTGAGCGCCGGTGGCGAGGATCAGCGCATCGGCAGTGTAGACGGTGCCCGAGTCGCCCTCCGCCCTGAACGGCCGATCGGAAAGGTCGAGCCGTGTGATGATGTCGGATATGATCTCGGTGCCCATCGCCCGGGCATGGCCCTCCATCCGCTGCATCAGTTCCGGGCCAATCACCTGGGTGTCGCCGGGCCAGTTCTCGACCTCGGTCGTGATCGTCAGTTGTCCGCCGGGCTGGATGCCCTGGATCAGCACCGGCGCGAGCATTGCCCGGGCAGCGTAGACGGCGGCGGTGTATCCCGCCGGCCCCGAGCCGATGATCAGCACGCGGCTGTGTCGCGTTTCGGCCATGAGTTGTCCTTTCAGGCTTTCGGCCGCTTTAGCGCCCGGCAGCGGGATTGCAAGCCGGCCGGACGCCGGCGGGTCATTGTCCGTGATATGCCCGCGCGAATTCCGGCATCCAGGGCTGTTCCATCGCGAGGATCGCCGGAAGCGCCGCGGCAAGCACCGCCGCAACCGCCGCCACAGCCACGAGATGGCCCGACGTCACCCGGGTGATCGGCGCCGGCCCGCCGAAGCTGCAGACGCCGCCGGGGCACATCTGCGCCTTCTCGCGGGCGATCAGCGCAAAGAGCTTGCAGCCGACGCAGATGCCGAAGGCGGTTTCCATGAACAGGAGCGCAAGGCAGGTCACGCACAGAAGCATCAGCGCGGGCCCGGCCATGTTCAGCCCGAACACCAGGACCATCGCTGCCGTTGCCATCGCAAGCCCCAGCGCCCAGGCGAAGCGCTTCTGGGGGGCGCCGACGTACTCGGGTTCCTGCCGGCCGACGATCAGCCGGCCGATCACGAGGCTGGGGGCGAAGCGGGGGTTGACGAGGACGCGGATCGCGAACTCCAGGAAGAAGCCGAGGATGACCACGCGCGTCAGCGTGAAATCGCCAAACCCCATCGCGCGCACGAACGCGATCGAGGCAACCAGGAACAGCAGCCCTGCCCCCGCCCGCGCCTCGCGCTCGTTCAGCACCCGCACGGGGTATTCGGCCATCTCCTCGCCGAACTGGAACAGCCGCGCTGTCGTCATCACGCATCCTCCATGCAGCATTTCATATGCACGCCTACGCATATGAGAAGCCGGCGAGGCCGTCAAGTGCCCCGCCCCCTGATGATGAAAATTGCGCGTTCGCGAAATAATGTTGCGCAACCTGCCCCGCCGGCGTAAGGTCCAGGCCGTACGCAGGAGGACCCGATGGCCGGATCACGGCTCGACCCCATCGATCGCAGGATTCTCGCCGAGCTTCAGGCCGAGGGGCGGATCACCAATGTCGAACTCGCGCGTCGCGTTGGGATATCCGCACCACCCTGCCTGCGCCGCGTCCGCACGCTCGAGGAGGCAGGCTACATCCGTGGCTACCATGCCGATGTCGACCCGCGCGAACTGGGGTTCGAGGTCCAGGTCTTCGCTATGGTCCGCCTTCTCAGTCAGGCCGAGGCGGACCTCACGGCGTTCGAGCGGCGCTGCCGGGCATGGCCGCTGGTCCGCGAATGCCACATGCTGAACGGCGAGATCGACTTCATCCTGAAGTGCATCGCGCCGGACCTCTCGACGTTCCAGACCTTCCTGACCGAGGAACTGACGGCGGCCCCGAACGTCGCCAGCGTCAAGACCTCGCTCGTGATCCGCTGTGCCAAGGATGCGCCGGCAGTGCCCTTCGACGTGCTCGAGGCGCGGCTGAGGCGCAATGCCTGAGGGGCGCGGGCGCGACTGCGCTGCACCGTGGCGGCGAGGCGGCCGGAGCTCGGCACGCTCTCGGTGCCGCCGGCGGGCCAGTGCGATCCGCGATCTGCCGCCCCCCTGCCCCGGCAATCCTACGGTCTTGAGGGGTTCGGGTCCGAACCTGCCTCGGCCGGCAAGACGCGGTCCCGCCCTGCCGCGTCAGATCGCGCCAGCCGACCGCAGGGCAGCGATGCGCTCCGGGCCATAGCCGAGTAGGTCGCGGAGCACCGCCTCGGTGTCCCGGCCGAGCGCCGGACCCATCCCCCGGATGCGCCCCGGCGTGGCCGACAGGCGCGGATGGGGGGCCAGCGTCCGGACCCGTCCGAGGTCCTCGTCCTCGACCTCGACGATGGTGCCGCGGGCGCGGTAATGGGGGTTGGCGAAGACCTGCGCGATGTCGGCCACCGGCGCTGCGGCGACCTCGAAACGGTCGAACACCTCCATCACCGTGCCCGTGGTGCGCTCGACGATCCATCCGCCGATGATCGCATCCAGCGCCGCCACATTGGCGACGCGGCCGGCGGCGGTGGCAAAGCGCGGATCGACGGTCAATTCGGGACGGCCGATCGCCTCGAACAGCCGCGCCACGGTGGATTGCGTGCCGCCGCTGATCGCAACATAGCCCCCGTCGAGGGTCGGGTAGGCATTGCGCGGCGCCAGCCCGGGCAGGCGGTTGCCCTGCCGGCCCGGCACCACGCCCAGCTGGTCGTGCTCGAGCACCATGTATTCGATCAGCCGCAGGTTCGCCTCGCAGATCGCGTTGTCGATGATCTGCCCCGGCCCGCCGGCGACGTCACGGTGATAGAGCGCCGCGAGCAGCGCCATCGCGCCGGCGAGCCCGCCGACCCCGTCGGCAAGCGGATAGGCGGCAAGCGTGGGCGGGCCGTCGGGTTCGCCGGTGAGATGCGCCAGCCCGCTCATCGCCTCGGCCAGGGTGCCGAAGCCGGGCCGACCGGCGTAGGGCCCGGTCTGGCCGAAGGCGGTGGTGCGCAGCACGATCACGTCCGGGCGCGCCGCCCGGAGGTCGTCAGGGCCAAGGCCCCAGCGCTCCATCACGCCGGGGCGGAAGTTCTCGACTACCGCATCGCAGTGGCGCACCAGGTCAAGCGCAACGGCCCGGCCCTCGGGGTGCGACAGTCTGAGGGTGATCGCGCGCTTGTTGCGCGACAGCGACTTCCAGAACAGCGGTACGCCGTCCTTCGCACGCCCCCAGCGGCGGACATGGTCACCCGTCTCGGGGTGCTCGACCTTGATCACCTCGGCGCCCCAGTCGGCAAGATAGCTCGCCGCCCAGGGGCCGGCCGCCATCGTCGCGAGATCGAGGATGCGCAGGCCCCCGAGCGCGCCGCCTGCGGCCTGGGACATTTCCGGTCTCCCGGCGGCCGGCTGCCGGCCAGGCCGCGGTGGAACCGCGGACCCCGTCATCGCTGACCTCCCAGCGCCGCCGTGGGCGGCGCCTCGGTCAGTCCCTCGGGCACCATGCGGCCCAGCACGAAATAACCCGTCGTCAGGATGGTCTGGCGGAACAGCGCCTCGGCAGCGGCCGGATCGCTGCCCAGAAGCGCCGCCGCAAGCCGGCGATGGGTCTCGATCACGCGGTCGCGCTGCCGGTCATAAAGGGGGTTCATCTGCATCATGTACAGCCGCAGAAGCGCCCCGATCGCCGTCCAGGACTTGCGCAGGAAGGCGTTGCCCGCCCCCTCCAGCACCGTCTCGTGGAACCGCCAGTCGATCTCCCGCCAGGCGCGGCTGCCGGCCACGGCCACCGCCTCCGCTTCCATCGCCACGATCAGTTCGGCCAGCCGCGCCCGATGCTCGTGGCCGGCGCGGAGAACGAACAGCCGGGCTGCCGTGCCTTCCAGCATCGCCCGCGCGACGATCATCTGCTCGACCTCGTCATCCGAGGGGCTGGGCACGAACACCCCGCGATCCTCGCGGATCTCGACGAGCCCCTCGGCCGCCAGGAGCTTGAAAGCCTCGCGCAGCGGGCCGCGGCTGATGCCCATCCTGCGCGCCATCTCGGCCTCGACGAGGTGCTGGCTCTGGCGGAACTCGCCGTCAAGGATGGCGCGCCGCAGCCGGTCGGCAGCGGCCCGGGCAAGCGACGGACGACGCTCGAGGCGCAGCGGGGCAGAGGCAGGGCGGGTCATGTCGTCCTTCGGGCGGGTCTCACGCTTCGGACATCCTTAGCGCGGGCCGGCGCCGGTGGAAGCCTGTCACCGCCTGCACCGCATCGGCCACGGCAAGCAGGCGCGCCTCGTCGAAATGCCGGCCCACCAACTGCGCTCCGACCGGGAGGCCGGCCGACGTGAAGCCGCAGGGCAGGCTTACCACGGGAACCTGGGCGAACGACCAGGGAAAGGTCAGCCGCGTCAGCCCGCGGGTGGCCTCGATCATGCGCCCGCTGTCGGCTATCCGCGGCGCGGCAAATCCGACCGTGGGGGTCACGATCACGTCCAGGCTGTCGAACAGCAGCTCGATCCGCCGGCGCCAGTGGCGCTGCGCGGTCATCCCCGATGCGTGGTCGATTCCAGAGATGCGGTAGCCGATCATCATGCGTTCGCGCACGTCGGCGCCGAAGCGCTCGGGTGCGCCGGCCAGGCGCTCACGGTGGAAGGCGGCGGCATCGCAGAGGAGCACGTCGGTCATCTGCGCATGGACGGCTTCGACGCCCGGCAGGTCGAACCCGGTCACCGTGCAGCCGAGATCCGACATTGTCCCGAGCAGCGCCCGCACGGCGGCTTCCACCTCGGCGTCGACACCCTCAAAGAAGAAGTTGCGCGGAACACCCACCCGCATGCCCGACAAGCCGCGGCCGCGGGCAGCGATCCAGCTCTGCACGGGCACGTCCACGCTCATCTCGCAGGCCGGATCATGCCCGGCGATGGCCTCGAAGACAGTGGCAACCACGCCGGCCTCGAACGCCATCGGTCCGATGGTGTCGAACATCGCCGACACCGGGACCGAGCCGGCATTGGAGACCCGCCCCACCGTGGGCCGGAGCCCGACGATTCCGTTGAGCGCGGCCGGAATGCGCGTGGAGC
>JAANMY010003889.1_pt1 | contig 11859 bp, 10 predicted proteins | sample 7279691 | NCBI WGS metagenome assembly JAANMY01 (sample SAMN14094543, study PRJNA606508) | bioreactor metagenome | isolation source: A lab-scale SPAN reactor treating ammonium-rich wastewater day 388 | place: Ireland: Galway | collected 2018-02-07
AAGAGATCCGCCCAGCAGCCCCCTACTACGACGAGCACGAAGAAGTCCCTTACGACCTGATCAAGAAGGGGGCGGCAATCGGCTTCGGCATCTCGAAGTCGGGGGGATTGCTGACGACAACTTCCGCCCTTGTGCCCTCCATCATCGCCGAAGAGCTCTCCTGGGGTTGCGCGGGCATCGCCCTGGCCATCAACTCCTCCGGCCTTGCGGCTGCAGCCATTGGCGCGACGGCCTCTCCCGAACAACGCGACCACTGGCTGGCCGCAATCGCCTCCGATGAGAACGAAGTGCACCTCGGCGCAATGTGCCTCACCGAGCCAGACGCCGGGTCAGACGTATCGAACATCCAGACAACGGCCACCCGCGATGGCGATGACTACATCCTCAACGGCGAGAAGCAGTTCATCACCAACGGCGGCATTGCCGATGTGCATGTTGTATTCGCCACCGAGGACCGCTCGAAAGGCTGGGGCGGATTGAGTTGCTTCGCCATCCCAAAGGGCACGTCCGGTCTGCAGTCCGGTACGGTCTGGAAGAAGATGGGCATCCGCGCCTCGCACACTGCCAACGTTGTTCTGAGTGACTGCCGCATCCCTGCCGCCTATAAGCTCGGTGGCGGCGACGGGTCCGGGGGCGCGGGAGGTGGCAGCGGTGGTCCCGGCGCCCTCGGCGCGCTCATGACCCTCGAACGCACACGGCCCGTGGTGGGCGCCTACGCCCTCGGTATTGGCAGGGCCGCATACGAATACGCCCTCGACTACGCGAAAGACCGTGTGCAGTTCGGGCGCCCGATCATCAAGAACCAGGGCATCAGCTTCATGCTGGCCGATATGGCCATGGCCGTCGACTCGGCGCGCCTGATGGTCTGGCGTGCTGCCTGGATGGGCGGCGCCAACGTGCCCTACCTGAGCGCCGAAGGTTCCATGGCCAAGTGCTTCGCCAGCGACATGGCCATGAAGGTCACCGTCGATGCCGTGCAGGTGCTCGGCGGGCAGGGGTTCATGCGCGACCACCCCGTCGAGAAGTGGGTGCGCGACGCCAAGATCTTCCAGATCTTCGAAGGCACCAACCAGATCCAACGGATGGTGATCGGCCGGGCGCTGGAAGCTCAACCGAAGAAGGGCTAAGGCACCCCAGGCTAGAGCCGCCTCAACCCGGGAACGTGTGGCTGCGCTTGTGGCACTCTGTGTTACGGAGAGTGTTACCGCTATGAGTACTGCAAGGACAGCGATCTCCTTGCCCGGGGACCTCCTCGACGAGACCGACCGTCGGGCCCGGGAGGCTGGTCTGAGTCGTAGTGCCTTCATCCAGGATGCCCTCGAAGCGCACCTATCGCGTTTTCGCGAGGCCGAGCTTCGGCAGCGGCTTGCCGAGGCATTCCGGGAGCTCGAGCCAGACGACGAGGCGGCCGGGCGGCGCGACTTCCAGCGTGCATCGGCGCGCGCAATGGAACGCGAACCCTGGTGATTCGCCATGGCGAGGTTTACTGGGTGGATCTCGACTCCCCGGTCGGCTCCGGCCCGGGCTACTCGCGTCCCGCCCTTGTGGTTCAGGGCGACCTCTTCAATGAGAGCGGAATCAAGACGATCGTCGTGTGCCTGCTCACATCGAACCTTCAGCGCGCCCGGTTCCCGGGGCACGTGGCCATCCCGGCACTGGAATCGGGGCTCGAGCGCGACAGCGTTGCCGTGCCAACGCAGCTCCATACGCTGGATACTGAACAACTGAGAAGCCGCTCCGGACGTATCAGCAGGTCGCGGTTGACAACTCTGATGGAGGGGATCGCTCTGGTGCTCCGCATGGAAGCGCCGGGCCCGTAGCGACGGCGCAGTCCCCCTCTGCCGGGGCGGGCGCTGGAAGCCCGGCCGAAGAGACCTGGTACCGGCCTACGCGATCCCTTCCAGCCGCCGTTTCAGGCTCGCCAGGAATCCGCCCGCTTCCAGCCCATCCATCACCCGGTGGTCGAAGGAAAGGCAGACGTTCACCATCGGCCGGATCGCGATGGCATCACCCACCACCACCGGCCGCTTCACCACCCGTTCCATCGAGACGATGGCAACCTGCGGGTAGTTGACCAGCGGTTTCGAAGCGATGGAACCGAAGGCGCCCGTGTTGTTAACCGTGAACGTTCCGCCCTCAACGTCCTCCACCCGCAACCTGCGCTCATGGGCTCGCCGGGCCAGGTCTGCGATCGCCTTCGCGAGACCGGCGACGTTCATATCGCCCGCATTGTGGACCACCGGCACCACGAGCCCATGGTCCGTGGCAACAGCGACACCGATGTGGAGCGCCCGGTAGCGGCGTAACTCCCCGTCCTCCCAGCGTGAGTTGAGGATCGGGAACTCGCCGATGGCCTCGCACACTGCCGCCGTGAAATATGGAAGCATCGTGAGTTCGATGCCGAGTTCCCGGGCGAAACGCTCCTTCTCCCGCTCGCGCAGCGTCGCCAGGCCCGAGACATCCGCCTCCACCATCGTCCACGCCTGTGGCGCCTCGATGTTGGAACGGCTGAGATTGTCCGCGATTGTCCGCCGCGTGGCCGAGAACCGCACAACCTCGTACATCGCGCCATCCGTAGCCGCGGGTTTGCCCGCAATCGCCGGCGGGCCCGCGGCAATGCGCGCCTCAATGTCCTTCCGCGTGATGCGCCCGCCCACGCCTGAGCCGCGCATCCCTTCAAGGTCGATACCATGCTCCTTCGCCAGCCGCATGACGGCAGGAGAGTAGAACCGGGAGCGGTCTTCGGGGCTGTGCTGGGGGCCGGGCCCCGGGTTCTCTGGCGGGTGTTGCGCGACAGCGGCCGCTGGCGCACCCGCCGGCGCCGGGACCGCTTCATCGGGGGGAATCGCCATGGGTCCGCCGCTCCATCCACCGGCCGGCGAGGCGGCAAACGACGGCGATTGCCCGTCGGGACCACCTTCCCCCGCGACCGTGACGGTGCAAAGTGGCGCCCCGATGGCAACAGTCTCTCCTTCGGGCACGAGGATCTCGCCCATCACACCCTCGAACTCCGAGGGCAGTTCGGCTGTCACCTTCTCGGTTTCGATTTCACACAGGGGCTCATCGAGCCTGATGGTGTCCCCCGGCTTCTTCAGCCATCGGAGAATCGTGCCTTCGGTGACGCTCTCACCAAGCTGGGGCATCTTCACAGTCGCCAGGGCAACGCCTCCTTTAGTAAGCGGCGAGGTCACGCGCAGCGGCGGCGATCTTCTCGCGATCGGGCATGAAGAAGTGCTCCATGTTCGGGTGATAGGGCATGGCGGGGATATCGGGGGCGCAGAGGCGCCGGATGGGCGCGTCGAGATGTTCGAAGGCATGCTCGGCGATGAGAGCCGCCAGCTCACCGCCAAAGCCACCCGTGAGCGTGTCTTCGTGCACGATCAGCGCCTTTCCAGTGGCCCGGGCGCTCTCCAGGACTGTCTCGACGTCCAGCGGCTGCAAGGTAAGGAGGTCGACCACGGTGGCCTCGATGCCTTCACTGGCAAGCGCCGCCGCCGCCGCCAGCGACTCGTGAAGCATCAGCCCGTAGGCGTAGATGGTGAGGTCCGTCCCCTTCCGCGCGATGCGTGCCCTGCCGATGACCGTTTCCGCCGGGGCGTTGGCAACATCCTGGCGGATGAGCCTGTACGTCCGCTTGTGTTCGAGGAAGAGGACCGGGTTGAGGTCGGCGAGGGCTGCCTTGAGAAGCGACCGGTAGTCGGCGGGGAACGAAGGCGCCACCACCTTGATGCCCGGGAGGTGAGTGTAGTAGGCCTCGATGCTCTGCGAATGGTGTTGTCCCCCATGCACGCCCCCTCCCCACGGGGTTCGCACGACCATCGGAAGGCAGGCATCCCCCCGGGTGCGATAGCTCCAGCGAGATGCCTCGCTGCAGAGGTGGTCGAACGCCGCGTGAATGAAGTCCGCAAACTGGATCTCGGCAACGGGCCGGAGACCGTAATGGGCTGCCCCGATCGCCACACCAATGATCGACGATTCCGCAAGCGGCGAATCGATTACGCGGCCCGGGTACTTCGCCACCAGCCCCTCGGTGGCGCGAAACACCCCTCCCGCTTCAACGTCTTCGCCCAGGATGAAGATACGGCTGTCGCGCCCCATCTCCTCGTCGAGCGTTGTGCGGATCGCTTCAATGACCGTCATCTCGGCCATGGTTCAGAGCTCCTTGTAGACGTAGCCAAGGGCGTCCTCGGGCGCCGGGTCCGGTTGCATAAGCGCCCACTGCACCGCATCGCGGACCTCCTCCTCGACGCGCGCCTCGATCTCATCGAGGTCCTCGCGCGGGAAAATGCCGTCCGTCTCAACCCTCGCCCGGAAGAGCACGAGGGGATCCTTCTTCGCCCACTCTTCCAGCTCCTTGCGGGGGCGATAGCGCGTGTCATCGTCGTCGCTCGAATGAGGCCAGAGGCGGTAGCACTTCGCTTCGATGAGGAAGGGACCCCCGCCACGCCGGGCCTGGTCGACCGCAGGCCGCACGGTCTGGTAGACCGCGACGCAGTCCATCCCGTCGACCACGGCGCTCTGCATGTTGTAGGCGCGGGCCCGGTCCGCCACGTTCTCCACGGCCATCTCCTTTTCGGTCCGCTCCGTGATGGCAAAGCCGTTGTTCTGGATGTAGAAGATGACGGGGAGGCGGTGAATCGAAGCGAAATTGAGCGCTTCGTGGAAGTCGCCGCGGCTTGTGCTCCCTTCGCCGCAGCAAGTGAGCACGACGATCGGGTCGTTGCTGAGCTTCGCCGCAAGGCCAATCCCGGCCGCATGGAGGAGCTGTGTCGCCACCACGCTGGACTGCGTCACGACCCGGCGTGCCGCGTTGCCCCAGTGCGAAGGCATCTGCCGCCCGAAGCTGTTCGGGTCGTCGCGCTTTCCAAGCAGGTTGAGCATCGCCTCGCGGGCGTCCATGCCGTAGACGAGGTTCATCCCCAGGTCGCGGTAGTAAGGGGCCAGGTAGTCGGTGCCCTTCTTGAGGGCCATGGCCGCGCCCACCTGGGCCGCTTCCTGTCCGGCGCCGGCAATCACAAAAGCGGCGCGTCCCTGGCGTTGGAGCGCCATCATGCGCTCGCTCAGGCGGCGTGAAAGCAACATGTGGTAGTACATGTCCTCCAGCTGCTCTTCGCTTAGGAGGTAGTCGGGGAGCGTCTCGCGCGAACGCGGACGGCGGGGGCGGGCGGCGGTCATGAGGGGACCTGCGCCCAGATCATGGACTTCGCAGGCACCCCGGACACCCCTCCTGCGCGGGGAAGGTCGCGATTGTGCGAGTGTGACCGGTCCGGGTGGGGCCGCAGGTGCTGCATCGGGTCCTCCCGGCGCATGCTAACACAGCCTCTGGTGCTGACTATCCTTCGATAGTTGGGGCCGATGTCTCATCACAGGAAACGGGCAATCCCTGCTGAATCCCGTAAGCCAGCTGCACCGCTGCCGGGTCCGGGATGGCGGGCATGCTGGCAAGCTGCACGATTGCCCCTGCCGGCACCGCCGAATCCATCGCGTAGGCATCCTCGCCTGCCGGCGTGGGATTGGCTACGAGAATGCTCGCTGCGGGAATGATGGCAACCACGAAAGGCAGCGACAGCGCTGCAAGGAAAGCGGGACGAGGCATGGAACCCTCCCCGATTACGAATGGTTCCATCGTACATACGCGCCTGGCGTCCGTACACCCCGCCAACCGTGACCCGCTCGCCGATGAGCCATCGCGCCCTGCCCCGTGGCTGCCGGGATTGACACTGCGAACCGTGGCGCGTCGGACTTTGCCGTGTTGTCTTGTGCTAACTCAGCAACAATCTCTAGAATGCGCCCTTGTCAGTCGAGGAGGGCTAGGGTGGCATGACCGAAGCTTCCACTCTGCTTCAGGTCCGCGATATCACGATATCGTTCGGTGGCCTTGTGGCGCTGGATAACGTGTCGTTCGAAGTGCAGAAGGGGCACATTGTCGGCCTTATTGGCCCCAACGGCGCCGGCAAGACGACGATGTTCAACTGCATCACCAGGCTATACAAGCCGGATCGGGGCAGCATCACCTTCAACGGGCAGGACATGCTCTCTGTCCCCGCCTATGGCATTGCCGCCCGGGGAATCACGCGCACCTTCCAGAACCTCGCGCTCTTCCCCACCATGACAGTGCTCGAGAACGTGCTGATTGGGCAGCACCACCTGCTGCACGTCGACCCGGTCTCGTCATCGTTCCGGTTGCCCCATGTCTCCCGGGAGGAGAGCGGTGCGCGCGAACACGCGCTCGATGTTCTCGACTACCTGGGCCTGATGCCCCACAAAGACAAGATCGTCCGCGGGCTGCCCTACGGCATCCAGAAGCGCGTGGAGACAGCCCGCGCACTGGTCGGGCGGCCCACGCTGTTGCTCCTCGACGAGCCCGCCGGCGGCCTCAACCACGAGGAGGTCACCAGGCTCGGCGAAGAGATCAAGGCCACACGCGATCGCTTCAATCTGACCATCCTCCTGGTGGAGCACCACATGAGCCTCGTGATGGGCATCTCCGACAGGGTGGTCGTGCTCGACTTCGGCAAGCGAATCGCCAGCGGAACGCCGGCCGAAGTGCAGAGCGACCCGGCAGTCATCGAGGCCTACCTCGGGGTGGAGATGAATGGAGGGGCCGCGAATGCTTGAGGTCAGGAACATACGCGCTTCGTACGGTCCTGTGATCGCCCTCCACGACATATCCCTCACGGTTCCCGAAGGCCAGATCGTTACGGTGCTGGGCGCGAACGGAGCGGGAAAGTCCACCACCCTGCGGGTGATCTCCGGCCTCCTCCGCCCCGCGGCAGGGTCGGTCCTTTTTGAAGGGCAGCCCATCCAGGGGAAGCCCGCGGACTGGATAGTCCGCCAGCGCATCTGCCACGTCCCCGAAGGGCGGCAGATCTTCGCCACTCTCACTGTGGAGGCGAACCTCAACCTCGGCGCCTATAGCCGCAAGGACAAGGCAGGAATCAAGGCCGACCTCCAGCGCGTGTTCGACTACTTCCCGCGGCTGGCCGAGCGGCGCCGCCAGGTGGCCGGCACCCTTTCGGGCGGCGAACAGCAGATGCTCGCCATCGGCCGCGCACTCATGGCGCGCCCCAGGCTCCTCCTGCTCGACGAGCCCAGCCTCGGGCTGGCGCCCCTGATCGTCCGCGATATCTTCGGGATCATCCGCTCCATCAATGAAGAAGACCGCGTCACGATCCTCCTCATCGAACAGGATGCCCGGCTCGCCCTCTCCGTCGCGAGCTACGGCTACGTCCTCGAAACGGGCCGCGTGGTGGTGAATGAGCCCGCCGCGGACCTCGCGCGGAACGAAACCGTGCGCAAGTCGTACCTGGGCTACTAGGGAGCACGATGGAAACGTTCTTCGACCAACTCGCAATCGGCGCAAGCACCGGGGCGCTCTATGCGCTCCTCGCCCTCGCCCTTGTCTTCATCTTCCGCGCCACGGATATCGTCAACTTCGCCCAGGGCGAGATGGCGATGTTCAATACCTACATCGGCTGGTCGATCTCGCGGCCGTTGAGCTTCTCGTGGATTCCCTTCCTCGGCATCGAGAGGCACATCAACATTCTCACGTGGCGGCCTGAGATCTTTGGCGTACCCCTTTTCCTGGGCTCCGAATCCGACGGCAGCACCCGGCTCGGCTACCTGCTGATAGTGATCGGGACCGTCGCCATCGCCTTTGTCATGGGCGGCCTCATTGAACGGCTCATCATCCGCCCGAGCGAAGGGAAGAACCTGCTCAACGCCGTGATCGTGACCCTCGGCATCTTCGCCATCGTCAACTCGATTGCCAACTGGCGATACGGGCCCGTGCCCCAGACCTACCCCGCGCCATTCAAAGGCAACGCCGTTGACTTCGGGCTCTTCAAGCTCGGCCAGCACAGCCTCTTCGCCCTGATCGTGGGCGTGGGCCTGATGTTCGCCATCTACGTTTTCTTCCAGCGCACCAGGCTGGGGCTCGCCGTGCGAGCCGCCGCCCTCAACCCGCAGGCAAGCGAGCTGATGGGCATCAACACCGGCCGGATGCTCACCCTCGGGTGGAGCCTCGCCGCGGCCATCGGCTGCCTCGCCGGCATGCTGGTCGCCCCCTCCGTCGCCGGCATCTCGCCCAACCTGATGCTCGGCGTGCTGCTCTACGCCTTTGCCGCCGCCGTTCTCGGAGGCCTGGACAGCGCGCTCGGCGCGGTCGTGGGCGGCCTCGCCGTCGGCATTGGCCAGAGCATGGTCGTCCAGTACATCGGGTCCGAATGGAGCGACATCGTCGCCTTCGGGCTCATCATCGGCATCCTGATGGTCAAGCCGACGGGCATCTTCGGCTCGCCGGTAGTGAAGAAGGTCTAGAAATGAAGATGACGGGCAACTACCGGCAGGGTGCAGAGCGATTCATTCCTTCGCCGGCCGAGGCGGTTGTGCTGGCAGCGCTGCTGTTCTTTACCTGGTACCTGTATGGCGGAACCGGCAACGACGTCTTTCTTGGTCTCTCCACATTCATCGTGGTCGCCGTTGCCTGGGTCCTCGGTGTGGCCGTCCGGATCGCCCTGAACGACATGCGCTGGTGGCTGCTGGTCTTCGCCATTCTCCTGGGGATGGCCCCATGGCTTGCCCTCAACACTTTCCAGATCGCCGTCATGACCGAGGTGCTCGTCTTCTCGCTCCTCCTCCATGGCCTCAACGTCGTGACCGGGCTCACCGGGCAGATGTCGCTCGGGCACGGCGCCCTTGTCGGCCTCTCCGCGTACGCGGTCGCCATCCTTGTCGACCATTGGGACTGGCCTTTGCTCCCTGCCATGCTCGTGGCGGTGGCCATCACCTTCGTCTTCGGGTTTGCGCTCGGCATCCCCGCCCTGCGGCTGGCGGGGCCGTATCTCGCCATCGCCACCGTTGCCGCCGCCCTCGTCTTCCCGCTCATCCTGAAGCTCGATGATGTTCAGGACTACACCGGCGGCGTCCAGGGCCTGCGCCTCACCAAGCAGCCGCAGCCGCCCGGGTTCATCGGCGACTTCCTTGAAAACGAAAGCATCGCCAAGATCCCCGAGCAAAAGAAGTTCGCCCCCGAAGAGGTCCAGCTCCGGGAGCGCCAGAAGTTCGCCCAGTCTGCTTACCTGTACTTCCTTTGCTTCGGTGTGGCTGCCGTCGGCACATTCGCCGCCTGGAACCTGCAGCGAAGCCGCTTCGGGCGCGCGTTCATCGCCGTGCGCGATGCGGAGGTGGCTGCCACCTCGATGGGTATCAACACCGCGCTCTACAAGGTGACCGCCTTCGGCATCAGCGCCCTCTATGCCGGCATAGCCGGGGCGCTCCTCTACATGACAGTCGCCTTCGTTGCCCCCGAATCGTTCGACCTGTTCAACCTCTCCATCAATCCCATCGCCTATCTCGTAATTGGCGGCCTGGCCGCGCCCGGGGGAGCCATGGTGGGCGCCTTCGGCTACAAGTGGGGCCCCGAGGTGATCAAGAAGATCGCTCGCACCGACACTGACTTCGACAAACTCCAGGGCGCCCTTACCGGCCTGATGCTGATCGTCGTCATGACCCGCATGCCCCAGGGCGTGTGGGGCTCCCTTGTGCGCATCAACAGCTTCTCCTGGCGAACGATGACCCGGGAGGCAAAGGACTGGACGCTCTCCCGGCCCATTGCTTACTGGGTTGCCATCGCTCTGGGTGTGGCCGTCATCATCGGCATCGGCGCCTGGTACGGCCCGGTCTGGGGTGTGTTCGCGGCCGGACTGCTTGTGGTCGCGCCGCAGGACGTGTGGGCGGGCGTCTACATGTGGCTGCGCTCCCTGGCAGGCATCGGACGCCGCCGCCAGCCCGCTCCGGCCGACGCCCGGTGATCGCACGTGGCCGCCCCGTGGAAGCTCCCACGGTGCTGCCGCAAATCCCCGCGCCGCCGCGGCCCGGGGTTTTCCGCACCCCCGTTCGAAGACGCCGTGCCGCAACGGCATCCCGCGCTGCCTGCCGCCGGCGCGGCGATTCCAGGAAAAGCGGCCCTGGAGTGAATCGCTCTCGCCCTTCTCACCGTAAGGAATTAGCAGGGGGGACTGCTGGGAGCTTCCCGCCGCACTGGAACTTCCCCCGGCCCAGGCCGGGGTTTGTTCATACCACAGGAGGGATACCCACAATATGACCTGGCACCGTAAGACGTGGATGCTGGCGCTCTTCGCCATCATCACGATCCTGCCCGTCCTCGCCATCGCCTGCGGCGATGACGATGACGATGACGACGGCGGCACCCCCGCTACCACGGCCACCACGGCGGCGACAACCGCGGGCGGCTCGCCGACCAAAGCCGCCACCAAGAGCCCGGCCGACGAGATCGCCAACATCAAGGGCGACACCACGGGCGTCACCGACAAGGAAGTCAAGATCGGCTCGTACTACGCCAAGACCGGCCCGGCCGCCGTCTACAACGACATCCAGCTCGCCTGGAACATGTACTTCGATGAAGTGAACAAGAAGGGCGGCATTGCCGGAAGGCAGATCAAGTTCATCGTCGAAGATGACGGCTACAACCCCTCGAACACGGTGAACGTCGTGAAGAAGCTGGTCGAACAGGACCAGGTCTTCATGCTCTTCAACGGCCTCGGGACCCCTACCGGTTCGGCCGTCCTTGAGTATGTGAAGGCGCAGGGCGTGCCCAGCCTCTTCATCGCTTCCGGTGCGAGCAAGTGGGCCACCAGCGGCCCCACCATCATCGGCATTCAACCGGACTACGTGACGGAAGGAACCGTCCTCGGCAAGGAGATGGCCGCCAAGCAGAAGGGCAAGAAGTACGGCATCCTCTACCAGAACGACGACTTCGGGAAGGACGGCCGCGAAGGCCTGAAGAAAGGCGTTGGCACAGCCCTCACCCTCGTTGGCGAGGAGACCTACGAAGCCAACGCCGCCGACATCACCAGCCAGGCGCTGAAGCTCATCAACGCCGGCGCCGAGGTGATCGCCACCTACGCCACCCCCGCCCAGTTTGCCGGCGTGCTCAAGAGCGTGAAGGCACAGGGCAAGACGGTTACCTGGTACTCGTCTTCTGTGACAGCTTCGGGGTCGACTGCCAAGCTGGCCGAAGGCGCCATGGACGGCGTTATCACCGCCGGTTACGGACCCGACCCAACGGACCCTGACCCTGACGTCCAGAAGGTCGTGAAGTTCTACAAGGACCGCGGCGTGGCGAACCCCACGGCCTTCCACATCGTTGCGTGGGTCTTCGCCGAGCACCTGGAGCGCCTGCTCACCATCACGGGCAAGAATCTCAACCGCTCGTCGCTCATCTACGCGATGGAAAACGTCGCCTTCCAGGGCGACTGGACGAGCTCATTGCTCTACAAGCCCACGATCATCACCAAGGATGACCACAGGCCTATCGAGGCGATGTTCATCCAGGTTTGGAACCAGTCCAAGGGTGCGTTCGACTTCGACGTGACCAGGATCATCGATTCCGAGACGACGAAGCGGTAACCCTGCGCTGCGCTGAACCACGTGGGGGCAGGCGTTCGCCTGCCCCCCTTTTTGTCTGCGCCAGGCCCCTCCTCGTTGCAAAAGACCCTGTGAGCGGGGGAAAATTCATGCGAGGTGAATCTTTTCCCGCCGTCCAGACGTAGAGGAATTAGAACCGAACCGCTCTAAGCTCTCTGCCCATGGGGACTTCCCCCGGCCGATGCCGGGGTTTGTACATACCACAGGAGGGTTATCTGGATCATGACCTGGTACCGTAAGCCGTGGATGCTGGCGTTCTTCGCCATCATCACGATCCTGCCCGTCCTCGCCATCGCCTGCGGCGATGACGAGGACGACGACGGCGGTGAAACGCCCGCCACGACAGCGACAACCGCTGCCACCTCGGCTGGCGGCTCGCCGACCAAAGCCGCCACCAAGAGCCCGGCCGAC
>JAANMY010003891.1_pt1 | contig 11856 bp, 11 predicted proteins | sample 7279691 | NCBI WGS metagenome assembly JAANMY01 (sample SAMN14094543, study PRJNA606508) | bioreactor metagenome | isolation source: A lab-scale SPAN reactor treating ammonium-rich wastewater day 388 | place: Ireland: Galway | collected 2018-02-07
ATTTTATTCAAGAAGCGCCACTAAGGCAATATGAGGCTGGTTCACCTCGCTATGTTTTCCCGAATTTTGTTTTTCCCATCGGAAAATCTCTCTCTTTGAAATTAGAGGAAATGTCAAAGGTTCTCTTTAAGAATGTAATACCAATAGGTGATCTGCAAAGTAAGGAAGATTTGAGTAAAAAAGGTCTGGATGGCATTTTATCCGTTAGTTTAAAGGATTCAGAAATTGAACTTTATATTGAAGAATCTGTATGGAGAGCTGTTGGAAAACATAACCTTTCGGTAACGGCATCTTTTTTAGATCCAAACCTCAGTAAAGTATGGGATTCGGATGTTTCTGCGGAAGGAAAAGGGCTTGATTTTGTAACTTCTAAGGTAGAGTATGAGTGGTGGATGACCACAGGTCCTAATTTTGCTCCGGCGGTGGATGATGCTATTCAAAAGCTTACCTATGCGCTTGCCCGGAAAATTGTTGCCTCAGAAGAGATATCTGATTATATCTACAAAGAGAAACAATAAGTATAGAGAAATATCTTTGGTCAAATAAAATCAACAACTATGGCGATTGTATTATTGGTTTTTTTTAGTTGGCTACAATCTGAGCTTCCTTCCGAAGGCGATCGAGTAGTTTAAGGATTTCAGCATCAAGTACTTCTAAACGCACTTTCTCCTTAACGCTTGTAAATTGAATGCGAGAACCTTCTTTCTTATCAGTAACCTTTATGAGATGATATCCATATTCTGTCCGAACTGGCCCACCCACTTGATCCACCTGTAAAGCAAATGCAGTGTCTGAAAATGACTTTGCAAGATTACTCTTTCTCTGAATAAACCCTAAATCTCCACCAATGAAGGCAGACGGGCAGTTGGAATATTTTCTTGCGGTTTCATCAAAGGTGCTTCCCTGATCAATTTCCTTTTTAATATTTTTGATATGCTCAAGCGCCTGAGCATATTCTTCCGGTGTCTTCATATTTCTTGTATCTACGAGGATGTGACTTACCTTTACCGATTCTCCATTAAAGAGATTTTTGTTCTCCTCAAAAAACTTCTCTAACATCCTGTCATCAAGTTTGTCATGAAAATATTTTTCAAGGGCAATAGAGTGTTTTACACTTTTTTTAAATTCCATCATATGAGAGCCAATAGATGTAAGGACCTGTTCCAGTGATTGAGTACCGCCAATAGTGCCTCTTATCTGATCTATCTCCCTTTCAATCTCTTCCGGTACAACCACTAAACCTTGTTTATCAATGAACTCTTCCAACAGGATATCAGTAATCAATTGATCTATGATTTCTTGTTTAATAGTATCCAGAGTATCAGGATCTACATCCTTAAAGTTACTGAGCCTGTTACTTATGTCTTCTTGTAATATTTTTTTACCATTAACCGTTGCTACAACATCGTTTTGATATTTTTTATCTGCGGAGAATGCAGTTTGCTGAAATAAGGTTAAAGCCAAATAGAGTAAAGGTACTATGAGTTTGTTCATTATCTTATCTTGCCAAATATAGATGATTTTTTGTAATAAAATTCCATAGGTTCAATAGCAGCTTCAATCAGTTACGTAAAATTAACTATACAAAACCATCCAAAAATTGTCAAATCGAATAAGTATCCGGGAAACAGGGGAGTACGATGAGATTTTCATATACACTCCAGATTTATATCTTTTAATATCTCATTCAGCTTTTCTACTATATTAATTCTATGGGTACCAGCCCAATATATGCGATTGCATTGCTGGCAGATGTGGAATTTGTCTTGTATTGAATAAACATACGGAAATACTTTATCCTGGATCTTTTCTTTATGGATAGTATCTAAAGATCTATTGCAGACCAGACACCTCGTAAAGATGTTAGTTTTGTAATCAATGTTGTAATAAGTGATTACCTGTTTGAGTTGCTCTTTATAGTTGCTGTCTTTAATGTAAAGGGAGTTCTTTGCTGATATACGTTCTATTAATTTCTTATCCATGGAGAGTATTATACGGTCATCGCGAAGAGCTCTGGCAATGAGAGCATCATCTGAAATAGAAGGTTCATATACCACATCATATCCTAATATGCGTAACCATTTTGCGAGTCTGCCAAGCATAGCATCTGCAATAAATTTTAAGGATTTTGAGATCATATTGAATACCGACTTCGTAAATACTTTTTCAGAGAAGATAAGAAGACCGGAGGTTTTTTTCTGTTTTTATCTTTTGAGTATTGATTGACTACAATAGATTGTAGTTTAATTATACTCGTATTTCCTCAAAACCTTTCAATCGATAATCAATCTCTCCTAGTCTCTGTTCATGTGATTCACGGATGTAGCCTATATCTTTTGGTTGGATACTGAATAAGCTGGTGCCATAGGCATCAACGGCAACCGGGTCAGTGCCTATAATGATACGTCGTGCATGATCTGCAGAATTGTCAACGTCATCTAATCTTCCGCCGGTAGGACCGTGATTTTTCAGAATACGGAAGGCGTCGAGTACGGTAAGGTCTATCTTGACGAATTTATTAAGATCAGCAATTTTTGGATGAATATTGGTATGCAGGCTGCCCCGGTCTCCACCAATCATACCAAAAACATTTTTTAGTCCCATAGAAAGCCGTGATGTGCCATGCTGTTTTGCAATAGGGACATTAATGAGAACATCTACTTCATTGGCGTATACCATTTCCTCATAAAAATACCACGATTTCAAGATTTTGCCATCAGGGATAGTAAAATCCTTGAAACGGCTCTTATTAAGATAAATTACCTCAGCCCCTGACTGATGGGCTGCTGTGGCAATACCACTATTAACATAAGATGGTTCGGGGTTTGCGGAACAGGTATGATCCATTACCTTTACTACGCTTGCCCCTGCCTCCCTGCACAACTCCACCAGGGCTGCTACTACAAAAGGATTGGTATTGGCGGCGAATTCTGGTTTCTGATTCCATGCAATATTGGGCTTGATAACAACTCTATTGCCTTTGGAAACAAGTTTATTCATACCGCCCAGAGCGTTCATAGCACGACGTACCATCTCTTTTATTACAGTGACTTCTTTGATAGGATCAGTAACATTCCCATAAGCAACGACCAATCCAGGCTTTAATTGGTGTTCCTTTTGTTTCTTTAAGTTTGGTTTTTTCTTCATGGTACTCAAATAGGACAACCCATATAAGCCAGCGCCTACAGTAATACCAGTCTTGAGAAATGTCCTGCGTGAGATTTTATCATGCCTGTTCATAGCAGTCAGTTTATCAATAATTTGGGTTTGCGCTATAGTGAAATAATCATATGAAATGCTTTGATCCGATAGAAGACGATTGAACTAGCTAACAGTCTGTAAGTACTATTTCAACTCCGCCAGGTTTTTGTAGCGTTTTTATTATCTCAAACATTATCATAAAAAGCTAGACTTTTTGGTAGAGATTAAAAGAAGGGTTTAACGATGAGAGGGCATTCCGATTGTTAGTTTAACAGAATCATTCATATGGTAAATCTTATTGTCTGTTTGCTCTCCTGATCTATAAATATTAGCGTGTTAATAGTATAAATAGAATTCCATTGAATTCACGAAAGTGATTCCATATAATTCGCATAGAAAAATATTTAGAAAAATCAACCTTACACCTTTGTGTTTCGTTGATATATTTAGTTAAAGAATGGGAGGCTTTTTGAATACATGCTTGATATAAATTTTATCAGGAATAACCCTGACAAGATCAAACAGGCTATCGCCAATAAACATGAAAATGCGGCCAGTATTGACGAAATTTTAGAGCTTGATGTACAGCGCAGGTCTACAATCTATGCCTGCGAACAGTTAAAGGGTAAGCGTAATGAGAGATCAAAGGCTGTCAATGAACTGAAAAAAAAAGGGCAGGATGCTTCCGGGATTATTGAAGAAACAAAGAAGATCGGTGATGAAATAAAATCCAGTGAAGAGAAACTAAAAGCGTTGGAATCTCAAATGAATAACCTTCTCCTCCGCATTCCAAATATTCCTTCTGCAGACACACCTATTGGCAAGGATGAAAAGGATAATGTTGTTGTCAAAACCTGGGGAAACCGGAAAGTATTTGATTTTACTCCTCTTCCCCATTGGGAACTGGGGCGTATTCTGGACATTCTCGATTTAGAACGATCTTCAAAGATTTCCGGGTCAGGCTTTATATTATTAAAAGGTCTTGGGGCAAAACTTGAACGCGCCTTATTTAGTTTTATGCTGGATCTTCATACCAGGGAGCATGGATATACTGAATTATTTCCACCGTTTCTCGTTAACCGCACGGCTATGACGGGAACAGGGCAGTTGCCGAAGTTAGAAGAGGATATGTACCGGACTGCTGTTGACGACCTTTTCCTCGTGCCCACAGCAGAAGTGCCTGTTACCAATATCCATCGTGATGAAATATTCTCATACAAAGATCTTCCTGTTTACTATACAGCCTATACCCCTTGCTTTCGGCGTGAGGCAGGTTCTTACGGTAAGGATACGAGGGGCATTATACGAGTCCATCAATTCAATAAAGTAGAGTTGGTTAAACTGGTGAGACCGGAAACATCTTATCATGAGCTGGAATTACTCGTTGGTAATGCAGAAAAGGTGCTTCAACTTTTAGGACTTGAATACAGGATAGTAAAATTGTGTACCGGGGATATGAGTTTTGCGGCTGCAAAATGTTATGATATCGAGGTCTGGTCTCCTGGGTTAGATAAATTTTTAGAGGTTTCTTCCTGCAGTAATTTTGAAGATTTCCAGTCAAGACGTATTAATGTGCGTTTCCGGGATGAAGATGGAAAGATAGGATTTGTGCATACATTAAACGGATCTGGCTTAGCTCTGCCAAGAACGGTTATTGCGCTTCTTGAGACCTATCAGCAAAAGGATGGATCTATCGTAATTCCGGATGTGCTTTATCCCTATATGAGTGGTATTAAGGTTATTGATAAAAAGGAATTTAAATGAATACTGATTTTTTATTTTAAAGAATAGCTCTTTCCAAATATCTCGATACCAATCCATTTTCCCTCTGAACCGATGAGTAATTTTCCTTTGCCGGTAATGAGTAAAAATACCACGAGTAAAGGAAATAGTATAGGAATTGCAATAAGGAATATGAAGAGTGTTACCAGCACCACAGGTATCGATGCAACGAGTGCAACACCCAGTATTGGGAAGATAAGCATGAATACGATGGTTAAAATGCCAAAAGCAAATGCAAAGAGAGGGGGCAGGATAGCGATAGATAATGTGCCCCAGAATACCTTACCCATAAAGCCGGAAATCTTCTTTCCAAACAATATTACCCCACTATTCATATCTTCTTGAGCTGTTTCAGGACGCTCAAATTCTGGCATTTTTTCAGAAATAGGTTCTTCCTGTTCAGGTTGTTCTTTTGCAGGCGACTCTTCTATTGCAGTTACTGAGGAAGGATTATCTGCCGTTGTTTTCTGGGATGTTTCTTTTTTCTCCATGTTTTCTGAGAAAACATTATTTACCTGTACTTCCTGCGATATCTCTTTTATTTCTTTTTTCTCAGGAGAGATAGTATCTACCGGTAGTTCTTTAATTTCTACCTTCTGAAGAGTATCCTCAGATTCCTTTATCTTTTTTTTCCTTTTCCATATTGCCATATTGAAACATCTTATCCTTTAAAAATTACAGATCTTCATATAAACTTGCAATGGCTTGGGTAGCGATAGCCTCACCACGCCCAATGGCATCTATCCCTTCCATTGTTGTTGCCTTTATGTTGACTCTATTTACATCCATACGGAGACATTCTGCTATATTTCTCTTCATTTCCAGTTTTTTAATACCAATTTTTGGTTGTTGTGCAAGAATCATTACATCTATATTATTGATTATATAGCATTGTTCTTTTACAAGGTCCGCAACCCTTGAAAGAAGGATTTTACTGGAGACCCCTTTCCATTTTTGATCAGTATCAGGAAAGTGCTCTCCTATATCACCAAGAGCTGCCGCTCCCAATAAGGCATCACATACTGCATGGAGTACTACATCGGCATCTGAATGACCAAGGAGACCCAGATGATAATCAAATTCTACTCCTCCCAGCACTAATTTGCGGTTTTCAACAAGTTTATGAATATCGTATCCAATCCCAAAGAGCATATGGCTTACTTTTTACCATAAGATTCTTGTTCTAATATGGATAGTCTTTTTTGTGCTTTTTTGCATGATTTTGCATTAGGACTATATACGGCAGCTTGCCTATAAATTACTTTGGCTCTGTTATAATCAGCCATTTTATCATACATCTCAGCAGCATGTAAAAGTGCTGGTTGCTTGATATCTGGATTTAACTGATAACTCTTTATATAATATTTTGCTGCACTTTCATAATCCTTAAAATAAATACTGGCGTATATTTCTGCAATTGCAAAGGCGGCATCATCTACCTTATCACTATCAGGATACTCCTGTAGCAGCTTTTCCAGACGCTTAATGGCTGTAATACGGTTTTCTTTACTGAGTGATTTTTTATACATCAAACCATCTTTAAGGAGTATATTTGCACCCTCAATATCCCGGAAGGCCGTTCCTGTTTGCACATCCCCCAGCCCTTCATTAGTATACAAAGGTTGTGGCACTTTATCCAACGCATCAAGCTCCCTGCGAGCTTTTTGGAGGCGAAGTTGATTACCGGTACTCTGATAATGTTCTCTCAATTCATCAAGCGCTTTTCGGTAATTTTGTCGGGATAAGGTAACGGCATAAATTAACTGATCTTCTTCATTCTTTAATTTATCAACGGATAATTTTGTTTTGCACACAATGCAGTACTTCTCATTTTCATCAATATTATCAAAGCAATTCAGGCAATAGTTTGCGCCAAATGCTGTATAGGAGACGAATATGAAGCATACTGTCGCGAGCAACATTCTTACTGTTTTCATGCATTTCTCCTCAGCTAAGACCACTTTTTCGCATAAGGGTTTTCACGCTTTCTAATAACATATTTACCTCAGACACCTGCCTGACTATCTCTTCCCTCTCTGTCCAGCGAAGATCCCTGTATGATGAAATATTATTGCTGATGTCTTCAATTACGCGGTCAATAGCTTTATCTATTTCAAACTTCATAAATTCTACAAATCGCTCACAAATTGCATCCGTCCGTTTAATAAACTCATTACGGAAGGTCTTCCGCCGTTTAGGAAGAATGGCAAATCCGATAGCCGCCAATGCGACGGAAATTCCTATAGTAACCGGAGGAGGTACAATCCATGAGAATATCATAATAGCACTAACTCCAATACCAATAGCAAATGCTTCGGTCACCAGAAAGCTAATGAATCCACCTTGAACAGAACTATTTATCCTTTCTGATTCCCGGTCGATATCCAATTCTCTGAATTCTTTAGAACGGGATTTTAAGGCGATTTCTATTTCGTGCTTTCGGTCATCATAGTGACGTTCGGCATGTCCGTCAAGAATGCTTCCAGCTCTACGGTCATATCCTACTTCTTTTTCAATATGATCTCTTGCCAGATCCCATAATGCACGGTTGTTTCTTGCCACATAATCTACTACATCGTCGATAATGCGGTCTAAGTCAACTTGTGGATTCAAAAGTCCATATACTTCTCTCTTAAATTTTTCATCAATCTTTTCCCGTCCTACTTTAGAAAAAGTTACTGATTTTATCGTAACGTATGAATTCAGGAAGTTATCTAGTTTTTCTTTTAATCGTGAGAATACCAGCTTAATCTCATCTTTATATTTTAATGTGTATTCCTGCATGTCGTGTTTTTTATTCTTAAGTCGTGTCTCAAATCGTTCAATACTTTTAATGTCTGTATTACATTTATTAACCTTTTCAGACAGATTGTGCTGAAGCTCGGTAAAGACATTAAAGAGGTATTTTAGAGGGCTGACCAGCTTAAAGTCGATCTTTGTATCCAGATCCAGTTTATCAAAGATAAAATTTTCGACTTCCACGATTTTACTTTTATCAAGCAGCTCTTTATTTCCTTCAACCTTTGCCCTGTATGCCTCTCTGGCAGATACCGCTAAAATTTTAGGCTCAAAACCTAATAGACGATAGCAATTTTTTTCCAAAAAGTTTATGATTTCGTTGAGTTCTTCTGGTGTTTTTAGATCTATCTTATTGAGAATGAACAGCACTTTCCTGCCCCATTTATTTTTAAGGAATTGTAGAAATTGACGTTCACTCTCCGTAAATGGATGGTCTGCAGATGTCACAAAAAGTACGAGTTCTGCCCTGTGAACAAAACTTTCTGTTAGGGCTGAATGTTCTATAATAATTGAATTTGTGCCAGGAGTATCAACCAGGGTAACATCCTTCAGTGATTCCATAGGATAAGTTGCCTGACATAAATGATCGCCAACTTCTTTAATCTCGACCTTATCGCCATAGGTTAGGAGGGTAATTCGATTGGTTGTGGGCGTTGGGCCATCTGTAAGGACTCGTTCACCGCACATAGCATTAATGAAACTGGATTTGCCCGAATTGTATTCTCCGGCTACCAGGAGATAGAAGGGTTCATTAAGTTGAGCACGCATTTCTACAACTTTTTTCTCCATATCTGAGGCGCCAATTCGTTCAAAGAATTTTTTAGAATTATCAAGAAGATTTACGACCTCAGGGAAGATATCCCTATGTTTTGTTTTTGTTGTAATATTTAACATAAATAACCTAATGAAAACCAGATTCTTCGTTTCACAATATAGAATAGCATCTTGAATTAAGGAGAGAGATAACCGAAGAATCTTACATTGAATGTCCTAAATAATAATAAGCCCTACATTAATGATAGGGTGCTTATAGTATAAAATGGTAAATAATGGTAACAGTTTTTTGAGTACAAGTCAAATTTTCTTTTTAAACACTAAAGGCAATAGCCTCGATTTCTACACCCACATCTTTCGGTAGCCTTGCAGCCTGTACTGCTGCTCTTGCAGGTGGTTTATGTTGAAAGAATTCTTTATAGATGTCATTAATTGCTCCATAATCATTCAAATCTTTCATAAAGACCGTTGTTTTTATTACCCTGTCTAAGGATGAACCGCCCGCCTCCAGAATGTGTTTTAGATTTTCCAATACCTGTCTTGTCTGAAGTTTGATATCACCTTGTACTATCTCCCCCGTTGCAGGTACTATAGGAATTTGTCCTGATAAAAATATGAGATTGCCTATCTTTATTGCTTGAGAATATGGTCCAATTGCTGCAGGTGCAGTGTTTGTTGAAATAACGAATTTTTCCATTTTTTTCTCCTTTCTCATGATGATTACCAGGGATTGCTTATATTATTTTATATATGATGGGTTGTCATCATAACAAAAGAATGTATAACCTTTCAACCTTTAGCTTAAATTTATAAATAAATCGTTACTTGATTCTCATGAGAATTTTAAGAATTTTATATTGGTACTGTTCTTTTCCTTTCTTAAGTAATACTGTTTTTTCGTTGATTGCCCTGGTTTTTTTTGTTTCAATTTTTCGTGTTTGTCTCATGAATATTTGTTATGGCCATGTATTTTAAAATTTTTATGGGTAAATTTCTTCATTGATTCTGGAAGATGGTAATTATTAAGAATTTCTCTACCGTTTCAAGTTTCTATTTCTGCCTATAGTGTAAATCCCTTATTTTTTTATTTGAATTTAATATAAAATTTCTTAGGTAACTCATGCGTAATATACAGCTTTTGATAGAGTATGATGGTACACACTATGCGGGTTGGCAATGGCAAAAAAACGAAAAAACAATTCAAGAAACACTTACCGGGGCAATAGAACAGGCTATTCAAGAACAAATTAAGCTTTATGGTGCCAGCCGTACCGATGCGGGGGTCCATGCCTTTGGTCAGGTTGCAAATTTTAAGACTATTTCAGATATTCCCCCTGAGCGATTGCTTCTTGCAATAAATTTTTATTTACCTTGCGATATTACGGTAAAAAAAGTGACAGATGTACCAGAATCATTTCATGCCCAATACGGCGCTAAATCCAAGATCTATCAATATACCCTTTTTAACGACTGGATAAGAACTTCTCTTAATCGTTATTTCTGTTACCTGTATGGATTTCACATGGATATGAATAAAATAGTTACGGCAGCGAGACATCTTATAGGAACCCATGATTTTACATCATTTACAACAAAGGCACGGTATGAGAAGGACAGGATACGTACCATAAAAAGTTTAGATGTTAAAAAAGAAGGAAAGTATATCTATTTTACTATCGAAGCGGACGGGTTCTTATACAATATGGTAAGAACCATAGTCGGCACCCTCATAGAGATTGGAAGGGGAAAAATTATGGTGGAGAGTATAAAAGATATTTTGGATGCAAAGAATAGAAAGGCCGCAGGGCCAACAGCGCCGGCTAAAGGACTATGTCTTATGGAAGTTAAATACGATGATTAATCATGAATATAGATTACAGATAAATTATTAGATGATTATTGCACTTTTTAGATTTATAAAAGTTCTTACAATCACAACTATCTTAAGTGATTTTTAATTTAATTGATTGCAAAACAAATATGTATGTTATTGCATACAACACTGTATGATTTCAAAACATACAAGATGTGACATAAGACTTAGTTTTGAATGTATTTATACTATGAATAATTCATAACTGTATGAATAACATGCAAAAGATAATAGTAAAATTCTGTTTTTATACAAGATAAAACAACATAATGAATTAAACTAACCTACCATAACAGATTATTTTTGCTATAGTTACGTATTACCATTACCAAAATTTCCAGAGAGAAAATTTTCTGGCAGGCCTATTGCTAAACAAAGTTGTATCGCTTAGCTTTTAAATAAAATTTTTAGTTTATTGATGGCCTGTCGCATGTAAATTCGGAAATTCTTGGAATTGCCAGATATGGGATTATCGTTGGTTTTTACAATAAACTCAACAAATACAATATATACTCTCTTGCTCCTTTGATCCAAGTTTATCTAAGAAATCTCCAGATATACTGGAACCCATAGGGGTAAGCCTCAACTACCTTTATCACTCAGCTACGCGACTTAAGATTCAAAAATCTTTACAACACATTAGTTTTCATCCATAAGTTTATCGCCATTATACCTTTATATTGTTACTTCATAAATTTTTAACTCAACAGTAAGAGGTTTAATCCTTTGTTCCAATAATTCGCTACAAATGTAATTGTATTTTGGAATACATCAAAAAGCATGCCGAGAATAGAAACAAGCAATGAATGACGTGTTTTACTGTAAAATTAAGCCATTTAAGATATAAAGGCGTGAATAATTTATTTATATCTATAGAGTAAACATGCGACATGACACAGAATGTGTCATCGCAAAGTGTGACGTGGCGCATTTATCTAAAATTTTTAAAGAAAGGAGGTTCTTAATATACGTTGCTAAGTTTCACTTCGTTATATTATTTGTGCGGTTAATTTAGAATTGCCAAAGACTATAACACTTCGCAGTTATTTAAGTATTCTACAGCCAAATTATAAGGAGGGGTTATATTGTTATCATCCTATATTTTGAAGTTATTTAACAGATCTCAGTTTTTTCTATCCATTTTCCTATTTTTCGCCGCTTTAATCTCGGCTCTTTTTTTATCAGCAAACGAAAGATGTCTGGCAGATACGTATTATGTTGCAACAAATGGTAATGATTCAAACAGCGGAAGTTTGTCTAATCCCTGGAAGACCATAGAAAAGAGCATCGAAAAATTACAACCAGGCGATACCCTCTATCTCAGGAGTGGAACTTACTATGAAAGTCAAATTGAAATTAATAATCATGGAGAAAAATCAAATTGGATTACCATAAAAAATTATGCTGATGAGTCGGTTGCCATTGAT
>JAANMY010003893.1_pt1 | contig 11855 bp, 10 predicted proteins | sample 7279691 | NCBI WGS metagenome assembly JAANMY01 (sample SAMN14094543, study PRJNA606508) | bioreactor metagenome | isolation source: A lab-scale SPAN reactor treating ammonium-rich wastewater day 388 | place: Ireland: Galway | collected 2018-02-07
GACGAATACGCTGACACCGACCGCGACCGATACAGTCAACCCGGCGTTCTCGCTGACGCCGTCCAACACGCCGACCAACACGCGCACGCCGTCGAATACGCCAACGGCGACGAGGACGCCGTCGAACACCCCGACGTTCACGCGGACGTTCACGCCAACCGCGACGGATACGCCGACGTTTACGCCGACGTTCACGCTGGAGTTCACCTACACGCCGCTGCCGACTTGTACGCCGGGGGGTGGTGGGCCGCCTTCGCAGTGCCAGACCGTTCAGCCGACGCTGACCTTCACGCCGACCAATACGCCGACAGCGACCGACACGCCGAGCAACACGCCGACGTTCACGCGGACGTTCACGCCAACCGCGACGAATACGCCGACGTCAACCTCGACACTACCGACCGCGACGTTTACGCTGACGTCCACGCCGACCGCGACGAATACGCCGACATCGACCAATACGCCGACCGCGACGAATACGCCGACTGCCACTGTGACCGGGACAGCGACAAGCACGCCGAGCGATACGGCGACCTTCACGTTAACGCCGACGTTCACGGAGACGCCAACGTTCACAGCGACATTCACGGTGACCAGCACAGCGACGAACACGCCGACCGATACGCCAACATTTACAGCTACGTTCACGCCGTCCCTCACGCCGACCGCCACGGCCACGTTCACGGCGACCTTCACGCTCGATCCGTCGATTTCGCCGACGCTTACGGATACGCCGTCGTTCACGCCCACGGAGACGCGTACTCCGACCGCAACGAACACGCTGCCGCCGGGCGTCACGCCGACCGATACGCCAACGCCGACGGCTACGCCGACCGCCACAGCGACGTTCACGCCATCCAATACCCCTACGGAGACGCCCACCGAGACGTTCACGCCGTCGATCACGTTCACGCCGTCCGACACGTTCACGCCGTCGAACACGTTTACGCCGTCCAATACGTTCACACCGACGTTCACGCGGACATTCACGCCCACATCCACGCCTACGTTCACGCCCACCGACACGCCTATCCCGTTCATGGGCAGCGTAAATCCGCCGCCGGGCACACCGTCGGCGCCGGCGGACGGCAGCAGTTCGCTGCCACTGGTGTTGGTGTTGGGCGGCGTGGTTGGCCTCGTTCTGTGGCCGCGCCGGCGTGAGTCGTTGTAGGAGTTTGAGGCTGGTGAATCAAACAGGGGCCGCGCGGCCCCTGTTTTGGTGTAACAATCTGGCTGGTGTTATACGGACTGCCGGGCGATCAGACGCTGTAGAAAGCGCGCGCTGGCCTTCGGTGTACGTTTGAGCGTCTCGAAATCGACATGCACGATCCCAAACCGTTTGGCGTAGCCTTCTGCCCACTCGAAGTTATCGAACAGGCTCCACGCGAAATAGCCGGTGACGGGCGCGCCCAATGCGACAGCCGCCTCGACCGCCTTGATGTGGCTGTCGTAATACGCGATCCGCTCCGGATCGTTCACGAGGCCATCCACCGGCGCAGGATCGTCGTATGCCGCGCCGTTCTCGGTAATGAGGATCGCGGCGGGGGCGTAATCGTCCTTGAGCCGGACGAGGATATCGGTCAGCGACTGCGGATGCACCTCCCAGCCCATCGCTGTGCGGGGGACGTCCGGCAGGCGCACTTCCTTGATGCCGTATAACCCGCCCGCGTCGTAGGCGAACACGTTGCGCTGATAGTAGTTGAGGCCCATGAAGTCGATGGGTTGTGCGGCTTCAGAGATCGCGGCGAGGTCAAGCCCGTCGAGGATATTCCCAAGCAGCGCGACGATGTCTTCGGGGTACGTGCCGCGAAACGCTGGATCGAGGAACCAACGGTTTGCAAAGCCGTCCTGTGTGCGTGCGGCGCGCAAATCCTCCTCACGATCACTCGCCGGCGTGATACCGTTCATGTTGATGGCGATACCGACTTGCGCATCCGGGACGGCGGCACGCAAGGCCCGAACCGCCGCGCCGTGTGAAATCATCACATGATGCGCAACGCGGAAGGCAGCTTGAGGGTCTTGTTTGCCGGGCGCGTGAATGCCGAACAGGTTGCCCAAGAACGCGGTGCAAACCGGCTCGTTATGTGTGATCCAGTGTTTTACGCGATCGCCGAGCCGGCGCGCGGCGATCTGCGTGTATTCGACGAACCACTGGACACTGTCGGGGTTTTCCCATCCGCCCCGGTCTTGCAGCGCCTGCGGCAAGTCCCAGTGATACAGAGTCAGGTATGGCGTGATGTTGGCGGCTAACAGACTGTCGACGAGGGCGTCATAGAAGTCCAGCCCTTCGGCGTTGATCGCGCCCGTCCCCTTGGGCAGTATGCGCGGCCATGCAGTGGAGAATCGATAGGCGTGCAGGCCGAGTTCCTTCATCAGCGCGACATCGTCACGGAACAGATGCAGGTGATCGCACGCCCGATCGCCGTTCTCGTTGTTGACCACTTTGCCCGGCGTATGCGAAAACCGATGCCAAATACATTCGCCACGACCGCCGCCCACTGAGCCTTCGATCTGATAGCTCGATGTCGCAGCGCCCCACACGAAGTCTTTCGGCAAACTCATTTCAATCCCCCTTTGCGATGGGTGAGACAACGCGAAGTTCCGATGTCAGCCAATGTCACCTACCCGGCGCGGCGAAGGCTCGCAGCTGCGCCGGTGGAAGCGGTTGACCGCCGCTGGCTAACGCTTTGGTGGAATAGCATACAGTGTCATTGAGAGGGGAGGTACGGTGAGGATTGTGTCATCTTCGATCCGTTGAGGGGCGATCATCTCGACAGGATGCGCCGCATCGAAACGCCATACCTCGGCGTCGCCCGCGGGAACGAAACCGGCGAGCGACAGACTGCGGGCCTGCTCCGACTCGCTCAGGTTGATGACCATTAGCGTGAGGACGCCATCGGCGCGGAGCGCCGCGTAGATCGAAACGCTCGGGTCGTCGGACGGGCCGCTTGCCACCAGCTCGGCGCCGAAGTGGGAGTACATCCTATACGTGTGGGCGGTCGGCCGAAGGTCGGTGCGGCCCAAGATGCCCCATCCGCGATTGCTACCGCCCTGAATATCCCAATAGGCGGCGATCGCCGTCTTTTGCCGAATCAACCTGCCAAGCACGTCGCCGAGCCAGATCGCGTTCGCGTGCGAGTCGAGGCTTGCTGCACCACCGACGCTGTTGGCCGAGTTTGAGTTGAGTTCTGTGACCGCGATAGGGATATCACGCCCGGTGACCTCCTGAACGACGATGCGAAGGTTATCGACGATGCCGTCCCATTCCCGCGAGTTGCGACGCAGGCCATCGATAGTCGCACCTTCGCGTCCGAGTCCCGGCCATGGGTAGCGGTGGATCGAGACATAGCTCAACAGGTCGCCGTTGGCCCTGAGAAATTCGACCATCCAGTCACGGCCTTCCGCGTCCAGCGAAGATCCGCGATCTACGTACTGAAGGTTTTCAAGGTCGCTGTTGAGCAAGGCGTACTGCGTGATATCCGGGCCGACAAAGCGGATATCCGGATCGACCGCCAGCATTGCCTCGGCGATGGCGCGCCATTCACGGTTGAGGTCATCGACCGTATAACGCGGGACACCCATCAAGGCGACGAACAGGTTCGGCTCGTTGCCGATGCTCCAGTATTGGATGCCGTAGTCCTTCTCGACGTTGGCGTAGTGGACAATTTCTGCGGCCTTCTGCGGCGTGCCACCAAGCAGCCGAACCGTCAGCGCGGGTTCGGCCCCGATTGCCCGTGTTTGAAGCACAAAGAGGTCGATGATCGACTCGCGCAAGTCCTGGATGTCGCTGTCGCCGCCCCCAAACCGGACGTACTTGAGGCCGAGCTGCTGCGCCTCGTCCATCAAGTCCATCGGGATGATTGTGTATAGGTTCATGTTGGAACCGTATACGTACGGACTGATGATACCGTGGCTTTGCGAGGCATCGACGGTTAGCTCTGGGATATCCTGTGCGGCAGCTATCCAACCGAACAACACCGTCAAGACGAGTACAGCGGCTCGGCGTCTCATGTGCGGTTACTTCTCGACCCCGGTAATGACCACGCCACGCATAAAGATCTTCTGCGCGAAGACGAAGATCAGCAGCGGAAGCACCATAGCCATCAGCGACGTGGCTTGGATCAGCTCCGGGTTCGGGCCGTACTGGAAATTGAACACCTGCACGCCGACGGAAATCGGCTGTAACTGCGGCTCGCCCAGTAAGTAGATGAGCGGCCCAAAGTAATCATTCCACGCGAAGATGAAGTGGAACATGCCAACCGAGATGATCGCCGGCCACGCCTGCGGAATGATGATGCTGACGAGGACTCGCAGGGGGCCGGCCCCGTCAATCAGTGCTGCTTCGTCCAGCTCGCGAGGCAGGGTCATGAAGAACTGCCGGAGCAGGAACACGTTGTATGCGTTGGCGAAGAAGTGCGGGACGATCAACGGGAGCTGCGTTCCAGTCCACCCGATCTTCGCAAAAAACGCATAGGTGGGGATCAACGTGACTTGGCTGGGCAGGATGATCGTGCCGATCAAGACGAGGAACAACCAGTTCTTGCCCGGAATAGGAAAACGCGCAAACGCATACGCGACACAGATACTGGAGACCAGCGTGCCGATCATACCCGTCAGGGCGATGACCAGCGTATTCTTGAAGAGCAGTGGAAAGTCGAGCAGTTCCCAAGCGCGCGGATAATTCTCAAAATGCGGCTCAAAGACGAATGACGGTTCGAGCGTGCGCCAAGATCCCTGCCAGTTTATCAGCCCGGCATCCGGGTTGTCGGGGTCAACGAAGTCACTATCCTGCCGCCCCTTGCGCACCAAGGCCAATGGCTTGACTGTGCCGTCTTGCATTGGGACTTGGAAAACTTCGTATTCCTTGTCTTCGTAAACGAACACCTTCGCAGACATCGGCAGGATCGGCGTATCGGTGCTTCCGACGAGCTGCTGCTGGCTCTTGAGTGAGATTGTCGTCATGTTGCCCAAGGGCAGCAGATACGCGATAAGGATGATCGTCGCAAACAGCGTGACGGAAGCGCCAATCGCCAGCTTGCGCAGTTGAGCGCCGAAGAACGGAGACGTATTGATGTGTGGGTTCACGTTAACTGCGGCCATGAGTTAGTCCCCGCTCGCGTAGTACACCCACCGCCGCGACGTCGCGAACAGTGCTGCCGTCAGCGCAAGTGCGATAATGAAGATGAACCATGCTAGTGTCGAACCGTATCCCATGTCGGCGAAGGTAAACGCCGTCTTGTAGAGGTGCATGTTGAAGAAGTAAGCGGACTGATTCGGGTTTCCCGTTCCCCGCGTGATGACGTATGGTATGACGAAGTACTGCATCAGGCCGATGACCGACAGCACCAAGTTGTAGAAGATAACGGGCGAAATCATGGGGATCGTGATTCGCCGGAATTTGGTAAGCGGCCCCGCGCCGTCGACGTCCGCTGCCTCATAAAGTTCGGTGGGCACTCCCTGCATGGTCGCCAGCATCGTGAGCATCGCGTTGCCGACTCCCCAAGTGCCGATCAGGACGAGCGCAATAGGAATGGCGGTTTCATCTTGCAGCCAGTTGGGCGGATTCGCGAATCCGAAATTACGCAGCATCCGGTTCAGCCAGCCCGTTTGGCCGTTCAAGAAACTCTGCCAGATAAAAACGCTGGAGATCGCCGGCACCATGTAGGGAAGGTAGAACAGCGGGCGCCAGAGGCGCTTCCCCCACAGATATTTCGAGTTGAGCAGGGCGGCCATGCCTAGCGGGATGAGGATGCCGATAGGCACGGCAATGAGGGCGAACTTGAGGGTGACGCCCAGCGAATGAATCGTGAGCGGATCGGAGAATAGTTTTTGCCAGTTTCTAAGCCCAACTCCATTTATGGGCTGGTCGGACGTCAGCGAAAAGTCTGTAAATGTGAAAATGAGCGAGGCTACGATCGGCAGCGCGGTGAAGGCGAAAAAGCCGAAGATCCACGGCGATAAAAAGATCCAACCCCATGTGCGCTGCTGCTGCTGTAAGGTACTGCGCTTAGGTCGTCCGGACGCGGACGCCTCCAGTGAGGCGGAACCCGGCGCGCTGTTCGTTGGTGACATAACCTATGTTGCTCCCGACATTAAACGAACTTACAAAGGCTTCCGCCGCATGAGGGGATTGTCCACATGCGGCGGAAGTTTTGCAGGCGTCCGCTAGTCGACCGCCTGCATGGTGAGGTTTAGCTCTAGCTGCCTCCGCTCACGATTGCGTTCATGTCGGATTCAAACGTGGCGAGTTCGGCCTCAAGGTCGACAGTCGCGCCGGTGTCACCTTCGATCAGTGACAGCAGGGCGTTCTCACGCTCGTACGTTTGCGTGTAGTTGGGAACGTTCGACTCGTGATGGAGCGGGCCGGGGTTGGCATAAGCAAGGCTGTCAACGGCGACCGTCCAATCGATCTCACCCGGATAGCGGGCGCTGATGGAGTCGAACCACACGGGCTGCGCGGCGGGAAGCGCCGGGAACGCACCGTATGCGGAGCCGAGCGTCGCGGCGGCGTCGGTGAGCAGGTAGCTCAGGGCGGTGAAGGCCGCGGCGGTCGCCTCTTCACTGCGGTTGGCGTTCTTCACAAGGCGGAACGTGTCGGCATCCATCGCGACGTGCTGTTCACCGTCGAACGAGGCCGGAACCGGCGCGATGCTCCAGTTGAAGTTGCCCACCGAGTTGTCCAAGCAGCAGGTGTACCACAGCGGGACGATGGACATGGCAAGGTTGCCGGAGGCGAAGCCGCTGGGCTGCAGCAAGTCGCTGGCGGCATACGTGGAGTTCGGAACCGTATGATCGACCCAGACCCGATCCCAGTACCACTGGGTGGCCTGATGCCACTCCTCAGGGAGCGTGATCGTATTGGCCGCCGCATCGTAGAACGATGCCGGTTGCAGGTAGCTCCAAATCAAGCGGACACGCGCCCACTGGAAATTGAGGCCGAACTGCTCGATCGCGGTCGGGTCGAACCCGTCCATTGTCGCGTCGTTGCCGTTGGCGTCGACTGTCAGGATCTTGGCGATCTCAGCGACGGTGTCATAGTTCCACGGAACCTCTGTGCCATCGGGCATGACGTAGGGCGCGCCGAATTCCGACGGCGGGTAGCTCAAGCCCGCTTCGTCGAACAGATCGGCGTTATAGAACGTGACCGACGGATAGACCGCAAAGGGGATCGCCGTGAGTTCGCCGGCATCGTTGCGGTACAGGTCGACAAGGGCGGGATCGAACGTGCTGAGGTCGAAACCTGACGCTTCAACCAAACTCGAGCGTCATCCACTGGTCGTTGAACGAGTTCGAGCCAGAAACGCCGACCGGGCCGACGATGTCGGGCGGGTTTCCAGACGCGATCAGCGTGGACAGCAGGTCGCGGGAGGTCTCGTTCGACGCCGCGATGTTTAGCTCAAGATTGATGCCCGGATTGGCGGCGTTGAAGTCGGCGACGACCTGTTCTTGAATAGCGATCTGCTCTGCGTTGGTTCCGGTGCCAAGCCCGACGAACCACGTGACAGTGATAGGTTCCTGAGCTGAGATTGGGAGTGCTCCCAGAATCAGCACAGCAACAAGGCTGATCAGCACAATACTGAATTTGCGTTTGCTCATGCGTCCCTCCTAATGGACAAATACCTCTTGGTTCTTTCACTTACACACCAGCGAAGCTTGGGATCCGTCAAGCTATCGCGCAGTGCCGGAAGGGAGATGCGCCCCGCAGCTCATCCGAACGACGAGTTCAGTAGGCAGCAGGACATGCCGGGTGTTGTGTTCGACACCCTCAATGAGGTCGAGCAGTAGTTGTGCGGCGCGGGCGCCTCGCTCCAGAACAGGCTGCCGCACGGTGGTCAGGGCCGGCGAACTGTGCGCCGCCGCCGGCAGATCGTCAAAACCTGTCACGGCGATCTCGTCCGGGACGCACCGTCCGAGTTCGCTCAGCGCGTCGAGCACGCCCAACGCGGCTTGATCGTTGGCGGCGACGATGGCATCCACGCCGCGTGTGACCAGTGTATGTGCGGCGTGGTATCCGGACTGTCGTGAAAAATCGCCGTCGATAACGAGGCTGGGATCGTAGGGTATTCCGGCCCCGTCCAACGCACTGCGATAACCGGCGAGGCGCTCAATCGCGTCGGAATTCGTCATGTCGCCGGTCACTGTGCCGATCCGCTTGCGCCCCAACCGTAAGAGGTGCTGCACTAACTGTCGAAACGCATCCGCGTTGTCGATGCTGACGTATGCGTGACGCTCCAGTTCGCGGGGCGGTCGTTCGGTGAATACAATCGGGAGATCGACATGCGCTAACTTCTCGATGATCGCGCTTTTGTGGCTGAGCGAGACAATCACCAGACCGTCGATCAGACGGTTCATGATGATCCGTTCGTAGAGCCGTCGTGGATCATCTTTGTCTTCCTCAACCCACAGCATTGTCGAGTAGTCGCGCGCGTTCACAACAGAGGCGATACCGTGCAGAAGCGCGGGGAAATAGTACGGCTCGTTGAAGATGGTGCTGAGCCGTTGGGGGATGAGCACGCCGATCACCTGTGTGCGCTTGGTCACCAGCGCACGCGCGGCGAGATTGGGTGTATAGCCGATCTCTTCGATGACTTGGAGTACTTTGGCGCGGGTCGCGCTGCTGACCTTGGGATCGTTGTTGACCACACGGCTGACAGTCGATCGCGATACGCCGGCACGCGCCCCGATATCTTCAAGGCTAAGCGCGCGCTTGTCGTTGAGGAATTTATGAGACATGTGCAGTACGTTCCAAAAACAGTAGTCCAAATACGCGGGGTGAGAGCGCTCCCACAATCTATATTCTAACGCTGCCCACCGATTTGTCGAATCCTCCAGCGCGCTCTGACACTCGTGATCCGTTGGAGACGCTGATTAAGCGCACCCAGCGGCGAAAAGGCGAGCTGCGACAGGGATCTTTTTGCGCACTTCACTCACGGTGCTTCACAGCAGTAAATGCCTATCAAATGCCACTGCTGCGCCATTATTCCAAGGCGTATGCCGTGTGCTGTTGCGCTGACCCACACAGCATACGCCGCGCCGTTTATGCCGCGCAATAACGACGTGGTAACGCTTCCTATTCCGAACTGCATGTTACGGACTGCGCGGTAGGTGCTCGCTGAACGGCCGTGGCACGTGTGGCCTGAGCGCGGTGGCGTTGACGCCGGTTTCGCTAATCGACGACCTGTGGCGCGCGGACGATGCGCTTATCGGTGAACAGGTCGTTTTCGTCGGTGCTGCGTGTGCTGAACTCAGACACGACAGCGCCCTCCGGCCCACCCTGAAACCAATGCCATGTCTCAGGATAGATCGTGTATTGTTCGCCCGGATTGAGGATGATTTCGTGCCACACGGTGTAAGTATCGGCGCGGTGAGCGGGCGGCTTGGCGACCGGATTGGGCGTCGGCTCCCCTGAGACGTACAGATAGACCGTCCCCCAGCGGCAGCGAAACGTCTCTTCTTTGCCGGGTTGACCGTTCACGGGTGGGTGAAGGTGCTCAGGACAGGTCTGGCCGGGCAGCAGCACCAGTTCCTTGGCGCAGCAGCGTTCCGTATTGATGTACGTGACGAGCGCAAGGCCGGTCGTCTCCCATTCACCGAGGCCGAGATCTGCAATCTCGATATGGGTCGCCTCCGAGGGGGTCAACACAATGCCAGCACGGTCGAGGAATGACTTCGCCAACGCTTGATAACGCGCGTGATCTTCGCGGCTGACTGCCATGATCCGAACTCCTTCCTGCTCAGGGCATCGCGTTTACGGTGTTCCCAGCGGTAGATAATCGTCAAGGTAGCATGACGGGACAGGCGAACCGTTTGCGCGGTCTTTTTCCACCGCCGCAAGCGCAACGCCGACGGCGCGTTCGTCGGGCAGCACGCGCAGGTTGACGCTGAACTCACGCGGCTCACCGGGCGCGATCATCTGCAAGCGCCCCGCGGCTCGCGCGGCATTTTGGCCTTCCGGAATGCAATTGCCGGGTTCAATCCCGCACACATACTGCCCGTGACGGGTGTTCTTCCACTGCGTCAGATAAGGAAGCGCATCGTGCCGATAGCGTACATGCAGCCCGAAGTCGCGGCTGTGAATGACGACATTGGCGACTCGCAGCTTGTCGTCGGAACGCATGGTGTGAAAGAACACCTGCTCCCGATACCCGTGTGACGGCGCATCGTAAGTATCCCAAGCGGTCGCCCCCGCGCGCGCGTCGGCATCGCGTGGATGGACACGGCTGGCCGATGCCCAACGGACGCCGGGCTGTATCAGCGGAAAACCGGTGTTGATATGGTACAGCATCATCAGCGGGGCAGGGGTGTCGCCGAGGTTGGTGATCTCGTCCGCGATGTGGACTTCTGGATAGCCTGCGGCTGACGTGACACGCCGGTTGACACGCAGATGATAGTGAGCCAGCCGTGTTTCATAAACCGTCGCGCTGACCATGATCCGGCCCTCACGTTCGATCCGAACATCCTGCGCGGATAGGCGCGTGTAGCTGCCGTGTAAGCCGCGTTGTTCGCCGGTTGCCGCGTCGATCTCGGCCGGGCCGGCGTGAGTCAATCCACAGGTGGTCAGCAGGCCGCCGTTGAACTGCGTCAGCCAGTCCGCGCCCCAGTCTGGCGGGTGGGGGGAACCGGGCGCGATCCATGTGAGCGGCGTTCCGTTGTAATGCGCCGCCCAGACATCCAAGCCGCGATCGGGCAGCAGGGTGTACGTCAATCCGCTGGCGTTGTAGACATCGACGACACGCACCCCGTTGGGCAGTGTGGCTTGCCGGGCATCCATGAACTGCCGGCTGTCCAGCGCATACGCCTGCCGTTCAGCATCGTTCAAGAGCCACGCAGGTTCAACCGACACGCCGCCCCTCCATGAAGATGCGCACGGTCTCCAGCGGCATCGCACCGGACATCGGGCCTTGCTGTGTCACTGCGAGCGCCCCACATGCGTTTGCGAAGCGCGCGGCTTGAGCCGGCGGCATCCCGCGCATCCACCGTATGAGGAACCCGGCGCTGAAGCAGTCGCCGGCCCCGGCGGCATCGATTTCAGTGACCCGAAAGCCCGGAACGCCGTCATGGCCGTCCGCCGTGACGACCGACGAGCCGCGCTGAGCACGCGTGACCAACCCGATACGGCCGGGGCGTTGTTCGGCCCAGTCCAGCAGCCAATCACTGGCGCTGTCAGCCCCGGTGAGCCGGCGGAAATCGGTGCTGGTCGTTCGGATGACGTCGGCGGTCTCGATGAACGGTGTGAGCATACGATAGGCGTGCGGCGCGACCGATCCAGCGCCGACGACGAGGTCAAGGTGGTCGTTCTGACCGGAGCAGGCAAGGCGTTCTCGGCCGGCTTCGACATCTCGGCCGAGGCAGGCGAGGGAATCGAGGGCGCCTACCCGTGGCGGGAGGAGCTGGCGAAGGACGTGGACGTGACGATGAAGCTCTGGAGCCTGCCGAAGCCGACGATCGCCGCCGTGCGCGGCTGGTGCCTCGGCGGTGCGTGCGAGCTCGCGATGGCGTGCGACCTCATCGTCGCCGCCGAGGGCGCCCGCCTGGGCGAGCCGGAGATCCGCTTCGGCTCCGGGCCGGTGACGCTGTTGATGCCGTTCGTGCTCGGCCAGAAGAAGACGAACGAGCTCCTGTTCACCGGCGACACGCTCGAGGCCGGCGAGGCGGAGCGGGCCGGGCTCGTCAACCGGGTCGTCCCCGTCGAGGAGCTCGAGGCGGCGGTCGGCGAGCTCGTGCGCAAGATCGCCCCGACGCCGCTGCCCGTGCTGCGCCTGACGAAGATCGCGCTCACGCCCGGTGTGGTCATGATCTCCTCCGCGTTCCGAACGCCTTCCTCCGACTCGATTTGCAGTACCGCGAGCAGCTCA
>JAANMY010003898.1_pt1 | contig 11842 bp, 10 predicted proteins | sample 7279691 | NCBI WGS metagenome assembly JAANMY01 (sample SAMN14094543, study PRJNA606508) | bioreactor metagenome | isolation source: A lab-scale SPAN reactor treating ammonium-rich wastewater day 388 | place: Ireland: Galway | collected 2018-02-07
AAAATGTTTTCGGCTGATATAGTTAAATTGAATGGCCGGATGCTTCTTGATCCTCAACTTTACGACCCAAGAGCTAATCATCATCGCTTGGTTGATCATGAATATTGGCCAACTGATTTTAATACGGGGATGCTCCTTGGTGGTGTTGCACTTAATAATTTACTAGTTGAATTAAAGTTACTTAATGATTCAGCACAGACAGAAAAATATATTATACCGGGTATCTATTGTGAGCGAGCAGATGACGATTGGATTGCAATTCAGAATGCCATTGTCGCCGAAGCTGACTCAGTCTTTACAGATAAAGAAACATTAGCAACAATTTGTCTTTCCGGAGAAACGCTTAGGTTTGAAGAACAGATAGAAATTGTGCTAAATTGTTCTGAATCATGGGATGTAGATGGATATTATGTTGTACCTGAACATCCAAATGGACAATATCTTGTAGATGATCCAATGTGGTTGGCAAACCTTTTGATACTGTGTTCCGGGTTACGATTACAAGGTAAAAAAGTTGTTGTAGGGTATTGTAATCACCAAATGCTAAGTTTAGCTTCCGCTAATGTTAATGCGATTGCTTCTGGAACCTGGTTGAATGTAAGATCATTTCCACCAGAGAAATTTCAACTTACAGAAGAGGACAGTACCAGTAGAAGGGTAAAATGGTATTATTGCCCACAAACTTTATCAGAATACAAATTGCCGTTTTTAGATATGGGATTCCGCGCTGGAATACTAGACAAATTAAAGCCCGATGAATCTCTAAGTTCAACATATACAGATATCTTATTCTCCGGTGCGCAACCATCCTCCACTAATTATTCAGAACAACAATCTTTTAGACATTATCTTCAATGCCTGCATGAACAATGTACACAGGCTCATCGCACTACTTTTCGAGAAACTATTGCAGCTCATTTACTTCTTCTGGAAACGGCAGAACGATTGATAAAAACCTTCCACGGATATGGTGTTAGGGGACAGGATAGAGATTTCGCGAATATTGTAGATGTCAACAGATCTGCTATAGGGGCATTGGAAATGTCACGTGGGTTCGTATTAGAAAGGCAATGGTGAACAAATAATTCTTGTGGGAACCGGTGAATGGGTTTATAGCATTGAATATCGGCAAACATGTCAGATTATCGATGTTCAATCATTATGGGATGAGGTTATATATCGTGTTTGGCTTCCTATTCAGGATACCATAGTTCGCATTCCGGCAAGCAGACTAAAGCCTCTTGACGAAGCAGTATCAAATACTCCTGCGCACCTTACCTACACTGCAACTGCCGCACGCCTGGCTGACGCCCTAACGCATGATATATTACTTGCGCCCATTGAATCCAGGGTTATTCCCCTTCCTCACCAGATGAGGGCATTGTCACAAGCTATAAATAGTCATCGTGTACGGTATCTCCTTGCAGATGAGGTTGGACTGGGTAAGACTATTGAAGCTGGACTCATTATGCGTGAGCTTAAACTTCGGGGACGCGTAAAAAGAACCCTTGTAATAGCTCCAAAAGGGTTATTGACTCAGTGGGTCGCTGAGATGCAGGTACATTTCAATGAGGATTTTAAACTTCTGATACCCGGCGATTTTTCTGCTTACAGGAAGATCATGGCTGAGAGTAATATCTGGCAGTCTTACGATCAGGTTGTCTGCCCTATGGATTCAATAAAGCCGCTGGAAGGGAGGCGTGGATGGTCAAAAGAGCAAGTGGCGGCATATAATCAGGAACGATTTGAGGATATCATAGCTGCTGGATGGGATTTGGTTATTGTGGATGAGGCACACCGTCTGAGTGGAAGTTCAGAGGAAGTTGCCCGTTACAAACTTGGACAGGGACTGGCAGATGCGTCTCCTTATCTCCTTCTTCTGTCGGCAACGCCACATCAAGGCAAGACCGATGCATTTTATCGATTGATATCATTGCTCGATACATTGAACTTTCCGGGTATCGAAAGTATTACAAAAGAACGGGTGAAGCCTTACGTTATCAGGACAGAGAAACGTAGTGCAATAGATGCAAATGGAAAACCATTATTTAAACCAAGGCAAACAAGACTGATCCCAATATCATGGGAACAACGGCATAAAGAACAACAACTCCTCTACGAGGCTGTGACAGAGTACGCTCGTAAGGGTTACAATCAGGCTATAATTGAGAAAAAGAATTACATAGGGTTTTTGATGATCCTTATGCAGCGTCTGATTACATCATCAACCAGGGCGATCCGCACTACGTTGGAAAGACGGTTGGAAATACTTCAAGGATCTGATGAACAGCTTACATTACCCCTAACACTTTCCGAGGATGAATGGTTAGAACTTGATGGTCAGGAGCAAATAAATGCATTCTTAGCTACGCGTCTCGTGGCCCTGAAGAACGAAAGAGAAGAGGTAAGATTACTTCTTAATGCAGCAAAAAGAACAGAATCGTCCGGGCCAGATCCAAAGGCTGAGGCACTCCTTGATTGGATATATAAAATCCAGCAGGAGGAAGGAAACCCTGAATTAAAATTCCTGGTCTTTACAGAATTCGTTCCTACTCAGGAAATGTTAAGAGAGTTTTTTAAAGAACGAGGATTTTCTGTTGTCTGTTTGAATGGTTCCATGGGTATGGATGAAAGAAAAGTAGCACAGGATAACTTTTCCCAAAAAGCCCGTATCCTTATCTCAACGGATGCCGGTGGCGAAGGGCTCAACCTTCAGTTCTGTCATGTAGTTATTAATTACGATATCCCGTGGAATCCCATGCGGCTTGAACAGCGAATAGGACGTGTTGACCGCATAGGTCAGACACATCCTGTTAAAGCCATAAACTTTGTTTTAAAAGGAACAGTTGAACACAGGGTGCAGGAGGTATTGGAGGAAAAACTTGCTATCATACTTAAGGAATTTGGAGTTGATAAGGCCGGGGATGTATTGGACTCATTACAGGCTGAACAAATATTTGATGATTTGTATATTAATGCCATCATACACCCTGAAACTTTCGATGATAAGATTGAATTAGTGGTAACCAACGTAAAGGAGCAGGTAAAGTCAGTTCGTGAAAGCACGTCTATTTTGGGCTCTCAAGAAGAACTTAATCCTTTAGAGGCCAGGAGGTTGTCAGAACATCCTCTTCCTCATTGGATAGAAACTATGACAATTAACTATCTGAAATCTCACGGAGGTGTGGCAGAAAGAAAAGGGAAGACATGGAATCTGACATGGCCATCAGGTGAAAAAATGAATAATATCGTATTTACCTTAGATAATGCAGAAGGATTTCCATCAGCACGACAGTTAACGTTGGAAGACAGCTGTATCAGAGGTGTTTCTATGAATATTCCACCTTTTGTTTCTCCTCAACCAATTCCCTGTCTTATTTTTTCGGATATTTCAACAGAAATTCAAGGTTTCTGGTCGCTATGGAAGGTTGCAATTCAGACTTCAAACTGGAATAGGCAACGGATAATGCCGTTGTTTCTGCATGATGATGGGAGGATTCTTTATCCTACGGCAAGATACATTTGGGATAAAATGATTTCTAACGTTTACAACGTACGGCATTATTTAGATGGTCAGGAATCACAGGATATTTTTAATAAATTATGGAAGACTGCTGAAAAACAGGGCAGGTCTCAGTATGAGCAGCTTGTTCAGGAACATAAAGAATTTCTTACCCAGGAGATTAATAAATGGGAGTATGCACTTACTGTACGCAGGAAAACTATCGAACGGTTGGGATTACCACAGGTCAGGGCTTATCGTCTTTTACATTTGGAACAAGAAGATCGGGAACGACGTGAGGAGATTAATCAGAAATCAAAGATTAGTCCTGAATTAGTACCGCTACTGCTGATTCGTGTAGGGGAAAAAATAGATGGATAGCTGGCGTGATTATGTTTTAAAAGAATTTACTCCTCAGGTTGTACGGTTGACACTGGTTGCAGATCCTGATGGATTATTGACGGAGGAAGGTATTGTCATGGCTTTACGAGAACGGGGATTTGAGATTTTAGAATTCGATGATTCTATTGCATTCCGCTTTTCGTACGAATCAAAGTACCGTTCGCTTTGGGACAAGGGAGAATTGACAGACCTTGTGGTTATTCTAAGATCACCTACAGATGATTTAAGTTTTCTTCCCTACGATCTTTTACGTGTAGGGCGAAAACTTTCCTTTAATTTGGGTGACCTGTTTCCCAATTTAAGTTATCCTGTAATCGAAGGTCTCGACCGCAGTAATCTTGATACCTTATACCAGGCACAAATACGGTATAAACCTGAAAAGCTTGGAGATAATACGACAAAAGACTTCGTCCTCAGGCATGTATTTGAAATTGTCCCGGAACTGATTAAGCAACCACATGATTTACTTCGTGTCCTCCTTCGACTCCATTATAAAGAGCTGCATATCCCTCCAATTCTTAATGAGCGGTTTATTTATATCTTACGTCAAAACAAATGTTTTGATGCCTGGCCTCTTGAGAAGATTGTATCGGATAGAGAGGCTTTTTTTGAATTTTTGCAAGAGCGCTGGCCAATATTTCTTGAAGGCATGACATCTGGTAAAGCGGAAATAGTCAGTGAAAAGGGGTTAACCGATGATTTGAAATATTCAGGACCACCTAACATTCCTTTTGATCACCACGATATCCGTATTTACATAGATAATCTCTTTTTGGAAGGTATGCTACACCCTGTTCAACACCCAAAATCTGATATACTTTCCAAAACATGGGTTGTTTCAGGGATTAAGGTAGACCCGGAACTCGATACATTACGCCGGTTACAAAAGTTGATGAAGAGTATTGAAGGCTCAATTCCTGATGCAGAAGGCAGGCATCAGGATTGGTTGATCTTTGCGCATCGGTGGGCAGAGGTTATCGTTCTTTTCCATCAAACGGGAAAACACGTGGAGCTTGCTTCCAGCCAGCTTGACTTCAATAAAAACTGGCAAGATGCCGGCTCTACCGATCATCTCAAAAGTGCTTCAATATCTGAACTACACGCTAATCAATTTCAAATGCTTCAGGAAAGGATCGACAAAGCATTTCTACTCTGGATACAGAAACGATATGGAGGTTTATACAATCAACCTCCTGTACCTCCTGTTATGGTACACCATATTCCGAGGGCAATGGAGCGTTACATGAGGTCTATGGGTAAAGAAAAGGTCGCATTAATTCTGATAGATGGTATGGCTTTTGATTCCTGGTTGGTGGTCAAGGAAGAATTTATGAAACAACGACCACATTTATCTATCCGGGAAAGGGCAATTTTTGGTTGGATACCAACCATCACTCCGGTATCCCGACAGGCAGCATTCGCAGGAAAACCACCAATGTGCTTTCCCAACAGTATCAATACTCTCGAAAGAGAACCTGTATTATGGTCACAGTTCTGGATAGACCACGGTTTTACACAGTCAGAAATAAGCTACGTAAAAGGTGTGAATGAAACAAAAACACATGTGATCGATGAAATAACCTTAGATCAGAGAATTCGTATATTGGGTTTAGTAGTGGATACAGTAGACAAAATAATGCACGGTATGGAACTTGGCTTGGCAGGGATGCATAATCAAGTACGCCAATGGGCAAAAGAGGGTTTTCTGGGAAAGCTCATTGACCTTTTACTTGAAAGGAATTATAAGATCTTCTTAACATCTGACCATGGTAGTATTGAGGCCAAAGGATGTGGCCGTCCTGCGGAGGGTTCTATAGCCGATGTACGAGGAGAAAGGGTAAGGATATATCCCAACCAAGTCTTACGAAAAACGATAAAGACAAGATTTCCTGAAGCAATGGAATGGCCACAAATTGGCCTTCCACAGGATTATTTACCACTATTGGCCCCTGGCAGGTCTGCATTTATTCATACAGATGAACAAATTATTGCACATGGTGGGATATCGTTAGAGGAATCTGTAGTTCCATTTGTTCAGATTGAAAGAAGTTAAGTTATATGAAAAGAGAAGTTGGATTTAGTCAACGTATCAGGCTTGAGTGGCTTGAGAAGACAGCGGAACTCCTTGCAGAAGGCAAATCGAAAAAAGAGATAGAATCAGTGTTATACAACATCCTGAGTGACCAGCTTCATTCTGATGGTAACACAAAGCGGGGAAGCAGGGAAAAGGCACTAACTATTCTGCTCAAGATTTGGGTTTCATCACCTGAAAGTGTGCAACCACTTAAAGAAGATGCTATAACCTATTTTAGAAAATTACCTTTTAGCGATCACATCATCCTTCATTGGGGATTGTCAATAGCTATTTATCCTTTTTTTGGAATAATGGCAGATACGGTTGGTCGTCTTTTGAAATTACAAGGGTCATTTACACCTGTGCAGGTCTTAAGACGTATTAAGGAACAATTTGGCGAGCGTGAAACCGTAACAAGGGCAGCAAGACGCGTTTTACGCTGTTTCGTTGATTGGGGTGTGTTAAAAGATGCTACGAAAAAAGGTATTTATCTACCAGTTACTTCTCACTTAATTACTGATAAAAAGCTTATAGCATGGCTTGTTGAAGCAATTTTAATTTCCAGAAATTCCCATTCTGGATTGATCTCTGTTATCACACAAAGCCCAATACTCTTCCCTTTTACTTTAGATCAATTCTCACAACAAGACCTTACAAATAATAAACGGCTGGAGATTTTTCATCAGGGAGCCAATGAAGTGGTTGTTGTAATAAAAACTATGGAAGTTAAAGTAAATTGATATAGTTACTGTTTGAAATGTATTACAAAATATTACCTTCAAAATCATAATTTCCTGATTCAGGATAAAGGAATGTTAACACACCGAAGCGTCCTAATGAAATAGCCTGTTCAATAAAAATAATGTCCTTGTGAGAGCCTTGTTTTATATATGGGAACCAACTTGATGCCGTAGTTCCTGCTTCAAAAAAGCCTTTTTCTGAAGAATTTTCCCCTCTTAATGCTCTGGCAGTCGGGGAGTCTATTGGTAAATTGTTTTGAAACTCTATAGTTTTTCTATATTGTGCTTTATATGTTTTTGCTGAAAGCCATTTCCATGCATATCCGTCAACATTCCATTTAATAATTGCACATGATGCAATATTGGAACTGCAATATCTGATTGATGCACTTATTATAGACACACCAAAGTTATTTGCTATTTTATGAATACCCTCAAATCCTATTTTTACTTTTTTCGCAAATTGGAGGAAACGTTTTGTCGGCATTAATAAATTAGAAGCAAAATAGTCGGCTTCCCGTTCTACAATGTTTCCTGATTCATATTCACACCGTGAAGGGTGCGCTGGAACCTTTCCAGATTCTAAAGATTGCCGGTGTTCATCAATATAATAATGTCCAAGTTCATGACAAAAAGTAAATCGCGCCCTTGGAGAATCGATACGGTTAATGCGATTAAGATTGCAATAAATATGAAATTTTGAAAATCTGTGTTCAAGCATTCCATCAAAAGCATCACCATAGTCTCCATAGCTAAATGTTATTTGATTAGCCTCTGCAATTTTTTCTGGAGAAATATAATCAACTGTGCTGTATTCTTCTGCAATAAATTCAGCCAGTTCACTTATTTCTTGTTCTCTTTCCCTGGATAATGCTTTTATATGCTTATTCTCTTGCATTCTTAGCTTTTTTCTCGGCGGCTTCCCTATCTTTTCTCATTCGCTCCTCAATTTCTGGTGAAATATTCCCATCTTCACGTGCAGCACGTGCCAAGTTCTCTTCTACCTCTTTATTTGAGGAAAATAACGGAGAGGATTTTATGCTCAATTTTTGTTTTGCTCGATTTAATATCATTTCAGGATCACGTAATTCTTTGGGGAGCTCAACCATATTGCCTTTCATTAAGGTCTCGGCATCCAACACTTCTTGTGCTGTAATAGGTATGATCAGGCCCTTTGCCCTCAGTGTAGCATATATTTTTCGTTCAAGATCTTTTGTATTCTCACAATTATCTTTAGAATTATTTTTAATCTTCATAAATTAATCTCCTCGATTTATCTCGAAGGATATAGTAAAAAGCAATATTCTAATTCTGAAAAATTAAAGAAATTGCTTTTGAAAAGATAGAAAACCTTTACAAATCTATTGAATCATAAGATGTGAAAGTATCAATATAACAAGCTCAAAATTATCAAGCAGCAACGCTATCAGTTAAGGATGTGCATTTTCGTATTCTTTGATCTTTTGAATCGTCCTTTTCCGAATTTGCCGGATATTATCCCGTGTTGTTTGAAATCTGTCGCATAGAGCGTTTAGTTCTTCTCTGGGTATTTTAAAATCCCCCTCTTCGAAATCATAGTATTGGTAAGAAGCAAGGATAATAGCTTTATCTCTTTCTGAGAGTGTACCAAGTACTTTTTCTATAATTTGTATTTGTTCAGTTTTAATGTTAATTGATTCTGGCCGTTTTGGAATATTTTCCCATTCAATATCATCTAAATATTCTTCGTTGTTATTTTCATTTTTACGATAATTATCATGATGAATATTTATTGCAATTCTCCCTATCCATGCCCGTACGTTTGCCTCTGATTCCTTAAAATTCTTAGTTCCGATATATTTATATGTACCTGCTTTTCCATAAACTCTCAAAAAGGTATCTTGAAGAAGATCATTAATCTCATCACTTCTCTCAAGATTAGGGTATTGTTTAACTAAAACGTTGTATAGGTATGATACATGTCTATGATAAAATTCTTCAAAGGCTATCGTTGCTGTATTTGGATCATCATCCTTCATTGATATATAAATTAGAAGGTTTTCATCTGTTTCTTGAGAAATCAAGATTTCTTCATCAATTTTGCTTTCCATTACAATCCTCAAAATGTGTTTTTTTTATAACCCTCTATAATATTAATACGGAAAAGCGTGACAAAATAAATTTAATTATTTAGTAAAATTATTGCCAAGTATAAAAATACCTGCATTTCTCATATTTGTGTCACGAATTAACGTATTTTATATTAGAGAGTATTGATAAGGCAATATATTACACAATTTTTATGTGAAGGAGGTTTATTGTGAAGACTGATATGTTTGATGAAATTATTGATCTTGAAGAGTTTGCAATTGAGGGTAAAAAACCACCAAAAGGTTGCCGATACAGAATTAAGATTGACAAAAATAAATATGTCGTCGATGTTCCTTTAATGAGTGGGCGTGAGATATTAAATCTTGCCGAAAAAACTCCACCTGAACAATATATGCTCTTTCAAAAGTTTCGTGGTGGTGAAAACAAAAGGATTGAACTTGATGAAAAGGTTGACTTTACAACTCCAGGAGTAGAGAAATTTAGAACGCTTCCAATGGATCAAACGGAAGGGAAAAATGCGCAGACAATTTAATTTGCCAGAAGGAGATGAGGCGTACCTTGCATCTCTTAATCTTCCTTGTGAAACCATCATAGAGAATAATCAACGCTGGGTAGTTATTCACGATTTCCCGTTACCAAAGGGATACGACCAAATAAAAGCGTCTATGGCAGTAAAAATTGAAAGTTGTTATCCAGATGTACAATTGGATATGGTTTACTTTTTTCCTCATCTTTCACGATCTGATCAAAAATCAATTGGAGCGCTTTCTTCTTTTAATCTCGATGGCAAAAACTGGCAGCGTTGGTCTAGGCACAGAACTTCAAAAAATCCATGGCGTCCTGGAATAGATGACCTTGCCTCACATATTTTACTTATTCAATACTGGTTAGAAAGGGAATTTCGAAAGGCATAGACATGAATATCAATTTAAGATTAACAGGTAAGCAACATAAGCAATTAAAATCTCACTTATTCCCTGGTGATAACAAGGAAGCAGTCGCCATAGCATTGTGCGGAAGATCTGATGGAAAAAGATTCCATTGCTTGTTGGTTCGGAAAATAATACTCGTTCCTTATCACCTCTGCCAAGTTCGGAAAACCGATCAAATAAAATGGTCAACACAGATTATTATTCCAGTAATTGAAGAAGCCGCAAAAAAGAAAATGGCTATTTTAAAAATACACAGTCATCCTGGCGGCTTTTCCGATTTTTCAATTGCTGACGATAAATCTGACAGAGACCTCTTTTCGTCAATCTATGGGTGGATGGACGATGAATTGCCCCATGCAAGTGTTATTATGTTAACGGATGGCTATATGTTTGGCCGTTGTGTTGATGCAAATGGCAATTTCATACCTTTGTCGGTAATAACTGTTGCAGGTGAAAATATCCATAGATGGTATAATAATCATGCGTCAAAAGAGCTTCCTGAATTTACCAGCCGACATAAACAAATCTTTGGCAAAGGTACAATCGAAATACTCCGTAATTTAACATTTGCAGTTGTTGGTTGTTCGGGAATAGGGAGTCCGGTAATCGAACAACTTGTACGATTAGGGGTCGGTAGATTAGTGATCATCGACCCTGATCATGTTGAAGAAAAAAATCTTAATAGAATACTTAATACAACGATGAAAGATGCCTTAAATAAAAGTCTCAAAACAGAAGTAACAGCAAGAGCAATACGTGAGATGGGACTAGGAACCGAGATTATTACCCTCCCAACAAGTCTTTTTAATCGTGAGGCAGTAAAAGCGGTTGCCGAATGTGATATTGTTTTTGGATGTATGGATAGTATCGATGGCCGTCATTTACTAAATCGCATCGCTACTTTCTATTCAATTCCCTATATTGACATTGGTGTCAAATTAGAAGCCGATGGTTCAGGTGGAATTGATCATATTTCTGGCGCTGTTCATTATCTTCAACCAGATGGATCAAGTTTATTGAGCCGGAAGGTTTATACTATGGAACAAGTAAGATCTGCTGGATTAAAGAGGATCGACCCTGATTCTTATCGAGACTTATTAGAATCGAAATATATTATTGGGGTAAATGAAGACCGGCCAGCCGTGATAAGTGTAAATATGTTTTTTGCAAGCAAAGCATTGATTGAACTTTTATCGAGACTACATCCCTATCGGGACGATAACAATGATAATTTTGCTGTATACAGATACAGCTTAACTGGTGAATATAGCCATGTAGAATCCGATGGTGAGGCATGTCCGGTTCTCTCCCGCCATGTAGGACGTGGGGATGTAACACCACTTCTTGAAATGCCGGAACTCAGCTAAGAAAAGAGCTCATATGGAATGGCTAAAGAAAATTAAATACTCGATTCGTGATTGGTTTTCTTTTCTGAAACCGCCTTTAGAATCTAGCTGGGTTGAAGAATTGCCCGAAAATCTTAATCCAAAAACTGTTTATATAGTGGGTGAAGATAATTATTATTGGTATGTTGCTATGAAATGTCCATGTAACTGCGGATCAATATTACATATGAACCTCGTCGAAACTACATCCCCAAAATGGAGAATTATCAAACATAAAGACGATACTATCTCTCTTTATCCTTCAATTTGGAGGCTTAAAGGTTGCAAAAGCCATTCTTTTCTTCGAAATGGCAAAATACATTGGGTAAACAAGTTACTTTCTTAAATTCCAATTAAACAAAAGGATAATTGTGATTTACAAATATCTTTCACTCAACCTAAAAGAGCTCCCACCAATTTTAGTATCATATATCCTTTTTGATTTAGTCTCATTTTATTTTTACCTGGACATACAATACCTCATACTAACTTCCTCTTGTATAAAATATCCGAACTACTGTTTAAATAATAAATTCTAATTTTTGCAATTTTAATTCATGAAATTATTTGGGGTCTTCTAAGTTTTGTGCGTTTGTCCCTGTTTCAGGCATTCAGTAGCATGAGGGCATGAGAAGCCGTCAAATCCATTGGGGCATTTGAACATAACTGCGTTTTGTTTTTTATCAGAGCCATTCGGTCTGAGAGGCATATCAACT
>JAANMY010003908.1_pt1 | contig 11811 bp, 6 predicted proteins | sample 7279691 | NCBI WGS metagenome assembly JAANMY01 (sample SAMN14094543, study PRJNA606508) | bioreactor metagenome | isolation source: A lab-scale SPAN reactor treating ammonium-rich wastewater day 388 | place: Ireland: Galway | collected 2018-02-07
ATCCAGTGCTGCGCGAAATCGCGGCACTGCTTGCGGAATTCGTTGATCTCGACCTGATCCTTGTCCTGACCCTTGGCGCGGTATTGCTCCTCGATCTTCCATTCGATCGGAAGGCCGTGGCAGTCCCAGCCCGGAACGTAATTCGAGTCGTAGCCGAGCATCTGGTGGGTACGCGTCACCAGGTCTTTCAGAATTTTATTGAGCGCGTGGCCGATATGGATGTTGCCGTTCGCATAAGGCGGGCCGTCGTGCAGGATGAATTTGTCGCGGCCCTTCGATTTCTCGCGCATGAGTTCGTAGAGCCCGATCTTTTGCCAACGCGCCAAAATCTCCGGCTCCTTCTGCGGAAGGCCGGCGCGCATCGGAAAATCGGTCTGGGGCAGGAACAGCGTCTCCGAATAATCGGGGCCGTCCTTCTTCTCTTTCGCCATGACGGTAGGGGTCTCTAGGAATGTGGCGGCGTTCTAGCAGCCAGAGTCAGGCCTTTCCAGCCTGTCCGAGCAGCGCCTTCGCCTGCTCGGTATCGCGGTTCATCTGCGCAACCAGGGCGTCGAGACCCTCGAATTTCGCCTCCTCGCGGATGAAGCCCACGAATTCGACGGCCATCTCCTGACCGTAAAGGTCGCCCGCGAAATCGAACAGGAAGGTCTCCAAGAGCGGCGCGCCATTGTCGAATTGCGGGCGGCGGCCATAGCTTGCGACCGCGTCGTAACTTTTGCCGCCGGCATGCGCGCGGACGGCGTAGATCGCATGCTTCAATCTGCACGACGGATCGAGACGGATGTTCGCGGTCGGAAAACCAAGCTCGCGCCCACGCTTCTCGCCGTGGACCACCTCGCCCAACGCGAACCATGCGTGGCCAAGCAGTTCGTTCGCGCGCCTAATATCGCCCGCTTCCAGCGCGTCGCGGATTTTTCCGGACGAAACCGGCGCGCCGTTGTCGTTCAGAGGCGAGACGATTTCGACCTCGAAGCCGTGACGTTTTCCCGCATCGGCCAGGAATTCCGGCGCTCGGGCACGACGACGTACACCTACCAGGTGTGCGACACCTCGACGCCGACGCCGGTGTGCGCGAGCGCGACGGTGACGGTGACGGTGGGCGCGAACGCGCTGACGGTGAGCCCGGACACGGCGGCGACGGCGCAGAACACGCCGGTGACGACGAATGTCCTGGGCAACGACAGCACGACGGGTGCGCCGCTGGATCCGGCATCGGTGACGGTGACGGTGCCGTCGGCGAACGGGACGACGACGGTGAATCCGGACGGCACGATCACGTTCACGCCGGCTGCGGGCTTCTCGGGCACGACGACGTACACCTACCAGGTGTGCGACACCTCGACCCCGACGCCGGTGTGCGCGAGCGCGACGGTGACGGTGACGGTGGGCGCGAACGGCGTGACGGTGACGCCTGACACGGCGAGCACGGCGCAGAACACGCCGGTGACGACGAACGTGCTGGGCAACGACAGCACGACGGGTGCGCCGCTGGATCCGGCCTCGGTGACGGTGACGACGCCGTCGGCGAACGGGACGGCGACGGTGAACGCGGACGGCACGATCACGTTCACGCCGGCGACGGGCTTCTCGGGCACGACGACGTACACCTACCAGGTGTGCGACACCTCGACCCCGACGCCGGTATGCGCGAGCGCGACGGTGACGGTGACGGTGGCTGCCGGCGTGCTGGTGGCCAATCCCGACACGGTCGGGCCGGTGAACGGAGGCCCGGGCAATCCGAATGCCGGCAACGTGCTTGGCAACGACACGCTCAACGGCCAGCCGGTGACTCCGGACACGGTCACTGTCGTGATCACCGACCCGGCGGATCCGCTGGTGCCAGGTGCGCCGGTGCCGGTCATCGATCCGGTCACGGGCAACGTCGCGGTTCCGCCCGGTACGCCGGCCGGCAGCTACACGATCGGCTATCAGGTGTGTGAGAAGGCCAATCCGGGTAATTGCCAGACCACATCGATCACGGTGACGGTGGGTGCGCCCGCACTGGTGGCAGGCAGCGATGCCGGGACCGTCCCGAGCACGGGCGGTGCCGTGGTGCCGAACGTGCTGGGCAACGACACCCTGAACGGCCAGCCGGTCACCATCGACCAGGTCAACCTGACGGTGGTCGGCACGCCGCCGGCAGGCATCAGCCTGAACCCGGCGACGGGTGCCGTATCGGTGGCGCCGGGCACGCCGGCCGGGACGTACATGCTGACCTACCAGGTCTGCGAGAAGACCAATCCGACCAACTGCAAGACGGCCACGGTGACCATCACGGTCACGGCCTCGGTCCTGGTGGCGAACCCGGATGCGGGTAGCGCGAACAGCAGCCAGGGTGGCGTCGCGGTCCCGAACGTGCTGGCCAACGACACCGTCAACGGCCAGCCGCTGCAGCTTGGCCAGGTCGTCCTGCGCGTCGTCAGCGAGCCTTCCGATCCGGGCATCCGCCTGGATCCGGCGACGGGTGCGGTGACGGTGGCGCCGGGTACCCCGGCAGGCACCTACCAGCTGGCCTACGAGCTGTGTGAGCGGGGCATTCCGACGAACTGCGCGATCACCCGCGTGGTGGTCACGGTCAGCGGCGAAGTGAGCTCGATGCGGGTCACCAAGACCGCACAGCCGCGCAACGTCAAGCCGGGCGACCTGGTGCGCTACACGGTGGTGGTGGAGAACACGGGCGTGGTGCCGGTGGTCGATGCCAGCCTGGTCGACACCCCGCCCGCCGGCTTCACCTATGTCGATGGCTCGCTGACCGTGGCGGATGGCGATGGCGCCGGACGCCTGGTCTCGACCCACCCGCTGGGCGTCGACCAGATCGACGTCGCGGTCGGCCAGCGCGCGACCGTGGTCTACCTGATGCGGGTGGGCGCGGGCGTGCGCGGCGGCAGCCACACCAACAGCGCGGTGATGACGGACGATGGCCGTACGGCCTCCAATGTCGGTACCGCCGACGTGCAGGTGGTCGCCGACCCGATGACCGAGGAAAGCACCATCGTCGGCACGGTCTGGGATGACCGCGATGGCGATGGCGGGCAGGACGAAGGCGAGCACGGCATTCCGGGCGTGCGCGTGGTGTCGGTGGAAGGCGTGATCGCCGAAACCGACCAGTTCGGCCGCTACCACCTGGCCGGCGTGGTCGAGGCCCGTGATGGCCGCGGCAGCAACTTCATCCTGAAGGTGGATCCGGCGACCCTGCCGCAGGGCAGCCGCTTCACCACCGACAACCCGCTGCTGCGGCGCGTGACCCCCGGCGTGCCGGTGCGCTTCGACTTCGGTGTCCAGCTGCCCGTCGATGATCGGCAGGGCGGCAGTCAGGAAGTGGAGATGAAACTGGGCGAAGTCTTCTTCGCCCCCGGGAGTGCCGACATCGAGCCGAAGCATCGTGGCGCCATCGACCAGATGGCCGAAGGCGTACGCAAGTACGGTGCGGGCGAGGTGGTGATCGTGGCCGAAGGCGACAGCGACCTGCTGTCGCTGGAGCGCGCGGTCGCCGTCCGCAAGGCGTTGGAGGGCGCGCTCTCGCCGGCGGAACTGGCCAAGGTCAGGATCGGCGTCCGTGCCCAGGCCGAACAGCCGGACTCGATGGTGGTCGGCTTCCAGGCGTGGCCGCTGCTGGGCACCGCGCTGTTCGATACCGACAGCGCGGTGATCAAGCCGCGGTACCAGGCGTTGGTCGCCCGCATGGCGCAGGTGATCGAACAGATGGGCGCGACCCGGATCGTGGTCACCGGGCATGCCGATCCCCGCGCCTCGCAGGCGTACAACCTCGCGCTCGGCCAACGCCGCGCGCAAGCCGTGCAGCAGGCCATCGCCGCGCACCTGAGTCCGGAGCTGCGTGACAGGCTCCGCGTTGAAACCCGTGACGAACCGGCTGCCCCTGCCGGTGGCAAGTGATGCGAGGGGCACGAACGATGAAGATGAAGCTGCTTGACTACACCCTGATCGGCATCCTCGCCTGCATGGCGACGAGCGCGGCCGCGCAGGACGCCCCCCGCAACGAGGACGCCTCTGCTGATGCGGATGCCCGCCAGGAAGCGCAGGAGCCGGTGGTGTTCACCGTGCGCTCGCGCGGCGAGGATGAACCGGCCGCGCCCGCCCAGGCGGATGCGCATGCCTTGCAGGCCGACCGCCGGGTCACCGTGTCCGCCGAGGAGTTGCGTTCGGAGTGGCGCGACAAGCTGCTGCCGGGACAGGCGGTGGCGATGGGCAAGTGGCAGGTCCAGCTGCCCGACGGCGGCGTGGTGTGGGCCACCGAGGATCCCGATCTCGGGCAGCCGCGTCTCAGCATCGCCGCCACCAGCCTGGTGCCGTTCGATGGCAGTCGCGTCACCAAGCCGGTCAAGTTCTTCGGTTACACCAACTACGGCGCCTTCATCAAGCGCGCCGAAGTGCTGGTGTTCAAGGCCAGCGATGCTGATCTGGTCAGCCCGATCGCCACCATTCCGCTCTCGACGGGAACGGTGATCGAAGGTGAGTGGGATGGCGCGTTCGCCCGGGACCCGGGCCTGCGTTCGGGCGACGAGCTGGCCTACATCGTGCGCGCATGGGGGCGCGACGACGCTTTCGACGAAACCTTCCCCCAGCGCATGCAGCTGGTCCGTCCGGAGGAAGCCGAGGCCGGGTTGATGCGCCTGCGCGAAGGCCTGGACGCGAATGCCCGTACCCGCAGCCTGACCGCCGAAGCCGCCGAGCAGCTGCGCCTGGTCGAAGGCACCTTCGGCGACAACAGCCTGCGCAGGCAGAACATCCCGGTCTACGGTTCGCGCGTGCGCGTGCAGGGCCGCAACATCCCGGAAGGCGGCACGCTGACCATCAACGGCCAGAACATCCCGGTCGATCTGGAGCGCAAGTTCGTCGCCGAATACCTGCTGCCGATCGGCAAGTACAGTTTCGACATCCAGGCACGCGGCATCGGCGACAACCCGCAGGCGCCGGTCGAGCGCAAGCTCGACGTGGATGTCAGCGGCCGCTACTTCTTCGGCGTCGCGCTGGCCGACTTCACCTTCTCCGGCAACCGCACCAGCGGCTCGGTCGCGCCGTTCGCAGGCGACACGCGCTACACCAAGGACAACCTGTCCGAAGGCCGCCTCGCGTTCTACGCCAAGGGCAAGGCCAAGGGCAAATACCTGGTCACCGCGCAGGCCGACACGCGCGAGCAGGAAGTCTCGCGGATGTTCCGCGGGTTCTGGGACGCCTACCCGCAGGACGTCTTCCGCCGGCTCGATCCCGACCGCTATTACCCGACCTACGGCGACGACTCCACCACCTATCGAGACGTCGACACCATGGGCCGGCTGTACGTACGGGTGGACTGGGACAAGAACCAGGCGATCTGGGGCAACTACCAGACCGGGTTGACCGGCACCGAGTACGCGCAGTACGCGCGTGCGCTCTACGGCGCGGCCCTGTCCTGGCGCAGCCAGCGCACCACGGCCCAGGCCGAACCCGGCACGTTCGTCCGCGCGTTCGGTTCCAAGATGCAGAGCGCACCCGGCCACAGCGAGTTCCTCGGCACCGGTGGCAGCCTGTACTACCTCAAGCACACCGACGTGCTGCCGGGCTCCGAGCAGGTCGTGCTCGAGGTCCGCGACAGCGTGACCGGGCGGGTCGAGAACCGCATCACCCTCCTGAGCGGCGTCGACTACGAGATCGACGATTTCCAGGGCCGCATCCTGCTGACCCGGCCGCTGGCGCAGGTCACGCGCGAGAACGTGCGCACGCTGACCCGCGACGTGCCGCTGGATGGCTACAGCCAGGTGCTGCTGGTCGATTACGAGTACATGCCGCGCGGCTTCGATGCCGGCAACGTGGCCGCAGGCGTGCGCGCCAAGCACTGGTTCGGCGACCACGTCGGCGTCGGCATCACCTACGTCGACGAAAACCGCGAGGGCGAGGACTACCGCCTGGCCGGTGCCGACGTGACGCTGCAGGCCGGTCGCGGCACCTACCTCAAGGTCGAGCAGTCGAAGTCGGAGGCCACCAGCGCCCCGGTGTTCTTCTCCGACAACGGCGGCCTGTCGTTCACGCGCACCAACAACGACCTGCGCGTGGGGGGCGGCACCGCCCGCGCGGTCGAGGCGCGCATCAACACCAAGGAACTCGGCTGGACCCAGCGTGACTGGTCGGCTGGTGCCTGGTGGCGCCAGGTCGATGCCGGCTTCTCGGTCGCCCGCTTCGACAACGGGTTCGATGTCGAAGAGCGTGGGATCGAGGTGCTGGGCGACATCAACGCGTCGCTGCGCATCTACGCCCGTGCCAGCCAGGCGGACCGCGGCCCGGAATCGCTCAGCCAAGCGCAGCTGACCGCCGACTGGCGGATCAGCGAGCGCGCGATGCTGAGCGGCGAAGTGCGCCGGGTCGAGGAGAAGCACTTCTTCGGTACCAGTGCGGGCACCCTGCTGGCGGCGCGTTATACGCATCGCATCGGTACATCGCTGGATGTCTACGGCATCGGCCAGTTCACCCTGGACGATGACGGTGGCGCCTACCGCAAGAACAACGCCATCACCGCCGGTGCGAAGTACATCTTCGGCAACCTCTCCAACATCGGCGGCGAAGTCACCGTGGGTGACCGCGGCAATGCGGCGCAGTTGAACGGCGAGTACCGCATCAGCCCGGAGCACACGCTCTATGGCCGCTATACCTATGCGACCGACACCACCGCGTACGACCCGTTGTTCAGCCCGCGCGTGACCCCGGGCTGGACGCTGGGCCAACGCTGGCGCCTGTCCAACCAGGTCAACCTGTACAACGAAAGCCAGTTCCTCAAGCAACCGTACGAGTCCGGTATCGCCCATACCTTCGGCATGGACTTCTATCCCGGCGTCGGCTGGAACCTCGGCTTCGCGCTGCAGGCGGCAAGCCTGGAACGCGACGTCGGCCAGGTCGACCGCCGCGCGGTCAGCCTCAATGGCGGTCGCACGTCGGAAGACATGCAGTGGCAGAGCAAGCTGGAATGGCGGCGCGACACCGGGGCGGAGCAGCGCACGCAGTGGGTCACCACCAACTGGTTGAACTACAAGTTCAGCGAGGACTTCCGCATCGCGACCCGGTTCAACCTGTCGGACACCCGCGATGAATTGAATGCCGAAGCCGGCGCCAAGTTCGCCGAGGGCAATCTCGGTTTCGCCTGGCGCCCGTGGAACAACACGCGCTGGATGATGCTCGGCAAGTACACCTACCTGTACGACGTGTCATCGCTGCCGCAGGTGGGCGAGAACGTCGCCTTCTACGACCAGCGCAGCCAGGTGCTGATGCTCGAGGGCATCTACCACCCGGCGACGCGCTGGGAGTTCGCCGGCAAGCTGGCGCGGCGCGAAGGCGAGGTGCGGATGGGCCGCCTGCAGGGGCAGTGGGCCGATTCCGGCGCCACCTTCGGTGCGGTCCAGGCACGCTGGGGCATCGGCGACACCGACTGGAACCTGCTCGGCGAGTACCGCTGGCTGGGCGTGGACGAGGGCGGCAGCCGCAGCGGCGCACTGTTCGCGGTCGACCGCGACATCGGCCGCAACTTCCGCATCGGCGTGGGCTACAACTTCACCGATTTCAGCGACAACCTGACCGACTTCGACTACCGCCACCAGGGCTGGTTCCTGAACGTGGTGGGCAAGTATTGAATCCGGCCGCCCAGGGGTGTGCCGGTTCTCGACTCAGAACAAGAAACAACCAACCATGTGGATGAAAAACACATTCCCGACTTTTCGGATCCCGAGGCTCCTTGGCCTGCTCTTGGCTGCCTGGCTGTGCATGGCAGGCCTGCCGCTGCGGGCGGCCACCACGGGCAGCTGGACGAACGGGGCTGGGAACACCAACACCGCGACCGCAAATGGCGTGACGGTCACTTGGAGCGGCGCCATCGGGGGCACCTACACCCAAGGAACGCTCAATACGGTCAACTACTGGAGCAACCCGTACGGTGCTTCGGTGGCGGGTGGCCCCTCGCTCCAAATGACCATCACGGGCATCCAGCGCACGACACGCACCATCACCGTCAACTTCAGCAAGGCCGTGGACAACCCTGTGCTGCATGTCGATCGTCTCGGGGGTGGCAACGGAAGCATCAACAACTCGACCGTATGGTCGCTGACGGGTGCGGCTTCGACCGGCGGGGCGATTACCTTGGAGCGGCTGTCGGGCAACAGCGTTTTCCTCTTGTCAGGCAACAGCTTCCAGCGGGCGGTGGGGACAACCGACAACGGCAACACTGAATGCTCGAATGATCCGCTCAACAGCACGGCCTGCGGATCCGTGCGCTTCAATGGCACCGGCATCACCTCGCTGACGTTCACCGTGACCGGTGCAGGTCCGCTCACCTTATCAAGTGCGGATGGGCTGGAATTCGCCTGGTCGATCAAGGGTTCAACCCTGGCGATCGCCAAGCAGACCATCGGGCTACCGGGGTCCTTCGGATTCACCGGGACCAATGGCGTGGTCGGCACGCTCACCCTCGATACCACGACCACCAACCCGAGCCAAGGCCCTTCGCCGGCCTATGAAATTCCCAACCATGCCGCGGCGATCACCATCACCGAGGGGGCAGCCAGTGGATATCTGCTGCAGTCCGCCAGCTGTGTCGACCAAGCGGGCGCGACCGTTGCATCCACGCTTGCCGGCCAGGTATTGACCATCCAGCAGGCCGCCTACCGGGCGAACCAGGACATCGTGTGCCGTTTCGTCAATGCAAGCCGGCCACGCCTGACCGTCAGCAAGGTTGTAACCAATGACAATGGCGGTACGGCGACAGCCACCAGCTTCGGTCTCGCCACCAGTGCGGGCACCTTGAGCTTTGGTTCGCCGACCGGCACCGCGCCGACATTGACCTATACGTCGAACACCTTGACCGTCAACGCCGGGACCTATTCGCTTACCGAAAACGACGTGGCGAACTACGTGGAAGGGAGTTGGAGTTGCAGCGGCAGCGGCACGACCATGGGCGGCACGGCCTTCAACGCCGGCTCGGTGACGCTCGCCAACGGCGCCGTTGCCACCTGCAGCATCACCAACAACGACAGCAACGCCGCCGACCTGGCGGTGGTCAAGACGCGCACGCCGACTGGCACGCTGACGGTCGGTCAAACCATCAACTACACTTTGGTCGTGACCAACAATGGCCCGGCCACGGCCACCGGCGCGGTCATCACCGATACCCCGCAGAGCGGCCTGTCCTGTCCGGCGGGCAATACGGTGAGCTGCTCCGGACCGGGCTGCCCGGCCGCCACCACGACGGTCGGCACGCTCACCGCAGGCTGGACCCTGGGTACGCTCACCTCCGGCCAGAGCGTCACGCTGACCTTCAGCTGCACCGCGCAGTAACGCCGGCTGCGGCCCCGCGCACGGCGCAGCGAACGTCGTCGCGGGGAGCGCCTGAGTTGCCACGGCCGGCCTGCTGCCTGAAAGGCGATCCAGCGCATCGATTGGTGCCTGCTGCCGAACCGGGCTAAGCTCGCCGCGCGCATGCCATCCTAGGGGTTGTTCTGATGTTGTTTCCGCGTTTTTTCCTACGTGCCTGCCTCGCGGGCCTGTGCGGTGTGCTGGCCACGGGCGCGTTCGCCCAGGTCCTGCCGAAGCCCGCCGAGTTCTATTTCGACGAAGACCGCACCGCGAACCAGCCGGTGGTGGTGGTGAAGGGGGATGACGCCGCGGTCGTCGACCGCCTGGCCAAGATGCTGGAGCGCAACCCGCGCGCCTACGAGCCGCTGCTGCAGCTGGCCGGCATCGCGATGCGCGACGGGCGCACCGACCTGGGCCGCTCGCTCTACCAGCGCGCCATCGACGCGATGGGCAGCAACAACCGGCTGGAGCGCTCCGCGCGCTGGCACTACGGCTGGAGCCTGCATCGCGTCGGCGACGACAAGGCGGCGCTGGAGCAGTGGGCCCAGCTGGCGCACAAGGGTCCGACCCGCGGCGCATGGGTGCCGACCACGCTGGCGCTCGCGCTGTGGAAGCTCGACCGCAAGGACGAGGCGGTGAAGTGGTACGCCGCCGCCGTGCGCACGCATCCCGACCGCTGGAGCTCGCCGGCCGACATCGCCGCGCTGTTGCCGGAATGGAGCGAAGCCGACCGCGCCACCCTGATCGAGGTGCAGCACGCTTGGGCGGCCAACCCGCCGGCCTGGCCCTGATCCGTTGACGAAGGGGCGAGGCGCGGCATCGCCCCGGCGACATCATCCGATCAATCGGCCGGCACGGTCCGGCTGGCGGCCCACTGCCGCAGCGCATTCACCTGTTCGCGCATCACCACCGACAGCGGCCGGGTGGCGCGGATCTCCTGGCGCAGGGTGAAGTCGGTGACCGGCATCCCCACGCCGTGCGCGGCGTAGAGCGCCGACACGATCACCTGTTCGATCTCGGCGCCGGAAAAACCGTCGCTGGCCTGTGCCAACGCAGGCAGGTCGAAGCCCGCCGGTTCCAGCGTGCGCTTGGCCAGGTGCAGGCGGAACAGTTCGGCGCGCGTCTCGGCATCGGGCAGGTCGACGAAGAAGATCTCGTCGAAGCGGCCCTTGCGCAGCAGCTCGGCCGGCAGGTCGTCGATCTGGTTCGCCGTGGCGACCAGGAACACGCGCGACCTGCGCTCCGCCATCCAGGTCAGCAGGAAGCCGAGCACGCGCCGCGACACGCCGCCATCGCTGTCGCCGTCGGAGGACAGGCCCTTCTCGATCTCGTCGATCCAGAGCACGCACGGCGCCAGCTGCTCGGTGGATTCGAGCGCGGCGCGCAGGTTCTTCTCGGTCTCGCCGTGGTACTTGTCGTAGAGCGTGCCGAAGTCCAGCCGCACCAGCGGCACCTGCAGGCCGCCGGCGATCGCCTTCGCCAGCATCGACTTGCCGCAGCCCTGCACGCCGAGCAGCAGCACGCCCTTGGGCGGGTCCAGGCCGGGCGGGGCATTGCCTTCGATGAACACGGCGCGGCGCTGTTCCACCCAGCGCTTGAGCCGGCGCGCACCGGCCACGTCGGCGAAGCGCGCGGTGTCGTATTCGTAGTGCAGGTGGCCGCTCTTGTTGAGCAATTCGAACTTGAGCTTGGCCAGTTCCGGCAGGTCGTCCTGGTTGAGCGCGCCGTCGCGGAAGACGAGCTGCCGCGCGATGCGCCGGGCGTCGGTCTCGGTCAGCCCGCGCAGGTGGCGGACGATCTGCGCCACCGCCGCCTCGTCCACCTCGGCGCGGCGGCCGCCGTTCTCGCGGGCGTAGCCGGCGGCTTCCTCGCGGACCAGCGCGAGCAGCGCGTCGGCATCGGGCAGGCGCGGGTTGAAGCGGGTGGCGATGGCTTCCAGTTCCGCCGGCAGCTCCACCTTCGTGCCGATCATGACGATGACGTGCGGCTGGCCGTCGCGACGCTGCACGATGTCGCGCAGCATCCGCAGCGTGGTGGCGTATTGCAGGTAGGGGTGGAAGTCGAGCAACAGGTAGATGCCGCGCTGGCCGGCGCCGCGGATGGCGGCGAGCGTGCTGCCGGCGTCGGGCGGGATCTCGGCGGCGAGGTCGCCGTCCAGGTCCAGCCGGCGCAGGCCTTCGGTGATCGACCAGCGCCACAGCGCGCGCCAGGCATGCGCCAGCGACTGCCGGAACAGCGCGACCACGCGGGCCTCGTCCGGCGTCTCGATCACGATCAAGGGGGTTTGCGCGCGGATCAGCGCGACCAGGTCCTGCAGCTCGTTCATGCATCCGTTCCGGCGAGGCGCGGCCACGATAGCAAACCGTCGCGGCGGCACGGGGAAGGCGATGCTAGGCTTGGCCCCTGGCTTGGGAGGACGCGCATGAAGACGATCCTGGTGGCAAGCTCCAAGGGCGGTGTCGGCAAGACCACGGTGGCCAC
>JAANMY010003912.1_pt1 | contig 11804 bp, 9 predicted proteins | sample 7279691 | NCBI WGS metagenome assembly JAANMY01 (sample SAMN14094543, study PRJNA606508) | bioreactor metagenome | isolation source: A lab-scale SPAN reactor treating ammonium-rich wastewater day 388 | place: Ireland: Galway | collected 2018-02-07
GACTGCTGCGCCCGTTGTACAAACGCGCGCTGTTCCAGCTTGTGCTGACGTTCGGCGTGTCGATCATCCTGCTGGAAGTGGTCAAGTTTTTGTGGGGGCCGTCGCCTTACAGCTGGACGGTCAGGCTCCCGATCCAAGAGGCGCAGTTCAGGATCTTTGATACGCCGTTCAGCACGTACCGCCTGTTCGTCATCGCGATGGGCCTGCTGCTGATGGCCGGCGTGACCGTGCTGCTCAGGCGCACCCGCATTGGCATCATCATCCGCGCCGGCGTGCAGGATCCGGAGATGGTCAGCGCGTTAGGGATCAACGTCCGCGCGGTGTTCACGCTGGTGTTCACGCTGGGATGCGCGCTTGCGGCGTTCGGCGGCGGGGTCGCGGTGCCGTTCCTCGGCGCGACGAATTCGCTCGGCTCCACGTTTCTGTTGGCGAGCATCGCCGTGATCGTACTGGGCGGGCTGGGTAGCTTCGAAGGCACGGCGGTCGGCAGCGTGGTGGTCGGGTTGGGCTGGGCGGCCATGGAGCAGTTCAGCGCGCGTCCTGAGATCGGGACGGTACTGGCGAGCATGTCGCCAATGCTGCTGCTCGCGCTGGTGCTGCTGTTGAGGCCGAAGGGCCTGTTCGGGGAGGATCGCTAGTTCATGGCCCAGAACCGTCTTACGCGCTTCCTTCGCAGCGAGTGGATTTACATCGTCTCTTCCGTGCTGCTGGTGCTGTTTCCGCACATCGTGGGCTGGATGACCGACAGCAGCCCGTTCGGCGTCCAGCGCGGCACGCGTTATATCATGTCAGGTTCCGCCGTCTATTGGATGTCGATCCTCATCGACATTTTCGCCTTGTCTGTGCTGGTGATGAGCTACAACCTGATGTTCGGCTTCACCGGCGTGATCAGCTTCGGCCACGCGATGTTCTTCGGGCTGGGCGGCTATCTGCTCGGCATAGTGACGCAGATGACCGGCCTTCCACCCGACATCGCGTTCATTGCGGGCGTCGCGCTGGTGATCGTTGTGAGCGCCGTGCTGGGCTTGGGCATCGGGTTTGCGACGCTGCGGCTGCGCGGCGTGTACTTCGCCATCTTCACGCTGGCTGTCTCCGAGATGGTCTTGATCTACTTCGGGCGCTGGGCCGTGACCGGCGGTGAGGATGGGTTCGCCCTCTCAACCATTCCGGTCTGGATCGACGCCGCGCAAAGCCGTATCAACCTGTATTACGTCAGCCTCGCGCTGTTCGCCGGGACGTTCGTGTTCATCCGCCGGCTGGTCAATTCGCCAGCCGGGGCGGTGTTCAAGGCGATCCGCGAAAACGAGATGCGCGCGCAGGCCATCGGCTTCAACACGCTGCGCTTCAAGCTGCTGTCGATCACGATCGCCAGCGTGCTAGGCGGGCTGGCCGGTATCATCCACGCCCTGCTGGCGAAGAAGATCGGGCCGGAGATGCTCAACGTTTCGCACACCGTCGATGCGCTGCTGATGACGATTATCGGCGGAGTCGGCACCTTCACCGGGCCGATCCTCGGCGCTTCAGGCCTGACGCTGGCCGATGTGCTGCTGCGCGAGGCGACGGTCTCGATTGGATCGCTCACCATCGACATCGGCGACAGCTGGCTGTTGATCCTCGGCCTGATCTTCGTGCTGGTCGTGTTGATCTTCCCGTTCGGGATCGTCGGCACATGGAACCGCCTGCGGATGCGCTTCACACGCCGCTAGTCGACCCAGTCGAAGGTGCGAGTCACCGCCTTCTTCCACCCCGCATACAGGCGATCACGCTCAAGGGCGGGCATAGCGGGATGCCACTGCCGCGCGACGTGCCAGTTGCTGCGCAGTTCGTCCAGCCCGCCCCAGAACCCGACGGCCAGCCCCGCGGCATACGCTGCGCCAAGCGCCGTCGTCTCGGCTACCACCGGGCGCACCACCGGCACGTCGAGGATGTCGGCCTGAAACTGCATCAGCAGATCGTTCTGCGTCATCCCGCCGTCGACCTTGAGGGCGTGAAGCTGCACGCCGCTGTCGTTCAACATGGCGTCCACGACCTCGCGGGTTTGATACGCGGTCGCTTCCAGCGCGGCGCGCGCGATGTGGTTCTTGTTGATGAAACGCGTCATGCCCACGATTGCGCCGCGTGCGTCACCTCGCCAGTACGGCGCGAACAGTCCGCTAAATGCCGGCACAAAGTAGATGCCGCCGTTATCAGGAACCGCGCGTGCCAGCGCCTCTACATCCGGTGATGACTGGATGATTCCGAGGTTATCGCGCAGCCACTGCACGAGCGATCCTGTCACGGCGATGCTGCCTTCAAGCGCGTACACCGCGGGCTGGTCGTCCAGTTTGTAACCAACCGTCGTCAACAGTCCGTGCTGGCTGAGCACGATCCGTTCGCCCGTGTTGAGCAGCATGAAGCAGCCTGTGCCGTAGGTGTTCTTGGCCTCGCCGACACCGTAGCACGTCTGCCCGAACAGCGCGGCCTGCTGGTCGCCGAGGATCGCCGTCAGGGGGATGTCTCCACCCCCGACGTTGACGACGCCGTACGGCTCAGGCGTGCTGGATGGCCGGATGGCCGGCAGCATTGGGCGCGGCACTGCGAGTTCGGTCAGGATTTCCTCATCCCACGTGAGCGTTTCGAGGTTCATCAGCAGCGTCCGGCTGGCGTTGGTCACGTCGGTCACATGCGCCTTGCCGCCGGTGAGATTCCAGATCAACCACGTATCGATGGTGCCGAACAGCGCGTCACCGCGTTCCGCCGCCTCGCGCAGCCCGGCGACGTTCTCCAGCAGCCAGATCAGCTTGGTGCCGCTGAAGTAGGTGGATAAGGGCAGCCCGGTCTTTTCGCGGAAACGGTCGGCCCCGCCGTTTGACGCCAGCCGGTTGACGATCTTGTCCGTGCGCGTGTCCTGCCAGACCACGGCGTTGTAGTACGGCTTGCCGGTGTGGCGATCCCATACGACGGTCGTCTCGCGCTGGTTCGTGATGCCGATTGCCGCCACATCCGCGGCCTGCCCACCGACCGCCTTGAGCGCGCCGCCGATGACCTCATGTGTCCGCTGAATGATCTCTATTGGATCGTGCTCGACCCAACCGGCTTGTGGAAAAATCTGGCGATGCTCAAGCTGGTGGGAAGCCGCGATGTGTCCGGACTTGTCGAACAGAATGAAACGCGTGCTTGTGGTACCCTGATCAAGCGCGCCAACGAATTGTCCTGTCATCATTCACCCGCCGGTTGTACATAGAATTCATCGTTACTATATTGACTCACGATTGGCCTGCATGACGAGTGCCGCGGCCGTAATCGCCGGCTGACCGGTATCGCCCGCCGCTATCGAGAAGGACTGTGAACGCCGTGAGACTTCCCCCAAACCGCAGGCCGGTCGAACTGATCGAACGCACGTTCCCCAGCGCGAACATGGCGATCATCCGCGGCCCGCGCCCGATTCTGATTGACCCCGGCTTTGCGACCGACGCCGCGGAAGTCGAGGCGCATCTTGACCGGCTTGACCTGCACCCGCGCGACTTGCAGTGCATCGCGCTCACGCACTACCACTGCGATCACAACGGCGCGGTCGAGTACTTCCAGCAGACGTACGGCGTGCCCGTCGCCGCCGAGCGCACCGAAGCCGCCGCCGCCGTCGACGGCACCCTGCGGCGCATGGTCAGCAGGTGGTACGTACAGCCTGCGCCGCGCTACACCGTTGATGTCTACCTCGATGACGGTATGGTGCTGGAAACCGGTGGCCCGGCTGTGCAGGCCGTCGCCACGCCGGGGCACACCGTCGGGCATCTCAGTTTCGTGACGGACGAAGGCACCTTGATTGCCGGCGACACGTTCCACGCCAGCGACGTCGCGCCTGTGACCCCGTTTCGTGAGGGCGCGACCAGCTTGCACCGCCTCATTGAGAGCATCCACCGCCTGCTTGCGATTGACGCCCCGGTACGGCGCGCGCTGTCAGGGCACGGCCCGGTCATCACCGCGCCGGTCGAGGCGATGGAGGCGGCGCTCGAACGCCTAGATACATGGGTCGCCGAGCCGGAACGCGCGGCGTGGCACGCCTTGAAGCGGCTCGGCACATACAACTTGATGCTGACCGACGGGATGACCGAACGCGATTTCACCACATTTCTTCTACAGGCCCCGTGGTTCGTTGACTACGCGAAGCACGCTTTCGACACGACGCCTCAGGACTTTGTCACGTCGTACATCGCAGAGCTTAAGCGCGCCAACGCCGTTGTGATCGACGAGGGCGTCATGCGGCCAACGACGCCGTATCATCCGCCGCCACCCGGCTGGTTGGCCGGCGATACCGGCTGATATTTGCGCAATTTAGTCGATAGCGTGTAATCTGAACGTCAAATATCCGCGCCAGAGATTCTTGCGGCGCCTACGATTATCTTGTTGACCGTCAAATGACCTTATCGCGTTTCGCCCGCCCCTATGAAGTCAATTCGCCGCCTCGGCGCCGGCTGGTGGTCGATCATATCAGTTTGAGTTTCGGCGGCGTGAAGGCGCTCACCGACGTCAGCCTTCAGGTCGAACCCGGCAAGATCTTCGCGATCATCGGCCCGAACGGCGCGGGCAAGACGTCGATGCTGAACTGCATCTGCGGCCTGTATCGCCCGCAGCACGGCCACATCTGGTACGGCGACACCGATCTCGTAAAGACCGCCCCTCACCGCCTCGCCCATCTGGGGATCGCCCGATCGTTTCAGAACATCGAATTGTTCAACCACATGACCGTGCTCGATAACCTGATGTTGGGCCGGCATGTCCACATGAAGAAGAATCTGCTGACCGCCCTGTTGTACTGGGGCAGCGGGCAGGCCGAGGAAATCCGCCACCGCGAATTTGTCGAGCACGTCATCGACCTGCTGCAGATTCAAGGGATTCGCAAGCAGCAGGTCGGCGCGCTGGCGTACGGCCTGCAAAAGCGCGTCGAGTTGGGCCGCGCGCTGGCGGTCAACCCCGGCCTACTGCTGCTCGATGAGCCGATGGCCGGCATGAACGTCGAGGAGAAGGAGGACGTTGCGCGCTACGTACTCGATATCAATGAGGAGTGGGGCATCACCATCATTCTGATCGAGCACGACATGGGCGTTGTGATGGATATCAGCGACACCGTGGCGGTTCTCGATTTCGGGCGGTGTATCGCGGTCGGTGCGCCGGATCAGGTTCGCTCCGACCCCGCGGTGATCAAAGCCTATTTGGGCGAGCAGGAATGACGGCGCGCAGTGTTCCCGCTACCCTTCCCCAGCAGCTGCGCGCCAACGCCGCACAGTTCGGCGACGCCATGGCCTTACGCGAGAAACGCTTTGGCATCTGGCTGTCGATCACATGGACAGAGTACTTAACACGCGTGCGCAATTTTGCGCTCGGGCTGCATCGCATGGGCTTTCAGCGCGGCGACCGCATCGCCATCCTCGGCGATAACCGGCCTGAGTGGGTGATCGCGGAGGTCGCGGCGCAAGCCTTAGGCGGCGCCAGCATCGGAATCTACCAAGATTCGGTTGTGAGCGAGGTAGCGTACATCATTGACCTGTGCCAAGCGCGTTTCATCGTCGTGGAAGATCAGGAACAGGTCGACAAGCTGCTCGATATCTGGGACGACCTTGAGACCGTCGAGTCGCTGATCTACTTCGATCCACGCGGCCTGCGTCACTACGACGCCGATTTTCTCGTCGCGTTTCCCGATGTCGAGTCCGATGGCGCGGCCATGCACGCCGAACAACCCGCGTGGTTTGACGAGCAGGTGAATCTCGGTAAGTCCGACGACACCGCCATCATCAGCACGACTTCCGGCACGACGAGCAAGCCCAAGCTGGCGTTGATCTCGCATGGCAACCTGCTCAGCATGGCGGATGGACTGGCCGCGGTCGATCACTTCAAACCGCAGCACGAATTTGTGAGCTTCCTGCCGCTGGCGTGGATCGGTGAGCAGATGATGTCGATGGCGTGCGGCATGCGGATCGGCTTCGCGCTGAACTTCCCGGAAGAGCCGGAGACCGTGCAGCACGACCTACGCGAGATCGGCCCGCATACCATGTTCGCGCCGCCGCGCATCTGGGAGAACATGCTCAGCACCGTGCAGGTCAAGATCGAGGACGCCGACCGGGTCAAGCGCACGATCTTCAATTGGGCGCTGACCATCGGCCGGCGCGCGGCTGATCTCAAGTTCGCCAACAAGTCGCTGACGTTCTGGCAGCGGGCCGGTCTGGCGGCGGCACGACTCCTCGTGTTCCACAACCTGCTCGACCAGCTCGGCCTGCGCCGAATCAAGTGGGCGTACACGGCAGGCGCGGCGCTCGGCCCTGATGTGTTCCGCTTCTTCCACGGCCTCGGCGTCAACCTCAAGCAGGGTTACGGCCAGACCGAAACGACCGGAATCTGCGTCATCCACCGCGACGACGACATCAAGTTCCAGACTGTCGGCACGGCGATGCCCGGCGCGGAGGTCACGACGGACAATCGCGGCGAAATCCTCGTGCGGGGCCCGATGTGTTTCTCCGGCTACTTCAACAATCCCGAAGCGACGACCTCGGCACTGACCGAAGACGGTTGGGTTCGCACCGGTGACGCGGGGTACTTCGACGAGGACGGACACCTGATCGTCATCGACCGCGCCAAAGACGTGATGACCCTGCACGACGGCACGCGTTTCTCGCCGCAGTTCATCGAGAACAAGCTGAAGTTCAGCCAGTACGTCCGCGAGGCGGTCGTGTTCGGCGGCGACGATTTCCCATACGTGACGGCCATAATCAACATCGACTTCGGAAACGTCGGCAAGTGGGCGGAGAACCACAAAACCGCGTACACCACCTACACCGACTTATCGCAGAAGCCCAACGTCTACGACCTAATCCGGCGCGAGGTCGAGCGCACCAACGCTGATCTGCCGGGGGCGGCGCGCATTCGCAAGTTCCTGCTGCTGCACAAGGAGCTGGACGCCGACGACGCCGAACTCACCCGAACTCGCAAGGTGCGCCGGGGCTATATCGCGTCCCGCTATCAGGAACTGATCGACGCGCTGTACGGAGACTACGACGAGGCGCGGATCACGTCGACCATCACGTATCAGGATGGGCGCACCCAAACGCTCGACGTCGCCATCCGAATCGAACCTATGGAACCGGTACCGGGCGGAGTGGCGAGCTGATGGATCCCAACGAAGTCCTCAAGTTTCTGCGCCTGACCTACACCGGTTTCAGTGACGGCGCGCTGCTCGCTTTGATCGCGCTCGGCCTTGTGCTGGTGTTCAAATCGACCGACGTCATCAACTTCGCCCACGGCGAATTCATGCTGCTGGGCGGATTCGTCGGCTATCAACTGCTGACGATCACGGCTAGCTGGGGTATCGACCCGACGCTGGGCACGATCCTCTCGGTTGCCGCGCTGGTCGCTGCCATGGTGATCGTCGGCACGCTGGTTGAACGATTGATTTTGAGGCCGCTGATCGGCGAGCAGATCATCTCCGTTATCATGGTGACAATTGGCCTGAGCAGTATTATCGACGCTATCGTGGGGCTGGCATGGGGCACCATTCCACAGCCCCTCCCCTACTCGATCGTGCCGGCAGCGCTGTCAGGGCGCTGGCAGATCGAGATGGAAGGGGCGCGGCGTCCCTTGAACCTTCCGCAGGAGGCGATGCTGACGATCCTCGTCGTGGTGATCCTCGTCGTGCTGCTGATGGTGTTCTTCAAGCGCAGCAAGTACGGGATCGCGATGCGGGCCACCGCCGATGACCAGCAGGCGGCGATGAGCATGGGCATCAGCATCCGCGTGGTGTTCGGGCTGACGTGGTCGCTGACGGCGGTGCTGGCGGGGATTGCCGGCCTTCTCATCGGGGAGCTGACCAACGCCGTTGGCGGGGATATCCCGGTCGTTGGCCTACGCGCCTTTCCGGTCATCATCCTCGGCGGGCTGGACAGCGTCGCCGGCGCGATTGTCGGTGGGTTCACCATCGCCATGCTTGAGACGTACGCCAGCGGTTATCTCGACCCATCGCTCAAGAACGTCGTCCCGTACATCGCGCTGCTGATTATCCTGATGATTAAACCGTACGGGTTGTTCGGGCAGAAGCGAATCGAGCGAGTATAAGACGATGGCGACGCAAAGCGGAATCTATCATCAGACGTACGCCAGTGATATGCAGCTGCGCCCCACGACGATGCAGCGCGTGCGGCTCGTGCTGGTCGCGGCGCTGCTGGTGATCATCCCGTTCGTCGTCGATTCTTCCACCCAGCGGTTGGTCAATACGGTCGTGATCGCGGCCATCGGTGCAATCGGGCTGAACGTCCTCGTCGGCTACACCGGCCAGATCAGCTTGGGTCAAGGCGCGTTTCTCGCGATTGGAGCATACTCGTGCGGACTGCTTCAGGCGTACTTGAACGTGCCGTGGCCGATCGCGCTGCTGGCGGCCGCGTTCATTTCCGCGCTGCTCGGCGGCCTGATCGGTCTACCCTCGCTCCGGCTCAAAGGGCTGTACTTGGCGGTGGCGACCCTCGCCGCGCAGCAGATCGTCGATTGGGTCATCATCAACTGGGATCCGATTGATGGGGAGATCAACGGGCGCGCGACGGATGCGCTGCGCATCCCCGGCAACGCCCTGTTCGGCAACGCCGACCTGCGGCTGAACAACAACGATACGCTGTTCTACATCGTCGCCGCGGCGATCCTCGTCGTGGTCGCAATCGCGACGACCAACCTGTTTCGCACGCACATCGGGCGCGCGTTTGTCGCCATCCGCGATCAGGACATCGCGGCCGAGGTCATGGGCGTGAACCTACATCGTTACAAGGTGCTGGCGTTCATGGTCTCGTCGTTCATCGTCGGGATCGCCGGCGCCCTGCTGGCGCTGCAAAGCACGGCGATCAGCTTCGAGCGCTTCTCCCTATCGGTCAGCATCGAGTATCTCGCCATGATTATCATCGGCGGATTGGGCACGGTCAGCGGGTCGATCTATGGCGCTACGTTCATCGTCGTGCTGCCCGAAGTGCTGCGATCTATCGGCCGTATGCTGACCGGCACCGACGCCGCCTCGTTGAGCGAGTTCAACCGCGTGCTGCCGTTCGTTCAGGAGGGCGTTTTCGGCGTGGTCATCGTCGCCACGCTCATCATCGAGCCGGAAGGCATCCAGCGGATTTGGCGCAACATCAAGGATTATTTCCGGCTGTGGCCATTCAGCTACTAATTAGGGGGAGCTATCGAACGATTGCATCGTAGACTTCGAGTAACCGCATCTTCGGCAGCGCGCGACGACGTGTGGCGCGCTGCGGGCGGCGCAGTTGCCGTGCACCGTGTTAGCCAACTGGGAGGCCTAACCATGATGAAGCGAGTGATCGTACTGTTGGCCGTTTGCGCCATGCTGATCGTTGGATCGGCCGGCGCGCAAGACGGGGAACCTATCAAGATCGGCGCGGTCTTCGACCTGAGCGGCGCAACCGGTGACGTGGGGACGCCGTATGCGAACGGCGTGATCGCGTATGTGGCGGCGCTGAACGAAAGCGGTGGAATCAACGGTAGGCCGATCGAGCTGATCTCAGCCGACTACGCCTACAGCGTCGAGACCGCCGAACAGCTTTACGCACAATTCGTCGCTGAAGGCGTGGTCGTGTTCATGGGCTGGGGCACGGGCGACACGCTCGCGCTCGTCAGCCGCATCGCCGAGGACGAGATTCCGTTCATCTCCGCGTCGTATTCAGCCTCGCTGAACGATCCGAACGGGACGGCGCCATATAACTTCCTGATCGCCACCACCTACGGCGACCAGCTTGAGATCATGATGATGTACATGCTGGAACAGTGGGAAGCGGAAGGCAACAGCGCAGCCGATATGCGGATCGCTGTGTTCCACCACGACAGCCCGTTCGGCACCGACCCGCTCGCACAAGGTGACGAATACGCGGCCAGCGCCGGCATCGGCGGCGTGCTCCATATCCCCATGCCGCGCGGCGCGACCGACTTCACCGCCGAGCTTCAGCAGGCCGACGACTTCGGCGTGACGCACATCATCGTTCAGAACGTGTCAAGCCCGGCCGCGCTGTTGGCCCAAAACGCCTTCGATTTCTTTGGCGGGGCCGGCATGGTGCACTTTGGCTGCCTGAACTGGTGCGCTGACGAACTCTTCGTGAGCCGTGCTGGCGAGGCCGCCGAAGGCGTGCTCGGCGCGATTCCGTTCACGCCGACGACGGTCGAGGTCGAAGGTCAGGAAGGCCCGCGCGCGTTCCTCGAAGCACAGGGGCAGACGCTGGAAGAGGCGTCGCTGCACTTCTCGCAAGGTTGGGCGGCCATGGACGTGATGGCCGAAGCGATCCGCCGTACGCTGGATGCCGGCCTCGAACTGACCGGCCCGAACATCCGCGCGACGCTTGAGACGTTCGAGGACTACGAGACCGGCGGCCTGCTCGCGCCGGTGTCGTTCAGCCCCGAAGACCACCGCGCCAACCGCGCCCTGAAGATCTATCAGGTCGAAAATGGCATCTGGGTCGAGGCCAGCGATCTGATCGACCTGCGCGCGATGGAGTAACCCTTCCCTCTCTGCGGGGGCGCCGAATGACGCCCCCGCTGCTTCCCTGCGCCGGAGGACGCTATGCCACGTGAACGCGCCGCACAGCGTGCGCTGCTCTCGCTCAACAACGTCGAAGTGATCTACAACGACGTTATTCTCGTGTTGAAGGGCCTCTCGCTGCAGGTGCATGAGGGCGAGATCGTCGCGCTGCTCGGCTCCAACGGCGCAGGCAAGTCGACTACGCTGAAGGCGATCAGCGGACTGCTCAAGCCGGAGAACGGCGCCGTCACCGACGGGACGATCGTGTTCGACAACCTGCTGGTCCAACGCCGGGACGCGCCGCAGATCGTCCGCGACGGAATCTTTCAGGTGATGGAGGGACGGCGCATTTTCGAGCACCTCAGCGTCGAGGAGAATCTGCGCGCTGGGGCCTATACGGTACGCGAAGCGACTCAGGTGCGCGACCGAATCGACCTTGTGTTCAGCTACTTTCCCCGCCTATTCGAGCGCAGGCATCAGGTCGCGGGCTTTCTGTCGGGCGGCGAACAGCAGATGCTGGCGATAGGCCGCGCGCTGATGGCGAATCCGCGCGTCATCCTGCTCGATGAGCCGTCGCTCGGGCTTGCACCCCTGCTGGTGCGTGAAATCTTCGACATCATCAAGCGCATCAACGAGGAGCAAGGCACGACGATTCTGCTGGTGGAACAGAACGCCAGCATCGCCCTCTCGATTGCCCACTTTGCGTACATCATGGAAAATGGGCGCATCGTGCTCGACGGTACACCGGACGATCTGCGCAGCAACGCCGACGTGCGCGAGTTCTATCTCGGCTTGACCGAGGTCGGCCGGCGCAAGAGCTACCGCGACGTCAAACACTACCGCCGTCGCAAACGCTGGCTGTCTTAGCCGCCGAATTTTCCGGCCTGCAACCCTGCAGACTCGCCGGCTGTCACCCAAGCAAAATATCCTCGCCATCAGCCAAGTTGCGCGTTCAACAAAACACTCGTATTGTGTGCATATCGCGAGCTTCATTCACCACGAGGGAGGAATCACATGAAGCATCTGCGCAGCATTTTTGCCTTGTTGATGATCATTCTTGTCGCAGCGGCCTGCCAGCAGGGCGGTTCGTCAGGTGGTGGCGATGGCGGTGGCGGTGGCGGTGGCGGCAGCGGTTCGCCAGAAGACGCGGCCAAAGCGTACTTCGAAGCCGCCTTCGCCGGTAATGCGGACGGAATACGCGCCGCATTGTGCAAGGCCCAAGCCGCACAGGCAGACGCCATAGCCAGCGCGTTCGGCAGTATGGCCGGGGCGGTTC
>JAANMY010003913.1_pt1 | contig 11803 bp, 8 predicted proteins | sample 7279691 | NCBI WGS metagenome assembly JAANMY01 (sample SAMN14094543, study PRJNA606508) | bioreactor metagenome | isolation source: A lab-scale SPAN reactor treating ammonium-rich wastewater day 388 | place: Ireland: Galway | collected 2018-02-07
CGGTACGGTGGCCGCGAACGTAACGCTCGATGTGATCTTGCCGATCCTCGACCTCTTGATCGCGAAGGCTGAGGAAAAACTGATACTGTCAGGAATTCTTAAGACGCAGGAGCGTGAGATCGTCGAGGCACTCGGCGCGCGCGGGTTCACTGCTCCACGCATCCAAACAGACGGCGAGTGGATCGCAGTCGTCGTTGATACTCATTGATCTTTCTTTGGGGGAAGTGCCGCCGGGATATCGCCATCGTCGGTGAGCGTGATGGCCGGTTTTCGCGGTTTTGCGTCAAAACGCGGACGGGTGCGAAGTGTCGGCGGGAGTTTTGCGGGTGCATAGCTTCCTGCGGCGAGCGGCTCGATGCGTTTTACGATCATTCCGCCACGTCCGGCAGCCCAGACATTCGTTCCGCCGCGATAAACTATCGCCTGCAAAAGCTTGCCGGTAAAGCTCGTGGCCGCCGCCCATTTTGCACCCGCGTTCTCTGTCATTACCACAGTTCCAAGTTCGCCCACCGCAACGGCATTCTTCTCATTGAAATATGTAACGGCAAACAGGCTGTTCGATGTCGGCGATTCCTGATCCTTCCATGTTTGTCCGCCGTCCTCCGTTCGAAGAATGATGCCGTTCTCGCCGACGGCAAATCCTACTTTATCGCCGTAAAAGCTTACGGAATATAGATTTTCGCGCACATTCGATCGAACCTTCTGCCACGAAAGGCCGCCGTCAACGGTCGTTATTATCACACCGCGGTCGCCGACCGCGATGCCGCGTTTTTCGTCAAAGAATTTTACGTCCTCGAGCCAAAGACGAGTGCCGGATTCCTGCTGCTCCCAATACGCTCCGCCCGAATCCGAGCGTAGGATCATTCCGTTCTCGCCGACCGCAAAGCCCGTTCTTTCTGTGATGAAATAGACACTGGTGAGGTCTTGCGTGACGTGCGTTTCGCCTTTGCCCCAACTTGCTCCACCGTTGATCGTTCTTAGGATCGTTCCGTCATCGCCTGCGACCCAGCCGCGTTGGCCGTCGTAGAATGCAACGGAGTTCAGATTTGCTTCGGTTTCGGAATAGGCCGGCAGCCAATCGCGTCCGCCGTCGTTCGTAAGCCAGATGCGGCCATGTGACCCGACCGCGATGCCGATCTCATCAGTTTGAAAGGCTATATCATTGACGTCTTCGCGACCGCCCTCGCTGAGCCGCTGCCAACTGTAGCCTCGATCGTCGGTGCGGAGGATGAGTCCGTTGTCGCCAACAGCCCAACCGGTGAAGTCATCTGCGAAATACGCATCCACGACGCGCGGACTTGTGCGAACCGAAAAAGGCAGCCAGGAAATTCCAGCATCGCCCGTGAGCCAGATCCTTCCACTCGCGTCCGAAATAATTCCTTGCGAGCTGTCGGGCACAAAGCTCGCGGCGAGCAGGTCCGCCTTTGTGAATATCTCGATCCGCTTCCACGTTTTGCCGCTATCGGTGCTTCGTTCTACACAGCCTCCGTAGCCGGCGGCAATGAACACGCCATTCCTCAACAAGGTGATGCTCGAGACGATCGCGCCGTCGCAATGCGTGCTTTGCGACCAGGTCGCACCGCCATCTTCGGTTAGCAGGACGAGGCCCGCCGTGCCCGAGACGGCCGCCGTCTTGTCGTCAAGAGCGGTTACTTTCAAGAGCTGCGTGGTAACGCCTGAAGCAAGCGGCGTCCAAGTCTCGCCGCCGTCGGCTGTTTTTAGCAAAGATCCGTTGGAACCGCTGATATAGCCGGTTTTTTGATCAGATGCGAACGCAAGGCTGTAGAAATGCTCCCGCGTCTCGGCCGCGACGATCTTCCACTTCTTTCCGCCATCGTCGGAGCGTATTATCGTCCCGCGGGCACCGACCGCGACGGCCCGTTCTTTGTCGAGTAGAAAGACCGCGGAGAGAGTCGCCTTTGTTGGCGATTCGATCTTTAGCCAGCGAAAACCGCCGTCCGTGGTGCGCAAGATCGTGCCGTCTGAACCAACGGCGAGGCCGTGTAGTTTGTCCTTCGCGAAATGGATGCCGTAAAGCGGATTGCCTTGCGGCAGCGGATTTTGCCACAACCAGCCGTTCGACACCGCTTGGGGAAACGAGTTTGCGGCAAATATGAAAAGAGCGAGACAGCTAACGAATAGAGCGGCCCCTGTATTCTTTTCTCGATTGAAACGGATGGATAACTTCAGAAATTCAAAGATCCTATATTAAAGCTCAACTGTACCGAGTTCGACAACGGCATCCGACAAAAGTTCCGGTTCTACGCGTCCGAGAGAGGCGATCTTTCGAGCCGTTTTATCGGCTATTTCCTGGACGGCATGGCCGCTATGGCCCTTTATCCAGTTCCACTCAATAGTATGGCCCTCGGCGGCTCTATCGAGACGCGACCACCAATCGTGATTCGTCTTACGGCGAAAGCTGCCGGTCATAGTGTTGACGACGTATAGCGAATCGCTAAATAAACGCACACGGCATGGTTCTTTCAGTTGTTCGAGGCCGATGGCGGCTGCGGCGATCTCCGCCTGCTGATTCGTTGCACGCCCGAGAAAGTGGCCAAAGCCCTTCCAAAGCCCCTGAAAGCCCAATAGTGCAACGGCAGCGGCACGCGGATCACCTTTGCCGTTGCCGAGGCTTGAGCCGTCGCACACGATCGTTACATCTTTCATTTATCAGTTCGCTCACGCCCGGTCGCCGAGCACGATTACATTATCCACGTAATTATCAAAAGTGTCGTCATGCGAGATGACAAAAAGCTGGTCGAAGTTTGTGATGCTGCGGATCTCGGACGCGAGATTCTCCCGCCGAACCTCGTCCATATTGGTCGTCGGCTCATCAAAGAAAGCGATCCTGATCTCGGTCAACTGCTTCAACAACGCGAGCCGAACGGCCAACGCGGCCGACATCTGTTCGCCGCCCGAAAGGCTTACAAAAGGCCGCTCGTACGAATCTTCTTCGACCGAGACCGAATAATCGTCATTCCATTTCAAAGAGCGTTCGCCGTTGCCCGTGATCTCGCGAAAGATCTGATTCGCTTCGACAGCAACGTGCCGAACGTAGTTGCGAGCGATCTGTGGAGCAGCTTCTTTTAAGGTGTCGCGGATGAATGCCGTTGTCTTCGAGAGGCCATCAAGACGCTCGCGTTCGGCGAGGCCCTGAGTACGGGCTGCCCGCAGTTCGGCGAATTTGTCGATCTCCGCATTTAGCTTTTCAAGACGCTCGTTGGCTGCACTGTATTTCGCCGTTTCGGCGGCCAGCGTCCGGTCGAGGGTATTGACGAGCACGCGGCTCTCTTCAAATTTCTTCAGATCGAGATCAGCGAGGGCAGCAGCATGCGCTTCGCTGGCACGGTGGGCTTCGCGAGTTGTTGCATCAAGCGAAGCCGCGGCTTCCTGCATAGCCTTTCGCCGTGGTTCAAGTTCCTTCGCGATGTTTTCATTCGAGAGAAACGCAAGGTGCGCTTCCGAGTTCGCGTCGCGTTGGCTGAGCGCGGACGCAAGACCTTCGTCGAGGGCCGCAAAAGGGGCTAGCCGTTCTCCAAACGCAGCGTGTTTGTCGCCGATCTCCTTTATTCTCGCGGAAATGCCGGCGAAGCGAAGATCGAGATCCGCCTTTTCGTTCGCCAGTGTTTGAACGAGGCGAAGACGGCCGCGCGGATCTCCCAATGCCGCAAGCTCTTTCTCGCACGACGTGAGTTCGGCGGCAAGTCCGGCGTTTGCATCTACCGTCATCTTTAGCGACCTGCTACGTTCGGCTAGTGCCTTTCCTTCGGCATGTATCTCTTCGTTCCGGCGCTTAAGCGATGCGACCTCTGCGGCGGCCTTTTGACCTTCGCGAGCGAGCGCGATCTGCTGATCAACAGCCGTCCGCTCGGTCGTAAGCTCACCGATCTGCGTACGAAGGGAAGTGAATTGGCTCGAGACAAAAGACTCGAGCGTCTCGCCGGGGCCGAGATTTAGGCACTTTTGCGACAAGATCGGGCAGAGACCGTTCTGGATCTCTCGCTGGAATCGCTCGTCGCGGTCAAGATTCGCCTGGACGGCAGCAAGCGAAGTGATAAGTTCGCCGGAGCGTTTTTCGAGCTCGACGAGTTCGGCTGCAACGGCAGCTTTCTCCGAATTCTCCTTGATCGCTGCGGTGTTAGCGGCGAACTTTTCACGAAGCTGCACGACTTGGCTTTCCAATGCCAAATGTTCAGCCTCGACAGCCTTTGCTGCACTCACGCGTTCGCGCAGATCGGCGATCCGACGCTCAAGCGTTTCCTGCTCGGCGGCTTTCGGCAGGAGCTCATTCACCTCGCGCGCCGCTTTCTCAGCCCGTTCGACCAATTCGCGGACCGATTCTTGCTCTGTCTTTGCAGAAGCAAGTTGCGTCTCCGCAGCGTTCAGCTCAGCTCGGATCTTGTCTCTGTCGCTACGTTGATGTTCGAGTCTTTTGATCTCGGCCATTGCGGCCAGGTATTTTTCGCTTCCTGGGCGGGAAGTCTCGACCGCCAACGCCGCCTTTTCTGCCGCGGCATAGAGAGCCGTTGCATTCGAAGCTGCCAGTTCCGCGCGCTCTCGAGCAGTTTGCGCGTTCGCTGCAGCGGTTTGGAGTTCAGCGACGTGAGCATGCTTCTTTTCGACGATCTCGAATTCGGTTCTGGCAGCGGCAAGGTCCACGCGGACCCGACCGATCTTTTCCGCGAGGCCTTTTGTTTCGGTCAAAAGCGACTCGCGTTCGGCGGCAACGCTCTCGGAGCGTTCAAGCTCGCCTTCGATCCTCGCGACCTTCTCGCGCGTGTCCGAAATGCGATGTTCGACAAATCGGCTCGTGTCGAGCAACTTGGCAGCGGCGTCTCGGTATTCATCGACCTTCAAAAGACGGTCAAAAACGATCTTGCGGGCCGATGCTGTCGCGAGGAAGACAGCGGTAAATGTGCCTTGCGGGACGCCGATCGCCTGGCGAAAAAGGGATTCGAGATCGGTGCCTGGATCGAGGCCAAGGTGCTGCCAGACAAACCGCTGCACTTCCTCTTTTTTGTTGGCAACGACGCTGTCCAATCGTGGATCGCGCACAAAATACGCAGATCCCGAATCGCGGAAGATCTCGTATTCGCGATCATCGATGCCGCTCACGAAGGTTACGCGCACCCAGCCTTTTTTCTCGCCTCGGCGTACGAATTGCTCTTTCGTGTAGTCAAGCATATCGAACATCGCCCAGGCCACCGCCTCGATGATCGTTGTCTTTCCCGTGCCGTTCTCGCCGCGGATAGCGGTAATGCCGAGCGCGAAATCAAACGTTGCTCGGCTGTAAGATTTTATATTTTCGAGCTCAAGGCGAGAGATGTACATTGTAAAGGTCCGGCGCTCGCAGGCACACGAAAAAGTACCGAAAGCGATCGGGCAAGCTGTGATTTTCCCTTGAAAACTATTCTACCGAATTTCGGCGCAAGAGACGAAAAATCGCTACAATATCCGTCTATGAAACTTGCGCCTGGCGAAGCTGTGATCGCGATCCTGCATACTCCGCGGGAAAAGCTTTTCGGTATCCTGGATGAGATCAGTGCGGCGGGTGTGAGCCTACGCGGTGTGGACCTGAGTTATTTTGAGGATCTTTGCCGTGCGGTCGCTGCGGGTGAGGAACATTTGAGCCCTAGCGATTACTTCATCCCGATGTGGCGCGTCGAGCGTGTGACCCATGACGAAGCGTCCGCCGGAACGGCCTCGCTCCTTGAACAGTTCGCCGCTCGGACGGGCCGGGAATTTGCTGAATTCTAATTCTTTGGCTTTGAGGTTGTTTCAACCGGCTTGAACTCGATGCTGCCGCTTGTGGTCGTAAGTTTAATGACCGCGTCGCTCGGCTGGCCGATCTTCCCGACTATACTCTTTACCGCATCACCCGTGATATTCTCAGTCGCAACCTCGAGGTGAAATCCACTTGAGAACGAACCAAACCCGTAAGTTGCGGCGACCGTTGCCGATGAGTCTTTCGGAAGATCTAGCCGCAGATTCCCATTCTGCGAGCTAAAGCGGTACGCTCCGCCGTTCAGGATCGGCCCAGTGTAGGAGATCGTCCCGGAGATAGTGCCGGCATCGATCTGTCTGTGATTTGTATCGACGATAGCAATATTGCCGCTTAAGGTCTTTGCACGGAGAATGTCGCCGGGCTTTTTCGGTTTAACCCCGAAAACGAGAATATTTCCCGTCGTTGATTCAACGGAGATAGCACCTGCCGAATCTTCGATGCTGATATTTCCGCGATTGACCATGGCCGTAACGCCATCAGCGATATTCCGCAGCTGTGTGTCGCCTCCGAAGGTAGAAACGGTAACGTTGTTAACTGAATTGACCGAGAGGGCGACCTCGCGGCCTTTGACCGAGAGAGTCGTGCCGACCGGCACATCGATCTCGACGTCATCCTCGTCGAGGCAATCGCTAGGCGGAAGCGGGGGATTCGACCTCCGCTGCGAGATCGCGTTGATCGAGATCCAGACCGGTGTGCCCGCTGCGTCTTTCTGCAGAATTCTGAATTCGAACTGTGAACCTTCTGCCGTATAGACGCGAACTTGATTTCGAGACCACGAATTGACAGAGAGTTTCCCGCGAAGTACGCAAAGCGTCAGGTTAACATCGGAATTTACGATGAGAGCCTTCTCCTGCGGGCCAACGTATGGTGCCGGAGGCGTCTTCGGAACCTTAGTTACAGGCGGCACCGGCGGCGGTGTCTTCTGCGCGACGGCAAAGATAGGCAGCGTGATGAGCGCGGCGGCAAACGTAAGAGATCGAAGGAAACGTGACATCATTTGGCGGCGGGAAGCTCGATCACCTGAGACTTGCAACAAGCTCCTGCTTCTGCGAGACCGAGTTTAGCAGATCGATCTTGTTTTGATACGAACTATAGAGAACCTGACGTGCAGAAGCGTCATTCGGATCCTTTCGGACCTGTGCCCGCATTTTTGCGATCGTGTTATTAACAAGGGCCATATCGCGTTCGAACGCGATACGTTCCTGCACCGCCATCACCGAATCTTTCTGTCCCTGCAACGACCTTGAAAGCCCGGCGATAGTGCTCTCATAATTCTGCAAAGTTAGGTCGACCGCGGCCGCGGGGCTCGACGAACGGGCAGGTACAGGTTGCGCGGATGCAGTTGTATATGCTGCCCGGATGGCCCTGTGACGAGGTGCCACCTTCGGCATATCGTTGAATTCCGCTGTCTCTGCGATATCCGGCTTTTCACCTGCCTCAGGAGGTGCAGCCTGTATGACCGTCGCTGCGGGATTACCTACTGCTGACTTTCGCGTTGCAACGGTGTCATTTGCGGCAGGCTGCCTGCTCAAGAAAAATCCCGCTCCGATGACAACAAAAAGTAACGCTGCCGTTGCGACCGCAAACGACGGCCGTGCAAGCAGCGTAAGAGCAAAGGCTTCGAGCTTCTTGTACCACGGACGCTCACGTTTTTCCGTCTCGATGTGTTCGTTGATCTTGGTCCAGAGACGCTGGGTCGGCACTAGGGAATCAAATTCGCGGGCGAGAGCCGGCATTACGAGCGCTTCTTCGGCTTCCGCCTCGGAAAGGAGGCGTGTGCATGCGTCGCAGACATCGAGATGGTCAGACACCGCGGCCGAGAGGTCGAGGCTAAGCTCGCCGTCAAGAAAGGCCTGTAATGTCCCAATATCAATACAATTCATTGCTATCGTGTCTGTCCCGTATAGTGCTTTGCGAATTCCTGCCTCGCACGTGCTACAAAAGTCCCAATACTCGCGACATTCAAGTCCAGGCTCGCCGCGATTTCCTTATAAGAGAGTCCTTGCTGCTTAAGAACAAGACAGCTTCGGAGCGGTTCCTTGACCTGAGCCAAAGCCCGATAAATGTCATTCACACCTGCACTTTCCTCGAAATCGAGCTCGACGGAAGATCTCTCCTGCAGGCCATATTCTTTGACGTAATTATCCTCTCGGGTGTTTGCTCTCATTGTACCGCGAATGGCGTTTCGGGCAAGGTTTATCGTGACCCTAATGAGCCAGGGCTTGACCATTTCGTCATTCGCAAGTGAATCGAGGTGCTTAAAAAGGCGGATGAAGGCTTCCTGAGATACATCCTCTGCGATGCCGGGGTCCGAAACTACCGAGCGGGCAACACGAAAAACGGTGCGATGATGGAGCGCAAATGCCTCCTCGAACCCAATTCTCTCATTCGCTCGCGATGCCGCGGTTTGTTCGGACATTATGTCCACAAAGATGTTGTAACTCTCGCTCATCTCAGCATCAAAAAATGCCACTCATCGGTAATAAAACACCGCGAACCACCCTTTTGTGACAACAATTAGATGCTAAAACGTAATAGTTTTCAATCGGGAATTGGCCGCTGCGGCGGCTGCCACGCCCGATCCGGCAGAGGTCAGGACGACGACAACGTCATTCGGACTTGTTTCTGCCATACGTTTTTCGAGCCAGGATGGTTCGGTCGATCGTGGAATTTCGGCCAGTGCGAGGACAGAAAGGCAATCAAAAAGATGGGATCTGGATGTTCCCGGCGGCAGGTCTTCTTCGCCAATAGCTAGGGAAAATTCGACACCCGAAGCCTCAAGCTCAGTAAGCATCGCTGCGGCAAAGCTAACGGCGGCCTCGAATTCCGGGTGAATGGCGACCTTTCCGGCAAGGCGTTCGCGCAGCGACGGACCATCATTGCTGGGGGCGAAGCCGCCGATCAGGATGCGCACGCGTGCGTCGGCCTCACCAGCGAATTCGCGGACAGTGATCCTCTGGGTTCTGGCCGTCGCCTTCCAGTCAATGCGGCGAAGGTCGTCTGCTGCCTCATAATCCCTCAAAAAGAGAAGGTCGTCGCCTGCCCCGCGAGTCTTTAACGGCTCGCGGCTGCCAAACGCTGACGTGATCTCGACCTTCGGGTTCTCAGAACTACGACGCGGGAAGATCAGGATATCGGCCTCGTTTGCCGCGAGCCGTCGCCTGTGGCGTACAAAACCGAACGGGAAGCCCGTCGAAAGCTCGAAATCGCTGATCTTGAATCGTCCGCGTTGGGGAAATGTGTGCGAAACCCGGCGTTCGGCCATCCCGCGATGAGGAATGTATGCGATGTGGTCGAGAGTAAGATTCGTGTGCGGAGCTTCGAGAAGGCGTTTCGCGATGAATGCAGGGAAAGCCTCACGTATTTCGTCCGCGTCCTCGATCGTTTCACGTTCTTTGCCCCGGACTTCGGCGACGATCGAAAATGCGGGAAAGGTGCGTTTTCCATTCGTGAGTTCGAGCGTGATCGGAAATGCCTCCTGTGCATAGATCGTTTCCGGAAAGCGGATCCTGATCTCAAGCTTTCTCAACGCCAGCCAGCCGACGGCGAAGCCGACCGTCATTGCGGCAAGCATCACGGAAAGAACAATAAAAAGCAGGTTATTGCCCGTATTCCACGCCGAAAACCCAACAACGAGCACAAGCACGAGGATCACCGAACCGCCGAGCGTGAACTCGAACGGAAGATTCATTTGCGATGCCTCGCGGCTCGCCTTTTTTGCGAGCGGAGGGATCACGAAGATCAGTATCAGCAGGATAAAAAGCAGCGAAAGGCCGGCCGCGATTGCCGCAAGCCGGGATTCATGAGCCTCGTGCGCGTAAAGGGTCAATCCCGCGAGTGCGAGCCCACCGGTAACAACGACTATTCCAATAGCGGAATTTCTCAGGTCCTGCTTCGAGATCAGCTTTAGCAATAGTCGGAAGTCCATAAAAAGCGGCTTTTCTAAACTCTCGTACCTATTCTAACTTTCTTTGTGTGTACGCAGAATAGGTTTCGATCATGAAATGGAAGTTGCTAAATTGGCCGCTCGATCCCGGATCAAGTGAGCTTTGGACGGAATTTCTCGACGCGGCTCAAATGCCGACGCAATACGGCTCCGCGCACTTCTTTACGGATCCGTTCGTCCGCGGAGGCGAGCGATTCGCTATCGCAGCGATGGACGCTCAACAAAAGATCGCGGCCTTGGCCACCGGCGTGCAGCAAAGCGGGATCGTTACGTGCGGCCTTCCGAGTCGTCCGCAGGTTTTCTTTCGGAATGACGTTGACAGGCAGGATGCTATGCATTGCCTCTTCGAAGGCATCGTAAAGACTTGGGATCCAAAATTCGTCCAAATGGTTTCGTGGGGTGAGATCGACGGCATCGAGCGATTCGGCCTGGATCGAGGGAAAGATTCCGGGAACAACGAGGTTGTGCTTCTCGACCTTTCCCTTGGGTACGAAACGCTCTTTAAGAATTTTTCATCCGCCCGACGAAACGGTATTCGAAAGGCAGGGCGTTACGGCGTCGAGATCACGCGGCTTGAAGCCGAGCAGGACATCGATGCCCTTTATGAGATCTACGTTCAGTGGAACCAACGAAAGGGAAACGAACCTGACGACATCGACGCGTTTCGGAGCGGCGTTCGGCAAACGGATTCGCGGGCCGTCTTTATCGCAAAGTTTGAAGGGAAAGTGATCGCCGGGAGCTATTTTAGATTTCTAAATGGCGGTGTGATGGAATACGCAGGAAATAATTCGTTCGAGGAGCACCAGCATCTAAAGCCCAACGAACTGCTGCTTGCCCACGCGATCAGGTGGGCATGTACGCGGGACCTCAAAACCTTTAGTCTTGGCGGTGCACATCCATTCTTGCAGCGTTTTGGCGGCGCGGTGGTGCGGACATCCGTTTATACGAGCGACCGTACTTTCTTACAGCTTCACCGCCGCCGCGAAGACCTTCTGCAACTGCGCAGCAAATTCGTTCAACTTGTCGGCAAAAAGAACAAAGAGCGGATCGCACGTCTCGTTGGGCGAACGGCGTAGAACTCAGACAGGGACCTCGATCGAATCAAGTATCGACATCAGAATGCGCTCGGCCTCGCGTATGCGAGCGGTTCCGGCGGCGATCCGTGTGCCGACGAGTATTCGGTGTGCGAAGCATGGGATCACGAGGTGTTTGATATCGTCGGGAATGCAGAAACTGCGTCCTTCGATGACGGCGTTCGCCTGAGCTGCTCGGAACAGCGCAAGCGATCCGCGCGGGCTGACGCCGAGCTCCAGCGATTGATGCTTACGCGTTGCCTCGACGATCTTCAGAAGATAATCCACAAGCGCTTCATCGACCCGAACCTGCCCTACGCTTCGTTGCAGTTCGACAAGTTCGTTCGCCGTCATTACGGCCGAAACACGATCAAGCGGGTCTCGTTCGATACGGTCAAGCAGGATCTCACGTTCTTCGCCCGGCGTTGGATAACCGATATTCAGCCGAAGCAAAAACCTATCAAGCTGCGATTCGGGGAGCGGGAATGTGCCGTGATGCTCGGACGGATTCTGCGTCGCGATCACGATGAACGGCTCCGGCAGCGGCCGTGTCACGCCCTCGGCCGTTACCTGCATCTCGGCCATCGCTTCGAGTAAGGCGGACTGCGTTTTTGGGGTCGCTCGGTTAATTTCGTCGGCGAGAACAAGATTTGCGAAGATCGGGCCCGGTTTCCATTCGAACTCGCTCGTCTTCTGGTTGAAGACCGAGAGGCCCGTTACATCGGACGGCAAGAGGTCGGACGTGAACTGGATCCGCTGGAACGCGAGATCAAAAGAGCGTGCAAACGCATTCGCAAGCGTCGTTTTGCCGATGCCGGGAACGTCTTCGATCAGGAGATGGCCGCCGGCGATAATGGCAACAAGCGCGTGGCGAATGCTCTCACGCTTGCCTTTTATTACGGTTTCGACCGCCTGGCACAGCTCTTCGAGCCTTCGGCTGCTTGTATTATCGGCAACCACGGCGAGCGGTTTCGGGGATCTTGATGCTATCCAATCTCT
>JAANMY010003914.1_pt1 | contig 11803 bp, 2 predicted proteins | sample 7279691 | NCBI WGS metagenome assembly JAANMY01 (sample SAMN14094543, study PRJNA606508) | bioreactor metagenome | isolation source: A lab-scale SPAN reactor treating ammonium-rich wastewater day 388 | place: Ireland: Galway | collected 2018-02-07
AACGATCATTCGTTTTCTTTAACAAATCAATTCACGATGTATGAATTCAATGTAGTGACCTCCCAGAATACAGCCGCCGTCAATCCTGCTTTTCGAGTAGCGGGCACCGGGAGCATCGATATCGCCCGAATAGAACTGACTTACAGGGACTCATCCGCCGCCCAGCTGGTTCGCATCTCCCCATCGAAGCCACTGGATTTTGCCATCAGCGCCCGAGCAGCCAATATCGATACCCCATTGATTTTAACTCTGCAGGAATTTGGTCGAACCGATGGAGGTGTCCTGCGTTCTACGACACAAAGCATCGATCTCACCGCCGACTACAGCGACAGGATTCTATCGGTGACTCCCACCTCTACAACACGCTGGGTGAATCCGATGATTGTCCTGGAATCAAGCGGGACAGTGGATATCCGCTCCATCACCCTCGCATCGAGCGGTGCTCCCGCCCCGGTAATTCTCCTCCCGCAGGGATGGACTCCCAATGCTGAGCCGGTTCTCTACTGGCGTTCCAATGCTCATCAGGCAGTCCGGATCCAATTGGCAACCGACATGCAGTTCCAGAACATCACCTGGGATTCGAATGAAGTTGTTCTGGGAGGCAATCACTACCGTCTGCCTCCAATGGCATCTGGCGACGTTCTGTTCGCACGATTGAGGAGCCTTGATTTCGAAGGGAACTGGTCCCTCTGGTCTGATCCCACAGTGATCCAATACCAACCCTTTGCCCAGTGCGAGACTTCTTCTGTGGGGCTTTATGATCTGTATCCGGTTCGTTCAATGCCGGCCATGGAGGCGCATGAACACCTTCATCTGGTCAGTGTTCTTCAAGGCCTTGCAAACCGTGAGGCTCCGAATCTGCTGGTGCGCTGGATGCAGACAGATGATTACTGGCGTGGGAAACTGCAACAGCCGGGGCGATTTCTCGAAACTGCCGAAATCGTCTCGATTCCTACACTGGAGGCATTGCTCGAGAGATATGCTGGTGTTTACCAGGGCGTCGTCCTCTGGGATCCGTCAGTGCCAGCGACAAGCAATGTGGCATCGACTGTTGCTGGGGTCGATAATCTGCTGCCGATTCCTTACCGGGATACAACAGGCTCTCTTTACCGCCGCCTGGTTGCAGCTGGGCCTCGGCTGCCAGTCCGGGTCAATCTGGTCGGGAAATTTACAGGCAGCGGGATGATTCCTGACATCAATGAAAGCAGCTCCGGAAGCGCAAAGAATGACGCTTACCGTTGGGCCATCGAGCGCTACCTGGAAACCGGCCTCTGCAATCCAGCACGGCTGGGCTACACAATAGATTCCTTCTGGACCAGCCATCCGGAATATGGGGGCGACTACTCCAACAGCGCACTGACAAACCATGATTTCATCATCCGGCACAAGGGGTTTTTCTGGGACCTGAGCGTGTGGGGTGATGAAAAACCGAATGATGATCCCGGCCAGCCGCTGCAAACGGATCTGACCACTCTCAAAAGGCTGTTCGCTGCAGCCGCATCGCAATCCAATCAGCAGATTATCCATGTCGCCGGTTTTACACCCTGGGCCTGGAAATACTGCAATGAGCTCTACAGCCATGGCGGAACAAGCACGCCCTTTGGAAAGCATGGAGGTGTTGAGACTGAATGGGAAACTGTGCGCATCCTGTCGAGCTACAATGCCTTTATCGATGCGGATGCCATTGGCCTGGTGGGGCTTTCCAATGCATCCTTTTACGACCACATGCCCCGTCCGGAAAGATTCAACTTCTCGCCTCCCCCACAACTGGAGGATATGCAGTCATCCGGTTATATCAGTGCCGCCGGTGAAGCCGTTCCGCGCACCTACTGGATCAACTACATTGGCGATTATGACTCGGCCGCATGGATGACGACACAGCTGCCATCGAAATGGGACCACTTCAGGCGGAATGATCTGATTCATTCCTGGGGGTGGGGTCCACAGCTGATGGAACGCGGGATGCCGATTTTCGATGAATATCTGCGAACCTGCACTCCGCGTGATCCGGTATGGGCCTCGGATAATGGAGCAGGCTATCTCAATCCAACACAGCTGTTCACTCCCCGCAATCCATCCGGCCTGGGCAGTGGAACAGCAACCTGGCAGAACCACTGCCGCAGGTGGTTTCAAAGCCTCGGAATCCGCCAATCAGGATTTGTTATCGATGGTGGCGGACCGAACTTCACACACGCCCAGCAGGCCATCTATGAACCCTTTTCCGGTGATGGACTGGTCACACACACTCAGTTCAGGGCAGGTGAATACCCACACATGATCGGCTCGATGCCGGTTGTTGGCATGGCGGATGGTGGTTTGAATGCTTCTCCTCAAAATGCAGCATCCCAGATCGCCAATCTGGCAAGTTCCGGTGGGCGCCATTTTCTTCCTGTCCGAAGCATCCTGAAGGATCCTGGTTACTACTATGAACTGAACCGCGCACTCCAGAGGAATCATGCCTCGATCCTGCCAGCGCTTCTTGATCCGAACTGGTTCTTTTATCTGATGCGCCATTTCCTGGGGGGAGACAATTCGGCGCGGGCCTTTTTCCTCGCCGATACCATCCCATCGGAAGTCATCCAGGGTCGCACCTATCAGGCAAGTGCCTGGCTTCGCAACATCGGCTGGGACAGCTGGGATTCCTCAGAGGGCATGGGTTATCGATTGGCAGTCAATCTGTCTGATTCCATTAATTTCACGGACTCCCAACTCATAGCGATTGGCGGAGTCCTTGCACCGGGCAAGATGGCTGAACTGCAATTCCAGTTTGAAGTTCCCTCTGAGGAGGGGCGAAAGTATCTTCTGATGGATGTCGTCGATCCATCCGGAAATCGGTTTGGAGAAAAGGGAAACCCATTCCTGATTCGTGAAGTTGACCTGATCGGCGAACCTGTCGGTGTCTCCAACTGGCCCGAATATTGAGATCCAGAGCGGCTGCACCCGGGTCTGGATCCCTCTCACCGGACAGTCGGCACCCATCTGAAACTTCGGCTGCGCAGCCTTACTCGATGAAACCGTGGTATCGCCCCAGGTAATAAGGGAGCAGGTAAAAGGTCCCTTCATGTTCGGAGAGGCCAGAGCCTTCCGGGCCTTCGAGGGCATCCAGAGCGAAACCATCGCGGTCCTGTCTCACATGGCCGCGTTCATCGATCGGGAGCGATTTTCCATCGACACGAGACCAGCCGATGCCGGGCTGCACTCCGGGGCTTGGATCCAGCTGGATGTCGTAACGGTGGCTGTTGTTCGCTTCCCAGGCGATCAAATCCAGCGGCAGGACGCACAGTGTGTCGATGACATCGGCATGAGCATATTCGAGCGGCCTGTATTTGCGCAGCATGGATTCGCGAATATCTGGATTTTCCTCAAAGGCATTGTCGAAGTGCCCCTGTGCATCCAGATCGATAAAATGCTTTGCACAGGCAGCATAAGCCAGGCTCCAGAAAGGATTTTTCTGCTTGCTGACATAAAGCCAGAAATGCTCCAGGCTCTGGCGGTAAAGCAGCAGCAGTTCCGGATCTTTTTCATACAGCATCAGGGTGTAGTAGCTCTCCAGCCCCAGGTCATTATCCCAGGAGGCGATCATTTCCGGTGGAAAGGTGATTCTCGGAACCAGTGTATTGATGTGATAGTGATATTTATCCCGCAACTCGGCTGCGACAGCGGCGTATTTCGGATCACCGGTGACGTGCTCAGCCACTGCAAGGAAGCTCAGGATCATCAGAGAATTCAATCCGCGCTGCTCCCACCCATCGATGGCAAGGAGATAGTCCGGTCCGAACCGTCCCCAGCGGGTGGGTTCGCCATCATGGTCGATCAGATTGAAGCCATTGCGGATCAGGTGGTCTGTGATCTCCCGGATAACCTCGCGTGCGGGTGATTTTTCTTCTTCGGTTTGAGCCACAAGGTCATAATAGATTGCATAAAAGAAGTAGTGTGCTGCGAGCTCATCGGAGCTGGTATCACACTTCCAGTAGTATTTGCCATCCTCGCTTTTGACAAAACGCGGAGTGATCAGCTTCCAGAATGGATCAGACTTCCGGGATTCCTGGTTGTATCGATCGCCATAGATTTCATTGACCGGCTCCGGCCAGTCAACCGGGATCAAAACCCGGGCCGGAAAGCCACGCATTGATTCCGGAACAATATCCACCAGACGCTTGCAGGCCAGAAAGCAGCGTTGCGCCAGGGCCTTGTCAGCCGGGTCCCGGGTGACCGCGAACCGGAAGGCCATGGCTGCGCCATGCAGGGCTGTGTAGCCGCCATCATTGTCGGTGATTTTCGGGTACCAGCTTGAAACATCCCCCTTTTTCCTCAATGCGCAGTCGGTGACATAACCATCGCGGTTGTGGCGCGCCTCTACCTGGTCGAGGAAGAAGGCTGCTTTCTTTTCGAATGAATACTGTTGTCTTTCGATGCGGCTCACACCTTTGGGAGTTGCGATCCATGCCGTGCCGCTGGAATCCACCACAATGGAGTTGACATGGTCATCCGGAAGCCATCTCTCGGATGCGCGATACCGCCAGCGATCGCCTTCGTAACGCATCGCGCCTCGTATCGTGCCGAACCAGACTTCCCCATTGACCCCGAGGCAGGCACAGGTGAAATGGCCATAAGGCAGGCCTTCCGCGCCGGTGAACAGTTTCCATTCGTTATTCTGCAGTGTGCCAACGCCTTCACGCGAGCCAAACCAGAGATTGCCCCTCCGGTCGAGCACCAGCGCAGCCACTTCCTTTGGGGCCCAGGAGTAAGAGTCATCTGCAGGGTACGCATGAGAAAAAAGCCCGGAAGATTCATCCTTGATGAACAGCCCTTGCGCAGTGCCAAAAGCAACTAAATCCCCGCCCGGTTTCCTTGCCCATGACATGATGTCCAACGGAGTGGCAGCAGGCGGTTCAGACTTGAGCTCAGATGGATCGGGTTTGTCCAGGCTGGATACATCGCCTGGAGGATCCTGCCTCTGCCAGGCCTCATCTCTGAAAACCATCCAGGCTGCTTTTTCTTGATCGGTCCTCAGGCGTATCCAGGGAATCTCGTTCTGGTCAAGCCGGACCAGGTCGATATCGATCACAGCCCCCAATTCATTTCCAAGGTGGCCGGGGATCTCACTTCCCAGATAATAGGCAGTCCTGACATCCTGGGGAAACACTTCATTGATAATGGAGGATTCACCCAGAGTCGCTCCGAGCAGAATACTTCCCAAAATCAGCCAGCTGCCCATATCCAATCCTCCTGAATCACTTCGAAATCCTTTTATCAATCGGCAACCTTATCACAGGCATGATCAAATCGGATCCTTTAATTGAATTTTGATTTCCTTGTTACCCGGCTCGGTCAATGATATCTTTCAGGAAAGACTCAATATGTCTGACCTGCACTATGTAAACCGGTTTTCTAAAGGATGGGCTGATGTTTTTATCGCGTTTTATTTCATGCAATCATCGTAAAATACTTCTGGTCCGATTCGGTTTCATGTCGATCATTCTGCTACCGCATCACTGCCAGGCTCAGGCAGTCATCAATGAATTCATGGCAACACCCACCGATCGTGGGTTGCATTGGGAGGGAGACATTCCTTCGCTTGGAAGCGGCATCGCCTGGACAAGCCTGGAATTCGATGACAGTGAATGGCCGGGCGGAATGACCCCATTGGGTTTTGGATATTCCGGGCTGGCCACCACTGTGCAGATGGTCAATTTAACTCCCTCGGTTTATCTGCGCACCATCTTCACTGTCTCGGAAACCACGGCTCTGCGCACGGACCTGCTCCGCTTGCAGGTCGATTTCGATGATGGCTTCATTGCCTATCTCAATGGAGTCGAGATCGCACGGAAAGCACTGGGGAAGCCAGGAGGTTTCATTTTTTTCGACCAGCCGGCATACATGGAGCACCAGGCGGGCAGCCCGATGACCTTTCTGATCTCCAATGCGATGAATTATCTGAAAGCCGGAGATAATGTGCTGGCCATTCAAGCCCACAACCGTGCATCGTCCAATCCTGACCTCAAGATTCATGCCCTGCTGGATATCTCCACTGCGCCATCGGTATCGATGGTGAATGCTGCCAGCACCTGGAAATACCATATCGGTTTGACCGAGCCATCGGGTGGCATCCCGAAACAGGGCGGATTTGATTCTGACTGGAAACTGGCCTGGACCCGTTTGGATTATGATGCCGAGGGATGGCCAATTGGACGCGGAGGGTTCGGATACGGCGATAACGATGACACAACAGTCCTCAACATCTCCGGTTCGGCTGCTTCGATCTACACACGGATTATCTTTGATGTTTCGGAAGAACTGCTGGCGGCAAACAGCCCATTGAATTTGTTTGCTGATTACGATGATGGCTTTGCCGCTTATCTGAACGGGGTCGAGGTGGCGCGGCGCAACCTGGGAACTCCAGGTGTTTTTGTCGGCTTTGATCAGATGGCCACCAGTTCGAGAGAAGCCGGTGAGCCTGAAGTGATTCCACTGGGAAATGCCGCCAGCCTTCTCACACCCGGAAAAAATATCCTAGCGGTTCAGGGGCACAACTTTGGCCTGAACAGCACTGACTTTTCCTTGAAAATGGATTTGATGGCAGGCGATGTCTGGCTGGCAAAGAAGGACCAGTTCTGGAGCTACTACATCGGTATGCGCGAACCTGCCGGGAGCTCTCCTCCGATAGAGACTGATTTCTCAGACTGGGTAGAGATTCTCAATTCGAGCGCCGCACCCATCAACCTCGCAGGCTGGTCATTAACTGACGACAGGACTGAAAAAGACAAGTTTGTGTTCCCCGATATTTCACTCGATCCCGGGCAGGTTGTCGTTGTCCTGGCATCCGGCTTGAAAGATGCGACAGGCACTTCCGATTCTCTTCATGCCGGATTCGAGCTGAGTGGGGATGGGGAATACCTTGGGTTGTACAACAATGCCTCTCCGCGCCAGGCAGCCGATGAAATATTCCCGGCCTATCCACCCCAGTCAAAATTTCATTCCTACGCCCGTCTTTCGCCCGCAGGGCCATTCCGTTACACAGATATCCCTTCTCCAGGGAACCCGGCCATCCTCGGAAACACGTATGAGACAATATTGCCATCCCCGGAATTCAGCCTGGCACATGGGATTTATGCCACCTCTCAGACCCTGATCCTTTCGTGTGCTGCAGCAGGTGCGGAAATCCGTTACACAACCGATGGCTCGGAGCCAACCTGGACTCACGGGAAACGCTATGAAGGCCCCCTCCAATTGACGAAGAATACAGTCCTGCGCACTCGCAGCCTGCTTGAAGGGCATATTCCCTCGAAGGTTGCCACCAGAACCTACCTCTTCACATTGATGACGAGCGGCCTTGTGGAAATCCCGGACCGTGATTTTGTAGTCATGATCGGATATGTCAACCAGAATCCAACGACCCTTGTCGGTCCGATGACGAATGCTTATCCAACTGAACTGGTTTCAGGCTCGGCTCTCGGACAGACCTTTGTCGCACCCCAGCCCTTCAATCGAATCGGATCTTCAAATCCGACCTGGTTTACAACCACAGCCTCTTTCCGGTTGAGCCTGTACGACAAACCTGAGGGAACACGGCTGGCGACCCGTGTGATAGTCAATGCAGTGGATAATGCAACCAATTACCTTGAATTCCCGGTTCAGCCTGCGGGATCTTATTATCTTGAAATCTCCGAAGTCTCCGGGGGGCAGGTTGGATGGTGGGGTGAATCGAGTGATATCTATCCCCTCGGAGCACCCTATCGGCGTTTTGTACCGAGTCCGGGAAGTTTTGAAGCACTGAGCGCCATACCGGCGATCTCTGTAGTCTCCGACTGGGGCAGAAACCTGTTCGAGCCTTTCGGAACCCTGGCTATCAACGGGGGATCCTACGCCTCGGGAAAATGGGAGCCGGCTGGCCTGGATGACTCCAATCATATCATCATGCACGGGCGTGCTTATGAGCGTCCGATTTCGGTGGAGTATATCCCCCCTGCACCTGAAGGCGGATTCCAGGTGGATTGCGGAATGCGGCCTGGGCGGAGCGATGTGTGGCGGCCTGGACTGCGCCGCACCGATGGCCCGTGGCTGGGTGTCGCAGAGAAATTGACTTTTCGTTTTTACTTTCGCGGAGACTATGGCCCCAAGGAGCTGGAGCATCCCCTTTTCCCGGATAATCCGGTCCAGCGATTCGATGTCCTGGCGATTCGCTCCGGCAACGATACCGATTACAAAAATCCCTTCGTGAAAGAGCAGTTCACATTCCGGATGCTCAAGAATTGCGGGCAGGTTGCCCCACACTGCCGCACAGTCAACATCTTCATCAATGGGGAGTTTAAGAACTACTACTCACTGACCGAGCGCCTGGATGAAGCTTTTTTTCAGGAACATTTCGGGAGCGCCAACTCCTGGGATGTCATCCGATCACAAGTTCCCTTGACCTTTCAGCCGACGCTTGAGCTGGCGCATGGAGACTATGCCGCCTGGGATGATCTCTTCATGTTCCTAAAAGGCAGAAACCTGGCGGATTATTCGCTCTACCAGGAAGCGGTCAAAAAAGTCGATGTCACAGGTTTTATCGACTACCTCCTGGTAAACCTGTATTCCGCCAACCAGGACTGGCCCTGGAATAACTGGACTGCAGCACGAGAGCGGGTTCCTGATGGCAGATTCCGTTTCTTCGAGTGGGACTCGGATATCAGCTTTCTCAAGAGTCCGGGAGTCACCACCCGGAGCATCGACAAACTCGAAGGAGAGAGCAACCACATCCCGGTTCTGTACCGCGCACTGAAAGCAAGCCCGGAATTCAAACTGCTGTTTGCAGACCGGATCCAGAAGCATTTTTTTAACAATGGGGCTCTGAGCAAATCGAAGCTCACTGAAACATTCCAGGTGCTGCGTGCCGATGTCGAAGACATGATCGCCCAGGTGTATGGGGGTGAACCATTTGACACCTATATCCTTGACACCTGGATTCCGCAGCGCCAGGAGATCCTCATCCAGCACCTCTCCAGCGCCGGTCTCTGGTCCACCATCAAAGCCCCTCTCTTCAATCAATATGGTGGCGAGGTTCCCGAAGGATTTCAGCTGACCATGGAGGTCCCAGCCGGAGGCAGCGGGGGTATTTTTTACACAGTGGATGGAAACGATCCGAGGACCCCCGGGACCGGGAGTGTTTCTCCTTCAGCGATCTCCTATGCCAATCCGGTCAACCTCGCACAAACGACTCATGTAAAAGCCAGAATCCGCAATCTTGGATTCTGGGGCCCGTTGGTCGAGGCGCAGTTCCTGGTCAATCAGGAAGCCGGCCCGGGAGATATCCTGATCACTGAATTCCTGGCCAATCCAGCGGGAAGCGCAGATGATGGGAAAGAATGGTTTGAGGTGTATAACACCACAGAGCATCCGATCGATATCAATGGATGGACCATTGCAGACAACGGAACCGATAACCACATCATCAGCAGTCCGCAGCCGGTTCTGGTTCCAGCCAAAGGGCATTTCGTAATCGGTGAATCAACCAACTTCTCATCGAATGGAGGAGTCAATGTGGGATATGCCTATGGCCCCGCGATCACCCTTGGCAATTCCAACGACGAAATTGTGCTCCTCAAAGACGGGCAGGTGATCCATTCGATCGGTTATGGGGCTTATGACTCCGGACCGAAGGAGATTCAAACTCCAGTTGTGCTCTATCCCACCAGCGGGGCCGCCATTGGAATGGGGGCGGATTACTGCAACAGCCCGACAACCCTCTGGAAACCGCAGACAACCGTGTTCAATTCAAATAACGACAAAGGAACACCTGGCGCGGTCAATGACGGAGTCAGCCTGTGCGGTGGCGATTCAACTCCTCCCGGGCTGCAATCGGCCAAATTCGCCCGCGGCGACCTGATCCTGGTTTCCTTCAGTGAGCCAATCAATCCATCCGGCGCCGAGATCGAATCACATTACACTCTTTCGGATGGAATCGGTTCGCCGGTGACTGCCGAGCTGGTATCAGTCAACAGTGTCCTGCTCTCCTGCGCTCAACGGCTTTCGCCGGGAGTGGTTTATACACTCACCATCCATTCAGCCTCTGATTCCTATGGCAATGCCATCCCCAATCCGATCCAGGCCCCGATCCATTACAACGAAGTCCCTGTTTCGATCAACGAGATCATGTACAACGACCGTGATCCGGATGACATCGAATGGATCGAACTGCACAACACCACCGCTGCGGCAATCGATATCTCCAACTGGTATATCACAGACGATAACGCCTATCCGGCCCAGGAAGAGGGCAACCTGACCTTCCCGAATGGCACTGTTCTCGAAGCAGGAGAATATGCAGTAGTGAACCTCTGGAACAACCCGAGGTTTTCCACATGGCAGTTCCCTGAATCGATCCGGGTGATTCAACCTGTTGTCGGCGAAAGCGGTTCCCTTTCAAATTCAGGGGACAATATCGCTCTGTATAATGCTCCGAGCGGGGGCCAGCTGGTGGATGGATCCCTGCAGGCGCTTTACCCGGACCTGGCGAGCGATGGAAGGTCACTTGAAAAGATCGATGAAGCCTTCCCCTGGGGTGATCCGGAGACGGTTTCGTATAACTTCCGTGCAGCGACAGTCCCGATCGGATTTGTCACCGGACAGTCGAGTGATGGGGAATTATTGAGCAGCCAGGCCTCGCCCGGCAGGGAAAATGGCAGCCCTTACCCGCTGGCGGTCAAAGAGTGGAGCCAGTACTGAGATGGAACTCCCCGGAGACTGATGGAATCCTCAGCCCCCGGGGATCGAAACGGCACAGGTTCAGACACCAGTCCAGATAAAGACATTCTTCACTTCGGTGAAGGCTTCGAGTGCATAAAGGCCGCGTTCACGCCCGATGCCGCTCTGTTTGAAACCCCCGAAGGGGGCTTCATTGAAGACACTGTTGTTGCAGTTGATGCTCAGCACACCACTTTCAACCGCCTGCGCGAGGCGAAGCCCGCGGGTCATGTCACTGGTCCAGATGGATCCGGAAAGGCCATAGCGGCAGTCATTGACCTCTTGGATCATGGCCTCCTCATCTTTATAGGGGATCACACACAGGACCGGGCCGAAGATTTCTTCCTGGGCGACCCGCATCGAGTTTTTCACATCCACCAGGATGGCCGGAGTCATGTAGTTCCCATCACTGAAACCAGGGGCAGAAAGAACTTCCCCCCCATAAGCCAGCTTGGCCCCCTCTTTCACACCGAGGGCGATATAATCGAGCGACCGTTGACGCTGTGAAGGAGAAACCAGCGGACCTATTTCGGTTTTCTCATCCAGGGGGTCACCAATCACTGTTTTCCGGGTGGCCTCGATGAATCGTGACACAAATTCATCCAGCACATCGGCATGGACAAAGGCCCGGCTGCGTGCACAGCAGTCCTGGCCGGTATTCCCAAAGACCGCCAGAGGGGAGGACTCAGCAGCCCTCTGCACATCCGCATCCTGGCAGATGATGTTGGGAGATTTTCCTCCGAGTTCCAGAGAGACCCGTGCGATCCGCCCGGCAGAGCGGCGCAGGATTTCCGCGCCGGTAACCGTTTCACCTGTGAAGGAGATTTTGCCGACCGCCGGATGTTCGACAATAGCATTTCCCACAGTCGAGCCGGGGCCGCAGATCACCTGAAAAACACCTTTGGGGATATCGACTACCTTGTGGGCGATTTCCGCGAGTTTCAGAGCGGAGAGCGGGGTATAGCTGGCAGGTTTGAGAATCACACTGTTTCCGGCTGCCAGCGCTGGAGCGACCTTGGAGCAGGCCATCAGGAAGGGATAGTTCCAGGGGACAATACAGGCTGCCACGCCAATCGGC
>JAANMY010003916.1_pt1 | contig 11802 bp, 9 predicted proteins | sample 7279691 | NCBI WGS metagenome assembly JAANMY01 (sample SAMN14094543, study PRJNA606508) | bioreactor metagenome | isolation source: A lab-scale SPAN reactor treating ammonium-rich wastewater day 388 | place: Ireland: Galway | collected 2018-02-07
ATCCCCCCACCCATTTGCGGTATAATCACAACGTAACTTGCTTCCTCAGCAGCGGTCATTCCTGGGTAAAACATGAACAAATCACTTTGACTACTCGGATTAACGATATTGAAATACATCCAGTTACACACACAACACTATTCCTTGGGACATGGGCAGGGTATGGTGTATATTTGAGAGAACCAGGAAGTAATCTGTGGAAACCCGTGACTGGTTGGCATTACCTATACCCAACAATTTACAGCATCTCTGTACATCCTGTTTCATCTACTATTATGTTTGCCGGTTCTGGCAATTGGGAAGCCGTTGGAGGTGAAATCTATAAGACAAATGATAGTGGAGAAACCTGGGTCCCTGTTTCACCCATGTTTACCAATGCCTTAACGTTTGCTTTTGATCCCATGTCGCCAATGGTCGTCTATGCTGGAACGCAGTTTAGAGGCGTTTACAAAAGCATAGATGGTGGGAACAGTTGGTATCCAAACAACAATGGCTTGCCACTTTCAACAAACAGTGCTTCCTGTTTTTTGGTAGCTTTTTCAGTAAACATTTCGAAAGTGCCATCATTAAACACATTGCAGTTCTGATATATTTCAAGGAATGAAGTTCCTTTGTGTGCAGCTGATTTGCGAAGCATATCTTTAAGATGCACAGGATCTCTGTCCATACTGCGTGCAATGAATGTTCCATCGGCACCCATAGCAAGTGCAATAGGGTTGAACGGATGGTCAATAGAACCGTATGGTGTTGACTTGGTAACTTTTCCTTCTTCGGATGTTGGAGAGTACTGACCCTTTGTCAATCCATAAATCTGGTTGTTAAAAAGAAGCACATTTACATTGAGGTTTCTTCGCATGAGGTGAATGAAATGGTTTCCACCAATTGACATAGAGTCACCATCACCTGTAACAATCCAAACACTGAGGTCCTTGCGTGTTGCTCTTAATCCGCTTGCAATGGCAGTAGCCCGTCCGTGAATGGAGTGCATGCCATACGTTTCCATATAATACGGAAAGCGTGATGAGCAACCGATACCGGAGATAAAAACAAATTTCTCACGCGGTATTCCAAGTTCCGGAATAACGGTTTGCACTTGTTTTAATATAGAATAATCACCGCATCCGGGGCACCATCTTACTTCCTGATCGGTAACGAGTTCTTTTGAGGTAAATAATGGAGCAGAAGTTGTTGCTGTATCCATGTTTGTTTTTATTAATTCAGTTAAATAATTTTTATAACGTACTGCCTATTTACACAGTTCAACGATTTTATCTTTTATTTCTCCGGCAGAGAAAGGAATACCCATGATTTTATTTAATCCAATAGCAGGGACAAAGTATTTATCGCGTAAAACTTTCAGCAACTGTCCTGTATTCATTTCAGGAATCAATACTTTATCGTAGTTAAATAACATTTCACCTAAATTCTTAGGGAAAGGTTTCAGGTAAGTAATTTGCGCATGTGCTACATCATATCCTTCGCTGCGAGCCATTTTACAGGCAGTTTTTATAGCACCATAAGTACTTCCCCATCCTACCACAAGCAGTTTACCTTTTTCAGGTCCTGAATCAAGTGTTTGTTGTGGAATATAATCAGCAATTTTTTCAACCTTGGATTCGCGCATACGCACCATGAACTGATGGTTATCGCTGTCGTAGCTGATGTTGCCTGTTTCGTGTTGCTTTTCCAAGCCGCCAATTCTGTGCTCTAATCCTTTGGTTCCGGGTAAAGCCCATGGGCGTGAAAGTTTTTCATCTCTTTTATATGGCAGAAAATGCTCACCGTTTTTCTCTGTAGCAAATTTTACATCAATTTTCTTTAAGTCTGCTGATGTAGGATACTGCCATGGCTCTGCACCATTAGCTATATATCCATCCGAAAGCATCATTACCGGAGTCATGTGTTCAAGCGCTATGCGGCACGCTTCGAATGCAGTATAAAAACAATTTCCGGGAGAATAAGCAGCAATCACCGGCATTGGTGCCTCACCGTTTCTTCCGTATAAAGCCTGAAGTAAATCACTTTGTTCTGTTTTTGTTGGCAAACCGGTAGAAGGTCCTCCTCGCTGCACATTGATAACTACCAATGGAATCTCGAGCATGATGGCCAAACCCATTGCTTCACCTTTGAGCGCAATACCAGGTCCTGACGAAGTAGTTACAGCGAGTGATCCTCCGAAAGATGCACCAATAGCTGTACAAATTCCTGCAATTTCGTCTTCGGCCTGAAAAGTTTTTACACCAAAAGATTTATGTTTTGACAATTCGTGCAATATATCAGATGCCGGAGTTATAGGATAAGTTCCAACAAATAATGGAATACCTGCCTGATGGGAAGCAGCTACCAATCCGATAGCAGTTGCCTGATTGCCCATGATGTTGCGATAAGAACCTGTGGCCATTTTTGCAGGCTGCACCTGATATCTGGTTCTGAAAGTTTCAGTTGTATCGCCATAGTTGTATCCTGCTCTAAGCACTTTCAGGTTGGCATCGAGTATAGCAGGCTTCTTACCGAATTTATCCTCGAGAAATTTAATGGTAATGTCCAATGAACGGTTATACATCCAGTATAAGAATCCAAGAACAAACATGTTCTTGGCACGGTCAATTTCTTTGGTACCAAGACCTGAATCCACCAGAGCAGCACGGGTCATTTTGGTCACGTCCATGGTGATTACATTAAACTTTCCTAATGTATCATCTTCCAAAGGACTTTTACCATCAGGATAATTGGCAAGACGTAAATTTTTAGGATCGAAACCATCGCTGTTGGCTATGATAATTCCGCCTTCTTTCAGATTCTTAAGATTAGCTTTCAATGCTGCTGCATTCATTGCAACCAGCACATCGCATTTATCTCCGGGAGTATAAATATTTACACTGCCAAAATGTAATTGATATCCTGATACACCTGCAAGTGTGCCTTGAGGTGCACGAATTTCTGCCGGAAAATCGGGAAAAGTACTCAGATCGTTACCAAAAAGTGCAGCAGTATTGGTAAACTGTGTACCCGTAAGCTGCATACCATCACCTGAATCACCTGCAAATTTTATTATAACCTGCTCTAAAACTTCATTCTGTTTTTCCATTATAACAACAAATTTTTCAAATACAAAAGTATAATATTAAGCGATAAGTTTTAGCTATTATTCTGACAATTTATAAACTGCTTTTCACAGCTAAAACCGGTATCCTATAGAAAAGCTAAGCAATTGATAGAAGCCCACATAAAATGTCTCTGACCTGGTATCGGAATTGCCCTCTATCACAGGAATGTCATTTACTTTTTTAAAATTAAAGTGATACAAAGCAGGTGCAATTTTAGTTGAAAACACAAACCTGTCGAACGGCACATAATAACAGCCCAAAACAACTGCTATTCCTGTATTATGATAATTGCGCAAAGCACCGTTATCATACGCTCTTTTATTTACTATATGAAACAAGGTTGAACCATATAACAATCCAAATACAGGTTTGGTAGAACCCGCCAGAAAACCTGCATGAAAACCATAACGGGTAACACCATCCTTCGCTGGAAACAAAAAGTTGATACCTGCCAGTGCACGAACTCTTTCACCGGCAACAATAGAATAAGTAATACTTTCATGCATCAGAAATTCCTGCCCCTGAGGTTTATTTATGTAAGGAATGATTCTGCTTACTGTGATATCAATGCCGTTATACCGTTGCTTATGGTGTCCGTTAATACGCTGTGCCTGCAGATTAAGTGGAATACTTAACCACAAAAACATACCTGCCAAAACCAAGCTGATGAAATTCATACGGAATTTTTCTGGAAGTACAAAGATGCATAATTTGAGGTAATGAGAATGCACCGGAATCTACTTCTATTTATATGCAGGGCAGTGCCCGCCTTTGCCCTTTTTGAATCTTATATTGTCGTATATATCACTGGTGTATTTAAACCCAAAATAAAAATCGAGGCCATTCATTTCGTACAATCCCGGCCACCATCCGAGATTATCGGTTCCGAGCACAAACCATTTATAACGAAAAGCTAATCCTGCTCTGAAAAAATTATACTGATATAATGATAGAGGCAAACTAACTTCAACTCTTCTTGTTTCAAACCGAGGTGTTAATGCAACCTGAGAAGGACGTATTACACTTTTGTCAAAAATCTGAATATTCTGAATGACGGTAAGGTTCAGATAAAATTTAGGCGTAATACTCCAGTCGGCCTGACCACTGATAGCTGCCGGAAGAATCATTGTAAATCCGTTGCCGGCTTGCGATTTGGTTGCATCATTATAGAGATGATAACTGAATGCTGAATCTATAGATGCTACGTCTTTAAATTTCGTTGTGTCGAAACCGGGCCATTGTGCAGTGCTGTTATTCAGTTCAAATTTGCGTGCATTCTCCGAGAAGTGGATAAATCCAATATCCATAAGCGATAAGCCTAAACGCACATCATACTTTTTAAGCTTAACACCTGACATTCCGGGTTTATAGGCTTGCGCTATGTAGTTATAAAAATGTTGTATTCCTAAATTAAATGATGCGCCCATACCTCTTGGGTGCAGATAATTTTTTTCTACTCTGTAAGGGATTGCGTGTCCGTAACTGATATCTTCTCCGCGAATCAATAATAAAGATTCATCTACGAAAGTATAGTCGAACATTGATGAGTTCAGATATACTCCACTCATGCCCAACAGAAAATTAAGTGTAGCCCCACCTGTTGTAATATTCTGTTGCTTCTTACGAATTGTCTTAGCCATGGTGAAACCACCTTCAGCGTAAACCAAAGCTCCCAAATTAAATGCAGTAGATTTCCATGGAACTTTTTGCTGTGGAGTATAATCAGAGCCTTCCCAGAAAAATTTTGCCAGATGATAAGGCACATTGGTTGCGCTTATCTGACTTCGCAATGAAAAATGTACTCCAAAAGCAATGTCATCATTTCGCCAAACTGCAGAGGGGCCTTTCAACAAAACTGAGCCAAAAGCATTTTTAGGAGGTTTGGTATAATGATCACTGAAGTCTTCGTGCAACAAAGGTGCTAACCGTGCAAATTTACCTGTTGGTATGTCTGATGCAGGAAAATAAATGTAATCGTTCTGCAAAAAAATATCACCGGAAAGAATATTAAACTCGAAACGGTAAGGCATTACTGCAATAGAGGCCGGATTCATTTCAATACCCATATTTCCTGCGAAATTGCTATGAGCAATTCCGTTCATTTCCTGAGCAAATACCTTTTTCCCTGTCAGCAGAAGAACAGTAATAAAAAAATATCGCAACAAAATCCGGGAGGAAGTCATTTTAAGTTATGAGTGCCAAATAAATAACAGTCTGAATATAATTCGGTTTATTAAAGAGCGGCAAAATTATATTTTCATTCATACTGATGAAGTATAAATTATGAACGGTCATTACGGCTTCATATTATTTCATTATTTAATGCATTTTTGCAGCATGAATTTCCGGCATTTTAAAATTTCAGTGTGTTGTTTCTTACTGTTTATATTGCAAGCATGCACAACTGATCAGAATCAAAAATCACTTAACAATCTGGATTGGCTTATAGGTACCTGGCAAGGACAGTCGCGAAGTGGCAATGTGTTTTATGAAGAGTGGATCAAATCAAGTCCAAAGGAATTTATCAATCATAATTATCATTTCGAAAATGATTTAAAAATAAAAGGAGGTTCTTCAAAAATTATTCTGCAAGGTGAAGAGATTTATTACATAAACGACACTGACTCCAGCAAACAACTACGTTGGAAAGCTATAGACATTCAGCCTGCATCTGTCACTTTCGGAAATGATTCTATCAAACCTTATAATCGCATTTCTTTTTCATTGTCTTCACAAAATACATGGGATGCCAAGCTCACAGGTGTTAAAGACACCATCACTTATTCCCTGAAAAGAATTCGTTGAATGCGAGAACAATAAGATTATTAACCGACAGAAAATATTAACCCGCTTTTCTGCATTTTTGCACTTTCATTTAAATTAAATTTCTGACGACATTCGTATGACAAAAAAACTTTTCTTTTTATTAGTGACTCTTTGTTTACTTTCAACAGTAAGATTATCAGCACAAAATTGTATTGAGATTAACAGTATTCTGGTAGATGCCTGCGGCTTTCCTGAAGGCGAAAACGAAATGGTACGTTTCACAGTGGGTGCAACACCATTGCCCATCAATTTACTCACCGTAACCTGGCCTACTACTACTCTTAACTTTCTTGGAATTTGTCAGAATGCCAATACTGCTCAAAAAGTGGCAGACCTCAATGCCAACATTCAGTCGTGTGGATATATTCTTGAACCTGTTGGAGGCACCTTGCCAGCCAACAGTAAAGTTATTCTTGTGACAAGCGAAAATATGAGTACAACATTCAATTCGTTCGCCAATCTAACAGATACCATTTATATGATATTTCAGTGTGCAGGAAATACGCAGGGGCATTTCAGAAATTATTCTGCAACTGTAACAACACCGCGTATATTAACTCTTGACTTCAGCCCCATCTGCAGTCAGACAGTGAGTTATTATCCCAATCAGCTGGTGAATCAGTTTGGACAGTTAGATACTGCCTTTCAGGATGGATCAAGTGTATCTTTTGATGTCTCAGGAAATCCAACGTATTACAACAACGGCTGCCAGGCACCCATCATTACGCTTACAGCAAATCTGCAGGCCAGTGATGATACGTTATGTTCAGGTGATGCTGTCACTTTGACGGCAAGTAATTTAAACGGAAATTATTCAGGATACTTTTGGCAAGGTGGAAATGGAAGCATCACTTCACCCAACAGTTTGAATACGGTTTATCAGTCGTCATCCAATTATACAGGAGTTGACACTATATATTTTTCTATGTTGGGACAATGTAATGATACCATCTCCTACCCTCTTTATCTGAACATACAAAATGGTCAGGCTGCAAGTATTTCGGGACCTTCCACATTATGTGCAGGTGATACCATTGTACTTACAGCATCTTCGGGCTCAGGTTATCAGTGGTCGAACGGTGCAACCACACAATCCATTCAGGTGAATCAGGCAGGCACTTACACGGTGACTGTTTCAGGTTCATGTGGTTCTCCTACAGCGAGTGTAACTGTAACATCCGGCAGTGCACCTTCTGTTTCTGTTACACCCGGCCCAACTGTAACCATCTGCAATGGTCAGTCAACTACTTTAACAGCATCAGGCAGCACAAATTATTTGTGGTCAACGGGTGAAACAACAGCAGCTATTACCGTAAGTGCAGCGGGAGTATATACAGTAGTTTCTTCGAATAATTGCGGTTCGGATTCTGCAAGTGTTACTGTTACCGTTACTAATGTTCCAACAGTTAACATTACTGCATCAGCAACATCTCTTTGTTCAGGGCAAACTGCAACACTTACGGCATCAGGTGCATCAACTTATCTATGGTCAAACGGACAAACTACTTCCACTATAACGGTTAATGCGCCCGGTACTTACACCGTAACCGGCACCGGCAGCTGCGGTACTGCCACTGCAACGCAGACCATCACTGCCGGCACCTTACCTGTTGCACAGATTTCATCACCTTCAACCATTCTTTGTCCGGGTACATCTCTTACTTTGTCTGCAACGGGTGGCGACAACTATACCTGGAGCAACGGAACTACCGGCAGTCAGAACACCATCACGCAGGCCGGGCAATATTTTGTTTATGCAAGCAATGCATGTGGCAGCGATACTGCTGACATTACTATTAATCAAAGTAACATCTTCGCCAATTTTGTACCTGATGTTACTTCAGGACTCGCTCCTCTGACAGTTAACTTTAACAATACCAGTACAGCATTTACATCGGGCACCTGGAATTTTGGAGATGGATCTACCTCCGATGTTCTCAACCCTCAGCATACATTTAATTTCGGTGGAAATTTCACGGTATGGTTAACCATAGCAGATGACAACGGTTGTCAGGACAGTGTATCAGCAAATATTTTGGTTGACGACAGTCAGCTTTTTATTCCAAATGCCATTACTCCTAACAATGATGGGAAAAATGATGTGTTTACATTTAACAGCACTTCCATTAAAAGTGCTACAGTGACAATTTTCAATCGTTGGGGCAACAAAGTAACTTCCTATACCGATTGGGTAAGAGGCTGGGATGGCTCAAATGTGATTGCCGGAGTTTATTATTATGTTATCGAAATAGAGCAACATAATGGTGAGAAAAAAACTTTGCACGGCTCATTGAATGTGATCAAATAAAAAGAGATTATCTAAAAAAGAAAAGGCAACATAAAATGTTGCCTTTTCTTTTGAGTTGAATTTATTTACAGGAAATTGATTCTGTTCATAAACACCTCCTTATAGCTTTTGCCAACAGGAATAGTTTTTTCTTTAATCACCACAGCACCTTCATCCATTGCACTTATTTTATCAAGGGCAATGATGTAAGAACGGTGTATGCGTAAAAATTTATCTGAAGGCAGCTTGGTTTCAATATCCTTCATGGTGGCATGAATGACAAACTGATCTTCCTTTGTTTGAATAATCACATAATTATCCATTGCCTGCAACCAATAAATATTTTCGAGAAAAACTTTCACCAGCATAGATCCTCTTTTCACGAAAAACGAATTCTGTATAACCTGATTTTCGAGAGGGTTTGATGCTGTTTCAGCCGGTTTTGATTCAGGAGTTACAGTCGGCTGAACTTCGGTATTTGTTTTCTTGGCAGGAGTATCAGCTTTGGTTATTACAATTGCATATCCCAGCAGATGATCTTTTTCGTCACGTATAGGTGAGCAAACAAAGCTTGCTTTGATATTAGAATAATCGCGCAAAACAGTAATTGTACACTCAGGAATATCCAGCACATCACCTTGTTTCATGTGTTTGGCAAGAGAGTCCGTATTTACAATTTCATATTCATCGCTTTCAAGTTTTATCAGTTTAAAGAGGTTCATTCCCTGAGCACTTACATTCCCAAATCCTGTGATACTTTCAGCTTTGGGATTCAGAAAAGAAACGCGACACTCCATATCGGTAACAAGAATTGCATCTTCTACATTGGTGAGTGCATTGGCAAATCGTTTTTCGTTCTCGCGGCTTTGCAAATCTTTTTTAAACTTATACAAAGCCATTTCAACTGTAGTTTGCAGATCTGATTCATTAAAAGGTTTTACGAGGTAACCATAAGGTTCAGTCACTTTAGCTCTGTCGAGTGTATTTTTATCTACAAATGATGTGAGAAAAATAACAGGAATATCATATTTCTGACGTATATGTTCTGCAACGTGAATTCCATCCTGTTCACCTTTCAGTTTAATATCCAGAAAAACAAGATCCGGATCGTACTCTTCAAGTTTGGCAAATGCATTAGGTGCTGAAGAAGCAGTTGCCGGCACATCGTAACCTAATCTTATCAGAGTTTGCTGAATGTCTTTGGCAACGATACTTTCATCTTCTACTACTAAAATTCTTACTTTATCCATGTTGATATTGATTTGTAAGGGTTAAAATTCTATTTTTATTTCAAAACCATTGGTTTGATTTACTGTGATATTTCCATCAATCTGTTCAGTGAGCACATTCACCAACTGAAATCCTAATGTATCAGCCAAGGCAATATTAAAATTTGCAGGTAAGCCTGCACCATTATCGGCAATGGTTAATACATGTTTGCCTGTTTCGTTCATCTTGAATGTAATTTTAATTTCACCATTTCTATTTGTAAATGCATGTTTGATGGCGTTACTTACCAGTTCGTTAATTATTAAGCCGCAAGGAACAGCCGTATCAATGTCCAAAGATATTTTATCTGCATCAATTAGCAAACCGATTTTACTTTTATCAGCACCCTGTGACTGGAAAATGGTGTCGCAAAGTCGTTTAATGTAGTCATCGAAATCAATCCTTGACGTGCCTTCGCTCTGATAAAACCTGTCGTGAATGAGAGCCATGGAGCGAATACGATCCTGCCCTTCTCTGATGACTTTATTAGATTCCTTATCATGAATATAGGCACTTTGCAGATTGAACAAGCTGACAATTATCTGCAGATTGTTTTTCACGCGGTGATGAATTTCTTTGAGCAGAATATTTTTTTCCTCGAGTGACTCACGGATTTGTTGTTCCATTTTTTTTCTGAGTGTAATGTCGGTATCTATCACTACCACATTTGTCATTTCTCCGGTTCCTGCATACACCGGAGTAATGGTGCTTGAAGTCCAGAGTTCTTTTCCGTCCTTACGAACAGTTTTCGATTCATAAACAATGGATTTTTTCTCTTCGAGAGCATCCTTAATGATTTCGTTGATATTTTCATTGTATGATATCTGCTGTAATTTGACACCCCTTAAACTTATAATTTCTTCCTTGGTATAACCTGTCATTCGCATAAAACTTTCGTTAGCATATTCCAGATTGAAATTCTTATCAAAAATCAAAACAGCATTTCCGGTTTCGCTGGCTACAATAGAGAGTTTAGCGAGTTCCTCATTTTTTTCTCTTAGCTGTGCAGTGCGCTCATTGATTTTCTGACGAAGATTTAATTGTGCCTGCCTGAGACTTCTTGTTCTCAATTTCATAATTCCCCAAACTAAACCAACTGCAGTGAGCAGATACAGAAAATAAAAAAAGTTCGTTCGCCAGACAGGTGCTTTGATACTGAAATTATATTCAAGCGAAGGACTCCAGTCTCTGTCGTTTACTGAAGCCTGAACCATAAACGTATAACTTCCGGGCGGAATGTTTGAATAGTTGGCAACATTAAAAGGAGTTGAAGGAACCCAGTAATCATCAAACCCTTTAAGTTTCCATCTGTATTTTATTTCTCCGGGTGCAGCAAAATATATTCCTGTGAAGTGAAAATTCAGGTTGTTGTAACCATAAGGCAATAATGGATTCACCGGTAAGCCTGAAGTACTGTCAATAGCATAGCCTTGTTCAGCCCAGTTTACTTTTCGCAGATAAGCTGTTATAGATTGCAGCAACATGACAGGTGTAACACTTTTACTGTAGCCATAACCGGGATTGTAACGAATTGCTCCATTGACAGAAGCAAACCACAGGTATCCGTTTTTATCATAAGAAGCAGAACTGGTTTCAACACCAAAATATCCGTTGCTTTTATCGAAGTGAATGATGTTTACAAATTCTCGTTTGAGATAGGTATTCCAGTCAATACGATCAACTCCATCGGGGGTGCCGAGCCACAGGTAATTCTGATCTGAAGCCATGCATAAAATCCGATTATTTATCAAACCGTTTTTAGTATCCAGGTGTCGGAATGCCATCTTCTTATTTGTTTTTGAAAAAACTGAGATACCAAAATCATAATTAGAAAACAAAATATTATCGTTCAAATCCTGAGCGATAGCAGTAACAGGAGTTTTGTTAATCGCCAGCAAATCATTCAAAGACACTGCATCATCTCCATTCATAAAATACAGGCCTTGCATAGTTCCTATCCATACCAAACCCTGACGATCCTGAAAGAGATATCGAATATTATCGTTTGTAAGTCCGTTGAGTTTATTGATGATTTTAAACGAATTTGTACTGTATTTATAAATCCCTCTGTCAGTCCCCATCCAGATACTTCCATCCGAATTGGCCAGAATTGTATAGATGATTTTGTTATTTAAAATTTCAAAAGGATAATACATTTTCTGCAAATCAGCTGTAATTACCACAGGTCCTCCTGAAGTTCCCATCCAGATATTATGCACAGATCGGCTCACCTGAAAAAATTGAAGAGCAGGAAGAAGCATATTACTCAGAAAAGAATTCTAAAGCAAAAACCTCAGGAACTTATTATACCGA
>JAANMY010003919.1_pt1 | contig 11795 bp, 9 predicted proteins | sample 7279691 | NCBI WGS metagenome assembly JAANMY01 (sample SAMN14094543, study PRJNA606508) | bioreactor metagenome | isolation source: A lab-scale SPAN reactor treating ammonium-rich wastewater day 388 | place: Ireland: Galway | collected 2018-02-07
CCGCGCGCCACGCAGGTCAGCGGATCATCCGCCACCTGCACGTGCAAGCCGGTTTCCTCGGAGATCAGCTTGTCGAGGTCGCGCAGCAGCGCACCGCCGCCGGTCAGCACGATGCCACGCTCGGCAACGTCGGAGCACAGCTCCGGCGGGGTCTGCTCCAGTGCCAGGCGGATGCCGGAGACGATGCCGGACAGCGGCTCGCGCAGCGACTCCAGCACCTCGTTGGAATTGATGGTGATGATCTTCGGCACGCCCTCGGCCAGGTGGCGGCCGGAGATTTCCATCTCGCGCACCTGCGCCTGCGGGTAGGCGTTGCCCAGTTCCATCTTGATCTTCTCGGCGGTGGCATCGCCGATCAGCATGCCGTGGTGGCGGCGCACGTAGGCGATGATGGCCTCGTCGAAGCGGTCGCCGCCGATCCGCACCGACTGCGAATAGACGATGCCGTTCAGCGCGATCACCGCCACCTCGGTGGTGCCGCCGCCGATGTCCACGACCATCGAGCCGCGCGCCTCGGTCACCGGCATGCCGGCGCCGATCGCGGCCGCCATCGGCTCCTCGATCAGGTAGACCTCGCGCGCGCCGGCCTCTTCCGCCGACTCCTTGATCGCGCGGCGCTCCACCTGGGTGCTGCCGGCCGGCACGCACACCAGCACGCGCGGGCTGGGGCGCAGGAAGCGGCTCTTGTGCACCTTGCGGATGAAGTGCTTGAGCATTTCCTCGGTGTAGGTGAAGTCGGCGATCACGCCATCCTTCATCGGCCGCACCGTGGTCATGTGGCCGGGGGTACGGCCGAGCATCTGCTTGGCCTCGCTGCCGACCGCCGCCACCGCGCGCGCGCCGCCGCCGCGGTCCTGGCGCACCGCCACGACCGAGGGTTCATTGAGGACGATGCCCTGGCCACGCACGTAGATCAGGGTGTTGGCGGTGCCGAGGTCGATGGAAAGGTCGCTGGAGAAGTAGCGGCCGAGGAACTTGAACATGCGGAGGGCTGCCGGAAAAGGGGATCGCCGCGCGGGGGAAACGCGGAAGGAAGAAGGCCGCGGTCGCTGACACCGCCGGGGGCGGTTAGCCTAGCAATGCCCCCCGCCGCCGGCAAGGAACAACGTCCCGGACCCATTCACACGGCGTGCCCGCGGCCTGGACGGCGGGTATCATGGGCGGCCTTGCGTCCGCTTTCCGAGACTCCCGATGGCTGCCCTGATCTGTGGTTCCCTGGCTTACGACACCATCATGGTGTTCCCCGACCAGTTCAAGAACCACATCCTGCCGGACAAGGTGCACATCCTCAACGTGTCCTTCCTGGTGCCGCGGATGCGCCGCGAGTTCGGCGGCTGCGCAGGCAACATCGCCTACAACCTCAAGCTGCTGGGTGGCGACCCCATCCCGATGGCCACGGTGGGCGCGGACTTCGGCCCGTACCGCGAATGGTTCGGCGAGCACGCCATCACCCTGGACCACGTCAAGGTGATCGACGAATTGTTCACCCCGCAGGCGTTCATCACCACCGACCACGACAACAACCAGATCACCGCCTTCCATCCGGGCGCGATGATGCGCAGCTACGAGAATCACGTGAAGGACGTGCCGGGCGTGACCATCGGCATCGTCAGCCCCGACGGCTACGAGGGCATGCTGCAGAACGCGAAGGAATTCCACGAGGCCGGCATCCCCTTCATCTTCGACCCCGGCCAGGCGATGCCGCTGTTCAACGGCGAGGAACTGCGCCGCTTCATCGAGCTGGCCGACTACGTCACCGTCAATGACTACGAGTCCAACCTGTTGCAGGAGCGCACCGGCTGGAGCGAGCAGGACATCGCCGCCAGGGTGAAGGCCTACATCACCACGCGCGGGCCGCAGGGTGCCGAGATCCACGCCGACGGCACCACCCACCGCATCCCGCCGGCGCACGAGCGCCGCGTCACCGATCCCACCGGCTGCGGCGACGCCTTCCGCGCCGGCCTGATCTTCGGCATCGAGAAGGGCTACGACTGGATGACCATCGGCCGCATGGGCAACCTGATGGGCGCGCTCAAGGTGGAGCACCCCGGCACCCAGAACCAGCGTTTCGACTACGAGGAATTCGCCGAGCAGTTCCGCCAGCAGTTCGGCTACGCGCTGGGCTGATTGGTCGCGGCGGCGGGGTATTCCGCCGCTGCACGCTCCAGCCATGCCGGCAGTTCGCGCCGGCGCACGCCCTGCAGCTTCGCCTGGCGCAGCCGTGCCAGCATCCAGTCGCGCCGGTCGGCATCCGCCCCGGCGAAAGACAGTGCCAGGTCGCGGTCCATCCAGCGCCGCACCAGCACGAACAGGACCACATGCAGGGCCAGCGCCAGCACGCTGACCAGCACGATGACGGCGATGTCGAACGCCCGCCCGCTCAGTTCCACTTCGGCAGCTTCGACGGCGCCAGCCCGCCGACCTCGAACTCGGCGGTGCGCCTGCCCACCGCCTTGGTCGGGAATTCGATCGACAGGTGGCCGGCCGATTTCGCCAGCTTCCACAGCGCCTTGTGGTCTTCGATGAACATGGCGATGGCCTCGTCGGTCTTCGGCCGCGAGCCGGGCAGGGTGTGGGTCTTGCCGTCGGCCACCACCTTCAGCCTGCAACCGCCGTAGCAGTCGAAGTCGCCGGCCTCCAGCACCAGGTAGGCGCTGCGGCCCCACTCCGGGTGGTCGCGGAAGATCAGCCGCACCGGGTGCGCGCCGCCGCCGTCGGTGTCCACCGGTTCCTGCGAATAGATCGACGCCGACAGCTGGTGGCCATCCTTGCCGACCGGTTCATCGCCGTAGCTCCACAGTGCCGCCAGCCGCTGCTGCAACACCTCGGCCTCGGCCTTAGCACGGATGTCCTCGAGCCTGGGCTTGACCCGCGCCGCGGCCTGGCTGGTGGGGTGGTCGATCTGCAGGACCTCGCCGTAGCCCTTGGCCAGCCGCCAGTTCTGCGCGGCCACCGCGTCCTCGAACTGCTTTTCCATCGCCACTGCCGCCTGTTCCTTCGCCTCCGCCTGCGCGGCGGCGACGCGCGCGGCGGCCTCCGGGTCCTCGCCCTTGCAGGCAGGCAGCAGCAGGCACAGCGCAACCACCAGCGGCAGGATTTTCATAGGCGTGCTCCCATCGGTACGTCTGTCCACGTCACTGTGCGTGCATCCATTCAACCACGGCCTCGGCCACCGCGTGCGGGCGCTCCATCAGCGACATGTGGCCGCAGCCATCCAGCAGCACCCGGCGCGCCTGCGGGATGCGCGCCGCGTACAGGTCCAATGCGCTGGGGTCGATCACCGCATCCTGCCGGCACCACAGCAGCAGCGCCGGCTGGCGGATGCGTGCGGCCTCTTCGCCCGGCAGCAGGCTGTCGGCGCCGCGGCCGATGCGGTCCAGCACCGACTGCTCGAAGGCGGCGTCGGCGCGGCGTTTTTCGATCAGCCCGGTCGAGGCGGGCCACGGGATCCACGGCTTGGCGGCCGCGTCGAAGAACACCGTGTCGAGGTAGCGCTGCAGGCCCACAGCATCCTCCACCGCGAACGGATTGCGGCCGGCCAGCACGGCAAGGCCGAAGCGGTTGTCCTTGAAGCGCACGCCGGCCGCGTTGAGCAGCCCCACTTTCGCCACCGTGTCCGGATGCCGCGCGGCGACCAGCGCGGCGATGCCGCCGCCCATCGAATGCCCCAGCAACACCACCGGCCGATCAGGCGAGACCACGCGCAGGAACGCCGCCACGCGTTCCGCCTGTTCGGGAAAACCATAGGCGACGCCCGGCTTGCGCTCCGACGCGCCCCAGCCCGGCAGGTCGGGAACCAGCAGCCGGTAGCGACCCCGCAGTTCGCGCGCCAGCGGATACCAGTTCTCCTTGCTGCCGGTATAGCCGTGCAGCATGACGAGGGTGGGCGCGGCGGGATCGTCGGCCTCGCGGTACGCATACGCCCAACGATGGCCGGCGGCTTCGACCGTGCCCGCGGACAGTCCTGCGGCAACACGCTGGCGCGCGAACTCCGCGCGCACCAGCAGGTACGGATCGCGCCACAGGATGATCGCGGCGACCAGCACCGCGAGCAGGAACAAGGGTAGGACGAAGGGTTTGACCATCGTCTACGCGAGCGCGCCGGCCACGCGGGCCGGCGCGCCCGGCGCGGTCACTGGGCTGCCGGAGCAGCCGCTGCCGCCGGCGCCTTCGCCTTGGCTTCGGCGATGATCGCCTCCACCGAGCCCGCGGTGATCGGGTGGGTGGCCGGCTTGGCCTTGGCGAACACCTGCTCGGCGAAGGCCAGCCCGTCCGGCGTTGCCACCAGCGCCTTGTAGACCGGCAGGATCAGCTTGCGGCGACCGACGCGCTCCAGGAACTTGCCCATCTCCTCGCGAGCCGCCGCATACCCGCTGCGTTCAGCCAGCGGGTACCAGCGCATCGCGATCTCGCCATTGGGCGTGCCGGTGAAGTGGTAGGCCTCGTCCAGCTGCTGCAGCTGTTCCGGCTTCAGCGACTCCGGCATGCCTTCGAGGAAATGCACCCATTCCTGCGTGCCCCAGGCGCCGGTGATGGCCTTGTCGGGCAGCTTGGCGCTGCCCTGCCAGGCGATCCGCGCGGCATTCACCGTGCTGAACTTGCCGGACTCCACCTGCGGCGCGTTGCCGGGGATGCCGGGCTCGTACAGCCACTGGTCGACCTCCTGCATCGTCACCACGTTGGGGTGCTTGTCGATCAGTTTGGCCTTGAGGTAGTCGCGGAACTGCGACGTGGTGATGCTCTGGAAGGCGAAGTGGTCGAAGTAGCCCTTCAGCCACGGATCGAACACCGCGCGGCCGAAGCGCTTTTCCAGGAACTGCAGGAACCAGGCGCCCTTGGTGTAGACGGTGGCGCTGGACTGGTCGTCCGGGTCGGCCAGCGTGCCCGGCTTCAGCGACAGGCGCTGCAGCTTGGGATCGAGCGACTTGAATTCGTTCTTCAGTTCGTCGCGGTCGATCACCTCCTCCATTGCGGCCATGTCGCGGCCGTACAGCGCCTCGGTGATCCGGCTCTGCACGTAGGTGGTGGTGCCTTCGTTGAGCCAGCTGTCCTTGTCGGTGGCGAAGGTGACCAGGTTGCCCGACCAGCTGTGCGCCAGCTCGTGCGCGACCAGCGAAACCAGCGATTTGTCGCCGACGATCACGGTGGGGGTGGCGAAGGTCAGGCGCGGGTTCTCCATGCCGCCATAGGGGAAGCTGGGCGGCAGCACCAGCAGGTCGTAGCGGCCCCAGCGGTACGGGCCGTACAGCCCCTCGGCGGCATCGATCATCTTCTCGGTGTCATCGAACTCAGCCACCGCCTTGTCGACCATCGCCGGTTCGGCCCACACGCCGCTGCGCTCTCCGACCTGCTTGAACACCAGGTCGCCGGCGGCGATGGCGAGCAGGTAGGACGGGATCTTCTGCGGCATCTTGAAGCTGTAGTCGCCGTCGCGCGCGGCGGCCGGGTCGTTGTCGGCGCTCATCAGCACCATCACGTTGGCCGGTGACTTCACGTTGGCGCTGTAGGTGAAGCGGATCTGCGGGGTGTCCTGCAGCGGCACCCAGGAACGCGCGTGGATCTGCTGCGACTGGCTGAACATGAACGGAGTCTGCTTGCCTTCCGTCATCGACGGCGCCAGCCACTGCAGGCCCGAGGCCTCGGGCGAGGTGGTGTAGCTGACGCGCACCTTGGCCGGGCGGTTCGGGGTTTCGATGGTCAGCGCGCTGCCCAGCACCTTGTCCTTGTCCGCCAGCGCGAACTTCAGCGGCTCCCACTTGCCGTCGGCGCCAAGGCCTTCGGCCTTGTCGATGGTCAGGTCGCGGGTGTCCAGCACCAGCCGGGTCGCGGACTTGTCCAGCCAGTCCAGCGCGTAGGTGGCGGTGCCGGCGATGGTCTTCCTGTCGAAGTCGATGGCCAGGTCCAGCGCCAGGTCGGTGGTGCGGACCTTGTCCGGCTGGGCGTAGGAATGCTCGTCCACGATCTTCTCCGCGGCGGCAGCCGGCGCGGCCGGCGTGGCGGCGTCGGGCGCGGGGTTCTGGTTGCGCTGGCAGCCGGTGGCAACCAGACCGAGCGCGGCGGCAATGGAAACGGAGAGAAGCAGCTGACGCATGGTCACGACCCGATAGCGGAAAACCCGAGTTTATCGCCGCCAGCCTCCCTCCGTCGCATGCCCGGCCGCGCCGCGGCGCACGCGGATCACACTGCGCACCCGCCACCGCCCGCCATCCCTGCCATCAGTCATGGCAACCGTGGGCACCGGCGCGGCATCCCAGTGTCATCGACGATCCGCTATGGAGAGCCCGCTTGAAGCCGTTTTCCCTGAAGCCGCACACCCTCGCCGCCGCCCTGCTGCTGTGCGCGCCGTTCGCCGGCGCCCATGCCGCCACCCCGCCCGCCGCGGACGATGCCGGTTCGGTGTCGCGTTCGCCGTTCGTGCCCGGCGGCCGCATCCCGCTGCTGCGCGGCGACATCAGCATCGACGGCAACCCGGACGAGGCTGCGTGGGGTGACGCGCTGGTGCAGGAGATCGCCTTCGACATCCAGCCCGGCGACAACACGCCCGCGCCGGTGAAGACCACCGTGCGGATGGGCTACACCGCCGATGCGCTGTACCTGGCCTTCCACGCGATGGACCCGGATCCCGCGCGCATCCGCGCCCACCTGCGCGACCGCGACGCCGCGTTCAACGACGACTGGGTCGGGGTGTTCCTCGACACATTCAACGACCACCGCCGCGGCTACGAACTGATCGTCAATCCGCTGGGCGTGCAGGCCGACCTGATCCGCGACGAAACCAACAGCGAGAACCAGGAAGACCCCAGCTGGGACGGGCTCTGGGCCAGCGCCGGCCGGCTGACCGCCGACGGTTACGAGGTCGAGGTGCGCATCCCGTTTTCCACCCTGCGCTTCCCGGCTGCCGGCGGCGACCAGCGCTGGGGCATCTCGCTGTTCCGCAGCTGGCCGCGTGACAAGCGCCACCAGCTGGCCAGCCACCGGGTGCCGCGCGAATCGAACTGCTTCCAGTGCCAGTGGGGCAAGTACGACGGCCTGGCCGGCGCACAGCAGGGCCGCAACCTGGAGATCGTGCCGACCCTGACGGTGGGCGCCACGCAGGGCCGCGACAACGCCGGCGAACGCTGGCGCAGCGGTGACACCAGCATCGAGCCGGGCGTGGACGTGAGCTGGGCACCGTCGCCCGCGATGACCCTCAATGCCACCCTCAACCCCGACTTCTCGCAGGTGGAGACCGACCAGCTGCAGCTCAGCTTCAACGACAGCTTCGCCCTGTTCTACCAGGAGAAGCGGCCGTTCTTCCTGGAGGGCGCCGACTACTTCACCAGCCAGTTCGATGTGCTCTACACCCGCCAGATCGCCGACCCCGACTTCGGCCTGCGCGCCACCGGCCGGACCGGCAGCGGCGCCTACGGTGCGATCGTCGCGCGCGATGCCACCACCCTGCTGCTGGTGCCGGGCGTGCTGGGTTCCGGCTTCGAGCAGCTGGACCAGAAGGCCAACGTGGCGGTGGGCCGCTACCGTTACGACTTCAACACCCACTTCAGCGTCGGTGCGATCGGCACGTTCCGCCAGGGCGACGACTACAGCAACAACGTCGCCGGCGTCGACGCGCGCTGGCAGCAGGGCAGCCACACCGCCACCGCGCAGTTCCTGCACAGCCAGTCGGAATATCCCGCCGCCATCGTCGATGGCTACAGGGACGAGTTGGGCGACGATGCCACCCCGTCCGGCAACGCCTGGCGCGCCGCGTATTCGTTCGGCAACCGCAACTGGAGCTTCGACGCCTGGCATATGGACATCGACCCGGGCTTCCGCGCCGATCTCGGCTTCATGGGCCAGGTGGGCTACGACAAGTCGCTGCTGGGCGCCGGCCACAGCTGGTTCCGCGACGGCAAGGCGTTCAACCGCATCAATGCCTACGTGGACTTCGACATCACCCACCGCTTCGACGGCCAGCTGCTGGAACGCGAGCTGGAAGCGCAGGTCAACGCGCAGGGACCGATGCAGAGCAGCCTGCGCCTGCACGGCCTGACCCGTACGCGGTACTGGGAGGGCCGGCTGTTCGACGAGCACTACGCCGACGTCAACGCCAGCTTCCGCCCCAACGGCAAGCTGCAGCTGGGCGCCTACGTGCAGGTCGGGCAGATGCTGGACCTGGCCGCGGACCGCACCGGCCGGCGCACGATGCTCGAGTTGTCCGGCAACCTCAATGTCGGCCGCGGCATCGCGCTGGACATGGACCTTGTCCACCAGCGCATGCGCCGCGACGGCGGCACCGCATTCACCGCCAGCGTGCTGAACGCGGGCGGCAGCTGGCAGTTCGACCCGCGCCAGCGGCTGCGCATCACCGTGCAGGGCAGCAAGGTGGACCGCGACCCGGCGCTCTACCTCGACGCGGTCAACGAAAGCGCGCGCGACTGGGCCGCGCAGCTGGTCTATTCCTACAAGGTCAACCCGCGCACCGCGCTGTACGCCGGCGCGTCCTACGGCGCGTTCATGGACGACGACCATCGCGAGCTGTTCGGCAACACCCGCAGCGTGTTCGTGAAGCTGAGCTACGGCTGGCAGCCGTGAGGCCCGGCGGACGCTCCCCTGCAGTAGCGCACCGCAGGGGCGCGATGCTTTTTGCGTGATCCCGCAAAAGCGTTCGCGCCCCTGCGGTGCGCTCGTACGGAAGCGTGGGTGTGGGCGTGGGCGCTAGCCCAGCTTCGACAGCCGCAGCTGGAACAGCACCTTGGTCACCAGCAGGCGCTCCTCGATCGGCTTCAGCACCAGGTCATTGGCGCCGTCGCGCAGCAGCGCGGCCTGGTTGTCGCGGTTGTCGTCGCCGGTCATCATCACCATCGGCAGGCGGCGCTTGCCGTAGTGGAAGACGTCGCGGATCTGGTTGAGCAATTCGCGCCCGCTGAGCGCGCCCTTCAGGTACACGTCGCTGAGCACCAGGTCGGCGCCGACGTCGCCGTCCTTGCGGCCGAAGAACTTGTGCAGGTGCTCCAGCGCATCCTCCGCGCTGATCACGTGCAGCACCTGCATGCCGTGGCGCTCCAGCATGCGCTTGGTCGCCACCGCCACCACCCGGCTGTCCTCCACGTACAGCACCCGCGCACCCTCGATCGGCGCCGGATGCACGTAGCCGCGGATGAACGCGGCCAGTGCGGTCTGGCCCAGCGACTTGTCGAAGTAGTCGGTGATGTCCTCGGTGAAGGCGCGCGTTTCCAGCGCCTCCTGGGCGTTGCCGGAAATCACGATCACCGGCACGTAGCTCTGTCCGGACGCCTCGCGTACGCTGCGCGCCAGCGCCAGGCCGTCGCCGTCCGGCAGCACCAGCGCGGTGGTGACCAGGTCGACTGCGCCGGCTTCCAGCGCCTTGCGCGCCTCGGCGATCCCGGAACAGCCGATCACCTCCGCGCCCGGCAGTTCCTTCAGCAGGGTGTCGCCGACCAGCTTGCGCACCAGCTTGCTGCCATCGACCACCATCACCCGCGGCGCGTCGCTGACCACATGGCGCAGATCCTGTTTGCCTGCCATCTCAATGCTCCCGTGGGCGGGCCTGCCGCAGATAGTGCCCGGTGACCAGGCCGGCCCCGAACCAGCCCAGCAGGCCGGCGCCGCCCAGCACGCAGGCGGCGGCCAGCGGATCGAGGCCCTGCAGCGCGAAGCTGCTGCCATAGCGCGCGGCCAGCGCCGCCAGCGGCGCCTGCAGCGCCATCCATGCCAGGGTCAGGATGCCCAGCGCAAGCGCGCCGGCGGCCAGCCCGTACCAGGCGCCGAGGTAGAGGAAAGGACGGCGCACGAAACCGTCACTGGCACCGAGCAATTGCAGCACGCCGATTTCCTCGCGCCGCGACTGGATGTCCAGGCGCACGGTATTGCCGACCACCAGCAGCGCCCCCAGCCCCAGCAATGCGGCCAGCACCTGCACCACCCGCGCGCCGAAGCCCAGCCATGCCTGCAGGCGCTCGCGCCAGCGTGCGTCGTGCTGCACGCGGTCGGTTTCCGGCAGCGCCTGCACCGCCTGCACCAGCGCGCGTTCGTCGTCGCGCGGCACCACCCGCAGCGCCTGCGGCAGCGCCGCGCGTGCGGCGTCTTCGCCCAGCGCATCGATGGCTGCGGCCAGGTCGTCGCGCTGGCGCAGCTGCGCCAACGCCTGCTCCGGCGCCACCCGCTCGACCGAGGCCACGTCGCTGCGCGCGCGCAGCACGTCGGCCAGCGCCTCCGCCTTCGCCGCGTCGAGGCCCGGCTGCAGGAACACCGTCACCTCGCGCGCGGCCTGCACCTGGCCGCCCAGCCGCTGCACGTTGTCCAGCACCACCCACAGGCCCAGCGGCAGCGCCAGCGCCAGCGCCATCACCCCGATCGTGAGCAGGCTGGCCCACGGCTTGCGCAGCAGCCGGCCCAGGCTGGCGACCACGCTGTAGCCATGATGTTCCAGCCACGCGCCGGCGCGGCTGGAATGCAGCTGCTCGACGCGCTGGTTGCCCGGCTTAGCCATCGGCCAGGTCCTCCGGGGCGATGTCGTCGGTCAGCCGGCCGTGCTCCAGCACCAGCACGCGCCTGCGCATGCGCTTGACCAGCGCCAGGTCGTGGCTGGCGATCAGCACGCTGGTGCCGCGTTCGGGCAGGGAGGCGAACAGCGCCATGATCTCGGCCGACAGGGTGGGATCGAGGTTGCCGGTGGGTTCGTCGGCGACCAGCAGTGGCGGCTCGGCCACTACCGCGCGGGCGATGCCGACGCGCTGCTGCTCGCCCGCCGACAGCTGCGTCGGCAGGGCGTTGGCGCGCGCCTCCAGCCCCACCCGGCCGAGGATCGAACGCACCCGTTTGCCGATCTCGACGCGCTTCATCCCGCGCAGCACCAGCGGCAGCGCGACGTTGTCGGCCACGCTGCGATCCATCAGCAGCTGGTGGTTCTGGTAGACCACGCCGACGTTGCGGCGGTGCGCGGCGATGCGCCCGCCGCGGACCTTGGCCAGGTTGCGCTCGTCGAACAGCACCGCGCCGCGGCTGGGCCGCTCGGCCAGCTGGATCAGTTTCAGCAGCGTGCTCTTGCCGGCACCGGAGTGGCCGGTGACGAACAGCATCTCACCCGCGTCCACGGCGAAGCTCACCTCGGACAGCGCGGGCTGGCCGCCGGGGTAGAGCTTGCTGACGTTGTCGAACCGCAGGACCGGCATGCGTGGAATGGACGATGCGAACGGACGGGCAGTATCGCCCGAGCCGGCGCCAGCGGCCAGCGCGGGCGCGCCGGCTCAGTGCTGCTTGCTGGGCGTGCGGGTCACCAGCGACTTCAGCCCACGGCCGATGCGGCTGAACAACGAGGGCTTGTCGGCAGTGGGCGCGGCGCTGCCGGCGGCGGCCCTGTTCGCCGGCACGTACTTCGGCGCCGCCGGCTTGGCCGGCTGCTGCGGCGTGGCCGCCTGTGCCTGCGCTGCACCCTCGGCGCCTTCCAGCGGCCGTCCGCCGCGGCGGCGGCGACGCTTGCGCGCCGGTGCATCGCCTTCGGTTGCGGCCGGCTGCGCCTGCACGACCGCGGGCTTCGGCGCAGCGGCGGCATCGCCTTCCGCACGAGGCTTGCGCGGCGGGCGCGGGCCGCGGCCTTCGCCACTGCGACGCTCGCCACCACCGCTGCGCTCGCCGGAACGCCCGCCGGCGCTGCGGCCACCGCGGCCACCGCCACGCTTGGCGTCCTCGGCCGCGCGCGCCTCGCGCACTTCCTTGAAGATCTCGCCGATGCTCTCGCCTTCCTCGGCATTGAGCTCCACGCCCTCGCGCGGCTTGCGCGGCAGCGCGGTCATCAG
>JAANMY010003920.1_pt1 | contig 11793 bp, 9 predicted proteins | sample 7279691 | NCBI WGS metagenome assembly JAANMY01 (sample SAMN14094543, study PRJNA606508) | bioreactor metagenome | isolation source: A lab-scale SPAN reactor treating ammonium-rich wastewater day 388 | place: Ireland: Galway | collected 2018-02-07
CTCGACGTGCATGAATTAAAGTCAGCTTGGGATGGTCAGTAGAAAACGGTGATGGATGGTTCAGGCTGCGTCAACGCTCGTGGCAATGCGGATGTTGAAGCGGCGTAAACGCCGGGCCTTAAGTCCGAGAGCGAACTCACCAACAGAATTATGAAAAGTCGGCAAATCTTCTGGAGTCTGGCGGCCGTCGCGGGTTTCGCGCTGACGGGTTGGAGCAGCGAGTGGAAACTGGTCTGGTCGGATGAGTTCGAACGAGACGGGTTACCCGACCCGGCCAAGTGGACCTACGAGGAGGGCTTCGTCCGCAACCGCGAACTCCAGTATTACACAACCAACCGCACGGAGAACGCGCGCGTGGAAGGCGGCTTCCTGATTATCGAAGCACGCAAGGAGAAGTTTCCAAATCCACGCCATCGCGCCGATGCGCCGGAACGTCGCTGGCAGCAACGACGCGAACATGCCGACTACCCCTCCGCCAGTCTGACCACGCAGGGACGCGCTTCCTGGACCTATGGCCGGATTGAGGCGCGGGCCAAAGTTCCATCGGGTCGCGGCACTTGGCCGGCGTTCTGGACGTTGGGCACGAACACGCGCGAAGTCGGCTGGCCAGCCTGCGGCGAGATTGACATTCTGGAATACGTCGGCCACGAGCCGGGAGTGGTTCATGCCAACGTGCATACGCGCGGCTTCAATCACAGCCGCGGCAACGGTCGTGGCGCGCGACTGAAAGTTCCGGATGCGGAGAAGGAGTTCCATGTCTATGCCGTGGAGTGGACGCCGGAGAAACTCGAATTTTTCGTGGACGACCGGAAATACTGCACCCTCAAAAATGATGGAACGGGCGTGGACTCGTGGCCGTTCGACGCCCCACAGTATCTGATTGTCAACCTGGCCATCGGCGGCGAGTGGGGCGCGCAAAAGGGTGTGGACGACGCAATCTTCCCACAGCGCTACATCGTGGATTACGTGCGGGTTTACCAGCGCACTGGGGCGGGTTTGTAACCATCAAGAACCATGAAGCCAATCATCCAACTCCTGTCGTTGTTGCTCACCTTCTCCCTCCCCGCAGTGGAACAATGGGGCCGGCACGAAGTCGTTTTGAAAGGGCCGGCCTCCAGCAATCCATATCTCGAGGTGCAATGGTCCGCCGCGTTCACTCAAGGCGACCGTGTCATCGTTGTCCCCGGCTTTTGGGACGGGGACGATACCTATCGCGTGCGCTTCAGTCCGCCGACGCAAGGTGAGTGGCGCTATGCAACCCGCAGTGCCACGCCCGAGTTGAATGGCAAGACGGGCGCTTTCACCGTCACTGCGCCCACGGGCAACAATCACGGCCCGGTGGAAGTCTTCGACACGTTCTATCTGCGTTACGCCGACGGCACGCCGTATCATCAATTCGGCACGACGTGCTATGTGTGGACGCATCAGCCGCGTGCGCTGCAGGAGCAGACGCTGCAGACGCTCGCCCAGTCGCCGTTCAACAAGATCCGGTTCTGCGTGTTCCCCAAGGCGTACACCTACAACCAAAACGAGCCGGAGTTGTTCGCGTTCCAGAAAGGAGTGGGCGGCAAGTTCGATTTCACCCGGCCCGACCCGGAGTTCTGGCGGCACTTCGAGCAGCGCGTCCTCGATCTTCAGAAGCTCGGCATCGAAGCCGATTTGATCCTGTGGCATCCGTACGACCGGTGGGGCTTCTCCGAGATGGGCCGCGAACACGATGACCGTTACCTGCGCTACGCCATCGCGCGCCTGGGCGCGTTCCGCAACGTCTGGTGGTCGCTGGCCAATGAGTTCGATCTGATGGCGCCCGGCGCGATGGCCGGGCATCGCGGCGACAAAGCGATGTCCGACTGGGACCGTTTCTTCCAGATTCTGCAAAAGGAAGATTCGCATGGGCGGCTGCGAGGCATTCACAATTGCCGCGGGTTCTATGAGCATTCCAAAGATTGGGTCACCCATGTCAGCGTGCAGCACGGCGATTTGATCCGGACGCTCGAGTGGCGCCGCCAATACCGCAAACCGGTGGTGGTGGATGAGTGCGGTTACGAGGGCAACATCCCGCAGGGCTGGGGCAAGTTGAGCGCGCGGGAGATGGTCCGGCGCTTCTGGCTGGGCACCATGAGCGGCGGCTACGTGGGCCACGGCGAAACTTACCAGCATCCGCAGGACCTGTTGTGGTGGTCCAAAGGCGGCGTGCTGCACGGGGAAAGTCCCCGGCGAATTCAATGGCTCAAGGACTTCATGGCTCAGTCGCCCGCGTTTCACCAACTCGAACCGTCACGCGGCGGCGACGGCGGACTGTTGCTGGCCCGGCCCGGAGAGTTTTACCTGCTTTACGGGGTCAACCAACAGCCGCAGCGGGTGCAACTTGCCGGCAATCGCCCATACAAACTCGACCTGATTGATCCCTGGACGATGAGCGTCGCGCCCCTGGGCACGGCGGCCGCCGGTGAATTCGTCCTCCTGGGACCAAAAGCGGACCTGGCTTATCGCTTCACGCCGTATCAGCCCGGGGAAAAACTGCGGCCCGAAGCGAAGATCACCGCGTCGGTTACGGAAGGTTCGCCGCCGTTGACGGTGAAGTTCGCGAGTGCTGGCGGTGGCCGGGCGCAGTGGGATTTCGGCGACGGTACGACCAGCAGCGACCCCAGTCCCACTCACGTCTTCCAGCAACCGGGATTGTATTCAGTAAGCCTGACCATCACTGACCCGGACGGCGGGAGCACGCGGGCGTTTCAGAACATCGCAGTGGACCGCAACGCCAACGAGCCCATCGTGCGCGCCGGATTTCCGGATCGCGAACTGCCGGACCTGAAACTGCACGGCACAGCCAAACGCGGGACGGGTGGTTCGCTGCATCTGCCGGAAGGTGCGCCGTGGGGCTGGGTGCAGGCGGGGGAGGACGTGCTGGACGATGTTCGCGGCCTCCGTTCATTTACGCTCATGGGCTGGCTTAAACCGGAAAGCCTTGAGGCCGGCAGCGGCGGCAATCGCATTGTTCACTGCATGAACCGGGATCACTCAGGCATTGATCTGGTCAGCCACGCCGATGGCCGGTTGCGTCTGGCGGTCAATCAATGGCCGGACTCAGTTCGCAACGACAGTTCGCCCGGCAAACTTCAGGTCGGCAAGTGGACCTTCTTCGCCGTGACTTACGATGCGACGCAGACGGGCGAGAATGTGGGCTGGTATTTCAGCGCGCCACTGGCCGCTCCCGCCCGGACGGACATTGCATTGGATCGCAGAACTTCCCATCACGTTGGACCGGTGGGCGCGGACATCGGTCCGCTGGCCGTCGGCAATTTCAATCAAACCATGCATGGCTACGGTTTGGATCGGCAGTTCCGCGGCGAGATTCGCGCCCTGCAACTCTTTGGCAGCCGCGTGGGCGGGCGCGGGGCGTTTTCCCATCCACTCATTCTGAAATACGGACAATGAAACGCATGGCCTTGCTTACCGGGTTGAGCACGGTGTTGTTCGCCGTTGCCGTCACCATCACCACCCCCGCCGCGCCGCTGCCCGCATTGCGTGTCAGCGAGAATCAACGTTTCCTCGTCACTGCCGACGGGAATCCTTTCTTCTGGCTGGCGGACACGGCCTGGCAATTGATTCACGACCTGGACGAGGCGGACACGCGCCGCTACCTGGCCGACCGGCGCGACAAGGGCTTCACCCTAATTCAAACCGTTGCGCTGGCCGAACATCGTTTCGACAAACCGAATGCCTTCGGCCATCTGCCCATCGAGCCGAAGCGCCCGGATCGTCCCCTCGTGAAAGAAGGACCCGACAACGATTACTGGGATGACGTGGAGCGCGTGCTGCGGCTGGCCGGGGAGCATCAACTTTACGTTGGGCTGCTGCCGACGTGGGGGAAATACGTCACCACCAGTTGGCAGAGCGGGTTGGTGGATGGCTTCTTCACTGTGGCGAACGCCGAGGCTTATGGGCGGTTCATCGGCGCGCGGTTCAAGGATCACGCGAACCTCATCTGGATTCTCGGCGGCGACAAGGCCGCGCCCACGGATGAAGCCCGCGCCATCTGGCGGGCCATGGCGCGGGGCATCGCCGTGGGTGTGAGTGGCGCGGAAGATTATTCGAAACTACTGATGACGTATCACACCAGCGGCCCGGGCAGCACGGCGTGGTTCCTGAATAACGAACCGTGGATGGACTTTCACACGCTGCAATCGGGCCACGGACGCTGGGCGATGAACTGGCTCATGGTCGAGCACGCTTACACGATGAAACCCACGTTGCCGGTGATTGACCTCGAATCGAGCTATCCCGGTTTCCGGCACGGCCGCCCGCCCACGACCGCGACGGACGACGACGCGCGGCGGGCCGGGTACTGGGCGGTGTTCGCCGGCGCCGCGGGTCACACCTACGGCCATCACAGCATCTGGCAGATGCATTCACCAGACTATCCGGGCATTGCCGGGCCGACAGAGTTCTGGTTCGACGCGCTCAACGCGCCCAGCGCGAAGCAAATGGGGTACTTGCGGAAGCTGATCGAGGCCCGTCCGTTTCTGACGCAACGGCCCGACCTGTCAGTGCTGGCCTTCGAGCAGGAGCGCCCGTGGGAAATGTGCCTGGCCTTGCGCGGCGACGGCTATGTGCTGGTCTATACTCCCACCGGCCGGACGTTGGACATCCAGCTTGGCAAGTTGAGCGGTGCGAAAGTGAAAGTGTCATGGTTCAACCCACGTACCGGCGTGACGGCGGCCATTGGCGAGTTCGAGAACAAGGGCCGCCGCAGTTTTGACCCGCCCGGCGAGGAGCAGCCGGGTACTGATTGGGTGCTGGCTTTGGAGTCACAATGAAGTCTTCAGCGCGCCATTGTTAATAATCACTGGCAGCCACTGGCAGCATTCATTTCATTCATTCAAATAACGTGTAACCGGCTCAACCATCATGGATACGCACCACCACATCATGTCCAATCCGATTCACCAACCGGCGGCTTTACCACGGCGCGGTTTTCTTCGGCAACTCAGCTTGCTGGCCGCAGCCAGCGCGATTTATCGCAGCGCGATGGACCTGCTGGCTGCGCAGGCCGACGCCCCGGCCAAGCCGCTCCGCCTCATCGTGGACGCGGACACGGCCAACGAGATCGACGATGTGTATGCCATTGCGCGCGCCCTGATGGAGCCGCGGTTCCAGGTCGAGGGCATCAATTCAGCCCAATGGCATACCCAGCCGGACGCGCCGCGCGACACCGTGGGGCCGAGCCAGAAGATGAACGAGGAGCTGCTCCGGGTGATGGACCGCACCGACGTGCCGCATCCCATCGGTGCGAACATGCCGCTCGTCACCCCGCTGCGTCCCCAGCCCTCGGACGCCGCCCGGCACATCATCCGCAAGGCGCTGGAGACGCCCGAGGGGGAGAAGTTGATTGTGGCGATCCTCGGCCCCTGCACCAATCTCGCCTCAGCAGTGCTCATGGAGCCGGCGATCATTCCGCGGGTGTCCTGTCATTTCATCGGCCTGCGTTACGACCACGGGCAACGGCTCTGGAGCCGCGACGAGTTCAACACCAACAACGATCCCAACGCGCTTGACGTGCTGCTGAACGCGCCGGGGTTGGAGTTTCATTTAATGACGGCCACTGCTTCGGGTCGTCTCGTGTTCGAGAAAGCCGAGGTGGATCGGCGTTTGAAAGGCAAGGGGCCCTTGGCCGACCATCTGTTGCGGGTCTGGGAGGAGTTCGATCGCGGATGGCAACGTGCGTCCAACCCCACCAAGGCCAAGTGGGTGATGTGGGACATCGCGCTGATCGAGGCCATTGCCCGGCCGGAACTGGCCACCGCCGCCACGGTCAACGCGCCGCCGGAGAACCTCAAACGGCCGATCTCGGTCTGGGTGGAGATCGACGCGGCAGGAATGCGCGAAAGCTTCTGGCGCACCTTCGAGCGCTGGCGCGCCGAGAAAAGTTGAGCGCCGTCAGGAAACGTACGTTCCGAGCGCGACACCCATAATCCCTAAATCGGACAACCCCAGGCCCCACCTTCACTTGCTTCCCTGCGCGCGGAAGAGTTACGCTGCCCCGCAACGCGACAACCAAACGCATGAAAACGAAACGCCTCCTCTCAATCCTGGCTCTGGCCGCTCTGACCGTGGGCACGGTCGCCGCGTCCGCCGCCCCCGCCGAACGCATCCGCGTGATCCTGGACACCGACGCCAACAACGAATTGGACGACCAGCACGCCATCGCCTACCTGCTTTTCAATGGCCATGTGTTCGACGTCGAGGGCATCACGGTCAACCGCACCCGCGCGGGCGGCGATGTTCATCAGCATTACGCCGAGGCCGTGCGCGTGGTGGAACTCTGCGGCCTCAAAGACCGGATCAAAGTGTACCGCGGCGCGGACGGGTCTTTTGACGCCATCCGGCCTCAGTTGAGCAAGCCGGGCTTCGATGGCGACGAGGCGGTGGACTTCATCATTCAACGGGCCAAGGCTGCGGACAACCGCCGGCTGGTGTTGCTGCCGGTGGGCAAGCTGACCAACATCGCGCTCGCGCTGGCCAAAGACCCCGGAATCGCCTCAAAAGTCCGCATCGTCTGGCTCGGGTCCAATTACCCCGAGCCGGGCGAATACAACCAGGTCAACGACGAGCCGTCGCTCAACTACATCCTCGACACGGGCGTGGACTTCGAGATTGCGCTTGTCCGCTACGGCAAGCCTTCCGGCACGGACGCCGTGCGCGCCACGCTGGAGGACATTCGCCGGATCATGCCAGGCAAAGGGCCGCGCGTCACCCCGGCGGTCAAGGGCCGGCACGGCGGCGAGTTCCACACGTTCGGCGATTACGCCGTGAGCTTGTTCGAGAACATCCAGCTTCATGGCAATCCGCCCTCGCGAGCGTTGTTCGATATGGCGGCCGTGGCCATCGTCAAGAATCCCGCGTGGGCCACCGCCGTCAAACTGCCCGCCCCACTGCTCAAGGACGCCAAATGGATCGAGCGCCCGGACAATCCGCGCCGGATCATCCTGTGGGAGCACTTTGACCGTCCGGCCATCATGAAGGATTTCTACGATTCCATGACGTACTATCACCCGGCCGGAAGCAGCCCGTAGCCGGGATAACTGCTGAATTGGACAAGGCGTCCACGAACACGTCGCAAGAACGTAACTGACGGCATGAAGAATTTGAAAACTCGGCCAGGGTCGCCGGGCCAAACGCAGGTGCAATGAACTCATCGAGTATTGTTAAAACCTTCCTGCTGCTTTCGCTGGCGGTCGGAGCGCGACACATGGATGCGGCTCCGCTCGCGCCATCCGGCGGGGCACTGTCGGGGGAACGCTTTCGCGTCATCGTCTCCACGGACATTGGCGGCTCGGACCCGGACGATTTCCAGTCCATGGTTCACTACTTGGTGTATGCGGACCTGTTCGACACCGAAGGGCTGATCTCGTCGCCACCGCACGCGGGGCGCAAGGCGCATATCCTCGAAGCGCTCGACGCCTACGCGGCGGATTATCCGAAACTCAAACGTCACTCGGCGCGCTTCCCGTCACCGGAGGCGTTGCGGGCCTTGACGAGGCAGGGCGCGGTGGACGCGGCGCCGGCGGCCGGTTACTCCGCGCCCACCGAAGGTTCGCGGTGGATCATCGAGCGCGCCCGGGCCGACGATCCGCGCCCACTCTGGATTCTGGTCTGGGGTTCGATCACCGACGTGGCCCAGGCGCTGCACGACGATCCCGGCATCCAGCCGAAACTGCGCGTCTATTTCATCAGTTCGTGGAACCAACGCTCGGACCAGGCGGCGCGGGATTATGTGGTTCAACAACATCCCGACCTGTGGCTGATCGAGGCGGAGACGACATTTCGCGGGATGTATGTCGGCGGCAAGCAGGATGGCGACCTCGGCAACCGCGAATTCATTGCCCGGCATGTCCGTGGCCACGGCGCGTTGGGCGATCTGCTGGTGGCGAAGAAGGCCGACATTAAAATGGGCGACACGCCGTCGGTGCTCTACCTGCTGCGCGGCGATGCGGAGAATCCGGCAGGCGAAAGCTGGGGCGGCGCGTTCGTGCAGCCTGACTCCGCGCGTCCCTACTGGACGGACAATCCCGATCCGGCGCTGCGTGAAGGGAATTTCCCCGGAGCCAAAACCGTGAACCGCTGGCGCGAAGATTACCTGCGCGACTGGCAACAGCGGATGGAATGGCTGAAGGAACCATGAACTCGCCGCTGGTCCAAGCCTGCCCATGAACTTTGAGCGAGTGGCCATTACGTTGCTGGTGGTGCTGTGTCTTGCGTCGCGGGTGCCGGCGGTCGTTCCGGAGCACACCGTGGCCGACGGTGCGGTTCGCCTCGCCGGTGTCGGCCCGGACAATTCCATCGTTTACGACAATGACTGGTGGTTCGATGTCTTCGACAACAACTACCTGTGGGCGCAGGCCAGCCTCGGCAAGGTCAATCTCCGGGGCAACATCGTCTCGCGCGACATGTGGGACTGGCAAAAGGGCTATCACTATACGTTCGAGCAATCCTGGAAAGACGCCGTGAAGGCGATCAAGCTGGCGCGCGATTCCGGCTTGAAACACATCCCGAACCTCACCCGCGGTGCCGACCGCGTGCTGCTCCGCCCGGAGAGCGGTCGGATCGAGGATACTGTGGCCCACCCGAGCGACGGCAGCCGGTTGATCGAGGCGGAGGCGAAGAAGGCTTCACCGGAAAAACCGTTGCTGGTCATAGTCGGCGGGCCGCAAACGACCGTGGCCAACGCGCTCCTGACGAATCCCGAGATCGCGCCCAACCTGGTCGTCTTCAACCTCACCGTCACCGGCGGTTACAATGGCAAGGACGGTTGGTCGGCCTACATCGTGGCCACGCGGACACGCTCGGTGGACTGGGGCGGCGGCCAGTTCTGGGACAAGGACTCCGTTTTCACAGCGAAGGATTTCGACGTGCTGCCGGACAATTCCTTCACGCTGGACATGAAGCGGTTCATCCAGACCGACCTCGGCCGCGCCAACCAACTGGGCGATGGCGCGCCGCTGGTGTGGCTGTTCCAACCCGGGTGCTGGACGGGCGCGGAGGTTCGCCGGGCGGAGTTCCACGGCACGACCCTGCGCTATGTCCCCGTGCCCCCCGGCGGTGCTGGCGACGTGTTGGTGATTCCCAAGGCCACCACGGACCTCGGGGCGAGCCGCGACGAGTTCTTCCGCGTGATGACCAATCCCAAGCTGTTCCCATGAACTTCCCGCTGAACTGGAGGCTGCCCGGCACGCGGTTTTCACCCCCGGGCCGCTGAACAGCAAAATTTGACCGTGAACCTATTGCTCAATTCCGCTTCCCTGGCTCTCTGCGTGGCAATGTCATCGGCCCTGTACGCCGCGGAGGCTCAGCGCATGGTCTCTCATGAGGAGGCCGGAAGACTCGCCTACGCGCCGGCGCCGCCGGACAACCCGTTGAAGGGCTTCGTCCCCTATCCGCGCGAACGAACCACGTTCCCCCACAGTCTGGAGTGGGATTACACCAAGCTGTCCGAGGTGATGATTGGGCGGACGAATTTCAACTGGACGGTGTTTGAGGCCAAGCTCAATGCCGCGGCCTCGCGCGGGTGTCAGTTCATTGCCCGGTTTTATCTCGAATGGCCGGGGAAAACCACTGGCGTGCCGCAGTACTTGATCGGGGAGGGCCTGTTGCTGCGGCGCTGGACGAACACCAACACGCAGCCGTTTCCGCCCGCCGTGGATCACACGCCCGATTACGAAGACCCGCGCCTGCGCGCCGCGCTGACGAACTTCATTCACGCCCTGGGCGCACGCTACGATGGCGACCCGCGTTTGGGATTTATCCAGTTGGGACTGCTCGGCACCTGGGGCGAGTGGCACAATCATCCGCGGAACGAATGGTTCGCGTCCAAACCGATCCAACGCGAAGTGATGGACGCTTACGAAGCCGCCTTCAAGAAAACCAGACTCGTCGCGCGTTATCCGGCAGGACCGACCGATTATCGTTATGCGGAGAACGGCACACGGGCCATCGGCTACCATGATGATTCCTTTGCTTGGGCCACAGTTCACACGGGACGGAAGAACGAGGACTGGTTCTTCGAGACACGGCTGCGTTCCGCGGGTGCGCTCGACAAATGGCGCACACAACCCATCGGCGGCGAGGTCCGGCCCGAGGTGTGGGGTTGTCTGTTTGATGACCCGACGTGCGCCCCGCCAGATCAGGAGTTTGATCGTTGCGTGGAAGTGACTCGCGTTTCGTGGCTGTGCAACGAGGGCGTGTTCCGTCCCCGCCTTCAGGGCGCGGCCCGGGAGCGCGCTTTGCGGGCGGCGCAACGAATGGGCTACGAACTCCACGTCCGCCGGGCGGATCTGGTGCGTGAAAATGTTGGGTGGAGCATCACGCTGACCGTCACCAATACCGGCGTGGCCCCGTTTTACTATGACTGGCCGGTGGAACTGGGCGCGCAGCATGCCACCGGTAAACTCGTGGCCACCTGGGTGACTGACTGGAGGCTGACCGGTGTTCTGCCCGGCGAACCGGCTCAAGTGTGGCAGCATAGCCTGGCCGCCGGGACGTTTGACGCCAGCGCTTATCGCCTGCTGGTTCGCGTAGCCAATCCGATGCCGGGTGGGCGACCATTGCGATTCGCCAACCGGGAACAGGACCGCGACCTTGACGGTTGGCTCACCTTGGGGACCATCCAACCATGAAGACAGAACTTCAAACTGGCGGCGTTCGCGGTGCGAAATCATCCCGCTTCGCCCTGCTCTGTTTGTGCTGGATGCTCAGCGCCCTGACCGCGACAGCGCAGACCGACAAACAACGCGTCTTCGTCCTGACCGACATCTCCAACGAACCGGATGACGAAGAATCCATGGTCCGCTTCCTCGTGTATGCGAACGAATACGACATCGAGGGGCTGGTCGCCACCACCTCCACCTGGTTGCGGAACACCACGCGCGTGGACCTCATCCACCGCCAGCTCGGCGCTTATGCCCAAGTGCGCGACAACTTGCTGAAACACGCGCCGGGGTTCCCAACGGCCGAATCGCTCCGCGCCGTGACGGCCGTGGGCCAGCTCGCGTATGGCATGGCGGCCGTAGGCGAAGGCAAATCCACCGCCGGTTCGCGTCGGTTGCTGGCCACCGCCGACAAGGCCGACGAACGTCCGCTCTGGGTCACCGTTTGGGGCGGCGCCAACACGCTGGCGCAGGCCTCCATGAAGCTCGGCGAGGCCATGTATAAACAACAGGCCGAGGCCGATGCCGCCAAGGACGCCGCGAAGGACGATGTCGTCGATGCGGAGTTTACCGAGGTCGACGACGACAAGAAGTCTGCTTAAACGGCAGAACTGACATGACCCCGCCCCCGAACGAGTGCTCATCGCGTCTCGAAGGGCGGGGTCACGCTTGTCTTAGCGAGACCCATCATCCAGCGATGAGCCAATTTTATCATGCGTCTTCCGTAATGAAGCGACGTTCGAGCGGAATGGACTGATGTCGAACAAGCGCTGTTACTACGAAACCCTTGAAGTCGATCGGAACGCGGACGAGACCAAGCTCAAGGCGGCCATGGCCGGCGGCACGGTAGATGCTCGGGGTGGTCGCGTACTGGTCCAGCGAATCGATCTTGTCGTTCAAGTCCTGTTTGCAGGGCCACCAATCCATGGCACCGTAGGGTTCGCTCAGCGTCCAGATCACGGGCACGCCCTCATGTGTGTCGGTGATAAAGCTGCCGAAGCCTGTGTTGGGCGGCACGCCGTGGTAGGTCACAGTCAGCGAATCCAGTTGGCCGGAAGCCAGGGTGGCGGGCAGGTCGATCGTCAAC
>JAANMY010003921.1_pt1 | contig 11791 bp, 7 predicted proteins | sample 7279691 | NCBI WGS metagenome assembly JAANMY01 (sample SAMN14094543, study PRJNA606508) | bioreactor metagenome | isolation source: A lab-scale SPAN reactor treating ammonium-rich wastewater day 388 | place: Ireland: Galway | collected 2018-02-07
TTTACATACAGTCTATCGCTTAGCGGAAAGTTCTTTTACCCTCAGCCGAAATGCCTGCCGTTGCTAGACATTGCCAGCCAGTGCCCGTCACTCCCACTCAATCATCAACAGCTTCGCTAAGTCGTTGTCTGGCTTGATGCTCGGCTCGTAGCGCCCGAGTTTTACCGTCATCCTTACCGTCATTTTGACGGGGATCCCCAAGCGCAGCATTCACCATCAATCGACATCTATCGAGGACAGTCGGCGCTTCCACAATGGCCAGCTTTCGAGATCTATCGAGGTCTATCGCGTCCTCGCATGCGTTCCCCGAAGGCGTGAGCAGACCCCTTGCTCCTCGTGAAGAGATCAAGACGACGCCGGCATCAAACGCCTTAAGTTGTTGTCGCATCGAGTCTTTACGGCAGATTTTTTACCGTCACTGCGTTTCCGTACGAACGCAGCGCCACTGGCGATTGTCCTTCAGCTTCCCACGCATCAGCAGGCCAAGGCAACTTCCGTCCGCGTTGCAGTGCCAGCACGACTGCGTCCTCCTCGAAGCGCTACTCGCGACTCGCAACATTCTGGGAATCCGCCGACTGCAGAGTGCGACCTCCACGCGTCGCGGTCCGCACATCCCACACAGCCTCCGTCTCAATGACCTCGGCGAAGCGTTCCGCGCTGAAGCCGTCGGGGTACAGACTCCAGCCGGACTCGCTTGCATCTGCTTCACGCGCCTCGTCGACTCCGTAGCTCCCGGAAAGCAGTCCTGCAGGATCGTTCAGCAGGTGACGATCGTCGCGAAGCGCGATGAGCAGCTCTTCGACGGAGACCTTCAGGAAGCCGCCGAACCGTTGGTGGTCGCATTCGATGCATGTGTCGGCGATCCACGCGTGTTGTCGGGTCGGAATCACACCCTCGGACAACCCCAGAACCGCGCGAAACCCAGGATCCGAGGCGATGGCCACCGATACCGCTTCGACCTTGCGGCGAAGCTGCTGTCCGGCCTTGCGAAGCGTAGTGGTCGCGTGCAACCACGCGTCCCGCTGAGATCGCCGCATGAACGTCGACTTCACCTCGATGACGAACAGATGCCCGTCGAGGACGGCGATCAGATCCACCTCGCCTGCGTCGTCCGGGCCGCGCGGCGGCACCCAGTTGAGCAGCGTCCTGAACCCGCGCTTCTCGAGCAGCCTGGCGAGTCCGGCTTCGATCCGTCGCGCCTCGTCGCGAGCCTGCCCGCGGCGAGCGCCGAGCCGCCTCAGGTTGTTGATCGCAGCGGTGCTGTTGTTCTGCATCCCGACGACCCACGGCAGCTGCACCAGCGTCGCCCCGAACTTGAGGACCGGCCGCTCGAACAGGTGGGGCTGAAGGCCGGGCTCATTGCGCTGAAGCCGCTCTGCAGTCGCGACCATGTCGTAGGTCCAGAAGTCCAGGATCGCAGATGCCATCCTCGGATTGCCCGCAGGCTCCGACGCCGTGACGGTCCACCCGCTGATGTTCGACACCTTCGAGTCTCGGTTCGACCACGTGAGTGGCATTCGGTTCTGGAGTCCCTCGCGAAGGCCGTCCATGGCCAGACGCTGCAACGCGACGATCCAGTCGCCCGACGCATCGAGGCGCTCTGCAAAGGCCGCTAGGAAGTCCTGCTGGAAGAAGACGGACATCAGGTTGAGCGACAGCAACGCCCGGAAGAGATCAACCGCGTCTCCGGAATCGGACGTCACTTCGTTGGCGACACCGTACGCCTCACACAGTCGAAGCTGCGCTTGCAGAGCCCGCAGCCATGCCAGCCGGTTTGCCTCAGCGTTTTCCGGTCGACCGATCCTCCATGTAGTGGGATCGGCGGCGACCTGCTCGACGTAAGTGTCAAGGGCACGGTGGAACCAATAGCCATGCAGGCGCTCGAGCTTCAGTCCGTCGCGTTGCCACGCGGCCCGTGCCGCCGGATCGACCTCGACGATCTCAAGCCGATTGCCCCGCCGCTCGAACCTAATCCCATCGTCGTAGCTGAACGCGTCCGAGGACCTGGAGATGAACTCGTTCAACTCGATCTGCATGTCCATCAGCGCGTGAAAGGCGCGCAGATTCCGCAGGGCTTCGCCGGCGCTCGCCGTGCCGGATTCGAAGAGGATCGGTCGAAGATGCCGCGCGAGCGACCTCCCGATGTTGTCGTCGGTCAGCTTTAGGGATGAGGTGCCGGCCTCTGCGAGCTTCCACGCGAGCAGATCGCCGAGTGCATCCCAGGCGACCTGGACATTAGCCCCAGAGGACGGCGCGGGCGCCTTTACGTTGAAGTCCCTTGGAACGAGCCCTTCGAAGGCGTAGAGGCTGGCGTATAGCAAGAGCTCGAAGACCGACAACGCCGCGAGCTGCGCCTTCTGTGCTTCCAGCGCCGCGACCCGTTCGCGGTGCGCCCCGGTAAACACGTCGAGCACACGGCACAACTCAGCCACCGCTTCGCATTCGGACGCCGCCTCGTCCAACTCGGCTCGTCGTGGAGAGTGCGGGTTCAGAACGAGCCCGGAATGCCTGACCGCGCGTATCAACGCCTCGGGCGCCTCGCGCGCGACCCGCGTCACCAATCGATCGGCAGTGACAGGCTCCTGCCCGAGGTACCGCGCCAGGGCGAGCGACATCGCTTCGGCGCCCCACGCGTCGGGAGGGCAGCCTTTCACAACGTCGCTAGACCAGAAGAGGCTGTCGCGCTCCTTCTTTGTTAGCTTCCTCTTGCCAACGGGTAACGGCTTTCCGTCGAGGTAGGCGGTCCCGACTCGCTCGACGGCGATCCGCTGCGAAACACGGTCGCCGATCAAGCGAACGAACAGGTCGTCGTAGTAATTCGTCGCGCGCTGAACCATGATCGGATAACCGGCATCGGCGATTCAGTGAGAGACGATCATGGGGTCGTCGCTTCTTCTTTGCCGGGCTTCTCGAAGTTGGCGGGCACGCGCTGGAAGTACTTCTTCAGTGCCCAGCCAGTGCGATGCTCTTGGTAGAGCCAGTGGTAGTACTCGAACTCGATCCACTTGCCGCGGTCCGAGATCGGCCGGACCACCTCTCGCGGCAGCAACTTGCCCTGAACGGCCGACCCGTGCTCCGGCTTGGACCGAACGATGGCCACGCGATCCAAAACGACGAATCGCTCCTCCTGCCGTTTGGCCTCTTGCACCAAGGCCCTCTCCACCAACTTCGTGAGGGCATCGATCGTCTTTCGCTGCGCCTCCAGATTGGTGCCAAGCGCCTCGATCTTCTCGGTCTGCCCTGCGAGTGTTCTATCGGTCGCTGCCTGCCAGCGTGAAGAGCTGAGCTCTTGGTAGAGCGGGATCAGTACTGCCAGGATGAAACCCAACAGTGCCATCAACTCCAAGGTCTTGCGGCTGAGACCGAGCCCGTCTTCTTGCTGAACGAACTGGACGATGACTGAGCCATCGGCGTTGATGCCCATGGCGGCGAGCTGCGCCTTAATGCCCTCCGGCCCCAGCACCTTGGCAAGCGTGGCAGCAGACGCTGCATCGATCACAGGCAACGACAGCCTGCCCAATTGCTCCTGCAGCGCCTGCAACGCGCCAATCGAGTCGAGCAGGGGTTGAGGAACGATCCAGCGCTTGTTGGCCTCCTCGAAGCTCTTCATGAGCTGCGCGATGCCACTGCTGACCGAGGCATCCGCAAGGATCTTCCGGGTGCTCTCGATCGAGCCCTCGATGTCCGCGTGCATGGCCTTCAGCACGGCACTGGATCCCGTGGCCTGTTCGATGAGCTTGGAAAACTGCTCCGAGGCGGCAAGCGGCTTTGCGAGGTCCTCCAGCATCCGCTGGATCGCACTGTCCTTCAGAAGCGAACTGCGAATGTCCTGAAGGGGTTCGAGCATTCTTCTGATGCTCTCTTGTTCGGTCCTCTGGACTTCCTGCCATCGCTTTGCCATCTGGACAGCCAGCGGATCCTCAGGAATGAGCAGCTTCATCTGTTCTGGCAAGGAGTAGGCCTGCAGCTCCTTTGCCTGCTTACTCATCTGGGCCGCAAGAGACGTGTCTCCCACCAGCTTCTTCATCTGCTCTGCGAGGCTGTGGCTTTGGGCCATGGCCGCCATCCAAGAGGCGCGCTCCAGTTCCATTCTGCGGAGATCACCGGACACACTGCCGCCCAACAAGCTACCTATCTTGTCGAGTTCCAAGGTCTTCAGGGCGTCGCTCGGCACAATTTCAGACCACGATGGCAACCTTGTTGGCGATGACGGCGTACAGGTCCACTTCGGTCTGCTCGGTGTGGATCGACACGACGAGGCTGTATCTCGCAGGAAGGGCGTACCGCTCGAGCGCAGGTCGCGAACGCCACCACCCAGCCGATGGATACACCGCGATGAATCCCCTGCTGGCCAAGTCCGCCGCGGTGCCTTGCCAGACATCGCGATGAAGCGACCCACGATGACGCTGCCGCTCCCCCAGGTACCAATCCGTGTCCTTCGGGTTCGCCGCATCGCCTTCGTCTTCGCGCTGGGCGGCGGCGTTCACTCGTGCGACGAAGTCCTCCGTTGAAGCATCGAGCGGCCGCTGGACGTCGAACCGGAGGCGGTGCGACGGATAGTGAAACTTCGACGACACGCCTCTCGCCGAAGGGTTGGGCTCGATGAAGTACGACAGCGTGACGTGCAACTGCACCTCGGCATCGCCGAGGGCCTCCAACTCTTCCTTCGGCCAAGGAAGTGCATGCAAATTCATGTCGCGACTGACGACACCCCGCTTGTCATCCTTGCCATAGGGATGAACCAGGTCTTCGACCACCAACGTCAGCGAGTTGCCCGCGCTCCAGAGTGCCCGGTCGAGATCTGGCATCCCCCAGCCGCAGTGCCGGATGAGATTGACATAGTCCTTCTTGGTCGGCTTGGCATTGGCGGGCAGATACATCTGCCGCACTGCCGGTGTCCACCTGGCGGAGTGAACGATCAGTGCACGAACTGTCTCGGCGCGTAGCTGCGGATAGGCAGCCATGATCTGTGCAGCCATGCGCGCACACTGCGCCGAGGCGGCGCTGGTGGCGTTGGTCGTCGTGAACAGCCGTTCGTTGGGACGGTGGTTTGTCGTGAGCAGGTTCAGGCTCGACATCCCCGTCGCCCCTTGCTGGTCCTTGGCGACGTTCCCGCCTTCAAATACAACGTCGGGCTTAAGCGGCCACGCGGGATCCCAGGTCATGGACGTGGTGGTGTAAGGGCTCAAGCCGCCATCGGGAGCGATTGCTACGAGCGAATCATGTTCAGTGTCGATCTTGTTCGTGTAGGCGCCCACGGTTATCGCATTCCATGCCTGCCCCGGGTCGTGCACGAGGTTGGTCGAGAGGCTGTCTGGATACGTCATCCAGGCCCCGTGATCCCGCGTGTTCCCGGCCGCGAGTACGAACAGCCGGGGATACTGGCCGGCGTCGTCGACGTCTGCTGCCATCCGATCGACCATGGAAGACCATGACGACGGGCGACCGCGGTCGCGGTAGTCAGAGGCGGTGACGGCGGATGCGAACACCCGTCGTCGATCTGCAGCCGTTACCTCCGGTCGGCTGACAGCCTCGGCGAACAGATAGGCGTGGTGTTTGCTGTCGCCTTCGTTCGACCCCTCGTCTGGCGTCAGCTTGACCGATTCGAGCCGGTGCGCGACCTGCACCACACCGGTCTCGCCCAAGATGTGCGTCAGGTCTCCATAGGCGGCAAGACCCGCCAAGCCAGTGCCATGGTTCGCCGTGTCGTCGACTCCCCACGCGCGATTAACCGAGTGCAGATCTGGCTCGGCGAGCAAGGGCTCAAGTAGCGGGTGGCCTCGATTGACGCCCGTATCGAGGAAGCAGACATGCGGCGCGTCCGTCCCCGCTGGGGCAAACTGCGCTTTCGCCAGCATGTCGTTCATCCACAGTCCCTGCTCTTCGACACCCATCGCATCGAAGAACTCGGCGGTGTCCTTGGCGCGGCGCAGTTCGGCAACACAGTTCAGCAGCATCACAGACTGTGTGAATTGACCCTGCGACCCGTACATCAGCAGGACGGTCCGTTCGGGAAACTCGGCTTGGTGTTCGCTAACGACACAGCCCGCACGCTCGGCGAGTTTTCTGAAATCTGAGACCACGGACTGCCGCGCTGATCGCACCGGCAACCAGACCTCCCACCAGAACGCCTCATCTGGATTCTCTGGCAGTAGACCTGGATCGTCGGTCCAGAGAGCACGCAGCTCAGCGACGCGGATCGACGCGATCGTGTTCAGCAGGGCCTTGTGATCCAGCGCCTGCCCCTTCTTGCCCTTCTTTTCCTCCAGGTAGTCCGCGACGTAGCGCTCGAAATGATCGAGCCCTCCATCTGGCACGAAGACGTTGGCGTAGGTGACGTCACCCTCTCTCCGCACGCTCAGCAGTTCGATCTTCTTCCGATCGTCAGCAAGGCTCTGGAAAGCCAATTCCACGTCGGGCTGACCGACAAACTCAATCTGTAGGCCGAGTCCGCTCTCGAGCGCAAGCTCACGCTGAGACGCAGCCGCGGTTTCCGCTGCCGCTTCCAGCTCTTGCAGCTGCCCCCGCAGGGCCTGCCCGTGCGCCTGGCGATCGCGCTCAGGCAGCTTCTTCTTTCCGCCGCCCGGACTGTGCGCAGTGAAGGCGTGCGGTTGCGACGTGCCGTGAAGGAGAAGGTGCGCGCGCTTATCGGCTGCTGGATCCGGCATGGTTCACTGGCTTGTTGTTCTTCTCCAGCTTCTCAGTCAACCTGCGACGCTCCAGGAGCGCCCGGCCAAGAGCATCCGCATCCACTCGCCCTCCTTCATGCATGACGACCTCCTTGATGGACTCGTCGACAGCACGGCGAATCTCAGCAAAGCTCAGACCAACGGTCTTCGCCGCCAATGCTTTGGCCGGCAATGGCTTGGGCGCGTAGGTGCCGAGACGAGACCGGATGAGAGCCATGGCCTGCTCTGGCGTCGGCAGGTGGTACTCGATGACATCGTCGAAACGACGGAACAACGCGTAGTCGAGGATCTCCGGGTGATTCGTGGCCGCCAGGATCAGGCTGGTCGACTGGTCGCGCTCGATCATCTGCAGAAAACTGTTGAGCACGCGCCGAATCTCTCCAACGTCGTTGGCCAAGCCGCGTTGTGACCCGATGGCATCGAACTCATCGAAGAAATAGACCCCGCGCACGTCCGTGACGGCATCGAAGACCTGTCGCAGCTTCGCGGCTGTCTCGCCCATGAACTTGGTGATCAATGAATCCAAACGCACAAGGAACAGCGGAACGCCGAGTTCGCCGGCCAGTACGGCTGCAGTCATCGTCTTGCCTGTGCCAGGTGGACCCACGAGCAGAAGCTTGCGTCGAGGCGACAAGCCGTGCTCGCGAATGCGGGCATGGAGGCGCTGTTCCTTCATGATTCGCTGCAACTGCTCGAGGACGACCGGATCGAGCACCATGTCGGCCAAGCGATTCTTGGGATAACTGACGTCAAGCAAGTTGGCCAGTTCGCCACGCGGCCGCGCCAGGGGGACGAGCTTTCCGGGCTCGCCTGAGACGCTGCGCGTCTTGGCGGCATCGATCATGTCGCGCAACTCTTCGGCGAGCTTGCCGTGTCCGGCCTTCGCCTCATGCGCAGCGACCTGCATGGCGACGGAATAGAACTGGTTGTCGTCCCGACTGATGTGGGACTTGACCAGTGCCTTCAGTTGATCCGCGCTAGCCATCTCTATCCTCCGCTCCCGCGATACCGATGGCCGAAAGACCCCTCAGCCACGGACCGCCCCCGCGTCGTTCGCCGACAGAATCGATGACATGGCCGCGCGCTGCAGTCTCCCGGCCAGCCGACTATCGATGTTCCCCAGCTCCTTCTCTTCGGATGCCATCACGAAGAGCGCTCCAACAGGCACATGAAGCGCCTCGGCGATTTTCGTAATCATCGACAACGTCGGGTCGCGCTTGTTGTTCTCCAGCATCGACAGGTACGACACCGAGCAATCGGCGCGCATCGCGACATCGGTCTGAGACACGCCGCGCCGCTTCCGACAGAGGCGAATAGCATTTCCCACGTCCATTGCGCACTACCCCCGCTGAATCGCCCAGGAAACGGTGCTCCAACAGCCCGCCTTAGCCTTCCGGAATTTTACCAGCAGTGAAATCGCCGAGGAAGCTCTGTTTGCTGAGAAGCGCCGTCGACGAAAGCGCGAGGAGCCGGACCACACTACATGTGCTTCTTGTAGTACGCCCACTGCACGCTCGCCAAGCCGCCGGTCAGCAGCGCGCCCAGCACCACGCACAGCTCCCACTGCACCGGCCCTGGCCACATCAAGAGGGAAACCCCGCCCAGCCCCAGCACCGCCAACTGCAGGTACTTCGCCCGGTGGTACAGGCTGGCCGACTCGCGTCCGCCGCAAGCCCGGCGGATCGCACGCTGGGTGAACCCATCGGCGGCGCCGACCGCGTACAGAAGAAGGAGCAGCGGCGCGAACCGCGCCAGGATCGCCGTGCGCACGCCGAGCAGCTGCGTGCCGACCATCGCCGCCTCGATGCTCTCCCGGTGCGAGACATAGCTGCGCCGCATGATCGTGTCCGGGATCGACAGCGCGGACCCGTTGGCGAACTGTGTGCCCATGTCGTGGATGCCGGTGGCCTCGAACACGATCGAGTAGAGGGCATTCGCCGGCGCGGTGATGACGCCGGCATCAGCGCCCTGCCGAGCGGCGAGCGCGATACCGCTCGCAAGATCGTGCGTCAGCAGTTCACGCAGTCGCTCGATCCCCTGCGGCCAGACCTTGAACACGAACACCCAGTCGACGATCCAGGCGCACACCAGGAGCGCGACCAGACCCAAGGCCAGCGAGAAGGCCAGTTTCAGCGGGCTCAGCAGCACCCCGGCCAAGGCGCCATCGTGGAAGGCCGCATTTCTAGACGACACGTCGACCCTCCGGTTCGGAGGTGTCCTCGGGTTGATTCCATGGCCCGTCGAGGCGGGCGCGCAGCGTCTCCCCGATCGCCGCCAGGCTCGTCGGCATCAGCGGATCGCTCGATGCCGATGGCAGCGGCATGCGGATCTTGTGCAGCTGGCCGCCGTGAATGAGCGCAAAGGCCTCGCCCTTGGGCAGTTGCACGAGATCGGTCGGCTCGAGCATCCGGACGGTTTCTGGGGCGATGCGGTCCTCGTTGCGGCTGGCGAAGTCGGCGAAGTCGATCGGGTCGTTGGTGTCGGAGACCGACGACGACACGACGGTCGAGACTACGTGCACTTCGGGCAGCTGGCTGGTCAAGAGCTCGGCGGTCGCCACCTCCTTAACCCGCAGCATGATCAGGGTGTTGAAGTTGCCGGCGATCTGCCCGGCCTTGGCGGGCGAGCCGATGCGGGCCTCCACGTCCGACCAGGTCTGCGTGTACGCCGTCACCTGGAACCCTGCCCCGCCCGCCTTGTTGAGCAGCGGAATGAACTCGTCGCCGATCAGCTCGTTGAACTCGTCGGCGTGGATCGCGATCCGTCGGGGCGTCACCTCGCCCGGCAGCCCGCGACCGGCGCCGAACTTGTAGAGGCTGCCGGCTACGCTGGTGAGGTCGGCGAACATGGAGTTCCCCACCGCCGCCGCCACCTCGTAGTCGGAGAGCGCGTCGAGCCCGACGTAGACGATGCCGCCCAGGTGGATCACCGAGGTCCAGTCGAACACGGGGCGCCAGTCGGTCGGATCGTCGAGCTCCGGCGACAGCAGAGAAGCGGTGCGCCCGGTGGTGAGCTTCTCCATCAGCGGCAGGAGGGAGGCCACCAGTTTGTCGAAGTGGCTCTTCTCGTAGTTGAGCGTCGATGCGAGCGCGTGGGCAATCGGGTCGTAGAGCTTCTTGCGCCGCGCGTATTCCACGAGGCTCACCGCACGCGCGCCGCGCGACTGCAGACCCTTGTCGAGGTTCTTCTTGTCGATGGCGAGTGACCGCAGCTCCTCACGCCAGCCCGCGGCGGCGGGTTCCCGGTCGAGCCAGTATTCGAAGTAGTCGATCAGCAGCGGCTCGACATCGGACGCATAGCGGTTGATCTCCTGGTAGTCGGGCTTGCGACCGAGCGCCACGAGCGCGCGGGCCATCACGTTCACGAAGCGCCAGACGAACTCCTTGAAGGCGGCGGACTGGCCTTCCGACGGCAACTGGCCCGCGATGCGGGTGGCGACCTCGGTGATGCGCGAGAAGCTGCCCACCGGGTTGTAGCGCGCCGAGATCTCCGGATGTCCGAGGTGGAACATGAAGAACTCCCCGCCGCGCCCCGCCCGTTCGGCTTCGGCAAACACGCGGCGCAGCAGATCGACGTCGCCCTTCGGGTCGAAGACGATCACCACCTCGCCGCGACGGATGTCCTGGGCGATCAGCAACTCCGCAAGGCGCGTCTTGCCGACGCGCGTGGTGCCGAGCACCAGCGTGTGCCCGACTCGATCCTCCAGGTCCATCCAGATCTCGCTTTCCTCGGGCTCGACACCGTGGATGGCGGGATCCCCGCCGACGCCACCGGTGTCTTCCACTGCGGGCAAGAACGCCGCCAACGCACCTCCAAGAGGTCCGCCCTTGAGCAGCGGCCGGTTCACCGGGAGCCGCGCTTCGAACAAGCGTTGGGTGTGGCGCTGGTCCCACCGAAACCCGCGCCCCAGGAAGAGCCGATCCGCCGACCAGGGAATATCGGCGGAGTGCACTTCGTAGCGCCGCCGGCGCCGCAAGTTCGCGCGATAGCGCAGCGTGCCCAGTCCGGCCGCGCCGCGCCACGCCGCGTGGCCCAGCAGCAGGCCTGCAAGCGCAAGGTGCCAGGGAGGAGAGACCAGAAAGAGCCCCGGGCTGCTCAGAATCAGGGCCGCGCCCAGTGCCGACACCGAGGCCGTGCCGAGTTCGTGCGCCGGCCGCAGCCGGGCTTCCAGCGGATAGCCCATCACTCCGCGGCCGCCGCGGCGTCACCGACGCGCACGAGCGCCGGGTTGATCGGCGGCGCCGGATCGAAGAATCGGCCCGGCGAGAGGATCACGACGCCGTGGATGCGAGCGGCCGCGCGCCCGTCCTGTTTCCACGCATAGCCATGCAGGTTCACGCCGCCATCGGCCCGCAGGTGCCATCCGGCTCGCAGGACCTCGCGCTGCAACCGCTTCGCGGCGTCGCCGGGCTCAGTCTGGCCGGCGCCATCGCGCCGGATGAACGCCCGAAAGATGCCCGGTGAGGCGAGCAGCAGGCCGTCCTCGACCCCGTGCACGAGTGCGCCGCGCACGTTGACCGGCAAGGTTCCGTCGGCGATCCCCTTCCGCACCCACTCCACGAACCGCCGGGGTCGCTCGGCACCCGCCGCGTCGACACCTTCGAGGAATCCGGGCCCGTCAGCCTCGGGCGCGATTGGCGCCGTCTCAACGCTCGCCTCCACCGCGCCGGCGATCGACTCCGTCTGTGCACTAGGCACCGCCGCCTCAGCACGCGGGCGCCCGCCGGTCGCCGCGCGCTCCACCAGTTCGGCAATCGCGCTGGATGCATCCGCGCGGCCCACCAGCACGACGCGCAGTTCCGCCATCAGCGGCGGATGTTCGGCCAACCATGCGTGGACGATCGGCGGCACCCACCGCTCGAACATTCTCACCCGGTCGTCCGACGGACCTCCGCCGACATCGCGCAGCAGCGCTGCCGCGAACACCGCGTACGTCCATCGATGCGCAAGCGCGCCCAGGATCTCGGGCGGCGCATTGCGCGGCAGGATCTGGCCGCGCCGGTGATCGAGCGCGCGCAGGGCAGTCACGAGCCCGCGCTGCAGTTGTCCGCCCGGACCGCCATATCGACTGGAGCCCGGTATCGGCCGCAGCTGCACGAACT
>JAANMY010003925.1_pt1 | contig 11781 bp, 5 predicted proteins | sample 7279691 | NCBI WGS metagenome assembly JAANMY01 (sample SAMN14094543, study PRJNA606508) | bioreactor metagenome | isolation source: A lab-scale SPAN reactor treating ammonium-rich wastewater day 388 | place: Ireland: Galway | collected 2018-02-07
CGCCCGCAACACCTCCGCCGACACCGCGCTCGCAGCGCCCGCCACGACGGGCCGCTTCGAGGCGGATGCTGCCGCGTTCTCCGCCTATTGGCGGCGCGCCGACGAGATGCTGGCCCGCCTGCCCGCGAAACCCAAGCGGAACGCCAACGAGGCGCGCGAGGCCGCGGCGGTTCTCGACGCGGCGCGCGATGCGCGCGTGGCGTTCCTCGACGCGCATGTCGATACCGTCTATCGCACGCTCACCGGCGATCTTTCGCGCTATGTGCGGCTCGAGGACTTGATCTTCGACGCCGCCACGCTCGTTCCCGGCCTCGTGCCGAGCCGCGCCGCACTGGCGCGCGAGGCGGCGCTGAAGCAGGCCGACAAAGACGGCATCGAGCTCGATCAGGGCCTGTTCGTGGCGCGGCTCATGCGCCACGAGGCGCTCGCGCAGCATCTCTGCCACGCGATGATGCTGCCGCTCGCCGAATCGCGCGCGCGCCTCGCCGATTTCGAGCGCACCGGCAAGGCCGATTGCGGCAAGGCCACGGTCGAGCGGCGCGGCGCGGTAAGCACCGTGACGATCCGCAACCCCGAGGCGCTCAATGCCGAGGACGCGACGACGATGACGCCGCTCGAGATCGCCGTCGATCTCGCATTGCTCGACCCCGCCACGAGGATCTGCGTGCTGCGCGGCGGACCGTTGGCGCATGCGAAATACAATAGTCGCCGCGCGTTCGGTGCCGGCATCAACCTCACCCACCTTTATTGGGGCAAGGTGCCTTATCTCTTCTATCTCGTGCGCGACCTCGGCATGCTCAACAAGATCTACCGCGGCATCACGCGGCCGCAGGATCCGCCCGACGAGACGCTCGGCTTCGGCACCGAGAAGCTGTGGATCGCCGCGGTGGAGGAGTTCGCGATCGGCGGCCACTGCCAGCTACTGCTGGTGATGGACTACGTGCTCGCCGCCGAGGGCGCCTACATGACCTTGCCGGCGCGGAAAGAAGGCATCATCCCCGGCATGGCGAACATGCGGCTGCCCCGCTTCGTCGGCGACCGGCTCACGCGCCAGGCGATCATGTACGAGAAGCGCATCGAGTGCGCCTCGCCCGAGGGCCGCATGATCTGCGACGAGATCGTGCCGGCCGGTACGATGGACGCGGCGATCGAGCGCGTGGCGGACGGCCTCACGAATTCCGGCGTCGTCAACGCCGCCGCGAATCGCCGCGCGTTCCGCATCATCGACGAGCCGCTCTCGGCGATGATCCGCTACCTCTCGGTCTACGCGCGCGAGCAGGCCTATTGCCACACCTCGCCGGCGCTCGTCGCCAACCTCGAGCGTTACTGGAACGCGCATCAGCGCAAGGTGAAGGCGTAGGCATACGAAGCCTTCCCCCCGCTTGCGCCAGGGCTGTCCCGGGAGAATGGGTCCGACGACATTGCGAGGCAGGTCAGGCTTTGGCTTTCGCGTCGGTCTGCGTGGATCGAAACTCAGAACAAGCCTGTCGTCCCCGCGAAAGCGGGGACCCATCTCTCCGGCGGCGTGCATTGGCGATTGAGGCCGGTCTTGTTGAGGCGCCGCGTGGGCCCCCGCTTTCGCGGGGGCGACAACATTGGGTGACGTCGCGCTTCCCCGGACAGACCTGCCGCACGCGAGGGAAGAGAAAGATCGTGTGCGTTCTGCGCGGCCTTCCCCCGACCTCGTTGAACGCGGACAGCGCGCCGGATACGCTCGCCGCTGTCCATCCCGAATCGCCTCGATGCAAGACCTCCTGACGCTCGGCGGCGTGCTTGCCGCGCACGCGCATTTGAAGCCCAACGCGCCGGCGGTGCGCGACCTCGAGCGCGCGATGACGTTCCGCGACTGGAACCGGCGCGCCTGCCGGCTTGCCAATGCGCTGCTCGGCCTCGGTCTCGCCAAGGGCGAGCGCGTCGCGGTGCTCGCCTACAACTGCCTCGAATGGGCGGAGATCTATGCGGCCACGGCGAAGGCCGGGCTCGTGGCCGTGCCGATCAATTTCCGCCTCGTCGGCGCCGAGGTCGGCTACATCGTCGAGAATGCCGGCGCCTCCGCGGTGATCGTCCAGGACGAATTGGCCGGCGTGATCGAGGACATCCGCGCGACATTGCCGGTGCCGGCGTCGCGCATCATCCATTTCGGCGCGAAGCCATGCCCGGCGGGCTACCGCGACTACGAAACGCTTCTCGAGCAGGCCAGCGACGGCGAGCCGTCCGTTGCGGCCGAGACGACGGACCCGTGGATGCTGATGTACACCTCCGGCACCACCGGCCGGCCGAAGGGCGCCATCCGCAACCATCGCGCCAACACGCTGCTCTCGCTGACCACCGAGATCGAGCTCGGCATCCGGCGCGAGGACAGCGCGCTGCTCGTGATGCCGATGTGCCACGCCAATTCGCTCTATTTCTTCGGCGCGTTCAGCTATTGCGGCGGCGGCGTCACGATCTATTCGCGCAAGAGCTTCGATCCCGAGCATTGCCTGAAGACTCTGGCCGAAACGCGCTCGTCGTTCACCTCGCTCGTACCGACGCACTACATCGTGATGCTCGGCCTCTCCGCCGCGGTGCGCGAGCGCTACGACCGCGACGCCGTGACCAAGCTCATGATCTCCTCGGCGCCGGCGCGGCCCGATACGAAGCGCGCGGTGATGGAGATGTTCCGCAACTCCGGCCTGTTCGAGCTCTACGGCTCGACGGAGGCCGGCTGGGTGACGATGCTGCACCCGCACGAGCAGTTCACGAAGCTCGGCTCGGTCGGCCGCGAATGCGTGGGCTCGGCGCCGATCCGGATTCTCGACGAGGCCGGCAACGACGTGCCCGACGGACAGCCGGGCGAACTGTTCTCGTGTAATCCCTACACGTTCGACGGCTACTGGAAGCTGCCGGCGCAAACCGCCGAGGCGTTCCGCGGCGATTACTGCTCGGTTGGCGACATGGCGCGCCGCGACGCGGACGGCTACATCTGGCTCGTCGATCGCAAGAAGAACATGATCATCTCCGGCGGCGAGAACGTGTATCCGTCGGAGGTCGAGGCTGTGGTCGGCTCTTTCCCGAAGGTGAAGGACGTGGCCGTGATCGGCCTGCCCGACGCGAAATGGGGCGAGCGCGTGCACGCTGTCGTCACTTTGCACGACGGTGCGACGACCGACGAGGCCGAGCTGGCCGACTGGTGCCGGGAGCGCATCGCGGGCTACAAGCGGCCGCGCTCGTTCTCGTTCATCGCCGAGCAGGACATGCCGCGCACGGCGACCGGCAAGATACTGCATCGCGTGCTGCGCCAGAGGTTCGGCGGAACCTGATCATCGAAGGGCCGAAGCCGCAGCACAGCGGCCGGCGGAGGACACGGAATGGCGGAGACCATCGATCTCAACAGCACGCCCGACATCTGCGCCGAATGGATCGCGCGCTTCCTCAGGGCGCGCAACGTCGATCGCGTCTTCGGCCTGCAGGGCGGGCACATCCAGCCGATCTGGGACCACATCGCGCGGCTCGGCATCCGCATCGTCGACGTGCGCGACGAGGGCGCCGCCGTGCACATGGCGCACGCGCATGCCGAGCTCACCGGCGCGCTCGGCGTGGCGATGGTGACGGCGGGGCCCGGCGTCACGAACACGGTCACGGCGATGGCCAACGCCGCGCTCGCGCGCGTGCCGGTGCTGCTGATCGGCGGCTGCACCTCGCGCCCGCAGGCGAACATGGGGCCGCTCCAGGACATCCCGCACGTGGACATCCTGCGCCCGGTGTGCCGCCAATCGCGCACGTTGCGCGTCGCCGACCAGGTGGTGCGCGAATTGGACGAGGCGGTGGCGCGCGCGTTCGGCGACGCCGGCGAGCCCGGCCCCGTGTATCTCGAGATCCCGACCGACGTGCTGCGCACGCCGGTGGCGCCCGCGCTGGTGCTCGACGACTGGATGCGCCCGAAACCGGCGCGCCGCATTCCACCCGATCCGGCGGCGATCGCCGCGGCCGTGGACGCGCTGTGGAACGCGAAGCGGCCGCTGGTGATGACCGGGCGCGGCGCGCGCGGCGCGGAGAAGGAGCTGGGCCGGCTGCTCGATGCCTGCGGCGCCGTCTATCTCGACACGCAGGAGAGCCGCGGGCTCGTGCCCGCCGAACACCCCGCCGTCGTCGGCGCCATGCGCGCGGCGGCGATGACCGAGGCCGACGCGGTGCTGATCATCGGCCGCAAGCTCGACTACCAGATGGGCTACGGCTCGCCGGCCGTGTTCCCGAATGCGCGCTTCGTGCGCCTCGCCGACACGGCCGCGGAACTGCTCGACAACCGGCGCGGCGATCCGGAGTTGCTGGCGACGCCGGGCCTTGCGCTCGCCGCCATGGTGGAAGCGGCCGGCAACCGCCCGCCGCGCGTGGACCGGCAGTGGACCGAGGGCCTGCGCCGCCGCCATCTCGAACGCTCCGCGGGCGGCAAGAAGATCGCGGCCGGCAGCGACGGCAAGATCCATCCCAACGCGATCTTCGACGCGATCAAAGCGGCGGCCGACGAAGACTACATCGCTATCGCCGACGGCGGCGACCTGTTGAGCTTCGCGCGCGTCGGCCTCGAGGCGCGCACCTACATGGATGCGGGCGCGTTCGGCTGCCTCGGCGTCGGCGTGCCGTTCGCGATTGCCGCGGCGCTGGCCTTTCCGGGGCGGCAGGTGATCTCGGTGAACGGCGACGGCGCGTTCGGCATCAACGCGATGGAGATCGACACCGCCGTGCGCCACGGCGCCAAGGCGGTGTTCATCATCTCCAACAACGCCGCCTGGAACATCGAGCGCTTCGACCAGGAAGCGAATTACGGCGGCCGCGTCGTCGGAACCGTGCTGCGCCATTCGGACTACGCCGCGATGGCGCGGGCGCTCGGCGCGCATGGCGAGCGCGTGGAAAAGCCGGAAGATCTGGCCGGCGCGCTCCAACGGGCGCTGGCCAACGCGCCGGCGCTGGTCGACGTCGTGACGTCGCAAACGGTCGTGTCATCGGACGCGCGCAAGGGCCTGGGCTTCGTGCCCGACTACCAGGCGCTCACCGCCTGGGACGACGCCGAGCGCAAGCGGCGCGGGCTGCCTTAGGCGCCCGGCTCCGCCCGCCGCTACTCCGCCGCGCGCGCGGGCACCGGGGCAGTCAACTCGGCCAATGTCTTTCCGAGCGTCTCGCCTTCGGGATCGGCGAGGGCCGCGTCGCGCGCTTTTTTCACCGCCGGCGCCGCGGGCCGCTTGGCGGCCAGCGCGGGCTCGACGATCGCGGCGACGATCCTGTCGAAATTGCCGCTGCCGCGCTTGTGCGTGCTGCCGTAGCCCTTGATGAGCCGCGCGAGTTCCACGACCTCGAGCGCGAAATCGCGGCCCACCGCGGCCGCGCGGCGCACGAGATCGAGCCAGTGCTCGATCTGCCGCTGCTCTTCCTTGTAGCGATAGCCGGCGCGGCGCCACCAGCGCATGCCGGCCATCGTGCGGAGCTTCATGTAGCCCGTGAACGTGTCGGTGCGGACGTACATGCCGATATGCGTCTTCTTCTTGCGCTCGGGCTTCTTCTCGGCCCAGCGCAGCAGCGGACGCGCCATGAACGGCGGCATCAGCGATGCGAACTCGTCGATGCCGGGCTTCAGGAACTCGGTCTGCTTCACGAGCTGGTCGGGCGCCGCCTGCACCTCGCGGCGCACGCGCGCGATTCGCGAGGGCCGCGTCTTCAACTGCGCGACGCGGATCACGTCCTCGAACGTCATGCGCAGGCCGAGGTGCCGCGCCGTCTCCGAGGTGAGACGCCAGTCGTTGTCGTTGCGCGCGCGGTCGATCGCGGCCACCGTGTCGAGCCGGTCGAGATAGAGCGTCGCGTACTTCCCATCCTGATAGTCGAGCGTGCGGCCGCACGCTTCGAGGATCAGCGGCTGCAGCGCCTTCGGGAAATCCTTCTCGATGCGCGCCTTGAGCGCGTCCGCCGCCGGATGCGAGCGATAGGCCGGCGTCGCGGCCGGCGCGGGCGCCAGCGTGATGTCGCGCTTCCGCTTCAGCTCGACGACCTCGCCCTTGCCGTAGGCGATGCCGGCCGCGAAGCCGGCGAGGTTCGCCTTCACCGCGATGCCTTCGTCCTTGATCGTCTGCTCGAACACCTCGCGCGTGATCGGCAGAACGCCGGCGCCGCAGATGGCGCCGAGGATCACCGAGTTGACGACGCTGCCGGCGTCGGCCGCGGCCTTCTCCATGTCGAACAGCAGCGTCTTCTTCGCCATCGACTTGGCGGCGGAGAGGATCTTGTCGCTGTCGAAGCGGCCGTCGCCCATCGCCATCTTCTCGGCGAGCGCGTAGATGCGGTGCGTGGACGCGATCAGCAGCGTGCGGTCGGGGCTGACATAGCCCTTCTCGATCACGCGGCCGGTCTCGACCAGCTCGGTCGCGATCGCGACATCGACGTCGCCGGGCGCGGGATGGAGATCGAGCACCGGCTCGCGGTCCTGGATCTCCGCGTAGGTCGCCGGGATCAGCTCGATGTAATAGGTGGTGGCGCCGGTGCGCTGCGCCACGCCGGGGATCGACGTCGCCTGCACCGGATGGCCGGCCTTCCTCGCCGCGCTCACGATCCACGAGGTGAGCACGCCGCCGCCCTCGCCGCCCATGGCCGCGATCAGGAGCGTGATCGGACGCGGTGTATCTTTCGCCATTTCACTAGATCCTTGCCGGCGCCTCGTCTGCGCGCGGCGCTGATTTGAACCACAGAGGCACAGAGACACAGAGGCAGAAGAATGGCGCCCCCGGAGCGCGAAGAATCTTCTCTGTGTCTCTGTGCCTCTGTGGTGATCTTCCTTACGTCACGCCGCTTTGGCGGCTTCTTCGGGTTCCATCACCTGCTGCGCCAAGGGCGGCGCCAGGCGGATGGCTTCCTTGGTCATGAACGGGCGGATCATCTTCTGCCGGAGGTTCGCCATGAACCGCTCGAACTTGGTCGGGTTGTAGACGATCTCGGCCCGGAAGAACGACGGGCACAGGATCGCCGCATGGGCAACCTCGCCGCACAGGCCGCAGCCGACGCAGCCCGTGTTCACATGCGCAATCGGATCCTTGCGCAGTGGATCGGGGTTCTCCTTGATCGTCAGCGACGGGCAGCCCGAGAGGCGGATGCACGAATGGTCGCCCGTGCACACGTCTTCGTCGATGCCGAAGCGCTCGCGCGTCGCGCGCTTGCCTTCCGCCAAGAGCTTCGCGCGCTCGGAGCGCACGCGGCGCTGCTTGGCCAGCATGCACTCGCTCTCGGCGATGATGACCTTGAGGCCCTTCTCGGCCGTGGTCAGCGCCTCTTTGAGCGTATCGACCATCTTCGAGACGCCGTAGGTGCGGACCTTCCGCATCCAGCGCACGCCCACGCCGCGCAAGGTGTTCTCGATCGACATGCGCGAGCCGGCGAAGTCGCCCTTCTTCGGCGACGAGGGCAGGAACTGCCAGCCGGTCGCCGAGGTGTAGCCGTTCTTCATGATGATCAGAACGGAGTCGTTCTGATTGTACACGCCGGCCGCGACGCCGGTGGCGAGGCCGTTATGCCAGAAGCCGCCGTCGCCCATGATCGAGATGACGCGCTTGCCGAAATTCGGCCCGACGCCGGTGGAGGACGCGAGGCCGAGTCCGTAGCCGACGACCGTCTGCCCGAGATTGAACGGCGGCAGCGTCGAGAAGGTGTGGCAGCCGATGTCGCAGCTCATATGCGTCTTGCCGAGCTCGCGCTCGACGAGCTTGATCGCGCTGAACACGGGCCGCTCGGGGCAGCCGGTGCAGAACGAGGGCGGCCGCATCGGCACCGGCGCGCCCAGATAGCCGATCGCCTTGCCCTTGATGCTGCCGATCACGTTCGGGCGCGCCTGCGCGCGGTCGAGATCGACGCCCGTGGGCTTCACCTCGGCCAGCCACTTCGCGATGCCGTTCTGAACGACGTCGGCGTTGTATTGGCCGCCCATCGGCAGCGGGCCCTTGCCGTGCACTTTCGTCTGCACGTCGGCCCGGCGCAGCGCCGTGTGGATCGCCTGCTCGATGTAGTCCGGGTGGCCTTCCTCGACGACGAGGATGTTCTTCTTGCCGACCGCGAACTCCACGATCTCGCTGTCCACCAGCGGATAGGTGACCGTCAGCGAATAGATCGGGATGCGCGAATTGCCGTCGTTGTCGGCGAGCCCGTAGTGCTGGAGCGCGCGGATGACGGAATTGTAGAGGCCGCCCTGCGTGATGATGCCGATCTCGGAGAGATCGCCCGGGAACGTCTCGTTGAGCTTGTTGTCCTTGATGAACTTGATCGCTGCCGGCAGGCGCTTGTCGAGCTTGACGCGCTCCTGCATGAACGTGGACGGCGCGTTGGCCACCTTCATGTAGTCGAACATCGGCGTCTCGAGCTTGTTGTTGCCCGAGAATTTCGGCATCCGGTTGTTCTTCGCGTGGAAGCGGCCCTGCACGTGGCAGGCCAAAATGCGGAGCTGCACGAACACCGGCTCGTTCGACGCCTCCGAAAGCTCGAACGCCTTCTCGACGCAATCGACCATCGAGGTGAGGTTCGGGCGCGGGTCCATGAGCCAGATCGACGACTTCATCGCGAAGGCGTGGCTGCGCTCCTGGATGATCGAGGCTCCCTCGCCGTAATCCTCGCCGATCACGATCACGGCGCCGCCGGTGACGCCGCACGACGCGATGTTCGAGAGCGCGTCCGACGCCACGTTGGTGCCGACCGTCGATTTCCAGGTGACGAGGCCGCGGATCGGATAATGGATCGAGGCCGCGAGCATCGCCGCTGCGCCCGCCTCGTTGCCGCAGATCTCAAGATGGACGCCGTACTGATCCATGATCTCCTTCGATTCGGAGAGCACGTCGACCAGATGCGAGACCGGCGAGCCCTGATAGCCGCCGACATAGGACACGCCCGCCTGGAGCGCTGCCTTGGTGACGGCGAGGATGCCCTCGCCCTCGAAAATCTCGCCCTCGCCGAGCTTGAGGGCCTGCACTTCCTTGGCAAAAGACCGTTCCGCCATCGCCTGTTCGCTCCCACCATGGCAAAGGGCCACCGCCAGCCCGGTCGCGCGGGCCGGCGGCAGGCCGGCATTCACGGGATTGATTCTGGGCCTAATGCGCCGTTTTGCAAGGTGAAAGGCCGCATGGCGCGGCGGCGCGGCCATGCGCGGCGCGCTGCCTCAAGCCCATGCAGGAATTGGATATTCGGTGCAGCCTCGCGGCGATTCATGCAACGGCAAGGATCGGATGGCGCGACGAGGCCGGTCGGCGCAGAGTGCGGCCATGTCGAAACGAAGCCTATCCCCCGCGGCCCGGGTCCGCGCGCTCGATTGGCCGGACCTTGCCGCCCGGATCGACGCGCTCGGATACGCGACGACCGGCCCCCTGCTGACACCGGCCGAGTGCCGCGCGCTGGCCGCGCTCTACGGCGCGGACACCGGCTACCGCAAGCGCGTGATCATGGCCCATCACGGCTATGGCCAGGGGGAATACAAGTACTTCGCCTACCCCCTGCCGCCGCTCGTGGCCGATCTGCGCCAGGCGCTCTATCCGCGCCTAGCCCCGGTCGCGCGGCATTGGCACGCGGCGATGGGGCGCAAATCCGACCTGCCGGACACGCTCGACCACTATCTCGCGCGCTGCCACGCGGCCGGGCAGACGCGGCCGACGCCGCTGCTGCTGCGCTACGGCGCGGGCGACTACAACTGCCTGCACCAGGACCTGTACGGCGAACTGGCCTTTCCGCTGCAGGCGGCCTTCCTGCTCTCGGCGCCCGGCGCGGATTTCGAGGGTGGCGAGTTCGTCCTCGTCGAGCAGCGCCCGCGCATGCAGTCGCGGCCCGAAGTGGTGCCGCTCGTCCAGGGCGAGGCCGTGATCTTCGCCGTCAACGAGCGGCCGGTCCAAGGCAAGCGCGGCACCTACCGCCTGAAGATGCGCCACGGCGTGAGCCGCCTCCGAAGCGGCGAGCGCCTCACGCTCGGAATCATCTTCCACGACGCTAAGTAGCCTCCTCGCCCGGGGGCGAAGAGGATCGCCTTTGCGGCGCGGCGACGCTCATCCCGAGCGGGGTTGAAAAGAACAATACGTGAACCACATTCTACCCATTTGCCCTCGCACGCGAGGCCCCGCGAGGTGAAGCGCCAGATCGGAGCGATGATTCGAAATGGCGCCCCGGAGCAACGAAAAGGATGAGAGATGACGAGGAATGATGAGAAAAGACGCGGCTGTAACTCTTCCGCAGGCCGTGCGCCCTCGGCCACGGCGCGCATGCCCGGCGGATGTTTACGCCTGTTTACGTTTGTTTACGTTTGTTAACACCAAAGGGGGGAGGGGCGTTGCTTTGCGCGCCGCGCGCCTGCCCGCCTACACTCCGCAGCCAAGAAAAGACCCGGGAGAGAACGCCTTGAACGTCGCCGCCTTGCTGCACCGCAGCGCCTTGCTCTGGCCGGAGCGCCCCGCCCTCGCCCTCGGCACGCGCACGGTCGCCACCTATCGCGATCTCGCGCGGGAGGCCGCTTCGCTCGCGCGCCACCTGCGCGCGCGGTTCGGCCTCGCGCCCGGCGACCGCGCCGCGATCGTGATGACCAACTGCCCCGAATACATGATCGTGAAATATGCGCTGTGGCAGGCCGGGCTTTGCGCGGTGCCGGCCAACGCGAAGCTGCACCGCAAGGAATTCCAGTTCATCCTCGAGAACTCCGGCGCCAAGGCGCTGTTCGTGAACGCGGCGATGGAGACGGCGCTCGCCGGAATCGAGCGCGAGGTGCCGACGTTGCGCCACGTGATCTCGGTCTCGTCGGCGGACTGGCCGAAGCTACTGCAAGGCGAGCCGCTCGCGATGGCCGAGGTGACGCCCGAGGATCCGGCATGGCTCTTCTATACGAGCGGCACGACCGGGCGGCCCAAGGGCGCCACCCTGACTCATCGCAATCTCGTTTCGATGACGATGAACTACTTCGCCGACGTTGATGCGATCGCGCCGGCCGATTGCATCATCCATTCGGCGCCGATGTCGCACGGTTCGGGCATCTACGGCATCCCGCACGTGGCGCGCGGCGCCTGCCAGGTGACGCCCGAAAGCGGGCATTTCGACCCGGCCGAAACGGTCGATCTCGTCAACCGCCTTCCGGGCGCCACGTTCTTCTTCGCGCCGACGATGGTCGTGCGTCTATTGCAAAGCCCGGCGCTCGACCGTCTGAACCTCGCGAACTTGAAGACGATCGTCTATGGCGGCGGGCCGATGTATGTCGAAGACCTCGTGAAGGGCTTGGAGCGGCTCGGGCCGAAATTCGTGCAGATCTACGGCCAGGGCGAAGCGCCGATGACGATCACCGGCCTCTCGCGCGAGCAACACCTGGAGAAGCAGCACCCGCGCTATCTCGAGCGGCTCGGCTCGGCCGGCGTCGCGCGCACCGACGTGGAGGTGAAGGTGTTCGACGCCGAGGACCGCGAAATGCCGCCGGGCGAGATCGGCGAGATCGTGTGCCGCGGCGACGTCGTGATGAAAGGCTATTGGGAGAACCCGGAAGCCACGGCGAAGGCGCTGAAGGGCGGCTGGCTGCACACCGGCGACATGGGCAGCTTCGACAATGACGGATTCCTGACGCTCAAGGACCGCTCGAAGGACATGATCATCTCGGGCGGCTCCAACATCTATCCGCGCGAGATCGAGGAGGTGCTGCTGAAGCACCCTTCCGTGCTGGAATGCTCGGTGATCGGGCGGCCGCATCCCGATTGGGGCGAGGAGGTGCTGGCCTACGTCGTCGCGCGCCCCGGAACGAAGCTCGACGAGAAGACGCTC